>JABLTH010047359.1_pt1 | contig 10806 bp, 10 predicted proteins | sample 7875711 | NCBI WGS metagenome assembly JABLTH01 (sample SAMN14941262, study PRJNA633318) | bioreactor metagenome | isolation source: bioreactor | place: China | collected 2019-03-05 | reverse complement strand
GACGTGCCGCTGGTCGTGCCCGAGGTCAACCCGGACCACCTCGCGCTGATCGAGGTCCAGAAGCGCCGTCGCGGCGGCCCGGGCTTCATCGTCACGAACCCCAACTGCTCGACGATCACGCTCGTCATGGCGCTCGCCCCGCTGCACCGCGTCGCGCACATCAAGCGCGCGGTCGTCACGACGCTGCAGGCCGCGTCGGGCGCGGGCTACCCGGGCGTGCCGGCGCTCGACCTGATCGACAACGTGATCCCGTACATCGGCGGCGAGCAGGACAAGATCGAGGTCGAGCCGCGCAAGATCTTCGGCACGCTCGAGGACGGGCGCGTGCGCTTCGACCCGCTCGCCGTGTCGGCGCAGGTGCACCGCGTGCCCGTCATCGACGGCCACCTCGTCTCGGTGAGCCTCGAGACCGAGTGGCTGCTCACGCCGGACGACGCGTCGGCGATCCTCGCCGCGTTCACGGGCGAGCCGCAGGAGCGCAAGCTGCCGTCGGCGCCCGACCCGGTGATCGAGGTCCTCGGCGAGAAGGACCGGCCGCAGCCGCGGCTCGACCGCATGGCGGGGCGGGGCATGGCCGCGGTCGTCGGCCAGGTGCGCCCGTGCCCCGTGCTCGGCCTGCACCTCTCGGTGCTCGGACACAACACGATCCGCGGCGCCGCCGGCGGCACGCTGCTGATCGCGGAGCTGCTCGCCGATCGGGGCCTGTTGTCGTGATCGTGATGAAGTTCGGCGGCACGTCGGTCGACGGCGCCGCCCGGCTGCGGGCGGTCGCGGAGATCGTGCGCGACCGGCTCGGCGAGCATCCGGTCGTCGTCACGTCGGCGATGGCCGGCGTCACCAACACGCTCGAGAAGCTCCTGCGCACCGCCCAGCGCGGCGATCGCGCGGCGCTCGACGACGGGCTCGCCGCGCTCCGCGCGCGGCACCTCGACGCCGCCGCGGACCTCGCGCCGGCCGGCGCGGCGCGCGGGGCGCTCGACGCCGCGCTCGAGGACCGCCTGCGCGAGCTGCGCGTGCTGCTGCGCGGGACGCGGCTCGTCGCCGCCACGGGCGGGCCCGCCGCGCCGCAGACCGCGGACGCGGTGCTGGGCTTCGGCGAGCTCCTCGCGCAGGAGCTGCTCGGTGCGGCGCTCGCCGCCGCGGGCGTGCGCGTCGCCGTGGTCGACTCGCGCGACGTGGTGGTCACCGACGAACGCTTCGGCGCGGCGCAGCCCGACGTCGGCGAGACGGCGCGGCGTGCGGCCGAGCGCGTGACGCCGCGCGTCGCCGAGGGTGCGGTGCCGGTCCTCGGCGGCTACCTCGGCGCGACGCGCGCGGGCGTCCCCACGACGCTCGGGCGCGGCGGGTCCGACCTCTCGGCGTCGGTCCTCGGCCTCGCGCTCGGCGCGCGCGCGATCGAGATCTGGACGGACGTCGACGGGATGCTCACCGCCGATCCGCGCACCGTGCCGCACGCGCGGCTCCTGCCGCGCGTCACGTTCCGCGAGGCCGCGGAGCTCGCCGGCCTCGGCGCGAAGGTGCTGCACCCGGCATCGATCGACCCGGCGATCCAGGGCGGCATCGAGGTCTTCATCCGCAACAGCATGGCGCCCGGCCACCCGGCGACGAGCATCGGTCCGTCGGGTGCGGGCGAGGGCGCGGGCGCGATCCGCGCGGTCGCCTCGCGCGGGCAGCTCGAGCTCCTCGGCCTGCGGGCCCCGGGCCGGCTGCGCGTGCCGGGCTTCCTCTCCGCGGTCGTGGCGCGCCTCGACGCGGCGGGCCTCGTCCCGTTCCTCGTCGAGCTGGGGCCGCTGGGGCTCGAGTTCCTGCTGCCCGCGGGCCCGGAGCTCGAGGCCGTGACGCCGGGCCTCGTGGAGTTCGGAACGCTGTTCCGGCAGAAGGACGTCGGCATGGTCGCGGTGGTCGGCGAGGGGCTGACCGGTCGCGCGGACCTCTGGAGCCGCGTCCTGGCGCTGGCCGGGCGCTGGCGCGTGCGCCGCATCGGGCAGGGCACGCGCGGGGCGTCGTTGATCCTCGTCGTGGACGAAGCGGACCGCGACGCGCTGGTCCGCGCGCTGCACGACGAGCTGGTGGCCGCATGAGCACGGGACTGAACATCGCCCTGGTCGGGTACGGGAAGATGGGCCGCACGCTCGAGCGCATCGCGGCGTCGCGCGGGCACCGCGTCGCGCTGCGCGTCGACCCGCACGATCGCGGCGCGGACCGCGCGGTGCTCGACGCCGCCGACCTCGCGGGCGTCGACGTCGCGCTCGAGTTCACGCACGCCGAGGCCGCGGCGGCGAACTGCGGCGCGCTGCTCGCGGCACGCGTGCCGGTCGTGTGCGGGACGACGGGCTGGGCCGACGGGCTCGGGGCCGTGCGGCGCCTGGCGACGGAAACCGGCACCGGGTTCCTGTGGGCCCCCAACTACGCGCTCGGCGTGCAGGTCACGTTCCGGCTCGCGCGTGCCGCGGCGCAGTGGCTCGCGCGCGTCGGCGGCTTCGCGCCGTACCTCGTCGAGGAGCACCACCAGGCCAAGCGCGACGCGCCGTCGGGCACCGCGCGCCGCCTCGCGGAGATCCTCGTCGAGAACACGCCGGGCAAGAAGGCCTTCGGCCTCGCGCCCGCCGACGCGGCGCTGCCGCCCGAGCTCGTGCCGGTCGCGTGGGTGCGCGCGGGCGCGATCCCCGGCACGCACCGTGTCGGCTGGGACGGGACGGGCGAGACGCTGGAGATCGTGCACCGCGCCCGCGGCCGCGAGATCTTCGCCGACGGCGCGGTGACCGCGGCGGAGTGGCTGAAGGGCCACCCCGGTCCGCGCACGCTGGACGAGATGCTGGACGACATGCTGGCCGGTGCCGGCCACTGACACGCGAACGGAGGATCCATGGCGCATCCGACACTGCGGGGAGTCTTCACGGCGCTCGTCACCCCGTTCCGCGCGGACGGCAGCATCGACCGCGACGCGCTCACGCGGCTCGTGCAGCGGCAGCTCGCGGGCGGCGTGCAGGGCCTCGTCCCGTGCGGGACGACCGGCGAGACGCCGGCGTTCGAGGAGCACGAGTGGGAGGAGGTGGTCGGACTCACGATCGAGCTCGCGCGCGGCAAGGCGCTGGTCGTCCCGGGAACGGGCACCAACAACACCGTGCACTCGGTCAAGCGCACGCGCCGCGCGAAGGAGCTCGGGGCCGACGCCGCGCTGGTCGTGACCCCGTACTACAACAAGCCCAACCCCGACGGGCTCGTCGCGCACTACCGCACGATCGCCGACGCGACCGGCCTGCCGCTGGTGCTCTACAACGTGCCCGGGCGCACGGGCCAGAACGTGCCGCCCGAGCTCGTGCTGCGCGTCGCGTCCGAGGTGCCCGCGGTGATCGCGGTGAAGGAGGCCTCGGGCAGCATCGCGCAGGCGCACTCGATCGTCGCGCGCCGCGCACGCGGGTTCGCCGTGCTGTCGGGCGAGGACGAGCTGACGTGCGCGATGACGCTGATGGGCGGCGACGGCGTGATCTCGGTCGTGTCGAACGTCGACCCGGCCGGCACGGTCAGGCTCGTGGACGCGGCGCTGGCCGGCGACGCGGCGGCGGCGCGCGCCGAGCACTACCGCCAGCAGGCGCTGATCCGCGCGCTGTTCGTCGAGACCAATCCCGTGCCCGCGAAGGCGGCGCTCGCGCTGCTCGGCCAGTGCACGGACGCCGTGCGGCCGCCGCTCGCGGCCGCGTCCGGTGCGACGCGCGAGACCCTCTCGGCCGCGCTGCGTGCCGCCGGCCTGGCGTGAGGGGGGCCGCATGAGCGCGAGGACCCTCGAGGAGCACGTCAACCAGCTCGCCGCGGCCGGCGCCGACGCCGACCGCGACGACGTGCGCAGCACCGTGGCCGAACTCCTGTCCGAGCTCGAGTCGGGCCGCGTCCGCGCGGCGAGCCCCGACGGCGACGGCTGGACCGTGCACCCGTGGGTGCGCGTCGGCATCCTGCTCGGCTTCCGCTTCGCGGACGTCGTGCGCGTCGAGGCCGGCGGCGCGTTCGGCTTCTCGGACAAGCACCTGTTCCTGCCGCGCCACCCGGCCTCGATGCCCGGAGCGCGGCTGGTGCCGGGTGGCAGCGCGGTGCGGCGCGGAGCGCACATCGGGCAGGGCGTGATCCTGATGCCGCCGTGCTACGTGAACGTGGGCGCGTTCGTCGACGAGGGCACGATGATCGACTCGCACGCGCTGGTCGGATCGTGCGCGCAGATCGGCAGGAAGGTGCACCTCTCGGCGGGCGCGCAGGTCGGCGGCGTGCTCGAACCCCCGGTCGCGGCGCCCGTCGTCGTCGAGGACGGCGTGTTCGTCGGCGCGCTCGCGGCGCTGCTCGAGGGCGTGCGCGTGCGCCACGGTGCGGTCATCGGTGCCGGGGTGATCCTCACCGCGTCGACGCCGGTGTTCGACCTGCCGCGGAAGCGCGTCCTCCGCGCCGACGCGCGCGGTGTGCTCGAGATCCCCGAGCGCGCGGTCGTCGTCGCCGGCTCGCGGCCGATGGCCGACGCGTGGGCGTCCGAGCAGGGCGTGCGCGTGAGCGCCGCCGTGATCGTGAAGGACCGCGACCAGAAGACCGACGCCCGCGCCGCGCTCGAGGAGGCCCTGCGATGAGTCCCGTTCCCGCGTCCCGCGTCGCCGGCTTGAAGCGCAGCCTGATCCGCGAGATCTTCGAGTCCGCGCCGCCCGACGCGCTCAACCTCGGCCTCGGCCAGCCCGACCTCGCGCCGCCCGAGGTGTTCCGCGACGCGCTGGCGCGCGCGACGCGCGAAGGGCCCGCGGGTTACGGGCCGACCGCCGGCGACCGCACGCTGCGCGAACTGGTCGCCGCGGAGTACGCGCCGTTCGCGGCGTCGCCCGACCACGTCGTGATCACGGTCGGCTGCCAGGAGGCGACGTTCCTCGCGCTCGGTGCGCTGGTCGACCCCGGCGACGAGGTGCTGCTGCCCGATCCCGGGTTCCCGGGATCGCGCACCGCGGCCGCCGTGTGGGGCGCGACGCCGCGGCTCTACCCGCTGCGTCCGGAGCGGCAGTTCCACCTCGACCCCGACGAGGTGCTCGCGCTGTGCGGCCCGCGCACGAAGGCGCTGGTCGTCATCACGCCGAGCAACCCCACGGGCACGGTCGAGCCCCGCGCGACGCTCGAGCGCCTCTACGCGGAGACCGCGTCCCGCGGGATCGCGCTGGTCGTCGACGACACGTACCACCGGCTGTGCTGGACGGCGGATCCCGTCGCGCCCGGCGCGCCCCCCGCGCCGCTCCCGCACGTGATCGTGTGCGGCGGCCTGTCGAAGTCGGTCGCGCTCACGGGCTGGCGCGTCGGGTGGGCCGTGTGCCCCGACGCCGCGTTCATGCCGCGGCTCGTGGCGCTGCAGCAGAACGTGCTCACGTGCGCCGCGACGCCGATCCAGATCGCGGCGCGCGTCGCCTTCACGCCCGCGGGCGCCGCGGCGGCGGCCGAGGTGCGGGCGCGCTTCGCCGCACGGCGTGCGCTGGTCGAGCGCCTGCTGCAGGCCCGGCCCGGCGTGCGCATGGCGCCGCTCGAGGGCGCGTTCTACGCGTGGGTCGACACGTCGGGCGTGGGCGGTGGACGCGCGTTCGCGCGCGCGCTCCTCGAGCGCGACCGCATCGTCACGATCCCGGGCGAGGCCTTCGGCTCCGCGACCGACTGGCTGCGGATCAGCTACGCGCAGGAAGACGGCGCGCTCGAGCGCGCGCTCTCCGTGATCGCCGACCGCCTGACGGCGTGACGCGGTTCAGCGGAACGACAACGCGGGCTGCGCCGGCACCACGGGCGCGTACCGCCCGGCCTGGATCTGCGCCAGCGCCGTGGTGACCTGCTTCGCCGTGGCGTCGTCGTCCTTGCCGTGCGCCGTGAGCCAGGTCTCGAACTGCGGCTGGTCGTCGTCCACGGCCACGAGGAGCCACGCCCGGACCACGGCCGCACGCACCGCCTTGTCCGGGTCGTCGATCCGCTCGCGCAGGAACGGCACGGCGCCACGCCCGATCGCGGAGATCGTGCGCAGCGCCTGCTGGCGGACGTCGGGGTTCCGGTGGACGAGCTGGTCGACGACCCAGCGGCTCACGTAGGGCGCGCGGGTCAACTCGATCGACATCAACGCGGCGAGCGTCATCGACGGGTCGTCGACGGCCGCGTCGACGGCCCAGTGCGCGATCTGCGGCAGCGGGCGGTGCGCCATCAACCGGCCCGCCGCGCGCCGCACGTTCGGGGACGGGCTCTCGAGCCCGCTGGCCGCGAGGCTCGTGAACTGCGCGTCCGTGCTGCGCACGAGCGTGTCCCAGCCCTGGTCCACGAGGTCGAGCACGAGTTCCTGGATCGCCGGCTTCCCGCTGCCGAACGCTTCCAGCAGCGGGATCTTGGCATCCATGAGGTCCTCGCGGATCCGCTCGAGGCCGTGCTTCTGCAGCGCCGAACCGGGCGCGGCCTCGAACAGCGTGATCTGCACGATGCGCGCGACGCAGTCCTCGCGCTTCGGGCAGCCCGCGATGCGCTTCGAGATCTCGGCCTCCGCGGCGGCCCGGTCCGCGCTCGACAGCGTCGGGTCCGGCGGCGGCGGCACGACGGGAGCGCGCTCGGCGGCGCGTCCGGACACGGTGGCCAGCGACAGGGCGAGCAGCAGGGCGGCGATCGGGCGCGCGGTCATGGTCAGCCCCTTCCGAAGCGGTCGAGGAACGCGCCGAGGCCCGAGCGGGTCTCGCGGCGGGTCTCGAGCGAGCCGAGCACGGCCTCGGCGATTTTGCGGTAGGCGATTCCGGCCGGGCTCTCGCCGCGCGCGACGACGACGGGCACGCCGCGGTCCGATTCGGCCACGACCTGCGGGTCCATCGGGATGCGCCCGATCACCGGCACGCCGTTCTTCTTCGCGGCCTGCTCGACGAGGCCGTGGCCGAAGATCTCGGTCGGCTTGTCGCAGTGCGGGCAGACGAAGAACGACATGTTCTCGACGATCCCCAGCACCGGGACCTCGACCTTGCGGAACATCGCGATCGCCTTGAGCGCGTCGATCAGCGCGAGGTCGTTGGGCGTGGTGACGACGATCGCGCCGCTCATCTGCACGGTCTGCGAGATCGTCAGCTGCGCGTCCCCGGTGCCCGGGGGGAAGTCGATGACCAGGTCGTCGAGCTCGCCCCACGCCACGTCCGTGAGCAGCTGCTTGATGAAGTTGCCGACGATCGGCCCGCGCCAGATCACCGCGTTCTCGCGCTCGACGAAGAAGCCCATCGACATGACCTTCACGCCGTGCGCCTCGAGCGGCAGCGGGTGCCCCTCGGCGTCGGCGCGATCGGGCTTGCGGCCTTCGAGGCCGAACATCAGCGGCGCGGACGGGCCGTGCACGTCGGCGTCGAGGAAGCCCACGCGCCGGCCCTGCGCGGCGAGCGTCGCCGCGAGGTTGACCGCGACCGTGCTCTTGCCGACGCCACCCTTGCCCGAGGCCACGCCGATGATGCGGCCGGCCTTCGGTCCCTGCGGCGCCGGCGCCGGGGCCGCCGCCTGCGGCGCGCCGGCGGCGGGCAGGCGCTGCGGAGCGGGCTGCCCGATCGTGACGTCGACCGAGGTCACGCCGGCGAGCGCCGCGACCGCCGCGGTGACGCGTGTCCTGATCTCGGCGATCGTCGCGTCCTCGCGCGTCGTGACGAGGAGCTGAATGCGCACGGCGCCGCCCTCGACGCTCACGTCGCGCAGGAGCCCGAAGGAGACGATGTCCCGGGAGAAGCCCGGGTAGGGAACGGCGGCGAGCGCCTGGCGCACCGCCTCCGCAGTGATCTCGGCCATCGAAGCGTCCTTCCCGTCCGCCGCGGTCCTGCCGCGCGGACAGGGGATTATAGGGAACCGGCCGGGGCGGCCCCAGCGGCCGGACTCCGTGATAGCATCCGTGTCGCCCCGGTGCCGCTGGTCCCCGGGGTTTTTGTTGCTGCGCAGGATCCGCGCGCGCAGCATGTGTGTAGGACAGGCCGGACGGACCCGGACGGTGCGACGGGGGACGGGCGAGGATGAACGTCGACGCAGTCAGCAGGTTCTACAACCGGTTCGCCGGCGCGTACGACCTCGTCTTCGACCACGTCTTCCGCGAAGGGCGCACCGAGTCGATCCGCGCGATGTCGCTCCGGCCGGGGCACACGGTGCTCGAGGTCGGCGTCGGTACGGGCCTCAACCTGCCGCTGTACCCCAAGGGCGTCCTGATCACGGGCATCGACCTCTCCGGACCGATGCTGCGCGAGGCCTCGACCCGCCGCGGCACCAACGGCGAGCGGCGCAACCTGTCGCTGGCGCGCATGGACGCGACGCACCTCGCGTTCCCGGACAACGCGTTCGACGCGGTCTACGCGCCCTACGTCGTGTCCGTGGTGCCGCACCCCGAGCGCGTCGTCGCCGAGATGGCCCGCGTGTGCAAGCCGGGCGGGGCCGTGGTCGTCGTTAACCACTTCGAGAGCCGCAACCCGATGGGACGCTGGTTCGAGCGGCGCCTCTCGCCGCTGACCCATCGCGTCGGGTTCCGTCTCGACCTGCCGGTCGAGGACATCCTCGGCCAGCCGGGGCTCGTCCTCGAGGAGGACCGCCGCGTGAACCTCCTGCACCTGTGGCGGCTGATCGTGTTCCGCAAGGCCGGGCCGCGCGCGGCCGCGGGCAGCGCCACGCTGCCGCGGGTCGCCGGCGCGCGGCGCTGAGACCGCGCCGCGCCGCGCTGCGCGGACCGGAATCAGAAACGGAAACGGGCCGGGGTGACCCGGCCCGTCGTGCGTTCGGTGGCGACGCGGTGGGCGACGCTCAATGATCGCGTGCGTGCTCTCCGCCGACGCCGCGTGACGCCGCCTCGGCCGCCATCGCGCGCTGCAGCTTCGCGTACTCCTCGTCGATCGCGCTGACCGTCGCGGCGTTGCGCGAAGCGATCTCGGCGCGGCGCTGCTCGAGCTTCAGGCGGTTGATCTCGTCCTCGCGCGCGGCGATCTCGAGCTCGGCCTGGCGCAGCCGCGCCTTGAGCACGCCGATCTCGCGCGCGTGGCGGTCACGGATCAGCGCCAGCTCGGTCGCGGACTCGCGGGCCTCCTCCTCGCGCCGCCGCGCTTCCTCGCGCAGCTCGAGGAGCTGCTGCCCGGAGACGCGCATCATCCCGTGCTGGACCAGGAGCTGCTCGTGCTTCATCAGCAGCTCGCGGTAGAACAGGCCCGGGACCGCGTCGTGCGCGGCGAACGTCACGCCGGGCTCCGGCCCGTGGACCGGGAGCGCCGCCGCGGCCTGGACCGGCGGGGCCGACGCGCTCCCCGCGGGCGGGAACGGCGCGGGCCCGCGCAGGTCGCGCGGTGCGGGAACGGGCAGCACGTCGCGCGGATCGCCGAGCAGGTCGGCGATCCGGAGGTCGTCGTCGTCGACGACGTATTCGGGCCCGTAGCGGCCGGGGATGAGGCGCGCACGCAGGCGGCCGGCCTTGATGTAGCGGCGCAGGGTCGTCGCCGAAAGTCCCGTGCGTGCGGCCGCGTGACGCAGGGTCATCAAGGGGTGGTCCACTCCCACCGGTTCCGGCAAGATCACCCGTCCTCCAAGTCCCTAACCTTGACGTTTCGCTGGTGCACCTGACGAGGGTGCAATGACACTTAGGTAACACAACTCGCCGTCTCGAATCAATCACATGACAGGAAAACCGGTCGCCCGGCCACGGTCAACCGGCGACCGCGGCGAGGAAGCGCGCCACGTCCTCCGCGCCGCCGATGACCAGGGGCGTGCGGTCGTGGAGTTCCTGCGGGTCCGTGTCGAGGATGCGGCGCGTGCCGTCGCTCGCGGCGCCGCCCGCGCGCTCGAACACGTAGGCGAGGGGACCGGCCTCGTAGAGCAGGCGCAGCTTGCCCTGCGGCTGGGCCCTGTCGGCCGGGTAGAGGAACAGCCCGCCGGAGAGCAGCGTGCGGTGCGCGTCGGCGACGAGGCTGCCCACGTAGCGCAGGGAACGGCCCGCCGAACCGTCGGCCGGCCGCTCGAGCGCGGCGACGGCGCGCTCGACCGCGGGGTCCCACGAGCCGCGGTTGCCGGTGTTGACCGACAGCACCTTGCCGCGCGCGGGCACGCGGATGTCGGGATGGGACATGAGGTACTCGCCGAGGCTCGGGTCGAGCGTGAAGCCGTTGACCTCGTCGCCGATCGCGAGCACGAGGATCGTGCTCGAGCCGTACACCGCGTAGCCCGCGGCCACCAGCTCGCGCGGGGACTGCAGCAGGTCCTCGACGGCGCCGAGCTGGTCGCGCTTCGTCCGGCGGCGGTACACGCCGAAGATCGAGCCGACCGACACGGCGTAGTCGATGTTCGACGAGCCGTCGAGCGGGTCGAACACCACGGAGTAGTCCCCGGGGTGCGGCGAGGCGGGCAGCCGGATCGGCACCGCGAGCTCCTCGGAACCGATCGCGCACACCGAGCCCGTGCGGGTCAGCGTGCGGACCAGCGTGTCGTTCGAGAACTCGTCGAGCCGCGCGACGGCCTCGCCCTGCACGTTGCGGCGGCCGGTGAGCCCGATCAGGCTGCCGAGGCCGGCCTGGTTCACCTCGCGGGAGATGATCTTGGTCGCGAGGGCGAGGCCTTCGACCAGCATGGTGAAGGCGCCCGTGGCCTGCGGGAACTGCTGCTGGCGCCGCGTCACGTATTCGATCAGGGTCGTCGGCCGCATGGGGAGTCCGTCCTCGTCCGGCAAAGGGGGGCGGGCTCGGGGTTGAGCCGCCGCGTCAACGCTTCTATTCTGCACCGTTCCTACGGGACCGCGGAGACACGAACACGATGAGCACGGAAAGGAAGCCGGAGCGGCACTGGGCG
>JABLTH010001118.1_pt1 | contig 10812 bp, 8 predicted proteins | sample 7875711 | NCBI WGS metagenome assembly JABLTH01 (sample SAMN14941262, study PRJNA633318) | bioreactor metagenome | isolation source: bioreactor | place: China | collected 2019-03-05 | reverse complement strand
GTCCCCGTCGAACAGCACCCAGGCGTCGCGGGTGACACGGCCCTCGCTGACGAGGCGGGCGGAATGGATCGCGTGCAGAGTCATCCTCTCCAACTTACGCGACGATCACTTCGATGCCCCGCTCGACGAAGGCGGCGCGCTGAGCGGCGGTGATGCCGTCGTCGGTGATGAGCGTGGTCATGATCGTGGGGCCGCCCAGCGTGGCGAAGGCGGTGCGGCCGATCTTGCTCGAGTCGGCGACGACCACGGCGCGCGTGGCTCTGCGCGCCATCAACGAGTTGACGCTCGCCTCGCCCTCGTCGTGCACGGTCGGGCCGACCACCGGATCGATGCCGTTGACGCCGATGAACGCGATGTCCATCGTGATCCGCTCGAGCACCACATCGCTGTACGGCCCGACGAGTTCGTACGATCTGGCGTGCACAACGCCACCCGTCACCACGGTCTTGATCTGCGGCCGCATCACGAGCTGGGCGGCGATGTTGATGGCGTTGGTGACGACGGTGAGGTTGGGGTGCGGCGACGGCTCCATGAGGTCCGGCCGCGAGCCGAGCACGCTCGCCACCGCCGTGCTGGTCGTGCCGCCGCAGAGGCCGACCACGGACCCGCGTGGCACGAGAGCGCTCGCCGCCTGCGCGATCCGGAGTTTCTCCGGCGCGTGCTGCTCGCGCTTGTAGCGGATCGGGAGGTCGTAGGCCACGGACTGGCCGACGGCTCCGCCCCTGGTGCGCGTCAGCAACTGCTGCGAGGCGAGCGCGTCGAGGTCGCGCCGGGCCGTCACCGCGGAGACATCGAGCTTGGCCACGATGTCCTCGACCTCGATCTGCCCCGTCTCGGCGAGGAGGTCGAGGACCGCGTTGAGGCGCTCCGCCCTGTTCATGGGCGCGCCGTCGCCGTTCCGCCGGGGAGACGTGCCGCCACATCGAACAGAGTCAGCAGCCGGGCGGCCTCCTCCGCGACGGCCGCACGCCCGGCGCGGACATAGCGGCGCGAATCGACGACGTCCGGGTTCGCACCGAGGTAGGCGCGGATGGCCTCGGTGAAGTAGCGGTTGAGGTGCGTGGACACGTTGACCTTGGTGATGCCGGCGCGGATGGCCGCCTCGATCGTCTGGTCCGCGACCCCGGAGGAGCCGTGCAGCACGAGCGGGACGGGGACGGCATGCCGCAGCGCGGCGATCAGGTCGAGGTCGAGCTGCGCCGTGCGCTCGGTCATCGCGTGGGAGCTGCCGACGGCGACCGCCAGCGCGTCGACCCCGGTCTCGGCGACGAACCGACGCGCCTCGTCCGGATCGGTGCGCACCCCCGGTGCGTGCGCGCCGTCCTTGCCGCCGATCTCGCCGAGCTCGGCCTCGACCGAGACATCGTTGGCGTGCGCATACTCGACGACACGGACGGTGGCCGCCACGTTGGCGTCGTACGCGAGGGTCGAGCCGTCGAACATGACGGACCCGAAGCCGAGGTCGATCGCGCGCCGCGTCAGCTCCTCGTCCTCCGCGTGATCGAGGTGCACGGCGACGTGCGCTGACGACTCGGCCGCGAGCGCGAGGGCGCCGCGCGCGATGGGTTCGAGAGAGCCGTGATACGCCACGCAGTTCTGCGAGATCTGGAGGATCACCGGGCGGTGCGACTCCTCGGCGGCGGCGACGAGCGCTTCCGCCGTCTCCAGGTGGATGACGTTGAACGCGGCGACGCCGGTGCGCGCGGCGACCGCTCCGTGCAAGAGGTCGAGGGTGGGGACGAGGGACATGGGATCTCCGGTGGGTCGGCGTTCGCGGGTCAGGAGAGCACGAGGCGGGCCTCGTACTCCGGGTAGGCGGGGTCGAGCTCGCCTGCGAGCGGGGCGAGGACGGCGGCGGCGGACCAGGCTGTGGCGCGCCGCACCAGGAGTGCGGGGTCGTCGATGCCCGCGGCGAGACTCGTGGCGACCGCCGCGACGGCGGCGTCGCCCGCTCCGGTCGCATTGCCGGCGAGCGGCTGCGGCAGGCGGGCGCCGGACACCTCCGTCGCGCTCACCGCCAGCATCCCCTCGGCGCCGAGCGAGACGAGGACGAGCCGTGCACCGGCGGCGAGCAGTGCGCGCGCGCCCGCGACGGGATCGTCGATGCCGACGGTGTCGGCGAGCTCGCGGCGATTCGGCTTGAGCACGTCGGCACCGGCTTCGGCGGCCGCGAGCAGGGGGAGGCCCGTCGCGTCGATGACGCTGGGGATGCCCCGCCGCCGGGCGACCTCCACGAGCTCGGCGTAGAACGAGTCGGGAGCTCCGGGAGGGAGGCTGCCCGAGCCGACGAGCGCGGTGGCCGGCACGGCGAGCCGCTCGACGGCCTCCCCGAGCGCCCGCCACTCGGCCGGCGACAGTGCGCCGCCTATCTCGTTGAAGATCGTGGTCACGCCGGAGCCCTCGTCGACGATCGCGACGCTGCTGCGGGTCGGGGCGGAGACGGGGACGAGCTCGGACGGCAGGCCGGAGGCCTCGAGGTCGTCGGCGAGCCGCAGTCCGGGGGCGCCCCCGGCCGTCGTCAGCGCGAAGGCCGCGCCGCCGGTCTGGGCGATGACGCGGGCGACGTTGAGACCCTTGCCGCCGGCGCGCGCGGCGGGCGCGGCGACACGGTGGGTCTCGCCGGGTTCCAGCGCGGTGACGCGATAGGTCAGGTCGATGGCGGGGTTGGGCGTGACGGTGAGGATCATCGAGCTCTCTCGCGAACGGGGGCGGGGATGGGATCGGGGCCGACGGCGTCGAGGAGTTCCCGCGCGCGCAGCGCGGCGCCGATCACCCCCGCGTTCTCGCCGATTCGCGCCGCGAGCAGCACGGGCCGGCGCTGGAAGGTGAGGATGCCCTCGAGGCGCTCCGCGAGCGGCAGGAAGAGGTCGTCTCCGGCCTGGGCGAGGCCGCCGCCGATCACGATGGCCTCCGGGGCGAGCAGCGCAACGGTGTGCGACAGGTCGAGCGCGAGGGCGTCGAGCGCCGAGTCCCAGATGCGCCGGGCCGCAGGGTCGCCCGACTTCGCGCGCTCCAGAACCTCCCGCGATCCGGCGACCGGCACACCGCTGAGCGCCGTGTAGCGCCGCGCGATGGCGGCGGCGGAGGCGACGGCCTCCAGGCACCCGCGGCCGCCGCACGCGCACTCGGGACCGTCGGCGACCCGGGAGTGGCCGATCTCGCCGGCCATGCCGCCACCGGTGAACAGCGTGCCGTCGATGAAGATCGCGCCGGCGATCCCCGTGCCGATCGCGACCACCACCACGTCGCGGAAATCCTTCGCCGCGCCGAGCCGGTATTCGGCCTCGCCCGCTGCCCGCACATCGTGACTGAACGAGACCGGGATCCCGAGGGCCCGCGTGGCGAGGTCGCGGAACGGGTACTCGTGCCACCCGAGGTTCTCGGCGAGGACTCCGACCCCGCGGGCCTCGTCCACGTGGCCGGGCACGACGAGTCCTGCCGCGACCGGCTGGATCTCGGGGTGTGTGCGACGGAATTCCTCCAGGAGCGCGACGGTCGCCGCGACGACGGCGTCGCCCGTGCGCTCCCCGTCGAGAGGCGTCGGGCGGCGGAGGAGTTCGACGATGCGGCCGTGGTCGTCGATCAGAGCGGCTTTGATGTCCGTGCCTCCGACGTCGAAGGCGACCACGGGGTGACCGGCGCCCAGCCGGTCGTCGAGTCGGGTCTCGGACGCCACTTCTCATCTCCTCTACGACGACGGCTCGGTCGCTTCAATGATCGCTTATGAGCGTAACGGTTGTCTACTGATCATTTTCGATCGCTGCGGCTGTGCGCTTCGGACGGAGGGAGCGCAGGGCCGAGGACCGCGATCGGCCCTCGCCCCGAGCGTGCGTCGCGGGAGTAGCATCGAACCGATGACGGCCGGTACCTCCAGTTCGCTGCGCCCGGCGAATCCCGCCGGGCCGTCGGCCGATGTCGGCCAGGTGCGGCTGTTCGGCCGCGACCTGCCGTGGTGGGCGGGGATCCTCGGCCTCTACGCCGCGTCGCGCGTGCTCACGACCGTTCTGATGCTCGTGTTGTACCTGCTGGCCGGCGCGTTCCACTGGGAGGGCGGCAGCCCGCAGGCCCACCCGACCTTCCTCGGGTTCGCCGGCACGTGGGACGCCTCCTACTACCGCCGCATCGTGGAGCACGGCTATCCGGCGACGCTCCCCACCGACGCGGACGGCGATGTCCAGCAGAACGAGTGGGCGTTCCTGCCCCTCTATCCGCTGGTCGTTCGCGGGCTGATGGCGGCAACGGGGCTCGGATTCGCGCCGGCGGGCGTCCTGGTCGCCGTGCTCTGCGGCGCGGCGGCGGCGCTCGTGCTGTACCGGCTCGTCGCCTCGCGCGTCGGAGCCGTGAGCGGGCTGTGGGCCGTGGCCTTCTTCTGCTTCGGACCGCTGTCGTTCGTGCTGCAGATCGCCTACGCGGAGAGCATGTTCTTCGTCCTCCTGTTCGGCGGACTGTGGGCGATCATGGCGCGGCGCTACTGGACGGTGATCCCTCTCGGCGTGGCGGCCGCGTTCACGCGCCCCGGCGAGCTCGCCCTGCCCCTGACGCTCGGGATCATGTTCGTGATCCGTTCGCTGCGCGCGCGTCGGACGGGGGAGGAGTTCGGGGCGCACGACCGCGTCGCGATGCTCGTCGCCGGGGCGGTGACGGCCGTCGCCGGGCTGGCGTGGCCCCTGGTCGCGGCCACCGTGACGGGGACTCCCGGAGCCTACGTCGAGACCGAGCTGTCGTGGTGGACCGGCTTCATCGGCAGGGTGGCGTTCGTCCCGCTCACCCCGTGGTTCCTGTTCACCTGGCGGTACGCGAGTGTCGCCGGGGCGCTCCTCGTCGTCGCCGTCATCGCCGGCTATGCGTGGCTGCTCAATCGGCCGAGCGTCCGCGCGCTCGGAACGGAAGTGGTCGCCTACGCGTCGAGCTATGCGCTGTACCTCTTCGCGGTGTTCCTCCCGCAGCAGAGCCTCTTCCGCCTCCTGATCCCGCTGGCCCCGCTCGCCGGCGCGCCCGGACTCACCCACAATGCGCGCGCGAGGAGGATCGTGTTCATCGCCGGTATCGCCCTTCAGCCGGTCGCGCTCGTGCTGCTGTGGTTCATCGGCTATCCGTGATCGCGCTCACAGCGCACCGGATCGGGCGAGCTCGGCGAGCTCCCTGCGGTCGCGCAGCCCCAGCTTGCGGATGATCCGCGCGGCGATGCCCTCGACAGTGCGTGCGCTGAGGTGGAGTCGTGCCGCGATCTCGCGGTAGACGAGGCCGTCCGCCACGAACCGGACGATCTCCCGCTCCCGGTCGGTCAACGAGATCGGCGTCGTGAAGAAGCCCGTGCGGTCGTGCCCGCTCGCGGTCAGCCTCTCGAGACCCGCGGCGACCAGACGGGGGGCGAGCGCCCGCTGGGCATCGTGATCGTGCTCTCCGCGTGCCGCGAGATGGGCGAGCTGCGCGTCGAACAGCTCCGACTGCTGGCCGGAGAGGAGGGACCGCGCCTCCTCCAGTCCGCTCTCGTCCGTCGAGTGTTCGAGCGCGGTCAGCAGCGCGAATGCGGCGGCGGAGCCCTGCCGGGTGGAGCGGAGGCCGGCGGCCAGTCTCCGCAGCAGAGAAGCCGCCTCGTCGGGGCGTCCCCGCGCGGCGGCCAGCTGCGCGTCGATCCAGACGAGTGCCGTCCGGCTCGCGGCGGAGGCTGCGCCGGCGCGGAGGGCGAGCTCGTCGCGGACGCGCTCGGCACCCGCCGGGTCGCCCCGCCGTGCCGCGATGATCGCCGTGAGCGCACGGAGGCCGAGCTCGGTCGCCGAGCCGGGAGACGGCGGCGCGCCCAGCGCGGTCGCCGTCGCGATGGCCGACGACGCGGCGTCCGCGCGGCCGGAGACCAGGTGGCCCAGCCCGCCGACGAGGCTGTGCAGACGCAGCGCATCCACGTCGAGGCGTTCCCGCGCAGCGGCCGCGCCCCGCTCGGACCAGGACGCCGCGTCGGCGCTCCGCCCGCAGCCGAGCAGCGCGAGCCCGTGTAGGGCGTCGGCGAGCGGGGAGACCTCGGTGTCGGGGAGCGACCGCATCCGCTCGCGGAGGTCGAGCGCGTCGGTGAACCGGCCCCGCTGCACGGCGACGGCCTGCGCTGCGAGGAGCCGGCGGGAGCGCACGGCCGTCGGCAGCTCCCGGTCGTCGCCCGGCTGCTCGACCTCCGCGCCGGGCGCCGCGCCGACCTCGATCGCGAGCAGTGCCGTCGTAGCGTCAGCGGCACGCGAGTACGGGTGGCCGAGCCCGGAGACGGCGCTGTGCAGTGACGCCGATGCCGTCGCGAGGTCCGCGCCCGTCGCGAGTGCGTGACGGGCGCGCAGTTCGGCGAGCTCGATGAGGGCGAGCGGGTCCTCCGTGTGGGCGGAGGCTGCCGTCACGACGGCGTCGAGCTCCACGGCGGTGCCGGCGGCCGGGCCTGTCGGCGCCATCAGCGCCCGCACGAGGGCGAGGGCCGCCCGCGGCGTCGGCGAGCTGCGCCACTCCGCCGTCGACTCTGCGAGGTTCGCATCGGCTTCCTGGTGGACGAGTCGCGCCACGAGGGCGTCGGAGGCCCTGGTCTCGTCGGTGCGGCGGAAGTGATCGGACAGCAGAGGAGGATCGAGCAGGATCCGGCGCCTGCCGCCGTGGTCGACCGACTTCATCACTCCGGCCGCCTCGAGCGCGTCGAGCGCGGTGGCGCCGCCGCGGGCGCGGAGGCTCTGGTGGACCGCTGCCGCATCGTCGTCCGCAGCGACCGCGGCGGCGTGGAGTACCGCCAGCTCGGCGGGCGAACAGTCGGCGAGGTGGTCGACGACGAGGCCGCGCAGCGACGGTGTCCAGAGGTCTCGCTCGGCTGTCCAGGTCCCGGCCCGTCTGGTGAGTGTTCCCTCGACGGCGCCGAGTCGGAGAGTCGAGACGGCGATGCCGACATTGCCGCCGGACAGGGCGTAGAGGCGACTCATCGTCGTGGCGTCCACGGGGCCGTCGAGGCGCTCGCAGGCCACCGTGGCCAGCTGGTCGTACGACAGCGGGGCCAGGTCGACGATGTAGCCGGACTCCGCCGCTGCTGCCGGCCGGGTGCGGGTGCGTAGAACGGGCACCCCGGTCGCGCGCCGGACGGCGTCGACGGCGCCTGTAGACGCGTCATCGAGCAGATCGGCGTCGTCGACCACGATGACGGCGTCGTCGCGTGCGACGGCCGCCGTCAGCGCGTCGATCGCGTTCTGCAGCGGGGAGGGAGTGCGGCGTTCGTGGCCGGTGTTGGCCCCGAGGCCCGCGGCGTGGAGCGCGGCGAGAGGCGTCGCTGCGAGGGAACGGACGCCGTTGAGCCGGACGGTGGTGCGGTGCGCGTCGGACGCGAAGGCCGTGATCGCGTCGGCGACGCTCGACCGCCCGCTGTGCCGCGGGCCGACGATGTCCACGTCGGAGCCGGCGGAGAGCAGGAGGTCGCGGGCGAGCGCCAGCGCGCGGTCGCGGCCCACGAGTCTCAGCGAGGTTGCGGCGCGGGGATCGGTCAACGTCTGACTCCAGGAGGGATGGGGACGGGAAGAAACCAGACTCTCACGCAAGTAATACGCATAATTCTAATCTTAGACACGCAATGTCGATGATCGGCTCCGGATAATCGACTCAAGAGCCCGGTCTTCTCCGGATTCACGGGCCCGCACCTCCTGCCTCGCGACAGCATGGTCCGAGTGAAGGGGACCCGTGGCATGAGCGATCGAGCACGCCGTCGAGCGACGAAGTCAGGCTCGGCGAAGACGAAACGCATCGTCTTCGCCACAGTGGGCGGGCTCGCGCTCGTGGTCGTGGCGTGCGCCGCCTGGATCGGTGTGCGCCTCGTGATGTCGTACGGGCAGGTCTCGGCCGCGCGATCGGAGGCCGCCGGCGTCGTCGCGACGCTCACGGCCGATCCCGCCACGGGGGCGGCGTCCGTCGACCGGCTTCGCGGCCTTGGCGGGCGTCTGGAAGACGCGCACGGTCTGACCTCCGACGTGGTCTGGAGGTCGGTCGAGTTCGTTCCCTTCCTGGGCGACAACCTCCGGGCCTACCGGCTGACCGTCGACGCCCTGGCCGTCGCCGTGGGCGACGGCCTGACTCCGGTCGCAGCAGACTTCTCGACCCTCGCGGCCTCCGTCTCGCTGTCGGACCGAACGGTGGACGTCGCCGCGCTCTCCGGAGTCGCAGGCGACCTCCACGCGGCCGAGGGCGCACTCGCACGCAGCGCGAAGACACTCGCCGCCGCCGATTCCGGTGCGCTCCTACCTGCGCTCTCCTCGGGCGTCCGCGAAGCCGGGGAACTCGTGGGCGAGCTCCACGGCACCGTAGCGGCGCTCTCCACGGCGGCGGACGTCCTGCCGAGTGCGCTCGGGGCCGATGGGGCCAAGCGCTACGCCCTCCTGTTCAACAACAACGCCGAACTCCGCACGACCGGCGGAATCGCGGGCGCGATCTCCGAGCTCACAGCCGACGCGGGGCGGTTCGAACTCGGTCGCCAGCTCGTTCCCGACGACCTCAATCCGGCCGAGGGCGACGGCATCCCGGTGACCCCGGAGGAGCACGCCTTGTTCGGGGTTCAACTGGGCGAATACATCCAGAACGTGAACCTGACGCCCGACTTCGTCCGTAGCGGCGAGCTCACCGCATCCCACTGGCAGAAGTCGCAGGGCGCCGCGCTCGACGGGGTGGTTTCGATCGACACCGCATCGCTCTCCCGGCTGCTGGCGGCGACAGGGCCGGTCACGGTCGGAGGGCGCACGATCAACGCCGAGAACGCAAATGCCGTGCTGCTGAACGACGTGTATCGCGAGATCGGCGACCGCGACGACCAGGACGCCTTCTTCGGTGAGCTGACGCGTGTCATGTTCGACAAGCTCTTCAGCAGCGGCACGCCTCTCGTCGCCCTGGTGAAGCACCTTGGCGCCGTCGTCGACGAGGGCAGGATCTCGGTCTGGTTCGCCGATCCGGCACTGCAGTCCGTGACGTCGGGCGGAAAGCTCGGCGGCCCGCTCGCGCAGTTGAGCGACGACGGCGCTCCCGTCGGCGTGTTCTTCGCCGACGGCACGGCGGGCAAGATGGACGGCTATCTCGAAGGGACCGTCACCGCGACGTGCTCGTCGCTGAAGGACGGCCGGTCGATCGCGGCCACGGCAACGCTCGCCTCCACGGCGCCCGACGACATCACCTCGGCGCCCTGGGTGGTGACCGGTCCCGGAGGGAGCGGCCTCCCGGCGACCGGTCACATCCGGACGATGGTGCAGTTCGCGGGCACGGACAGCCTGCGCCCCGTCCGCATCACCGTCGACGGTGAAGAGGTCGGCCTGGTCACGCGCATGATCGACGGCCGCTCCGTCGTGGTCGCCATGGTCGACCTCGCGCCCGGCCAGGTGGCCGTCGTGGAGACCCGGTTCTCCGTCCTTCCCCAGCGGACCCCCACCGTCGACCGCGTCGTCGCCACCCCAACCGCCACCTCGTTCGAGCACTACGCCGAGCGCGGAACCTGCGGCTGACCGGACCCGTTCCGATCCGTCGTGCCTACCCACACAAAGGAGAACCCAATGCGAAAGAAACTCTTCGGCGGCCTCGTCGCCCTGGCGCTTGCCCTGGCGCCGGCAGCCGGCGCGAACGCCGCGCCGTACCCCCCGGGCGCAGGCGACGCGATGCACGGGACGCTCAGCACGCTCGTGGGCGCACCCGGCGACACGATCACCTACACCGCGGCTGCCAGCACCTACGCGGCCGATGAGGCGCTCACGCAGAAGATCCGCGGTCTGGACGCTCACGCGGTGTCTCTGGTTTCCATGAAGACCGCCCCGGCCACCGAGGGCACCTTCTCCAAGCCGGCCGCGGCTGACGGATCGCACACGTTCAGCTTCGCGATTCCGATGAACGCGCAGGACGGCGACCAGTACGAGGTCGACGTGATCCTCGCCAGCGGAAACGTGTGGGACCACTTCGTCGTCACGACGGTCGTTCGCGGCGCCGGAAACGGCACGGGTCCGGGCGCGGGTTCGGGCTCGGGCAGCGATTCGGCGGCCGGCTCGGGCTCCGGTTCGGGTTCCAACGGAGGCCTGGCGATGACCGGTTCGGACATCGCGATCGCGGGCATCGCGACCGGCGCGGTCCTGCTGTTCGTCGGTGGGCTCGTGCTGCTCATCGTGCGTCGCCGCCGCTCGCGCGCCGACGCCGCAGCCTGAGCTGGCCGCGACGGATCCTGCACCGTCGAACGATGAGCCGGCGACCGGGAGGTCGCCGGCTCAGCGTCGTCGCGGCCGTCAGCGTCGTCGCGGCCGTCACTGCCTCGAGCGTCGATCGCCCGACCCCGCGGGTCAGCCGGCGACGGGCTCCGGCCACGGCACACCCTGCACCCGGCGGTACGACGTGCCCAGGGCGTCCCAGTGCTCGGCGAGCTGCCCGAGGCGGGCGGTGAAATCGCCGAAGTCGCGGGCGGTCTCGATGGCCGCGGTGTCCGCGGGCGCCGCCGACCACCCGATCTCCGCGACGGCGGCGAGGCGGGGGAAGGTCATGTCCTCCACCTCCTCGATCGTCGCGATCGTCTCCGTCCACAGCGGAGCCTCGACGCCCAGGATGTGCGCGTCTCCCAGCCCCGGCACGATTCGAGACGGATCCCACTCGTAGGAGCCGCGGAGGTCCGTCGCGCCGTCCGCCCAGTCCTGGCCGATCGCGTCGCCGTCCTCGTACACGATGTCCAGGTAGGCGACATCCGCGGGCGACATGATCACGGCCCCGCCCGCCCGGACGAACGACAGCGTCTCGTCCGCCGCGCGCTCGCGCGGCGTCCGGAACGACCAGTACTGGCCGATGGTGCCC
>JABLTH010035098.1_pt1 | contig 10817 bp, 8 predicted proteins | sample 7875711 | NCBI WGS metagenome assembly JABLTH01 (sample SAMN14941262, study PRJNA633318) | bioreactor metagenome | isolation source: bioreactor | place: China | collected 2019-03-05 | reverse complement strand
GCGCTCACGCTGGGCTGGGCCCCCCAGATCCCCGCGGCGAACTTCACGCCGGTCAGGTCGGTGGCGGCGGGATCCCAGCTCCGCTCCACCCGCAGGGTGAAAGGGAGCTCCTTGGAGGACCACCACCCGGGGTCGTCCACCACCACGTAGATCGCCCGGGGACTGTTCGACGGGTTCATGTAGGTCCGTTCCGTCTGGCCGAGCCGGGGCTCCCCGGGGGGCTGGAGCATGCCCTCCTCCCGGCTGCCCCACTTGTTGGACAGGATCAGCCGGAACCAGGCGGGCTTGGCGTGCTCCACCCGGAGCGTGACCCGGCCCTTGGGGGGCACGGCGAGGGCATAGGCCTTCCACCCGGCGGGGAAGTCCGCGACGTCCTGGACCGACGCGGCGTCCGCGGGGAGGGGCGTCACCGGGATATAGCCCGCCCGGGACATGACCTGGATGTCCGTGAGCAGGTCCCGCCGGCCCCAGAAGGCCTCGTCGGGCATGAGGAGGGCCCGGTCCCAGCCGCAGGGGATGATGATCCGGGTCCCGGGGTGGAAGGCGATGTCCGCGACCCGCGGGGCGGCCTTGGGGCGCACGATGCGGGGCGCGGCGAACCGGGCGTTGTGCCGGGCCAGGTCCGCCTCCATGTCCGAGAATCCGCCGTGCCGGGGCCCCAGGGCCCAGGCGCGTCCGGGCCCCCCGGCGGCGCGGGGCATGGGGGTCGGCCGACGGCCTCCTTCGCCCCCTTCGTCCTGGGACCACGCGGGAAGGGCGGAGAGCAGCAGCAGAACAAGGGAGAGGGGGCTGAGGGCGCGCATGGGGCATCCGGGAAGCATCGACGTCCGGAGGGACGGATCCATTCAAAACATGCAGGGGAAGCGGTTCCGGCGCAAGGATCCGCTAAGCTGGACGGTCCCTTGGAGCAGGCGTGTTCGGCAAGATCCAGCGCATCCACTTCGTCGGCATCGGCGGCATCGGCATGTCCGGCATCGCCGAGGTGCTGGTCAACCTCGGCTACCAGGTGAGCGGCTCGGACCTCAAGGCTGGCCCGGCCACCGAGCGCCTGGCCGCCCTCGGCGCCTCCATCCGCCTGGGCCATGATGCACGCTGCATCGAGGGTGCCCAGGCCGTGGTGATCTCCAGCGCCGTGAAGCCCGACAACCCCGAGGTCCTGGCCGCCCACGCCGCGAAGATCCCCGTGATCCCCCGCGGGGAGATGCTCAGCGAGCTCATGCGCATGAAGCAGGGCATCGCCGTGGCGGGCTCCCACGGCAAGACCACCACCACCAGCATGGTGGCCCAGGTCCTCAGCGCCGCCGGCCTGGACCCCACCATCGTGATCGGCGGACGGCTCAACATCCTCGGGAGCAACGCCAAGCTCGGGAAGGGCCAGCTCCTCGTGGCCGAGGCCGACGAGAGCGACGGGTCCTTCCTGCTGCTCAATCCCACCCTGGCGGTCATCACCAACATCGACCGGGAGCACCTGGACCACTACCGCGACCTGGACGAGATCAGCGACGCCTTCCAGGCCTTCGCGAACAAGGTCCCCTTCTACGGCGCCGTGTTCCTCTGCCTGGACGACGCGAACGCCTCCCACCTGCGGCCCCGGGTCAACCGCCGGGTGGTCACCTACGGGACGAACCCCCAGGCGGAGATCCGGGCCCGGGACATCCGCCAGGAGGGCTTCCGCACCACCTTCAGCGTGCACGCCGAGGACCGCGACCTCGGCGCCTTCTCCCTGGGCGTGCCCGGCCACCACATGGTGCTGAACGCCCTCGCCGCCATCGGCCTCGCGCTGGAGCTGAACGTGCCGGTGGAAACCGTCCGCGCGAGCCTCGAGACCTTCACCGGCGCCGAGCGGCGCTTCACGCGGAAGGGCGAGAAGGACGGGGTGCTGGTGGTGGACGACTACGGCCACCACCCCACGGAGATCGCCGCGACCCTGAAGGCCGCGCGCAAGGGCTTCCCGGAGCGCCGCATCGTGGCGGCCTTCCAGCCCCACCGCTACAGCCGCACCCAGGCCCTGATGGAGGAGTTCGGCCGCGCCTTCTTCGAGGCGGACGTGGTGGTGCTCACGGACATCTATGCGGCCTCGGAGGCGCCCCTGCCCGGCGTCACGGGCGAGGCCCTGGCGGACTGCCTGCGGCGCCACGGGCAGCGGGACGTGCGCTACGTGCCCGACGTGGAGGCCCTGCCCCGGGAGCTCAAGGCCGTGGCCCGCCCCGGGGACCTGCTGATCACCTTCGGCGCGGGCAGCATCACCCACGCGGGCCCCGCCTTCCTCGCCCTGGACTGAGGGGCCCGACAGCACTCGCGTTACGATGGTCCCTTTGCCGGAGCCGCCGTGATGCACCACCCCGCCCTCGCGGTCCCCGCGGTCCTGCTGTGCGGGCTGCCCCAAGGCGGCAGCGCCCAGCAGGCCACCTGGTTCCCCTCCGCCGCCTACCGGGCGGGGATCCCCCGGCCGGAGGTGGGCCGGGCCTACACGGCCCACAGCGCGCTGGTGGCCTACGCCCGCGCCCTGGCCGAGGCCGCGAAGGACCGGGTGCGCTTCGAGACCCTGAACATCACCGAGGAGGGCCGCGTGCAGCCCCTGCTGGTGATCAGCAGCCCGGCCAACCTGGCGCGCCTGGAGGCCCTGAAGGCCGCCAACGCCCGGCTTGCGGATCCCCGCGCCCTCGCCCCAGGCGAGGCCGAGGCGCTTCCGGGCAGCCAGCCGGTCTTCGTGTGGCTGGGCTATTCGGTGCACGGCTACGAGGCCAGCGGCAGCGAGGCCTCCCTGGCCGTGGCCTACCATTTCGCCGCCAGCGAGGATCCCGCGGTGCTGGCCATGCTCGAGAAGGTGGTGCTCCTCCTGGACCTCACCCAGAACCCCGACGGCCGCGACCGCCATGTCCAGGCTGTCGGGGAGGTGCTCCAGGGCCAGAACCCGCCCGACGGCCAGGACGCCCAGAACCAGCCCCGCTGGCCCGGGGGCCGGTTCAACCACCGCCTCTTCGACCTGAACCGGGACTGGGCCTGGCAGACCCAGGGGGAGAGCCGGGCCAAGGCCGCGGCCTTCCTGGCCTGGAACCCCCAGGTGGCGGCGGACCACCACGAGATGGAGCCCGAGGCCAGCTACTACTTCCCGCCCACCATGCAGCCGGTTCACGAAGCCATCCCGAAGCCCTTCGCCAGCACCTGGCAGTCGGCCTTCGGGCGCGGCCTCGCCCGGGCTTTCGACGCCCAGGGCCTCGCCTACTACTCCAAGGAGCGCTTCGACCTCTTCTACCCCAGCTACGGCGACAGCTGGCCGAGCTTCCACGGCGCCGTGGGCATGACCTTCGAGATGGCGAGCCCCGGCGGCCTCTCCTACACGCGCAAGGATGGGGAGAACCTCACGCTGGCGGCGCGCATCCATCGCCACTTCACCGCCAGCCTCGCCACCGTCGCCACCGCCGCCGAGAACCGCCACGCGCTCCTGGCGGACTTCCTGAAGGCGCGGCGCGAGCGGGTGGACCTGGGCGAGAAGGCCGGCGCCTTCCTCTTCCCCGCCGACCCCGATCCCGGCCGGGCCGAGGGCGTGGCGGAGCTGCTGCGCCGCAACGGTGTGGAGGTGCTTCGGACCTCCGAGGCCCTGTCCACGTCGGGCTTGGAGGCCATCGCCCTGGGCCGGGCGCCCGAGAACCTGCCCGCGGGCTCCTACCTCGTGCCCCTGGACCAGCCCAACGCGCCCATCGCCCAGGCCCTCCTGGAGCGGGAGGCCCGCATGGGGGAGAAGCCCAGCTACGACGTCACCGCCTGGAGCCTGGCCTTCACCCACGGCGTTCCGGTCTTCCACGCCCGCTCCCGCCCCAGGGTGCGGGCCGCGGCCGAGGCCCCGGAGCGGGTCCCGGCCCTTCCCGAGGCCCGTTGGGCCTACCTGCTGCCCGCGGGCTTCGAGGGCCGGGAGCGCACCCTCGCCGCCCTGCTGAAGGAGGGCTTCAGGGCCTCGGCGGCCTCCGAGCCCTTCCGGATCCAGGGGCGGAGCTACGGCCCGGGCACCGTGATCTTCCCGCCCCGCCTGAACGACCTCGCCCGGCTGCGCGCCCGGCTGCAGGCCCTCGCGGAAGCGAACCGCCATCCCGTGGCGGCTGCGGATTCCGCCCTCGTGGAGACCGGGCCGGACCTGGGCTCCTTCAAGGTCGCCCCGGTGAAGCTGCCCCGCATCGCGGTGCTCATGGACCGCCCCGCCAACCCCACGGCGCTGGGCGCCGTGATGCACGTGCTGCGGGAGACGGGCCTGCCCTTCGCCCAGGTGCGGGCGGACCGGCTCGGGGGCGCCCTGCTCCACCGGTACACCCACGTGCTGATCCCCGACGACGGGGCCGCCGGGAACGGCTGGAGGGCCGCCCTGGGGGAGGGCGGCGCGGCCAAACTCAAGGCCTGGTGCGCGGACGGCGGCACCCTGGTCGGCCTCGAGGGGGGCGCGGTCTACGCCAGCCGGGCCGGCCTCACGGACACGGGCTTCCGCTTCCTCTCGCGGGCCGCCGAGGAGGCCCGGATGAAGGAGAAGGACCCCAAGAAGGAGCCCGAGAAGCGGGATCCCGCCGAGCTGGTCCAGCCCTGGGCCAAGCGGGAGGACCGGGCCCTCCAGGAGACCATCCCCGGCGCCCTGCTGCGGGTGAAGGTGGACGCCAGCCACCCCCTGGCCTGGGGCTTCCCGGGGGGCGAAGGCGCGGTGCTGAACACCAGCGACGCCATCCTGGAGCTCAGCCCGGGCGGGGAGAACCCCTTCGCCTACCCAGGCCCCGCCAAGGACTCGAAGGAATCCGTGGATCTCCGCCTTTCAGGGCTCCTGCCCAAGCCTCTGGAAGCCAGGCTCCACCACACGGCCTACGCCCTGCGGGAACGCAAGGGCCGCGGCGGCCTGATCCTCTTCGCCGGGGACCCGGTGTTCCGCGGCGCCTCCCCCTACACCGCCCGGGCCTTCCTGAACGCGCTCTTCTTCGGGGCCTACGGCGCCTTCCCGGACGAGGACGGCGAATAGGCCTCCCCTGACGGAGGTCACGTTCCGGTTGCCCGCAGGGCCCCGCGGGCGACATTGGGTCCACGGCGCGCCCGGAATGGACTGTCCATGGACCTCGACCATGCCCTGGAATCCCATGTGGCCTGGAAGGTCCATTTCCGGATGGCGATCTTCGACCAGGGCACGGTGGACGCGGCCTGCGTGGGGCGGGTGGACTGCTGCGACCTGGGCCGCTGGCTGCAGGGGGAAGGCCAGGCCCGGTGGGGCGGCCTGGAGGCCTTCGGGGACTGCGTGGCCCGGCACCGGGAGTTCCATGCGGCGGCCGGACGGATCGCCCGGGCCATCAACGGCGGCCGCCTGGAGGAGGCCTCGAGGCTGATGCGGCCGTCGGAGGGCTTCACCCTCAGTTCCGCCGCCCTCGGCCATGCCCTGGTGGGCCTGCTGGGGGCGGTGCGTGCGGCGGAGGCGGGGTCCCTCAGCCCTCCTTCAGCCACCTCGCCGCAGGCCGGGCGAAGTACGTGAAGATCAGGTCCGCGCCAGCCCGGCGGATCCCCAGCAGGGACTCCAGCACGGTGCGGCGCTCGTCCAGCCACCCGTTCAGCGCGGCGGCCTTGAGCATCGCGTACTCGCCGCTCACCTGGTAGGCGGCCACGGGCAGCACCGTGTTCTCCCGCACCAGCCGGATCACGTCGAGGAAGGGGCCCGCCGGCTTCACCATCACGATGTCGGCGCCCTCCAGCTCGTCCTGCTCGAGCTCCCGCAGGGCCTCCCGGGCATTCGCCGGATCCATCTGGTAGGTCTTTTTATCCCCGAACTTAGGAGCGGAGTCCAGGGCGTCGCGGAAGGGATTGTAGAAGCTGCTGGCGTACTTCACGCAGTAGGAGAGCAGGCTCACCTCGGTGAAGCCCCGGGCGTCGAGGCCGGACCGGATGGCGCCGATGCGGCCGTCCATCATGTCGCTGGGGGAGATGACGTCGGCGCCCGCCTCGGCGTGGCAGAGGGCCTGCATCACCAGGCACTGCACGGTCTCGTCGTTGAGGATGCGGCCGTCCTTCACGATCCCGTCGTGGCCGTCGCTGTTGTAGGGGTCCAGGGCCACGTCGGTGATGACGAGGCTCTCGGGGAACTCCTTCTTCATGGCGCGGATGGCGGCGGGCACCAGGCCCCCGGGATTCCAGGCCTCCCGGCCGTCCGGCGTCTTCTGGGCCTCGGGGATGGCCGGGAAGAGGTCGAAGGCCCGCACGCCCTCCTTCATGGCGCCCTCGGCCTCCCGCAGCATGGAGTCCAGGGTCAGGCGCGCGCAGCCCGGCATGGAGGCGATGGGCTGGTCCTCCTTCCCGGGGTGGATGAAGAGGGGCAGGACGAAGTGCTCCGGACCGACGAAGGTCTCCCGGGCGAAGCCGCGGACCACGGCGTTCTTGCGGTTGCGGCGGGGACGGATGGGGAGGTCGAGGGACATGGTCGCTCCTGTGCTGTCCAGGGTAATGGAAGCGGGTCCTGCCCGGGTCACAGCCCCCATGCCCTGTCAGACTGTCCCCATGGGCCAGCGCCTCACCCTCGCCATCACCGGAGCATCCGGCTCGGCCTTCGGCGTGGCGGTCCTCCGGCGCCTGGCCGCCAACCCCCAGGTGGAGGAGGTGACCCTCCTCCTCTCCCCCACGGGAAGGCGCTGCCTCGCGGAGGAGACGGGGCTGGCCCCGAAGGACCTGGCGGGCCTGGATCCGAAGATCAGGCTCCAGGACGAGCGGGACCTGGGCGCGGCCATCTCCTCGGGCTCCCACCGCCAGGACGGCATGGCGGTCATCCCCTGCAGCGCCGGGGCCCTGGGCCGCATCGCGGCGGGGATCAGCGAGGGCCTCGTGAGCCGGGCGGCGGACGTGTGCCTGAAGGAGCGCAAGCCGCTCGTGCTCTGCCTGCGGGAGACGCCCCTGAACCGCATCCACCTGGAGAACATGCTGCGGGTGCACGACGCCGGCGCCGTGGTCATGCCCCTCATGCCGGGCTGGTACGCCAAGCCAAGGGATTTCGAAGCCCTCTTCGACACCTTCGCCACCAGGGTCCTGGACCAGCTGGGCCTGGAGGAGCCGGACCCGCGGCGCTGGAAGAGCTGAGGCCGCGGGAAGCGGGAATGCAGCGCCGCGGCTCCGGGGCGGCTAGGATGGGTGGAATCCCCACACCATGAGGGTCCCATGCCCCGAAGGCTCCTGCCCGTCCTCCTCGCCGTTGCGCCCCTGGCCGCCCAGCCGGCTTCGGTGATCCTCAGCGACCGCGCCATCACCGCCCAGGAGTGGACGCGCCTGCGCAACGTGGTGGAAAACCTCCGGTCGGAGGAAGGCACCCGCAAGCTCTACCGCGAGTCGCCTGGAGTCCAGTCCGTCTATCCCGCCGAGCCCTTCTTCCTCGCCTACATCCAGAAGTGGCGGCCCCGCCTGGAGTCCCTGCCCAGGGAACGCCCGCGGGCCACGAACGTCTCCCTCACCCTCAAGGAGCTGGACGAGGGCGACGAGTGGGTCATGACGATCCACCACGCCAAGCCCCAGTTCGCCATCACCATGATCAAGACGAACTGGAAGGCCGGCCAGCTCATGAACATCTCCTTCACCCGGGGCTTCACTGAAGTGAACCGCGGACGCAAGTGACCCCCGGGGGCCTCCCGCCCTGCCGTCCCCCCTGGTGGGCGCGGGGCGGCCACGGGCAGACCATCCTCGGCAACTTCCTGCCCTTCCGGCCCGCCGGGGGACCGCGGGAGGAGGTGCTCGTCCAGCTGCCCGACGGGGACCGGCTGACCGGCCGGGCCTACCCGGGGGACTCCGGCACCATCGTCTGCTTCTTCCATGGCCTGGGGGGCAGCAACGAGGCCCACTACATGCACCGGGGCGTCGCCCTCGCGCGCCGCCTGGGCCACGGGGCCTGGAGCATGAACCACCGGGGCTGCGGGAGCGGGGCCGGCCTCGCCGCGGGGACCTACCACAGCGGCCGCGCCGACGACCTGGGCGAGGTGTTCGCCGAGATCCGCCGGCGCCACCCGGGAAGCCGCATCGCCGCCGTGGGCTTCTCCCTGAGCGGAAACGCCCTGCTGCTGAACCTCGGTGAGGGCGTCGGGCGCTTCGAGAAGCCCGACGTCGCCATCGCGGTGAACCCCCCGGTGGACCTTCAGAAGGGCGCCCTCCTCCTGAAGCACGGCTTCAACCGCGTCTACGACTTCCGCTTCGTGCTCCGCTGCCGCCGGGCCGTGCGAGAGCGCGTCCGGGCCGGGCTCATCCCGGACCGCTACCCGGTGAAGTGGTGGCGGACCCTCCATGACTTCGACGACGCCTACACCGCGCCCGCCTCGGGCTTCCGGGACCGGGAGGACTACTACGCCCGGTGCAGCGCGGGGCCCCACCTCGCCCGGATCGACCGCCCCACGGTGATCCTCATGTCCCAGGACGACCCCTTCATCGACTGGCGGGACCACGCGGAGGCCCCGAAGTCGGAGTACGTGAGCCTCCACCTGGAGGCCACCGGGGGCCACATGGGCTACGTCGACGCCGTCCAGCCGCGCAACCAGTGGCTGGACGCCGCCCTGGAGCACTACCTGGAGGAGCTCCTGGCCCAGTGAGGCCTCCGGGCTAGGCCTCGGCGCGCTCCTTCACCGCCCGCACGAGGCCCGGGAACACGAAGCGGTGGAGGGGCAGGACGGCGTACCAGTAGGCGTAGCCCATCAGGCCGCGGGGCTCGAAGAAGGCGGTCTGCTCCACCCGTGTGCCCACCGGATCGGGCCTCACCTCGAACTGGAGCCAGGCCCGGCCTGGCAGCTTCATCTCGGCCCTCAGCCGCAGCAGGTGCGGCGACTCCAGGGCCTCCACCCGCCAGAAGTCCAGGGGATCGCCCACCCGCAGCTCCCGCGGGTGGCGGCGCCCCCGCCGCATGCCCACGCCGCCCGCCAGGCGGTCCATCAGGCCCCGCAGCTGCCACAGGGCGTTGCCCGCGGGCCAGCCCTCCTCGCCCCCCAGGGCGCAGATGACCTCGAAGACCCGCTCGGGCGGCGCCGCGACGCGCCGGCGCTTCCGGTCCAGGAGCATGCCCTCGTGCGCGCCCAGGTGGTCCGCCTCGGCCTCCCTCGGGCTGAAGCTGGCGAGGCTGGAGGCCCAGGTGGTCTGCACGTCGTCGCTGGCCATTCGGGCCAGGGCGCGCTCCACGGCCTCGTCGTAGCCCGTGGGCTGCACCTGGAAGGCGTCCAGCGCGCGCGGGTCCCGCACCACCACCTCGGTCTGGAGGCTCTCCACGAGGGGGTGGGCGATGCGGAAGGGGATGGGCGTCACCAGGTCCACCCACCGGCTGCTGAGCTCGGGCCGCGGCACGGGAAGGCTGATGATGAGGCGCGGGAGGCCCCGCAGCCGGGCGTAGCGGAGCATCATCTCCCGGTAGGTGAGGATGTCCTTCCCCCCGATCTCGTAGATGCCCTCGGCATCCGGATGGTCCAGGGCCTCCACCAGGTATTCCAGCACCGAGCGCACGCCGATGGGCTGGCACCGGGTGTTCACCCAGGTGGGGGTGACCATCACCGGCAGCCGCTCGGTGAGGTGACGGATCATCTCGAAGCTGGCGCTCCCCGACCCCACGATCACCGCCGCCCGGAACTCGATGACGGGCACGCCGCCCTCCGCCAGGGCCCGCCCCACCTCCTGCCGGGAGACGAGGTGCTTGCTCTTCACCCGCTCGGGATCGCCGAGGCCGCCCAGGTAGACGATGCGCCGGACGCCGGCGGCCCGGGCCGCCTTGCCGAAGGCCAGGGCCATGGCGTGGTCCCGCTCCCGGAAGGCCTGCCCGACCGCCATGGAGTGCACCAGGTAGTAGGCCACCTCGATGCCCTGCAGGACGCCCGGAAGGGCCTCCGGCTCCGAGAGGTCGGCCTCGGCGATCTCCACGCCCTCCCAGCCCTGCCCCTCCAGGCGCCCGGCATCCCTCGCCACGCACCGGACCTCATGGCCCTGGGCCAGGAGGCGGGGCACCAGGCGGCCGCCGATGTAGCCCGTGGCGCCGGTGACCAGGACTTTCACGGCCGCGTCCTCAGGTGGCGGGCGCCTCCGCGGGCGGGGCCTCCCCTTCCGGCGGGGCGGCGGCGCCCTTGGTGAAGTGGCCGGCCATGATGGGCACCGCCACCTTCACCAGCACCGTGAAGACCAGGAAGCCGATCCCGAAGATGCCCGCGGAGACGAACCACTCCACCCAGGTCGGCCGGTACTCATAGATCTCGCCCAGCGTGTCCGGGGTCATGCCGGGGATCACAAGGCCCATGCCCTTCTCGATGTAGACGCCCGCGTAGATCAGGACGCAGCCGATGTTCAGGAGGACCATGTTCCGGCGCCACTTCGGCACCAGGAAGATCAGGAAGGCCACCACGCTGCAGATCAGCCCCCCCCAGGCGTAGGGGACGAGGGTGCGGTGCTCCCCGATGCCGCTCCAGAAGTACTGGGTGTAGAGCAGGTGCTCCGTGGCGGAGTAGTACTCCTTGAAGAGCTCCGCCCCCAGGAGGAAGAGGTTCAGGAACATGGTGTAGGCCATGAGCTCTGCCACCTTCTGGATCGCCTCGTCCTTGATGGGCAGTCCCGTCCGCTTGCGGAGGACCTGGAAGAGGATGAGCAGCACCGCCGGCCCCGAGCAGAAGGCCGACGCGATGAAGCGCGGGGCCAGGATGGAGGCGTTCCAGTAGGGACGGGCCGCCATGCCGTTGTAGAGGAAGGCCGTGACCGTGTGGATGGACACCGCCATGGGGATGGAGAAGAGCACCATGGGGACCACGAACTTCTTGTTGTAGGGCTGCCCGCCGTAGGACTTGTAGAGGATGTGCAGCACCACCGCG
>JABLTH010014211.1_pt1 | contig 10819 bp, 11 predicted proteins | sample 7875711 | NCBI WGS metagenome assembly JABLTH01 (sample SAMN14941262, study PRJNA633318) | bioreactor metagenome | isolation source: bioreactor | place: China | collected 2019-03-05 | reverse complement strand
CATCAACGGCCAGACTGACGTGAATCAGCTGGTGCCGTTCAAGTACAAGTGGGCGTGGGAAAAGTATCTGGCCGGTTGCGCGAACCACTGGATGCCGCAGGAAATCAACATGTCCCGCGACATCGCACTGTGGAAGGACCCGAACGGTCTGACCGAGGACGAGCGCCGCATCGTGAAGCGCAACCTCGGTTTCTTCGTGACGGCCGATTCGCTCGCGGCGAACAACATCGTGCTCGGCACGTACCGCCACATCACGGCGCCCGAGTGCCGGCAGTTCCTGCTGCGCCAGGCGTTCGAGGAAGCGATCCACACGCACGCGTACCAATATATTGTCGAATCGCTCGGTCTCGACGAAGGCGAGATCTTCAACGCGTACCACGAGGTCACGTCGATCCGCGCGAAGGACGAATTCCTGATCCCGTTCATCCACACGCTGACGGATCCGGCCTTCAAGACCGGCACGCTCGAAGCGGACCAGAAGCTGCTGAAGTCGCTGATCGTGTTCGCCTGCATCATGGAAGGCCTGTTCTTCTATGTCGGGTTCACGCAGATCCTCGCGCTCGTCCGCCAGAACAAGATGACGGGTGCTGCAGAGCAATATCAGTACATCCTGCGCGACGAGTCGATGCACTGCAATTTCGGCATCGACCTGATCAACCAGATCAAGCTCGAGAACCCGCATCTCTGGACCGCGGAATTCCGCGCCGAGATCCGCGAGCTGTTCAAGCAGGCTGTCGAACTCGAATACCGCTACGCCGAAGACACGATGCCGCGCGGCGTGCTGGGTTTGAACGCGTCGATGTTCAAGAGCTACCTGCGCTTCATCAGCAACCGCCGTTGCCAGCAGATCGGCCTCGATCCGCTGTACCCGAACGAGGAAAACCCGTTCCCGTGGATGAGCGAGATGATCGACCTGAAGAAGGAACGCAACTTCTTCGAGACGCGTGTGATCGAGTATCAGACGGGCGGTGCGCTGTCCTGGGAATAACCCGCAGCAGCGAACCCGTCACATGATGTGAGCAGCCGGTGGCCTCTCGGCCCCGGCCCAAGGTTTAGGAGCAAGAACGCCTGATGCAAAGCATGCCCGGTGCCTTAACGGCCCAACGACACGACAGGCACTTTGCGAACCCTTCAGTGGGATGGGCAAACTTCCCTCCGGAAAAAGCGGACGGCCGTGTGGCGGTCCGCTTGATCAAGCGATTAGGGGTAGCGGCGCGAGGTGCGCCGGCTACCGACTTGATTTGGCGCGCGAGGCCGGGTGGTCACGCGCGCCATACCGTATTCATTAGCGTAAGCGCGTGGTATCCGCGTACGCCGATGAATAGCCCGCTTCGAAGCGCACGTCCTGAACAGCGTCCGCGGGAAGCGGGTTTTGACGAAGGGTGTAGTTTGAACTGACTCTCATCTGAACCTGAAGGAGAACAACATGGCTACCGCCAAGAAGAAACCGGCTGCTAAGAAAGTTGCTGCCAAGAAGACCGTTGCGAAGAAGGCTGCTGCTCCGGCGAAGAAGGCTGCTGCAGTGAAGAAGGTTGCTGCGAAGAAGGTCGCGGTGAAGAAGGTTGCCGCGAAGAAGGCAGCACCGGCGAAGAAGGCCGCAGCGAAGAAGGTTGCAGCCAAGAAGGTCGCGGTGAAGAAGGTTGCCGCGAAGAAGGCAGCACCGGCGAAGAAGGCCGCAGCGAAGAAGGTTGCAGCCAAGAAAGTCGCAGTGAAGAAGGTTGCTGCGAAGAAGGCCGCACCGGCGAAGAAGGCTGCTGCGAAGAAGGCCGCACCGGCGAAGAAGGCTGCTGCGAAGAAGGCCGCGCCTGCTAAGAAGGCTGCTGCGAAGAAGGCCGCGCCTGCTAAGAAGGCTGCCGCGAAGAAGGCTGCGCCTGCTGCGAAGAAGGCTGCCGCTGCTCCTGCGAAGAAGGCCGCTGCTCCGGCGAAGAAGGCTGCTGCACCGGCCAAGAAGGCTGCAGCTCCGAAGAAGGCCGTCGTGAAGAAGGCTGCGCCGGCAACGACCGCGTCGACCGCATCGGTTGCGCCGGCATCGGGCGTGAAGACCGCGCTCAACCCGGCAGCGGCATGGCCGTTCCCGACCGGCAGCCGTCCGTAATCGAGGCTGACCCGTACCACCCGGACACTCACATGGTGTCCGTGGGTTGAGTAGCGCTACTCAATCAGTCCCGCCATCTGGCTCAGGTGGCGGGATTTTTTTCGTCCGTGTTTGCCGATGTGCCGGGGAGCCGGTGTGCCGGCTGCCCGTATGCGGGCAGCGGCGAGTACGGACGAAAAAAAACGCATGTGCAGCTTCGCACATGCGTTCGACCGCGGCTTGCGCCGCGAGCTGAGGTACCTGTTAGTGCGTGACGCGCGTGACGCCGCCGCTCGACAGCAGTCGCACCCGCTCGCCGGCGCGGAACGCTTCGCCGCTTGCTGCCTGCGTGATCGAGCGCAGATCGCCGTTGTCGAGGCGCACGGTGATTTCGACACCGTTCGCCGTGCTGAGGTTTTCGCCGACCGCGTTGCCTGCGACCGCACCGACGAGACCGCCCGCGATCGCGGTCAGGATCGATCCCTTGCCGCCGCCGATCGCGCTGCCTGCCACCGCACCGAGTGCGCCGCCGCCGAGCGTGCCGATCGCACTGCCGCCGCCGTCGGACTGGATGCGCACTGCACGGACGCTTTCGACCGTGCCCATGCGAACCGTCTGTTCGCGCTGCGCCTGGCCGACGCTATAGACATCCGCCGAGCCCGGCGCGGTGAAGCAACCGGTGAGCGTCAGCGAGGCCGTCAGCATGGCCGCGAGCGTGAGGGTCTTTTTCGTCAACATCTTTGCTCTCCCACAATATTCATTTGAGACTGTAACCGAATACAGTCTCGAAGCGCGCGTCGATCTCGGCGCGCGTCAGTACGTAAGTCTGGGGCCCCTGGTGGGCGATCTTGATCGAGCCCATCAGGCTCGCGAGGCGGCCCGTGGTTGCCCAGTCGAGGCCATGCTCGATGCCGTACAGCAGGCCGCCCCGGAAGGCATCGCCGCAGCCGGTCGGATCGGCGATGTGCTCGGCCGGTACGACCGGAATCTGCTCCGCGCCCTGCTTGTGGCGGATGGTCGCGCCATGCTCGCCACGCGTGATGACGAGGGCGTCGACCCGGCTGGCGATTTCATCTTCGGACCATCCCGTCTTGTCGCTCACCAGCTTGGCCTCGTAGTCGTTGACCGCTACATAGGTCGCAAGTTCAATGCTGCGGCGCAGCGTCGCACCGTCGAACAGCGGCAGGCCCTGGCCCGGATCGAACACGAACGGCACACCGGCCTTGGCGAGTTCTTCCACGTGCTGGACCATCCCGTCGAAGCCGTCAGGGCCGACGATCGCGAGCTTGATGTCCGGCGCGTCGCCCGCGTGGTTCAGGTGCGACTGCATCATCGCGCCCGGGTGGAACGCCGCGATCTGGTTGTTGTCGAGATCGGTCGTGATCATCGCCTGCGCCGTATAGGTGTCGGGCAGCACGCGAACGTGGTCGCGGCGCAGGCCGAGCTGGTCGAGGCGGTCGAGATACGGCTGCGCGTCGAGCGCGCCCACCGTTCCCATCATGCGTGCATCGCCGCCGAGCAGGTGCAGTGCGTACGCGATGTTGCCCGCGCAGCCGCCGAATTCGCGGCGCATCGTCGGCACCAGGAAGCTCAGGTTGATGAGGTGCACCTGGTCGGGCAGGATGTGCTCGCGGAACCGCCCTTCGAAGGTCATGATGGAGTCGTAGGCGATCGAGCCGCAAATCAACGTAGCCAAGGTGTGCGTTCCTGTAGAAATGAGGGACCCTGCGCGACAACGCCGCGCGAAAGGCGCGGCGCGGCAGGGGAAAGCGAAAGAAAGCTTACTTCAGTGCGGCGAGCGCTGCATCGTAGTTCGGCTCGTCCTTGATTTCGCCGACGAGTTCCGCGTGGATCACCTTGTCCTGCGCGTCGAGCACGACGACGGCACGGGCGGTCAGGCCGTTCAGCGGGCCGCTCGTCACGTCGACGCCGTATGCGTTCGCGAATGCGCGGCCGGTGCGGAACGTCGAAGCCGTCACGACGTTCTCGAGGCCTTCGGTCGTGCAGAAGCGCGTCGCCGCGAACGGCAGGTCGGCCGACACGACGATGACGACCGTGTTGTCGAGCGACGATGCGGCTTCGTTGAACTTGCGGGTCGACGTCGCGCAGGTCGGCGTGTCGAGGCTCGGCACGATGTTCAGCACCTTGCGCTTGCCGGCGAAGCTGGCGAGCGACAGGTCGGCGAGGTCCTTGCCGACCAGCTTGAAATCGGCGGCTTGGGCGCCGACGGCCGGGAACGTGCCGGCGAGATCGATCGGGTTGCCACCCAGCGTAACTTTGCTCATGTTCGTGCTCCGAAATAGCGCGCCGCTCGGGCGCGCGGGTTGAGACGGGCGCGCATGCGCGCGCCGCGGTGCGTCACGGATAGAAGATCTGGACGCGGAAATTCGAGGCGGGCGTGCCGTTCGTTTCGAGGCGGACGACCATCGTCTGCGTCGTGCCGGGCGGCAACCCGGCGTCGATCGGCGTGCCCGGGCGCACGTAGTCGCGCGGCGCGAGCACGCGGCGCACGGTCACGTGGTTGGTGTCGTCCAGCAGCGTCAGTTCGAGCGACGGGTAGGCGAGCGCGACGCGGTAGCGGTTCGTCAGCGGTACCTTCAGCTCGAGCTCGCGCGGGCCGTCGAGCTGGCGCAGGTCGGTCGCGTCGAGCCGCAGGCCGTCGATTGCGCGCGGCGGCGCGACCGTGCAGCCGAGCGGCGCGCAGGCCTGCCGGAACCAGCCCTGCGTGACCGGCCAGTGGATCACCAGCGTTTCGCGTTGCCACCACGCGAGTTGCGCGACGAGCAGCACGGCCAGCACGGCGGCGACGAGGCCGCCGAAAAAGCCGCCGAGCATTCCGCGCCGCTGCGGGGCGCGCGTCTCGCGCGTGACGGCGAAGTGGGGGCGATCGTCGTCGGTCAGCGCAGCGGGGAACGGTGCGGCCGGCGCGCTGGCGGCCGCGGCTGGTTTCTCGTCGTGCGGTGCCTTTGCGTCGGTATCGGTGTCGGGTTCGGATCCGGCCGCGGCGATGGCCGGTGCCGGCGCGAATGCAAAACGCGGTTCGCGCGGCGCGCGTTCGTCATCCGGCACGGCGAAGTGCGCGGTGCCGACGGGTTCGGCGGCATCGCGAGCGGTATCTGCGTCCGACGGGCGGTGTGCGACGAAGCGCGGCTCACGCGGGTCGCGCTCGACGGGCGCGGCCGATGATTTGGTATCCCGCGGTGTTTGTGTCTGCAGCGATTCGGCTGGTTGCGCGACGGCTGCGGAAGTGTCCAGCTCGGTCGGGGAGGGGGCGAACGGCGCGGGCGTACCCGACAAGTGAACGATGCCGGCGTCGGTGGACGGAAGGGCGAGCGGTATCAGCGGCTCGGTGCGCACGGTCTGCACGTTGTGTTGCAGCGACGGGTCGACGCCGGCGTCGAGCCACGGCGCCCACATGTCCCAGCCTTCCGGCTTGTAATCGGTGTCGGAAGATGCCCCGGCCGGCGCATCGGCAGTGAACAGCCGGGCCGGCGGGGCCGGATGGTGCGCGTTGCCTTCGTCCGGCGCGGCAGCCGGTTCGGTCAGGGCCGGCTCGGGCTGCTGCGCATGCTCGGGAACGAGCGACTCGGATGCGTTGAAGACTTCGTGGCAATGCCCGCAGCGCACGAGCCCTTGATGCAGCGAGAGCTGTTCCTGCTGCAGCCGGAAGACGGTTTCGCAATGAGGGCAGCGCGTCGCAAGAAGCATGTCGAGCCGGGCGGCCTGCTGGCCAGAGTGAAGGACAGCGCTATTCTAATGGCTTTCGCGCCGGGTTCCGGCGAGGCATACCCAACCTTCGTGTTCACGCCAGACCGAGATGTCGACGTAGCGCGCGTAGACGGCCGCGACTTCGTCCGCCTGGCGCGCGAGCACGCCCGACAGCGCGATGCGCCCGCCCGGCTTGACCTTCGATGCGAGCATCGACGCCATCAGCTTCAGCGGATTCGACAGGATGTTCGCGACGACGATGTCGAATTCGCCGTCCGGGCACGCATCGGGCAGCCCGTACGTGACTTCCGCACGGTTGCGTTCGCTGTTCTGCCGTGCCGATTCGACGGCTTGCGGATCGATGTCGATGCCAATGACGGGGTTCGCCCCGCATTTCTTCGCGAGGATCGCGAGAATGCCCGAGCCGCAACCGTAGTCGAGCACTGATTGGCCGGGTTTCACCGACTGCTCGAGCCATTCCATGCACAGACGCGTGGTCGGATGGCTGCCGGTGCCGAACGCGAGGCCCGGATCGAGTTCGAGGACGAGCGCATCGGGATCGGGCGCATCGTGCCACGACGGCACGACCCAGATCCGCTCGCCGATCGGGATCGGCTCGAACTGCGATTGCGTGAGTCGCACCCAGTCCTGTTCCTCGACTTCGCGGACGACGAACGTCGGCGTTTCGGCGATGCCGATCTCGTTGGCAGCCGCGGCGAGCAGCACGGCCGGCTCATGCTCGGCCGCCAGCAGCGCGACCACGCGCGAGTGCTGCCACGCGGTGCGGTCGGGCACGAGGCCCGGCTCGCCGAAGAGCGGCTGTTCGTCGGGCGTGTCGGCGTCGGCGTCTTCCACGGACACCGACAGCGCGCCGAGTTCGAGCAGCGCGTCGGAGAGTGCCTCCGCGTGCTCACGGGCCAGTTCGACGACGAGTTCGCGATAGCTCATGCTTACGCTTCTTCCGGTGCGACCTGCTGCTTCTGGGCGAGCCGGTTTTCGAGGTAGTGGATGCTGGTGCCGCCTTCGACGAACTTCGAATCGATCATCAGCTCGCGGTGCAGCGGGATGTTGGTCTGGATGCCTTCGACGACCATTTCGGACAGCGCGATGCGCATCCGGCTGATCGCCTGCTCGCGCGTCGCGCCGTAGGTGATCAGCTTGCCGATCATCGAATCATAGTTCGGCGGCACGAAATAGCCATTGTAGGCGTGCGAATCGACGCGCACGCCGGGGCCGCCCGGCGTATGCCACGACGTGATCCGGCCCGGCGACGGCGTGAACTTGAACGGATCTTCGGCGTTGATCCGGCATTCGATCGCATGTCCGCGGAACTGGATGTCGCGCTGGCGCAGCGTGAGCTTCTCGCCGGCCGCGATGCGGATCTGTTCCTGCACGATGTCGACGCCCGTGATCAGCTCCGATACCGGATGCTCGACCTGCACGCGCGTGTTCATCTCGATGAAGTAGAACTCGCCGTTTTCATACAGGAATTCGAACGTGCCCGCGCCGAGATAGCCCATCTTCTTGCAGGCGTCCGCGCAGCGGTCGCCGATGCGGTCGATCAGGCGGCGCGGAATGCCGGGCGCCGGCGCTTCCTCGATCACCTTCTGGTGGCGGCGCTGCATCGAGCAATCGCGTTCGCCGAGCCAGATCGCGTTCTTGTACGCGTCGGACAGCACCTGGATTTCAATGTGGCGCGGGTTCTCGAGGAACTTCTCCATGTACACCTGCGGGTTGCCGAACGCACGGCCGGCTTCCTCGCGGGTCATGTTGACCGCGTTGACGAGCGCGGCCTCGGTGTGCACGACGCGCATCCCGCGCCCGCCACCGCCGCCCGCCGCCTTGATGATGACCGGATAGCCGATCGCGCGCGCAATCTTGACGATCTCCTTCGGATCGTCCGGCAACGCGCCTTCCGAGCCCGGCACGCACGGCACGCCGGTCTTGATCATCGTCTGCTTCGCGGTGACCTTGTCACCCATCATGCGGATCGTTTCCGGGCGCGGGCCGATGAACGTGAAGCCCGACTGCTCGACGCGTTCCGCGAAATCGGCGTTCTCCGACAGGAAGCCGTAGCCGGGGTGGATCGCTTCGGCGTCGGTGACTTCCGCGGCGCTGATCAGCGCCGGCATGTTCAGGTAGCTCAGGTTCGACGGGGCCGGGCCGATACAGACGGCTTCGTCCGCGAGGCGCACGTACTTGGCTTCCTTGTCGGCTTCCGAGTAGACGACCACCGTCTTGACGCCGAGCTCGCGGCACGCACGCTGGATGCGCAGCGCGATTTCACCGCGGTTGGCAATGAGGATTTTTTCAAACATAGCGAGTATTCGTCTCTTCGAGGGGCGCGCGAACGGCGCCTGGCGAGCATCGGCGGTGCGCGGCCCGCGGGCCGCGCGGCGGATTTAGCCGATCACGAAAAGCGGCTGGCCGTATTCGACGGCCTGGCCGTTCTCGACGAGGATTTCCTTGATCACGCCGGCCTTGTCCGACTCGATCTCGTTGAGCAGCTTCATCGCTTCGATGATGCAGATCGTCTGGCCTTCCTTGACCGTGTCGCCCACCTGGACGAACGGGTCCGCGCCCGGCGACGGCGCGCGATAGAACGTGCCGACCATCGGCGACGTCACGACGTGGCCCTGCGGGGCAGCCGGTGCGGCAGCGCCGCCAGCGGCCGGCGCGGCAGCGCCTTCGGTCGGCAGCGCGACCGACGGAGCGGGCGCGCTGACTTGCGGGGCATACCCAGCCGTCGGCTGCACGTAGACCGGCGGCGCGTTCTTGACGATGCGCACCTTGCCTTCGCCTTCCGTCACTTCCAGCTCGGAGATGCCGGATTCGGAAACGAGGTCGATCAGAGTTTTCAGCTTACGAAGATCCATCGGGAATTCCCCTTTCAATACGTGAAAGCGCCGGTTAGGGGCCGGCGCTGAATCTAGATCGCGAATTCAGCCGCGCGACGTGCCTTGCAGCTTGTCCAGCGCGTACTCGAGCGCGTACAGATAACCTTTCCAGCCGAGCCCGCAGATCACGCCTTCGGCCTGGTCGGAAAAGTAGGAGTGGTGCCTGAACGCTTCGCGGCGATGCACGTTCGACAAGTGAACCTCGACGAACGGGATGCCAACGCCGGCGATCGCGTCCCGGATCGCGACGCTCGTGTGCGTATACGCGGCCGGATTGATCAGGATGAAATCGGTCTGTTCCTCCCGCGCGGTCTGGATGCGGTCGACCAGCGCGCCTTCATGGTTGCTCTGGAACGACGACAGTTCGGCGCCGGCTTCCCGGGCACGCGCGGCAAGCGCCTGATCGATCTGTGCGAGCGTGACGCGGCCGTACACCTCCGGTTCCCGGGTGCCGAGAAGGTTCAGGTTGGGGCCGTGCAGCACCAGCAATCGTGTCATGGTCGCTTCTATTTCTGCGGAATTGCGCGAACTTTAGCGCTATTTAGAGAAATTTGTCTAGTTTTGCCGAACGGCCGAGCGCGCGGGACCTGCAAGAATTACCGGCGCGCATGCAAAGTAGCGGCGAATTCACGCGAAATTGCGGCGATCGACGGGCAAATCGCCCACAACGTCCGGGCCGCCGTTCGGGCGGGTTACAGCGCGTCGAGCGTCTTTTTCAGCTCGGCCGGCTGGATTTGTCCCAATTTTGTCTCGCGAATCTTGCCGGTCTGGTCGATGACGACCGTAAACGGCAACGCGCCGGCGGTATTCCCGAAATTACGGGCCAGATCGGCGCCCGCGTAACCGCTGACGAAGACGGGATAGTCGACCTTCACCTTCTGCAGAAAGTTCTTCACGTTCTGTTCGGAATCGACGCCGATCCCGATGAAACGGATGCCCTTCTGTTTGTACTGGTGCGACAGCGCGACGAGCTCCGGCATCTCCTCGACGCACGGGCCGCACCATGACGCCCAGAAATTGACGACGACCTTCTGGCCCTTGAAGGCGGACAGCGTGGCCGGCTTGCCGTCGACACCCGTCAGGGAGGCCGCCCACAACTGTTCGACCGGGCTGCCCTGCGCGGCGGGCGCGGCGACGGCGACCCCGTCATCGGTGGTGCCGCGGAACCAATGGCCGGCGGCGAGCCCGCCGGCAACGGCGGCGGCCGCGACGACCGCGAGCGCCAACATGCGTTTCATCATCATCGTAGAATCATTCCGGTTCGGAAGGGGCCTTGCCTGCTTCGACGAGCGCGCGCAGCGCGGCGGCGTCCGCACGGGCGACCCGGCCGCGCGCGTCGGCCTTGACCGCGCCGCGCAGGTCGTCGCTCGCATAGAGCGCGAGATGGATGCCGATCGCATCCACGTCGCGCCGCGGGCGCCACAGGAAACTGAGCGTCTCGACGTCGGCGCGGCCCGCGAAATGCCGCGTCTCGGACACGTCGTACTGGACGTTCTGGTTCAGCAGGTAGATCGCGACGTCCTTCGGGTTGTCGGTGAATGCCTGCAAATGGATATCCGAATGCGCGTTCGCGGTGCCGTTCAGCACGGCACCCGTCACATAAGGATGGAACTCGGCGAGCCGGCGCATCCAGTCGAGCGCGACTTCGCGCAGGCGGCGCAGTTCGTCCGGCTGCGTGTCGCTCTGGAACAGGGCGATGTATTCGCGCAGTTCTTCCTCGATCTGGTCGTTATCCGGCAGCCATTCGCCGGCAACGCGCGAGTCGCCCAGCAACTGGCGCGCGGCCTTGCGTTTTGCGCCGGCATAGTCGAGGCCGTCCTCCGCGATCAGGCGGGCGGCGGACTGGGCAATTTCCTCGCGGAGGCGCCGCGGGTCGACAAGAGGTTTGCGAGACATGATCCGGCAATCATACTCGATCGCCGCGGCGCCCGAGCACGGGTGCGGCGGCCTGCCGCCAGGCGTGCCGGCGCCGCCCGCGCGCATCGTTCGGGCCGCCGGGCACGGCAGGCCGTCAGTTACAATAGTGCTCTTTGTGTCGCGGCAAAAGCCGTTGGCCGGGCGCCGGCCGCGCGGCCCGTCCGGCGCGCCGCACACACATCCTTTCCGAATCGACGGCGCCCGGCGGCGCGAAAGCATTCAT
>JABLTH010011998.1_pt1 | contig 10820 bp, 6 predicted proteins | sample 7875711 | NCBI WGS metagenome assembly JABLTH01 (sample SAMN14941262, study PRJNA633318) | bioreactor metagenome | isolation source: bioreactor | place: China | collected 2019-03-05 | reverse complement strand
CGTCCGGCTCGAGGTCTTCGGCCCCGCCGCGGGCGGGCGCGAGGCGGACGCGCCGCTCGCGCAGGACGACAACGGGCTCGGGGGCACCGACGCCGCGGCCGGGTTCGACGCGGCGCCCGGCGCCGCGTACCGGCTCGTCGTCGGGCACGCGGACCCGACCGAGGACGCCGGCGGACCGGTGACCGTGACGGTCCGCGCCGGCACGCTCGCGCCGCTCGAGGACACGGCGCGGGCCGGGGCCGACGACGCGTACTGGCGCGACGTCGCGGCGGCGGGGGACGCGCAGGGGGACGCGTGGCTCGCGGTCCGCGGGCGCGCCGGGCAGCTCGGGCTCGCGTTCGCGCGCGGCCGCTACGCCGAGGCGGTGCAGGCGGGCCGCGCGGCCGCGGCGCTCGCCGAGCAGGCGTGGGGGCCGGAGAGCGTGCGCCTCGGCGCGGTGCTGGGAGATCTCGGGCTGGCCCTGCACTGGGGCGGGGACCTCGACGCGGCGGCCGACGTGCTGCGCCGCGCGGTGCGCGTGCTCGAGCGCACGACGCGCGATCCCGACGCGCGCCTCGCGATCGCGCTCGGCGCGCTCGGCTCGCTGCTCGACGACCGCGGCGAACTCGCCGAGGCGCGCACCGTGCTCGAACGCGCGCTCGCGCTGCGCGAACGGATCGGCGGACCCGACTCGCCCGACGTCATCGCGCAGCTCGGCAACTACGCCAACGTCCTCGACAGCGAGGGCGATCTCGAGCGCGCTCTCGCCGTCGACGCACGCGCGCTCGCGCTGGCCGAGAAGGCGTGGGGCCGCGACAGCGCGCGCCTCGCCGTGCTCGTCAACAACCTCGCCTACGAGGACAAGCGGCTCGGCCGGCTCGACGAGGCGATCGCCCTGTACGAGCGGGCGCTCGCGCTGCGCGAGGCGAAGCTCGGTCCGGACCACCCGCAGACCGCGCTCTCGCGCCAGAACCTCGCCGTGGCGCTGCACGAGGCCGGGCGCGACGCCGCGCGCGCCGAGGGCCTGCTGCGCCGGGCGCTCGCGCTGCGCGAGACGAAGCTCGGGCCCGGGCACCCGGACGTCGCCGTCACGCTGCAGAACCTCGCCGACGTGCTGTCCGCGAACGGCCGGGCGCCGGACGCGCTGCCGCTCCAGGAACGCGCGCTCGCGATCCGCCGCGAGAAGCTCGGCGCCGCGAACCCCGACACGAGCCGGAGCGAGGTGCGTCTCGCCGCGCTCCTCGGTGTGCTGGGACGCCGGGACGAGGCGCTCGCGCTCGCGGCCGGCGCCGAGGCGCGCGCCCGTGCGGTCACCCGCGCCGTCGTGCGGCACCTGCCCGACCGGCTCGCGCTGCGCTACGCGAGCCTGCGCCTGTCGGGCCTCGATCCCGCGCTCGCCGCGCTCGAGGCGGGTCCGGCCGCGCCGGAGAGCGTGCGCCGGGTCTGGGAGGAGGTCCTGCGCTCGCGCGCCCTCGTCTTCGACCTGACCGCCGCGCGCTTCGCCGCGCTGCGGGCGCGCGAGACGCCGGCCGCGCGCGCGGCCGCATCCGCCCTCGAGCGGGCCGCGGAGCGCTGGGCGCGGCTCGCGTCGGGCGGCACCGAGCTGCGCGGCGACGCGCTCAAGGCCGCGCTGCTCGAGGCCGACGCGGCGCGCGACCGCGCGGAAACGCAGCTGGCCGCGCTGTCGGGCGACTTCCGGCGCGAACTCGGAGGGGAGCGCGTGCGGCTGGCCGACGTGCTGCGTGCGCTGCCCCGCGGGGCGGGGCTCGTGGCCTACGTGCGCTACGGGCGCGGGGCGCACGGGCCGGGGCGCGCGGCCTACGGCGCGTTCGTGGCCGCGCCCGGCGCGGCGCCACGCTTCGTGCCGCTCGGCCCCGCCGACGAACTCGACCGTCGTGTCGCGGACTGGCGTGCGGCGGTCGGCGGACTCACCGGCGACGTCGCGCTCGACCTGCGGCGCGAGGCGCAGGCGCGCGCCGCCGGGCTCGCGCTGCGGCAGGCGGCGTGGGATCCCGTCGCGGCGCGCCTGCCCGGCGCCGCGCGCGTGGTCGTGGTTCCCGAAGGGACGCTGCACCTCGTGGCGTTCGACGCGCTGCCCGCGGACGGCGACCACTACCTCGTCGAGACGGCGCCGGCGTTCGAATACGCGTCGGCCGAGCGCGACCTCCTGCGCGCGGCGCCGCGCGGCGTTCCGCGCGGACCGCTGACGGCGTTCGGCGCGCCCGCGTACGGCGACGCGCCCGGCGCGCCGGATCTCCGCGCCGCCGCGTCCGAGAGCGCGCGGGCCGAGCGCGGCGCGGGCTCGCCGTGCGGGACCGCGGGCCTGCGCTTCGCGCCGCTGCCGGCCGCGGAACGGGAAGCGGCCGAGGTCGCCGAACTCGCCGGCGCGCGGGCCCGCGTCCTGACCGGCGGCGCCGCGACCGAGAGCGCGTTCAAGGCCCTCGCCCCCGCGAGCGGGGCGCTGCACCTCGCGACGCACGGCTTCGTCGCGGCCGGCGCGTGCGCGGCAGGGCCGGGCAGCGCCCTCAAGCTCTCCGGGCTCGCGCTCGCCGGCGCGAACCTCCGCGGCGCGGGCGCGGGCGAGGACGGCATCCTCACCGCGGAGGAGATCGCCGCGCTGGACCTCTCGCGCGTGGACTGGGTTGCGCTCTCGGCCTGCGACACGGGGACCGGCGGCATCGCGGCCGGCGAGGGCGTGCTCGGGCTGCGCCGCGCGTTCGCGATCGCGGGCGCGCGCACGCTGGTCAGCGCGCTGTGGCCGGTGGACGATCGCGACGCGCGCCGCTGGATGCTCGAGGCCTACCGCGCGCGCTTCGTCGACGGGGACGCGCCGGCGGCGGCGGCGCGGCGCGCGTCGCGGGCGCTGCTCGAGGAGCGGCGCCGGCGCCGGCTCGACACCGGGCCCGCGCACTGGGGCGGGTTCGTCGCGGTCGGGCGGTAGTTACGCGCGGCGCCAGGCCTCGAACTGCTCGAGATCGCGCTTGATCTGCGCCATGAGGTCCTGCGGCGAGTCGAACTTCCGCTCCTCGCGCAGGCGCCGCACCAGTTCGAGCTCGATGCGCTCGCCGTAGAGGTCGCCCGAGAACCCGGGCAGGAACGTCTCGACCACGAGGCGGTGATCGCCGAACGTGGGCCGCAGCCCGATGTTGGTGAGGCCGGGCACGGTGTCGTGCGCGGCCCGGCGCGTGCGGGTGATGTAGACGCCGCGCGCGGGGAGGAAGTCGTTCTCGGGGGCGAGGTTCGCCGTGGGCACGAGCACCGCGCCACCGCGGCCCTCGCCGTGCACGATCGTGCCGATCAGCGAGTACGGGCGGCCCATCATCTGCGAGGCGGCCTCGACCTGGCCGTCGGCCAGCACACGCCGCACGCGGGTGGTCGAGATGCGCTCGCCGTCCAGCATCACGGCCGGCACCGCGTGCACGCCGAACCCGCAGCCCGCGCCCACCGCGCCGAGGATCTCGAGCCCGCCCGCGCGCCCGCGTCCGAAGCGGAAATCCGCGCCGACGTGGATCTCGCTCACGCCGAGCCGCCGGCACAGGAACTCGCGCGCGAACTCCTCGGCCGGCATCGCCGCGAGCGCCTTGTCGAACGGGATCACCGCGACCGCGTCGAGCCCCAGCGATTCGAGGATCGCGAGCTTCTGCCCCCGCGTGAGCATCACGCGCGGCGCGCGGTCGGGATCGAGCACGCGGCGCGGGTGCGGGTCGAACGTGACCACGGTCGCGAGCGCGCCCGCCGCGCGGGCCCGCTCGACGACGCGGTGCATGATCGCCTGGTGCCCGAGGTGCACGCCGTCGAAGTTGCCGATCGTCGCGACGACCGGGCGCCCCTGCGCGAACCCGAGGTCCTCGATGCGCGCGGCGACGATCACGGGGCCCCCTTCTGCCGGAGCCACCACAGCCCGGCCTGCAGCAGGAGGTTGGCGTAGAGCCCGGCGAAGAGGTCGTCGATCATGATGCCGGTCGCGCCCGGCAGCGCCTCGAGACGCCGCGCGGGCCACGGCTTCACGATGTCGGTCACGCGGAACAGGAAGAACACCGCGGCCAGCGGCGCGGCCCAGCCGGCGAGCGTCGCCGAGAGGGGGCGCACGAGGAAGCTCGCGACGAGCGTGCCCGCGGCCTCGTCGATCACCACCTGGCCCGGGTCCTTCTTGCCCCACTGCCGCTCGGCACCCTCCGCGGCCCACAGGCCCAGCGCGGTGACGGCGACGATCGCGGCGAGGTGCAGCGGCCACGAGCCGGCCCACCACAGCAGCACGACGAGGGGGAGGGTCCCGAGCGTTCCGAAGGTGCCCGACACGATCGGCGCGAAGCCGCACCCGAACCACGTCGCGAGCAGCACCTGGGTGCGCGTCATCCGGCGCTCTCCCGGGCGGCGGAACCGGCGGGGCGCGCGTAGAGCTCGGTCGGCGTCGCGGCCGTGACGACGACGCGGCCGAACGTGCCGGGGCGCGCGTCCGCCGCACCTTCGACGAGCACGCGTCCGTCGACCTCCGGCGCCTGCCCGTGCCAGCGGGCCTGCGCGAGGTGCGGCTGGTCGTCCGCACGGCCTTCGAAGAGCACGTCGAACTCGCTCCCGATCCGTCCCCGGTTCCGCTCGTGCGCCACGTCCGCGGCGATCTCCTCGAGCGCGGCGCGCCGCTCTTCCTTCACGTCCGCCGGGACGTCGTCCCCGTACTCCAGGGCCGTCGTCCCCTCCTCGTGAGAGTACGTGAACACGCCCACGGCGTCGAAGCCCGCGTGCTCGACGAACGAGCACAGCGTGCGGAACTGGGCGTCGGTCTCGCCGGGGAAGCCGACGATGAACGACGAGCGCACGCCCGCGCCGGGCCACGCGGCACGCAGCTCGTCGAGCTGGCGCCGGTACACGTCGGGGTTGCCGGGCCGGTTCATGCGCTTCAGCACCTCCGCGTCCGCGTGCTGCAGCGGCAGGTCGACGTACGGGACGAAGCGCCGCGACGCGGCCAGCGCCGCGACGAGCGCCTTCGAGATGCGGCCGGGGTAGAGGTAGTGCAGGCGCAGCCAGCGCGGGGCCACGTCCAGAGCGTCGAGCGCGCGCACGAGCTCGGCCAGGCCGTCCCGCATCCCGAGGTCGCGGCCGAAGCCGGTCGAGTCCTGGGAGACGAGGTTGGCTTCGGCGACGCCCTCGGCGGCGAGACGCCGCAGTTCCGCCGCGACGTCGTCGATCGCACGCGAGCGCTGCGCGCCGCGGAAGGTCGGGATCGCGCAGAACGCACAGCGCTGGTCGCAGCCCTCGGCGATCTTCACGTACGCGGTCCAGGCGGGGCCGAGGCGCACGCGCGGGTCGGCCGCCGTGAAGAGCGTGCGCGCGGGACCCGCCGGCACGTCCGCCGGCGCGACGCCCAGGCCCAGCGCGGGCAGGCGGGCGATCTTGCGCCCCGCGTCGGCGATCTCGTCGAGCCCGACCAGCGCGTCGAGCTCCGGCATCTCCGCCGCGAGTTCCGCGCCGCTGCGCTGCACGAGGCAGCCCGCCGCGATCACGCGCCGTCCGCGCCGCGCGCTCTTCCACGCGGCCGCGTCGAGCAGCGCCTCGACCGACTCCTCGCGCGCCTTGTCGATGAACGCGCAGGTATTGACGATCAGCGTGTCGGCGCGGCCCGGGTCGTCGACGAGCTCCGCCCCCTCTTCGAGGAGGCGGCCGAGGATGAGTTCGCTGTCGACCTGGTTCTTGGGACAGCCGAGCGAGACGAGTGCGACCCGCTGGCGGCGGGTGTTCTGGTTCACGGGTAGAGCCGCTGGATGGTGCGCGGGTACGGGATCACCTCGCGCGCGTGGTGGACGCCGCAGATCCAGCACACGAGCCGCTCGATGCCCATGCCGAAGCCGGCGTGCGGGACGGTGCCGAAGCGGCGCAGGTCCATGTACCACTTGAACGCGGCCTCGGGCAGCTTGTGCTCCTCGATCCGCCGCCGCAGCAGCTCGGGATCGTGGATGCGCTGGCTGCCGCCGATGATCTCGCCGTAGCCCTCGGGCGCGATGACGTCGACGCAGAGCGCGCGATCGGGCCGCTCCGGGTCGGGCTCCATGTAGAACGCCTTCACGTCGGTGGGGTAGCGGTGGATCATCACGGGCCGGTCGTGGCCCTCGCCGAGGATCGTCTCGTCCATCGCGCCGAGGTCGTTGCCCGGCTCGAACGGCGGGGCGCCGGACTCGGCCGCGCGCGCGACGCTCTCCGGCCGGGTGAGGATCGCCGCGGCCTCGTCGTAGGAGATGCGCGGGAACGGCGCGTGGACGTTCTCGATCTTCGTCGTGTCGCGCTCGAGCACCTTCAGCTCTTCGCGCCGGCGGTCGAGCGTGCGGCCGACGACGTAGCTGACCAGGTTCTCGGCCAGCGCCATCACGTCGTCGAGCGTCGCCCACGCCATCTCCGGCTCGATCATCCAGAACTCGGTGAGGTGCCGCCGGGTCTTGGACTTCTCGGCGCGGAACGTGGGGCCGAAGCAGTACACCTTGTCGAACGCGATCGCGGCGGGTTCGGCGTACAGCTGTCCCGACTGGGACAGGAACGCCTTCTCGCCGAAGTAGTCGGTCTCGAACAGCGTGCTCGTGCCCTCGCACGCGGCGGGGGTCAGGATCGGCGAGTCGACGAGCACGAAGTCGTGGTCGTACATGTAGTCGCGGATCGCCTTCTCGACCTCGTCGCGGACGCGGATCACCGCCCACGGCGCCTTGTGGCGCAGCCACAGGTGCCGCTGGTCGAGGAGGAACTCGATGCCGTGCTCCTTGGGCGAGATCGGGTACTCGTCGCTCGCGCCCACGACCTCGAACGACTTGAGGACGATCTCGTAGCCGCCCGGGGCGCGCGGCTCGGCCTTGAGGCTGCCCACCGCCCGGATCGACGCTTCCTGGCCGACCTTGTCCATGGCCTCGAACGTCGCCGCGTCGACGTCGTTGACCGAGGCCACCATCTGGCACGTGCCCGTGCCGTCGCGCACGACGAGGAAGCAGATCTTCCCCTTGCGGCGCGAGTGCGTCACCCAGCCGCAGACGAGGACGTCCTCGCCGGTGTGCCGGGCGAAATCGCGGATGCGGACGCGGTCGGTGGCCATCGGGATCAGTCCTCGGTCTCGTGCGGCTTGTAGTCCGCCATCAGCTTGGCCTGGATGTCCGCCGGCAGCTTCTCGTAGTGGTCGAGCGACATCGTGTAGTCGCCGCGGTCGGAGGTCATCGACTTGAGCGTCGCGGAGTACTCGAGCATCTCGGCCATCGGGACGAGCGCGCGGATGCGCGCCTTGCCGCCCGCGTTGTCGGACCCGAGGGGCTTGCCGCGGCGCTTGGTGAGATCGCCGAGGATGTCGCCCATGTACTCGTCCGGCACGGTCACCGTGACCTGCATGATCGGCTCGAGCACGACGGCGCCCGCCTCCTTGATCGCGGCCTTGAACACCTCGCGGCCGGCGACCTGGAACGCGATGTCCTTCGAGTCGACCGGGTGTTCCTTGCCGTCGAAGATCACCGCCTTGACGTCGACCAGCGGGTAGCCGGCGATCGCGCCGTGCTCCATCACGCTCTTCACGCCCTTTTCGATCGAGGGCCAGAAGTTGCGCGAGATCGAGCCGCCGAAGATCTCGGACGCGTACTCGAAGCCGGTGCCGCGGGGCTTCGGCTCGACGCGCATGTGCACCTCGGCGAACTGGCCCGCGCCGCCGGTCTGCTTCTTGTGGCGGTACATGGTCGAGGCCGACTTGGTGATCGTCTCGAGGTACGGGACCTTGGGCTTCTGCAGCTGCGGCTTCACGCCGAAGCGCTTGCCGACCTTGTCGCAGACCGTCTTCACGTGGTCGGCGCCGAGGCCCGACAGCATCAGCTCGTGCGAGCGCTGGTCGCGGTCGAGGCGGATCGTCGGGTCCTCCTCGGCCAGCTTCTTGAGCGCTTCGCCGATCTTCTCGTCGTCGCCCTTGCCCTCGCCGTGCACGGCGTACGCGATCACGGGCAGCGGGAAGGGGATCGGCACGACGGTGACGGCGTGGGCCTTGTCGGCGCACAGCGTGTTGCCGGTGTGCGTCTCCTTGAGCTTGGTCACGAGCGCGATGTCGCCGGCCTTGACCTCGGAGACCTTCTCGGCGGCCTTCACCGAACCCTTCGGGAGCGCGAGGCCCGACAGCTTCTCGGGCTGGCCGGTGGTCGCGTTCCACGCGGGCATGTCGGCCGTCACGTGACCGGAGAAGACGCGGAACAGCGACACGCGGCCGGCGAACGGGTCGATGTACGTCTTGATCACCTGCGCGACCAGCGGGCCGTCGATGCCGCGCTCGGACTCGCTGCCGTCCTCGGCCTTGACCTTGATCGGAGGCCGCTGCGACGGGTTGGGAGCGAGCGCGACCAGCGCGTCGAGGACGTGGGTCGTGCCGATGCCCAGCGTGCCGGAGGCGGCGAGCACGGGGAACACGCCGCGCGACAGGACCGCGTTGCGCAGGCCGGTCGAAAGCTGCTGCTCGTCGAGCGTCCCGTTCTCGAGCCACAACTCCGTGAGCGCCTCGTCGGCGCCGGCGACGACCTCGATCAGCTTCTCGCGCGCGGCCGCGACCGCTCCGGCCATGTCGCCCGGCACGTCGCCGATCTCGACCGCACCGGCCTTGCCGCGGTACGCCTTCTGCGTCAGGAGGCAGACGACGCCCTCGAACTTCGGCCCCTCGTTGATCGGCAGCGCGACCGGCACCGCCTTGCCCTTCGTGAGCGCACCGATCTCGGCGACGCTGCGCTCGAACTCGGCGCGCTCGCGGTCGAGGTGGTTCACGATGAAGAACGCGGGGAGGCCCTGCTTGTCGCTCTCGTCGAACATCTTCTCGGTCTGCACGCCGATGCCGTCGAGGCTGTGGACCGCGATGAGCGCGGAGTCGCACGCGCGCAGCGCCGCGAAGGCCTCGCCCAGGAAGCTGCCGTAGCCCGGCGCGTCGACCAGGTTGATCTTCGAGTCCTTGTGCTCGGCATAGGCCGCGGCCACCGCCATGCTCACCTTGCGCTCGATCTCCTCCGGATCGAAATCCGTCGGCGCGGTGCCTTCCGCGACGGAGCCGAGCTTGTCGGTCGTGTGGGCCGTGAAGAGCAGCGACGCGACGAGGGACGTCTTCCCGGAACCTCCATGACCGACGACGGCGACGTTCCGGATGCTGGCGGTGTCGTAGACCTTCATCTGCATGCTCCTGTGCGGGGCACGGCCGCGCGGCGCGCGAGCGGGCCCGGGCGGCGGGTGTTTACCCGGCCAGGCGGGGTCATCCTCACCCCTCGGCGACGGGTCGCTGCCCGGCCCGCTGGGATACGGCATCGACGGGCCGTGCGCGGGGAAGGACCCTGAGGCGAACGTGGAACTTTAGACGTTCGCGGCCGGTAACGTCAACCAGCGCGGGGCTTTTCGCCTCTGTCCGCGCCGCCGCCGGAATCTGCCGCAAAAGCGGGCCGGAACGCGGGCTTCGCGGACCCGCCGAGCCCTACATTTCAAGGGTCGGACGGGAGGCGCGCGCGATGGGGTGGGGATGGCGGTCGTCCACGCGGGACGGAGGTCCGGTGCTCGCCGAACCGCCGGTCCTCGACGCCGCCCCGGCCTGCCCGCGTTGTGACCAGGGCGGGCTGTGGCCCGCCGACCTGGGGCCGGACCACGAACCGCTGCAGGTCTGCACCGGCTGCGGCCAGTGGGTCGGGACCGACGGGCCGCGCGCCGTGTGCGAGGTCTGCGGCGGGCCCGCCGACCCGCTCCGGCCGCACGGCGCCTGCCGCCGGCTCGATCGCGCGGCCCCCACCGCCGCCGGCCTGCCCGAGGAACTCGCCGCCGCGCTCCACGAGCTGTATCCGCCGCTGGTGTCGCGGACGGTCGAGCGTTACCTGCCGCAGGTCGCGGGTGAGGCGGGCGCGTCGTGCCCGGTCGTCATGGTGGTCGACTCGCGCGAGCCGCTGGTCGCCCTGTTCCCGGGGCGCTGGCTGGCCGTCTCGCGCGGCACGCTCGCGGCGCTCGACGACGAGGCGCAGCTCGCGTTCCTGATCGCGCGCGAGGCCGCCCTGTACCGCGCCGGCTGGATCCGCCGTCGTTTCGCCGCCGCGGCGCTGCCGGCGTCCGGCCTCCTCGCGCGCTGGCGCCGGCACGACGACGCGCCGCTGGTCCGCGCGGTGCTGCTCACCGCACGGCTCGGCTACGGCGCGGCCGCCGAGGAGGCCGCCGACGCCGAGGCGCTGGTCGCGCTGCGCCGCGCGGAGTACGACCTCGACGCGGCCCCGCTCGCGCTGCGGCACCTCGAGCCGCTCACCATCGCGACGCGCGGGGCGCGCTTCCTCCGTGCGGGCGCCCGCGCCGAGGCGCTCGAGCGCGTGCTCGCCGGCGTGCCGCGCGGCTCGGGTACGCGCCTGAACCGCGAGGTGTACCGCCGCGTCGTGTCCGAGCTCGACCCGCCCCGTCACTGAACGCCGTCCTTTCGCTGAACGAAGAAAAAGGGAACGGGCGGGTCGCCCGTTCCCCGATCGAAACGCGATGACGCCGTCAGCGGTGGCGCGCGCCGCCGTGTCCGCCGCCGGACGCGTGGCCGCCGCTGCCTCCGCCCTCGGAACGTGGCGGGGCCGAGGGCGGAGGGGCGGGCGGGGGCGGAGGAGGCGGCGCGGGTCGGGATTCCTGGCGCGGAGGTTCCGGGGAACGGGCGGGCGGGGCCTCGCGGCGCGATTCCGCGGCTTCGCGGCGCGACTCGGCCGCTTCACGACGCGCTTCGGCGGCCTCGCGGCGGGGTTCCGGCGCCTCGCGACGCGGCTCCGCGGCCTCGCGGCGGGCTTCCGGGGCCTCGCGGCGCGGCTCGCGCGCGGCCGGCTCCGAACGCGGCGCGCCCTGGCGGCTCTCGTCGG
>JABLTH010028925.1_pt1 | contig 10822 bp, 8 predicted proteins | sample 7875711 | NCBI WGS metagenome assembly JABLTH01 (sample SAMN14941262, study PRJNA633318) | bioreactor metagenome | isolation source: bioreactor | place: China | collected 2019-03-05 | reverse complement strand
GACCGTCTGGTCGAGGCGTCCGACGCCGAGATCGACCGACGACGCTCCCGCATCGGCATGGTGTTCCAGAGCTTCAATCTCTTCGGGCACATGACGGCGCTGGAGAACGTGATGTTCGGGCCCACCAAGCTCCTCAAGACGCCCAAGGCGCAGGCCGAGAACGAAGCCCGGGAACTCCTGGCCAAAGTCGGCCTGGCCGAACGCGCCAACAACTACCCGTCCCAGCTCTCCGGCGGCCAGCAGCAGCGGGTGGCGATCGCCCGGGCCCTCGCCATGAAGCCGGACCTCATGCTGTTCGACGAACCCACCTCGGCCCTGGACCCCGAGCTGGTGGGCGAAGTGCTGGACGCCATGAAGCAGCTGGCCGCGAGCGGCATGACGATGATCGTCGTGACCCATGAGATGGGGTTCGCCCGTGAAGTGGCGGACGTCGTCGTCTTCATGGACGGCGGTGTGATCGTGGAGCAGGGCCTCCCCGACGATGTCCTCCTGAACCCGCAGCACGACCGCACCCGGTCCTTCCTCTCGAAGGTCCTCTGACGGAAGTCCGCTGACGCGGATTCTCTGGCGCGGGACTCCCGCACCCGGCGCCAGCCACCGCGGATCGTCCTCCCACCCCTCGCCTCATCGACCGAGAAAGCCTCCCATGCGCACCCTCACCACCTTCCACCGGTCCGCCGCCCAGGCCCACCCGGTGGTGCTCCACCACGCCACCTTCCACACCCTCGAGGACGGGTCCTCGCCGGAGGCCCTCCTCGTCTTCGGCCAGGACATCGCCGCGACCGGGACGTTCGAGCACTGCCTCGCGGCAGCGTCGGCGATCAGCCCGGCGGCGCCGGAGGTCGTCGACCTGGGCGGCGCCGTCGTCGTGCCCGGCTTCATCGACGCGCACGCCCACCCGCTCATGTACGGCCAGCTCATGACCTGGGTGGACTGCGGCCCGGAGAAGGCCGGCTCCATTCCCGAGATCGTGGCGCTCCTCCGGGAGGCCACGCACGATCTGCCGGCCGGCCGGCCGGTGCGCGGCTACGGTTACGAGCACCGGAACCTCGTGGAGGGCCGCCACCCCACGCGCCACGAGCTGGACCAGGTCGCCACCGACCGCGAGGTGTACCTGATGAACGCGTCGGGGCACGGCGGCGTCGTGAACAGCTACACCCTGGAGCTCCACGGTGTCACACGGGACACCCCGAATCCCGCGGGCGGCGAGTTCTTCCGCGACGCCGACGGCGAGCTCACGGGCGAGCTGTCCGACGCCGCCTGCAACGTCCTGACCGGGGTACACGGCGTGAAGGTGGGCCATCACGGTCCGAACTTCCACCTCACCGACGCCCCGGAGGAGCACCTCCGCCAGCTGGCGGCCGCCCAGGAGAAGTTCCTGGCCGGCGGCGTGACCGCCATCGGCGACGCCCAGGTGTCCCGCCGCGAGTTCGACATGTACCTGCGTCTCGCCGAAGCCGACGGCCTGAAGACCCGCGTCAGCATGTACCTGCTGTCCCATCTGCTCGACGACGCACTCGAGATGGGCCTGCACGGCGCCTTCGGTAACGACATGCTGAGCTTCGCCGGGATCAAGCTCTACGCGGACGGGACTCTCGGCGGCTGGACCGCGTACTTCCCGGACGGCTATGTCGGCGATCCGTGCCGGACCGGCCAGCTCTATCACGAGCCCGCCGAGTACCGGGAGCTGATCCGCAAGGCGCACGCGGCGGGCATCCAGACGGCCACCCACGCGCAGTCCCCCACCGCGCTCGAGATGGTCATCGAGGCGATCGAGGCCGCTCTGGAGGACCGTCCGGACGAGGACGCCCGGCACCGGATCGAGCACTGCGGCCTGCCGACGCCCGAGCAGATCGAGCGGATGGCCGCCGCGGGCATCCACCCGGTCAATCAGCCGCAGCACTACTACAACTGGGGCGAAGGGGTCACGGCCGCCATCGGCACACCGGGCGAGCGCTTCAACCCGCTCGGAGAATTCGTCCGGGCGGGCGTGCCGGTCACCATCAGCTCCGACGCGCCCGTCGCCGATCCGCTGCCCCTCGAAGCCATCCAGGCCGCGGTCACCCGGGTCACCCGGCGCGGCCACCGGCTGGGCTCCCTCGATCTGCGCATCAGCCGTGAAGAGGCCCTGAAGGCGCACACCCTGACGGCCGCCCGGGCGATCGGACGGGAGACCGATCTCGGGTCCCTCGCGGTCGGCAAGCGGGCCGACTTCGCAGTGCTGTCCGCCGACCCCCTCACGGTCCTCGAGGAGGACATCGCCCGGATCCAGGTCCTGCAGACCTGGGTCGACGGGCGGCGCCGGTTCCTCGCCGGAACCCCCACCGCCTTCCCCGCACAGCACGCGACCCAGGACTGAGACATGAACACCATCACCTCCCCCGAACAGCAGCCGATCGAGTCCGGACCCTTCGCCAACGCCGGCCTCGCGATCATGACGACGCTGAGCAACTACGGCATCGACACCGTCTTCGGCATCCCCGGCACCCACAATCTCGAGTTCTACCGGCACCTGGCGCCCCTGGGCATCCACCCCGTGACGAGCCGCCACGAGCAGGGCGCCGGGTACGCCGCGGACGGCTGGGCCCAGCAGACGGGGCTGCCCGGCGTCGTCATCACGACCTCCGGACCGGGTCTGCTCAACGCCCTCTCGGCGGCTGGCACGGCCTATTGCGAGTCCCGCCCCCTCCTCCTGCTCTCCCCCGGTCCGGCGCTGGGCGACGAGTTCGCGGACCGTGGAGCGCTGCACGAGACGAAGGATTCGACGGCGGCCGCCGGGGCGATCGTCGAGTGGAGCCTGCGCGCCACGTCCGCCGAGGAGGCCGTGGAGGCGATCCACCGGGCCTTCGAACTGTTCCGCGGCACCCGTCCGCGCCCGGTCCACCTCGAAGTGCCGCTCGACGTCCTGGAAGGTCCCGCCGCGCTGAGCAGCCGGTTGCTCGCCGCACGCCCAGCACCGGCCCCCTCCCCCGCGGACGACGACGCCGTCGCCACTGCCGCGCGACTGCTCGCCGGCGCGGCCCGCCCGGTCATCCTGGCCGGCGGAGGTTCGCTGCCCGGCCGTGGCGCTCTGCGCGCCGTGGCGGAATCCCTGCCGGCCCCCGTGGTCACGACCCTGAACGGGAAGGGTGCTCTCCCCGAATCCCATCCGCTCTCCGTCGGCTCCGACATCCGTCTTCCCGCGGCACAGGCACTCTGCAATGACGCGGACGTCCTGCTCGTCGTGGGCTCCAAAGTCGGCGAGGCCGAACTTTGGGGTGGCGACGTGGCACCCCGTGGCACCGTGATCCGGGTGGACATCCTGGACCGCCAGATGGACACGAACCTGAGCGCGGACGTCCGGCTGGTGGGGCACAGCGCGGCGGTGCTCCCGCAGCTGTTCGAGGCGGTGCGGAGCGCGCTCTCGGAAGCGGCGACCGCCGCCCTCACGAACCCGGAGCCTCGGGGCTCCGGCCTGACGACACGTCTGAACGCACTGCGAGCAGAGCTGAAGGATGCCGGCCGCGCGATGGCCCCGGACCTCGCCGCCCTGGCGTGCGAGATCCAGGCCGCGGTCCCGGCGGACACGATCATCGCCGGCGACTCCTCGCAGATCACCTACTTCGGCACGTCCACCTTCATCCCCCAGGACGAACCGCACTCGTTCCTGTACACCCCGGCGTACGCCACGCTGGGCTACGGGCTGCCGGCGGCCATCGGCGCCAAGGTCGCGGCCCCGGAGCGGCCCGTGGTGGCCGTGGTGGGCGACGGCGCCCTCATGTTCGCGGTGCAGGAGTTCGCCACGGCGGTCGAGCAGGGCCTGGACCTCGTAGTGGTGTGCGTCGACAACGGCGGCTACGCCGAGATCAAACAGAACGAGGCGGACCGTGGGATCGCTCCGGTGGGTGTCGACCTGCGCCAGCCGGACTGGGCGGCGCTCGCCACGGCCTTCGGGGGCCACGGGGTCTCGGTGAGCGCCCCCGCGGAGGTACGGCCCGCCGTCGAGCAGGCGCTCGCCGCGGGAGGCGTCCAGCTCGTGCATGTGCCGCTCGGCGTCTTCAGCGGCGCCGGCCGGGCCGAGGAGCCGTCGGACGACGCTCAGGGCTGAGCCACGGTTCCCGGGGCGGCGCCGCCCCGGCTACTGCGGATCCATCCTGAGGGCGCCGTCCATCCGGATGGTCTCGCCGTTGAGGTAATCGTGCTCGACGATCATCGTCACCAGGCGGGCGTACTCCTCGGGGCGGCAGAGCCGCTGGGGGAAGGGCACGCTCGCGGCGAGGCCCGCCCGGTACTCCTCGCTCACCGTGGCGAGCATGGGGGTGTCCACGATCCCGGGGGCGATGGTGCAGACCCGGATCCCGTGCCGTGCCAGGTCGCGAGCGGCGGGCAGGGTCATGCCCACGACGCCGGCCTTGGACGCGGAATACGCCACCTGGCCGATCTGGCCTTCGTACGCGGCGACGGAGGCGGTGTTGATGATGACGCCGCGCTGGCCGTCGTCATCCGGGGCCGTCGCCGCGATGGCCTCCGACGCGTAGGCGAGGACGGTGAAAGTCCCGAGGAGGTTGACGTTGAGCACCGTGGCGAACAGCTGGGGGTCGTGGACACCGTTCCGGCCGAGGATCCGGCGGCTCGGGGCGATCCCCGCGCAGTTCACCACGGTGCGGAGCGGCAGCTCAGCGCTGGCCTGCTCGACGGCGGCCTGGACCTGAACCGCGTCAGTCACGTCGGCGGGGATGAAGGTCACGCCGTCGGGCGCCGAAGCGTGCTCCAGTTGCTGCGGGAGGTCCAGGGCGAAGACGCGGGCCCCACGCTCCACGAGGGCGGCCGCCGTGGCCGCTCCGAGGCCGGAGGCCCCTCCGGTGACGAGGGCTGCTGTGGCGGTGAGTTCCATGGACCCGGCTCCTTGAGGGGAAGGCGGGGCCCCGGACGGTTCGTGCCGATCCGCAGGCCCCGAGCTGACGTGGGACGGCTTCGTGAGCGTCCTCACAGGACACTTGGCAGGCTAGCAACAGTCCCGCTCCGGGACCAGAGCAGCGCGCGCACCGGCTTCCGGGCACCTCCCTTGGGAATAAATCATCTGGAACTATAGTATTTACTCAACAGACCTTGTGGCCGGAGTCACAGACCCTTCGCGGGCGACGTCTTCCGGCCCCACGCAATCCTTCGCATTCAAGGGGCGCGCGGGGATAGGCTCGTGAGGCACGGCGTCCGCAAGACCGGCAGGGGCTAGCCGAACCGCGCCTGCCAGTGGAAAATGAATGCGTGTAGAAAATTAGGTCCGGTTCCCACCGGACCTCGTAGCTGAAGCGAAAAGGACACGTTCAATGGCGACGACCACAAAACAGGGCTACCGGGTCACCAACCCTGCCACCGGCGAGGTCGTGGAGGAGTTCCCCTTCTCCACCGATGCCGAGGTGCAGGATGCGCTGACCAAGGCCCAGACCGCCTACGAGGACTGGGGATCGCGGACGATCGAGGAGCGCGCCGCCGTCGTGCAGCGCGCCGCCGAACTGTTCGAGGAACGCAAGGAGGAGCTCGCCCGCATCGCCGCCACGGAGATGGGCAAGCCGTTCCACGAGGGTGTCGAGGAGGCCGAGTTCTCCAGCGCGATCGTCGGTTACTACGCCGAGCACGGCCCGGCCTTCGTCGCTGACCAGGAGGTCCCGACCCTCGCCGATGGCAAGGCCGTCATCCAGCGCCTGCCGATCGGTCCGCTGCTGGGCATCATGCCGTGGAACTTCCCGTACTACCAGGTGGCACGTTTCGCCGGCCCGAATCTCGTGCTCGGCAACACGGTGCTCCTGAAGCACGCCGAGTCATGCCCGCGTTCCGCGCTGGCCATCGAGCAGATCTTCCGTGACGCCGGTGTCCCCGAGGGCGCCTACGTCAACGTGTTCGCCACGCACGATCAGATCTCCACGATCATCGAGGACCCGCGCATCCAGGGCGTCTCGCTGACCGGTTCCGAGCGGGCCGGCGCGATCATCGGCGCCCAGGCCGGCAAGGCCCTCAAGAAGGCCGTGCTGGAACTCGGCGGCTCCGATCCGTACGTGATCCTCGATTCCGATGACATCAAGGAAGCCGCCGCCACCGCGTGGGGCACCCGCATCTACAACACGGGCCAGGCCTGCAACTCCAACAAGCGCATGATCGTCATGGAGGACATCTTCGACGATTTCGTGACCGAGCTGACCGAGCTGGCCCAGGCCGTCAAGCCTGCCGACCCGCTGGAGCCGGGCGAGAACTCCTACGGCCCCATGTCCTCGCGCCGGGCGGCCGAGGACCTGGACGCCCAGGTGCAGGATGCCGTCGCTAAGGGCGCGACCCTGCACGCCGGCGGCGTCCTGGCCGAGGGCGACAGCGCGTACTACTCCCCCGCCGTCCTGACGGGCGTCACCCCGGACATGCGCGCTTTCCAGGAGGAGCTGTTCGGCCCGGTGGCCGTGGTCTACAAGGTCACGAGCGATGAGGAGGCTCTCGAGCTGGCCAACAACACCCCGTTCGGCCTCGGCGGCGCCGTGTTCGCGAAGGACGAGCACCGAGCCCGTCAGATCGCGGACAAGCTCCAGGTGGGCATGGCCAACGTCAACACCCCCGCCGGTGAGGGGGCCGAGCTGCCGTTCGGCGGCGTCAAGCGCTCCGGTTTCGGCCGCGAGCTGGGCCCGCTGGGCATGGACGAGTTCGTGAACAAGCGCCTGTACTTCGTGGCCAACTGATCACGTCGATCCCGGTTCAGGGGCGGTGCACCGATTCGCCGGTGCACCGCCCCTGTCATTTCACGGCGGCCCCTCCCCGGGAGCGCCGCGGAGTTGTACCATCAAGCCACGAGGGGGCGCATCATGGCGGCTTATTCCACGGCTGGGAGACCGATGGGAACGGCCGGCCTCCAGCAGGACGCCGGGGGCCGACATCTTGACTTCTCTGCCACCGTGCCGCGGGAGCTCGTCCACAAGACCTCAGTGTCGGAGGTCCTGCTGACGGAGATCCAGCGGCTGGACGAGAATCACTTCGTCGTGGGCGCACAATGGCCCCGCTGGCATGTCTTCTACCGTGGACCCGGCGGCCCCGCCGATTCCATGCTTCTCGCGGAGACCCTTCGGCAGTCCGTGATCCTGCTCGCTCACAGCAGCGGCGTCCCCCTGGACCGCAAGTTCCTCATGCCGCACCTCGCTCTGGAGGTCTCGCCGTTCGACCGTGACCCCCGACGGCCCACCGAGGTGATCGTCGGCCTGGAGGTGATCCGGTCCCAGGAACGCGCCGGCGTCTTCACCTCGCTGGAGGTCTCGGCGCGCTTCATGTCCGGAAACCTCAGGATCGGAACCGGCTCGGCCGCCGCACGGATCCTGGATGGGCGGACCTACCAGCGCTTCCGGTCCCAAGTCGCGCCCGAGCCGCCGGGTCCACGCCCGGCGCGCGCCCTCAAGGGCGCACACGTGGGCCACCGGGATGGTCGGCACGTGGTGCTGGGAGCCTCCCGGGAGCCGTCCACCTGGCCTTTGGTGGTGGACATCGCCCACCCCGTGTTCTTCGACCATCCTCTCGACCACGTCCCGGGCATGCTCCTGGTGGAGGCCGCACGCCAGGCGATCCGCGTGGCAGCGGGCAGGCCCGACGTCGATCTGCACGGTTTCACCGCAGAGTTCCACCACATCGTGGAGCTCTGGTATCAAGCGGCCGTCACCGTGGTGAGCCTCGGTGACGGAACCGCCCACGTCGACATCACGGCGGGCGACACCACCCTGATGTCGTTCCGAGGCCTCTACGCCTGAGGGGCGAACAGCTCGTGAGTGTCCCAGCGCCGGGGATCCGTGGCGATGGCAGGCAGCATGAAGGCCCACATCTGACGGATCCTCTCCATGACATCCGCGCGTCCCGTCAGGACATTGGAAACCATCTGCACTCCGGTGAAGGACGCCACCAGGTACCGTGCGAAATCGGCCGCGTCGACGTCGTCGCGGACGTCGCCCTCGGCCTGAGCCTGGGCCGCCAGAAAAGCCATGGTGTCGATCCAGTCCTGATACGGCCCGGTGACGTCGGCGTCGAAGGCGGAGGCTTCGAAGGTGAGGCGGATCCCCGCCCTGACCACGACGTCGTCGAGCAGCTGCTGACCGAACACCCGGCAGAGCTCGATGATGGTGGGCAGCGCCTTCCGCCCGAGGGCTGTGACCTTGTCCCCCGCGTCGCGCGACCGGGTGTGCTGGGCTTCGATCACCGCGAGGGCGATCTCCTCCTTCGACTTGAAATGGAAATACAACGCGCCTTTGGTGACCTCCGACTGCGTGGAGATCTCACTGAGGCTGGCGTTGCCGTATCCAGCGCTTTCAAAAACCTTCGAAGCTCCTTCGATGACGGAACTCCGGGTTTCGATGGCCCGCTGCTGCATTGCGGAGGAGGACCTTTCGTCGTGGGGTCAGGAGGAATACTTGTCTCTATGAAAGACCCAACCGCCGGGACGGGCAAGACGGCGCACCGGGATGTGGATCGTCCGACGGCGATCCTCCTGGTGGGTTCCACGGGCTTCGTCGGAAGCCGGATCGCGGCTTCACTCCTGGGCTCCGAGGGCGTCGGGCTCACCGTGCTGTCACGGAAACCGGCGGAGCATCGCCTCGCCCCACACGGTATCACCGTCCCCGGCGACCTCGGGGACCCTCGCAGCCTCGCAGAGGCGCTGCATGGCGTCGACGTGGTGATCCACGCCGCCTCCTACGTCGGCAAGGATCCACGGCTGGCGGACGAGGTCAATCGTCAGGGCCCGGCGAACCTCCTGGCGGAATGCCGCCGGCTCGGTGTCGACCGCTTCGTGTACCTCAGCACCACGAGCGTGTACGGAAGCGGTCCTCACCGGGGGATCACGGAAGCGGACGGCACGTATTCCCCGCGGTCTCCCGTCAGTGCCGCACGAGCTGAAGCCGACCGCATGGTCCTCGACAGTGGAGGCACCGTCATCAGGCCGAATCTGATTTTCGGCGCTGGCGACCAATGGTTCATTCCAGGCCTCGTGAAAATGCTGCGCACCGGGATCTGGCCAGGCGATGGGTCGGCATTGTTATCCCTCATCGGCGTGAAAGAACTGGGGCAAATGGCTGCCCGCCTGGCCCTTTCACCGGAAAACCACGGACGGGCCTTTCATGCCGTCGGATCCCGACCGGTCACTGCGGCGGAGCTGATCACCGAAGTCTCCGCGGAATTGCGCCTCCCCGCACCTGCGTTCGGGCCCGAGGCCGTGGGGCGCGACGCCCTGACGAAAGCTGGATTCACCGCTCATCAAGTGGACCTGGTCACGAGGGACCACTGGTATGCCGGAGCAGCGCTTCGCGACGCCACGGGGTGGAATTCAGACGCCGCCCCCTTGCCGGATGTCGACGAATGGGGCTGGTATCGGACGAAGATCACTGAGGGATAACAATACGATCATGGGGCGAAAAACCGGCTGAACGGTTTGTTTACTTCTCGGTCCAGGAATAGACTGGACGTGTTGATACCACCAACCGAGCTCGGTTGATCTGTCAGCGAAGCTGGATTGGGGGGAGGTGCGGTCATTGGCCGCACCTCTTGCTTTAAGGGTCGCCTCCGGGGTTTGCTGTACCCGCCAGCCGTTCCCCCGGCCCGCACCACGAGGAGGACTCGATGACCGTCGTCTTCAGCAGGGACCCGTGGATGCCGACCGCCATCCGCGAAGGCGGCGATCTCAGGCTCCGGATCGTGGGTGGTGCCGATGCCAACCATGACCCGCGGGAGTTCACCGTTCCCCTCACCGAGGCCCAGCTCGAGGTCATCGAGCACGATCTGGAACGCCACCTCCTGCTCTGGAGCGCTTTCCTGCCGCTCTGCTACGACGCCGGGATCAAGGGCCCGCTCAATAACCGGGCGGCAACCGCACTGCTGGACCCTATCCTCTTCGGGACGTCCCAGGAGATCGACGCGCTGTTCCGTCGCATCCCGTGGGACAAACGACAGCTGGTCGCGCAAGGCGCCGACATTCCACTGCTCGAACGCGGCAAGGTCACCGACGCCGTCCGGACGGCCACGCAGTACTCCGACTGGAACCGCATGTGGGAGTACGACGCCGATCAGCGCCGCGCGGAGCGGGGCGTCAGGCTCGGTCCCCTCGACGCAGCACTGCTCAGGTACACGGGACGCTACGCGCAGGGAGGGAAGACGCCCGCGCGCCACTCCTCCGCCGTCGCGCCTGAGCTCCTGCCGCAAGTCCTCGAGGTCATCGCCGCCGCCGAACGCGCGACCGCGGGCCTGCCGATGTCGCCGGGCTGGGAGGCCGGCGAACAGGGTGAACGGAGACGGCGCGAGTGGAACCGCATCAAAGAGTCGGCCCAGGCGGCGGTCAGGGCCGCCTTCCCGGCACTCGTCGACGACGCCGTGGAGACGGTCGGTTTCCTGGTCTGCAGCGAGGCCCATGACTTCGCCGATGCTCTGGCCCAGGCTGACGGAGACGGCTGACAGCACTTCCTCAGCTGTCGCTCCGCGGCCGCACCAGGCAGAAGGGATGTCCCACGGGATCGGCATAGACGCGGAACCCCGGGTGGTCCTCCGACCCCTCCAGCAGGGTGGCCCCGGCCGCCAGAACGGCCGCTTCGCCCTCCTCGAAATCCGCCACTCGGACATCGAGATGCAGCTGCTGAGCAGGATCCCCCGATGTCCAATCCGGAGCGTGGAATTTGTCGGTCCGCTGCAGGTCCAGGGATGGCAGACCCGGTCCCAGATCCAGCGAGATCCACTCCTCGTCCTCGTAGGTCCTCGAGGCACCCAGCAGCGCCTCGTAGAAGGGTGCGAGGGCACGGGGGTCGGGGCAGTCGATGACGATTCCGCTCAGGCTTCCGATCAT
>JABLTH010069861.1_pt1 | contig 10823 bp, 11 predicted proteins | sample 7875711 | NCBI WGS metagenome assembly JABLTH01 (sample SAMN14941262, study PRJNA633318) | bioreactor metagenome | isolation source: bioreactor | place: China | collected 2019-03-05 | reverse complement strand
GATGCTTCTCAGAGCTGCCCGGTCGCCGCGAGAACGCCCAGACTCGTGAGTGTGACGAGTGTGGAGAGGACGGCGCCCAGCGCGAGCGGCCGCCACCCGGCGCGGCGGATCGCGCCGACGTCCGTGGAGAGGCCGATGCCGCCGAGCGCCACGGCCACCAGGAAGACACTCGCCGCGACGAGGCCGTCGTGCAGTCCCGGGGGAACGGCGACCATGCTGTTGGCCGTCGCTACGACGAGGAACCCGATCAGGAACCACGGGATGAGACCGATCACCCGCCGCACCGTCAGAGGCGCGCCGACGTTCCTGCGCCGATGCTCGGCCACGGCGAGAGTGATGCTGATCGGGATGATCATGAGCGTGCGCACGAGCTTCACCACGACGGCGAAGCCCAGCGCAGAGGTCGCGAACAGGCTGGCTGCGGCGACCACCGAGCTGGTGTCGTTGACCGCGGTGCCGGCGAACAGTCCGAACGCGTGGCTGCTCATCCCGAGCGCATGCCCGATAAGCGGGAAGACGAGCACCGCGACTGCGTTGAACAGGAAGATCGTCGAGACGGCGTAGGCGATCTCCGAACTCGCGGCACCGATGATGGGCGAGACGGCCGCGATCGCCGAAGCCCCGCAGATCCCGGTGCCCACCCCGATCAGCGTGCGCTCCCGGCGGGGGATGCGAAGGGCCCGGCCGACACCCCACGCGGCGAGGAGGCACACGGCCAGCGTGGAGAGCATCACCGGCAGGGACTGGACTCCGACGACGAGCACGCTCGAGACGGAGAGCTGGACCCCGAGCAGAACGACGGCGAGCTGGAGCACGAACCTGCTGGAGAACGCGATCCCCGGGGCGAACCGCCCGCCCGGCCGGCGGACGACGCTCACGAGCACGCCGATGACCAGGGCGGGCAACGCGCTCCCGGCCGCCGGAACCAGCCGCGAAAGGCCGGTGGCCGCTACTGCGATGAGGAGGGTGAGACCGAGCCCGGGCCCGACATCGACGATTCGGCGGGCGACACGTCGCGGGATGGCACGGAGGGGAGAGGATTCCATGCCTCCCACGCTTCACGACAAGCCCTGCTCGCGCTACGCGCGATGGGCTTGGGAGGCCACAAGCCCATCTTGTGAGTCATCTTCTCACAGGCGACCTGCCGGTGCCCGCGTCCGCATCGCAGAGCCTGCGGCCCAGGTGCGGTAGCCGCCGTCGAGGTTGACGACGTCGCGGCCGTGCTGGGCGAGGATGCGCGCCGCGGTATGGCCGCGCTGGCCGACCTGGCAGTGCACCACGAGCGGCCCGTCCGGCACTTCGGCAAGCCGCTCCCGGAGCTCGTCGACCGGGATGTTGACCGCACCAGGGATGCTTCCGGCGGCGAACTCCCGCGGCGTGCGGACGTCGATCAGGTTCGCCCCGGCCGCCACGACGGCGTCCAGCTCGTGCCATTGGATCGCGCGGGTGTCGCCAGTGCGCAGGTTGTCGGCGACGTAGCCCAGCTGATTGATCGGGTCCTTCGCGGAGCCGAACTGCGGCGCGTACGCCAGCTCCAGGCGGGTCAGACCGGAGGCGGTGATCCCGCCGGCCATGGCGACCGCGATCACGTCGATGCGCTTGTCGACACCGTCGCCGCCGACGATCTGGCCGCCGAGGATGGCATCGGTCCCCGGGTCGATCAGCAGCTTCATCGACATGGGCTGGGCACCCGGATAGTACGTGGCGTGGGAGGCGGGATGCGTGTGGATGACACGATGCGCGCGCCCGGCCGCGACCAGCTGCCGCTCGTTCCACCCGACCTTGGCCGCAACGGTGTCGAACACGCTGACGATCGCGGTCCCGAGAGCGGGCGTGTTCTGCTCGTCGCGGCCGGCGATCACGTCGGCGACCGTGCGGCCGTTCCGGTTCGCGAGACCGGCCATGGTCACCAGCGTCTCCGCCCCGGAGAGCGCGTCGACCTTCTCGACGCCGTCGCCGACGGCGTAGATGTGCGGGTCACTGGTGCGGTTGGAGGCGTCGACGGCGATTCCTCCCGTCGGGCCTAGCCGGAGGCCGGCCGTGCGGGCGAGGTCGACGCTGGGGACGACCCCGGAGGCGTCGATGATGAAGTCCGGCCGCAGCACCGTACCGTCGCTGAGCCGCACCGCGCCCGCCTCGGCCGAGTCGATCGTGACCGACGTGCGCACGTCGACGCCATGGCTGCGTAGTTGCGCCTCCAGCGGTGCCACCATCTCCGGATCCAGCGGGGTGAGGATCTGCGCCGACCGCTGGATGAGGGTCACGTGGATGCCCCGGCGCACCAGGTTCTCTACGGCCTCCAGGCCGATGAACCCGCCGCCGACGACCAGCGCCGACGGGTTGTCCGCGGCGGCGTCCACGAGCACGCCGATCTCGTCGACGTCTTCGACCGTGCGCAGCGTGTGGGTGGGGATGCCGGGATGCCCTGCCGCCTCCCGCGCGGATGCCCCGACGGCGAGGATGAGCTCGTCGTAGCTCTCGACGAAGGTGTCGCCTGCGGCGAGATCGAGGACCGAGACGGTGCGGGCGACCGGATCGACACTGATCGCCTCGTGTCCGGTGCGGACAGCCAACCGGAAACGTGCGGCGAGCGACTGGGGTGTCTGCAGCAGCAGCGCGGACCGGTCGGTGATGACCCCGCCGACGTAGTAGGGCAGTCCACAGTTCGCGTACGAGACGTAGGGGCCGCGTTCGAACACGACGATCTCCGCCGATTCGTCGAGCCGGCGCAGCCGCGTCGCCGCGGACATTCCTCCGGCGACTCCGCCGACGATCACGGTCTTCATGCTGTGTACCTCCGGAGGGCGGTTTGGTATACCCTCCCCGGTATCGTACTATACGGAGGGGGGTATAACAATCGCCCCGCACCGACCCAGGAAGAGAGTCCTCACCCATGTGCTACCCCGCCACCTGCAAAGTCTGCGGCAAGACCACCTGGAGCGGCTGCGGCCAGCACGTCGCAGACGTGCGCCGCCGCGTCCCCGCGAACCAGTGGTGCAACGGAAACCACACCGACGCCGAGAAGGCCGCCGCATCCGGCGGTGGATTCTTCGGCCGGCTCTTCGGACGCGACTGACCATGAGCACCGTCACCGTCACCGCTGAGACCCTGAAGGATCGCATCGAGCAGAGCGACATCGTGCTGCTCGACTTCTGGGCAGCCTGGTGCGGGCCCTGCCGCATGTTCGCCCCCGTGTTCGAAGCGGCATCGGAGCAGCACCCCGACATCCTGTTCGGCAAAGTCGACACCGAGACCGAGCAGGGTCTCGCCGCCGCCGCCGGCATCAGGTCCATCCCCACGCTCATGGCATTCCGGGACGGAGTCCTCGTGTTCTCCCAGCCTGGCGCGATCGCCGCGCGGGACCTCGAGAGCCTGATCAGCCAGATCCGTGGCATCGACCCCGCCGAACTGACCGCAGCCAAGGCACGCGCGTGAGTCGACGAGATACCCTGGCGGGTACCGAAACCCGCTCGCTTGCGTCGTCACCCCCCAGAGAGAAGACCACCGTGGCCGCCACCACCGCCGATATCAAGCCCGTGCTCAACCGCCTCCGCCGCGCGCAGGGGCAGCTGAATGCCGTCATCGCAGCCGTCGAGAACGGCGGCAAGTGCCGCGACGTCGTCATCCAGCTCGCCGCCGTCTCCAGCGCCCTCGACAAGGCCGGCTTCCAGATCATCTCCACCGCCATGCAGAAGTGCCTCACCGACCCGGACGACGAGACCGACCCGATGACCGTCGAGGAACTCCAGAAGCTCTTCATGACGCTGGCATGAAAAACGTCACGGAAGCCGCCACGCCCTCGGGCGTCGTCGTCCACCTCGACGAGACCGACCCGGCCAAGCACGCCGCCGTTCTCCGGAACGTCAGCAACCTCATCGATGCACTCGAGCCCGAAACACAGATCGAACTCGTCATCCACGGCCCCGCCATCGGCCTCCTCCTACCGGGCAGCCCGCACAACGAGACAGTGCGTGCACTCCAGAACCGCGGACTCGTCATCGACGCCTGCCAGAACACCCTCCGCAGCGAACACATCACCCCGGAGCAACTCATCCCGGACGCCGCGATCGTCCCCTCCGGCGTCGCACACCTCGTACTCCGGCAACGCGAAGGGTGGGCCTACCTCCGGCCCTAATCTCGCCACGCTCGCCGAGGGGACCTCGTAAGGTAGGTCCGATGGACAACACGCCAGCGCGACTGCTTCGCGCCCTGCTCGGACTCGTCATCTGCCTCGGCGGAGTGGGAGTTGCGGTGGTCGCGATCGTCCTAACCGTGCAGAACGCCTGGGGCTGGATCTTCCTCGTCGGGCCACTCGCTGCCGTCCTTGCAACCCTTTCCCTCCGCTGGGGAACTGGCCTCATTTCGCGCTAGCGCAACACTCACCGGCCGACCCTCATCGGGAAACGAGAGGTTGGGTGCCTTCGGCGTGCGTGTCTTAGGTCTACTTTCCGGTCCGGCAGCCGATCGTAGCGGCCTCCGACGGCTCCGTTCCCTCCACTCGCTATTTGCAGACTCCGATCGCTGCGCTCCCTGCGCTTAGCAACCACTCCCTTCGGGCACTGCGCTGTCTCCACCCGCTCTTGATCTCTGTGCCGGAACGGCAAGAAGAACGATCAAGGAGGTCAAGATCATGGGCGGCACGAGCATCACCCGGAGTTCGGAGCAACGACGGGTCGAGGCGGAGACGCTCCACGCGTCGATTGTGGACCAAGTCCAGCAGCTCGCCGACAGCGACCAGTGGAGGGCCTTCCTGAACTTCGCCCGCTCCTTCCACACCTACAGCCTGAACAACCTCCTCCTCATCATGGCCCAGAACCCGAAGGCGACCATGGTCGCCGGATTCCGCCAATGGCAGGCCAAGGGACGACAGGTGCGAAAAGGCGAGCAATCGATAAAGATCGTCGGATACCGGGAGAGAAGAACCGTCCAGGACGGTGACCAGAACGAAGCGCCCAGCGTCGACGAGCGAGTAGTCCGCTACTTCCCCACACTGTCTGTGTTCGACATCTCCCAGACTGACCCGATCGAAGGAGCCAAGCCGATCCCCGAGGACCCGACTCGACGGCTGACCGGTGACAACGACCACGGCGTGACCATACCCCTGACAGCTCACCTAACCAGCCGCGGGTGGAGCATCCATCGCGAAACGCTCCGGAGTGCAAATGGGTACACCGACCCACACACGCATCGCGTCATTCTCGCCAAGCAACTCGCGTACGAGCAAGCGGCCAAAACCCTCATCCACGAGACCGCGCACATCGAACTCCACCACATCGACGACATTGAAAACTATCGCGCGCACCGCGGACAAATGGAAGTCGAAGCCGAATCAGTCGCCTACATCGTCGCCGGCCTGAACGGGTTCGACACCAGCGCGTACAGCATCGGATACATCACCGGCTGGTCCGGCGAAGACATCAACCTGATCCGCGAGACAGCCGGGCGCGTCTTGAGAACGGCCCACGCCATCGCGGAAACCATCGAGCACCACGCATAAGCCGATCATCAGGAGACCCCGGCCCGAATGAGCCGGGGTCTCCTGACGTCGGACGCGCCAGATCGGGACACCGGTGTGACGTGACGCCGAGGATACGCGCGAGACCAACGAGCAAAGACAGAGTCGAACGAGAAAGAGAAACGGAAAGGGACAAGACGAAGGAAGCGACGTAGCAGCAGAACATGAGGAGATACGGAGCCGGGCTGAAAGAGCAAGTGAAAGGGCGAATGCACGCAGGCACTTTCTGTGGAATGCGAGTATCCTGGGCGGCATGCGCGGGGGTGTGGCGCGGTGGAAACGAGGGGTTGCCTCACATGGGGTGAGGCAAGCGATCGCTTACGCGTTCGGCGGTGTCTGCGACTCGCATCTGACCGCGAAAACCGCGCAAGGGGTGCTCGCGGCAGCGGATTACGCGGGTGCGGTGATGACCCGGTACATCGTGGAGAACGGATCCATCCGCGATGATCTGCTCACCCGGAAGCAGTTGCGCACCTGGGTCGATGGCGGCGACCCACTCACCGGCGAGCATCGCGGCTTCGAGATGTCCTCCCCCAATGCGGATCTGGTGTTGGATGCCACGATCAACGCGCCGAAGTCGTTCAGCATCGCGGCGATGCTGGACCCGGAGTTGACCGCGGCGTACGAGGACCTCCAGGACCGACTGAGGGACCGGATCATTCACCTCTGGCAGGAGGAACTCAACGCACGGCGTGGCAAGGGCGGCTGCATCAGGGAAGACCTCGCTCGGGTCGAGGTGGTCGAGCTCAAGCATGAACGCTCCCGCTCGCTGGACCCGCACAAGCACCGGCACCTGTGGTTGAACGTGAAAGTCCAAGGCATCGACGGGAACTGGTCCACCGTGGACACCCGGGTTGCGTTGCGGTTCCAAAACGTCATCAATGCCGAAGGCGACCTCGCCGCCCGCACCGACCCCGCCTGGATCACCGCCCTCGCCGCGAAAGGGTTCAGCTTGAACGCGGACGGGGAGATCGCCGAGTTGCGGCACCTGGTGCGTCCGTTGTCCAAGCGGTCGGCGCAGATTGAAGACAACAGGGTCGCCCGCACTGCCTGGTGGAAGGAGCAGCATCCCGGGCAGGAGCCGTCCCATGATGTGGTGAATCAGATCGACCGATGGGCGTGGGCAGCCAACCGACCGAACAAGCCCGGCAATCTGGATGAAGACGACTGGGCCGAGCTCGTCCGCGAAGAGCTCGGCGCCGCAGACCCCGCGCTCCTCGTGGCGCGCTCCCCCATCGGCACATCTTCGGCATCGATCGAGGATCTCGACGTCGAACTCCTCGCCGCCAAAGCCGTCGTCGATGCTGACGCCCGATCAACCGGCACCGGTGGCCGATTTAGCTTGATGGACGTCCGCGCCGGCGCGCTCCGCGCCCTTGCGGCGACCGGCGTCATCGCCGAGCGCGCAGAACTCGCGACCATGGCCGAGCAGGTCATCGCCGCCACCCGAGCACACACAGTCACACTGCTCGACGATCCCGCCGCGCCTGCACATATCAAGTGCAGAATGGCCACCTCTACGGCAGCGCTGAAGGCCACGATTGCCAACCGGATTGAAGCGCTGTCCGCGCCCGGCGCCGCGGCCCCCGTCGAGGAGGTCACTGCGATCGCTTACGCGCTCGACCCCGAGCGAGTCCTGGACACCGATCAAACTGATGGCGCATCGGCTATCGCCGGGACCGCATCGGTTGTCGCCATCACGGGAGCGGCTGGCACGGGCAAAACTTCCATGCTCAAGGTCGCCGGTGCCACCCTGCGACGCCACAGGCGAAACATGATCATCGTCGCCCCCACCAAGAAGGCTTCCACCGTCGCCGGACGCGAAACTGACAGCGCCGCCTCCAGCCTGCACCAGCTGCTTCACGACTACGGCTGGCGATGGAGCACCGGTGTCGCCGGCAACACGGAATGGAAATTGCTCCAGCCCGGTGGCACCGACCCCACGACGGGCCAGCGCTACCAGGGACCACGAACCCGGATCCGCCCTGGTGATCGGATCGTTGTTGACGAGGCCGGCATGCTCGACCTCGAGGCCGCTAACGCGCTCATCGACGTTATCCACCGCACTGGCGCGACTGTGGCCGTCGTCGGCGACGACTACCAGGCCCTGCCCGTCGGGCATTCCGGCGCAATGGCCCTTTTCCGCCGGTCCGCGTTCGAGAAGATCGAGCTCACCGAGATCCACCGGTTCCGTGACCCCGAATGGGCCGACTTGTCCGCACGCCTGCGCGACTCGAGCGGCCCGGCAGAATCCCGGGCGATCGCGGAGGAGCTGGATCGGAGTGGGCATGTCACCCACGTGACGGCTGAAGCCGAAGCACATGAATCAATGGTTACCGCATGGTTGGACTCTTCGCGTAAGGGCGAGTCGATCGCACTGGTCACAGCAACCCACGCTGAAGCGCAGCAGATTAGCGAAGCAATTCAGGCTCGGCGCATCGAGTGCGGAGCTATTGATACGACCCGCTCTGTCTTCGGCCAATCGGGACAGTCACTCTTCGTTGGAGACGTAGTTCAGACCCGACGAAACGATAACCGTTCCGGCGTCGAGAACCGGCAGAACTGGGTCGTCAGAAACATCACGGACGAGCACCTCACGCTGGCCTCAGTTTCAGACTCAACCTTGCTGCGAAGGATCACTCGCGAATACGCAAGCTCCAACCTTCACCTCGGGTACGCGAGCACCGTCTACGGCGTCCAAGGCGAAACCACCGAACGCTCTATAGTTGGCCCTGGTGTAGACGCTGCGGGCCTCTACGTCGGACTCACCCGCGGGCGTTCGCAAAACGAGGTCATCGTCCTCGCGGGCTCCGTCGAAGCAGCCAAGACGGAACTCGCGGCCACGATGCAACGTCATCTGAGCGAAGAAACGATCGAGAAGTCCCGTGCTGCAGCTCGGCAGGAAATCAGACGTGCGGCGCGAATCGACGCTCGAGGACCGACCATCCCGCCCGGGCCTGCGTCGCCGACGTTGACGTTGACGCGCTGAGCCTTCGGGTTCCGGCTATCGCGGTACCAACCCCGTTGCGACGATCTCCCGGCCGAGTTTGCTCCTGCCGTCAAGAGCGCTATCTCGGGCGCGGTAATTCAGTAGCGCAACGCCGAGGGTGTCCGCCCTCTGTTGCGCAACCGGCCGCACCCCTCCTCGAAGGAATATCAGCGCTCGACGTCCGTCCGTAGCTGCCAGCATGGCCGCCCGCTCGACTGAATCGACGTCCAAGTTTCCGCGAGCGTTGTCGACCCAGCCCATGTAGTGCGAGCTGTAAAGGTCGCACGATTCGCGCGCTGCCCCTACGGAGACGACGGCATCGGATGCTCCGAGATAGATCATCCATTCTCGACAGAGTTCTAGTGCTTCTTCGTCGGATACCCCGAATGGCCGGGGCGCAGGTTCTTCGGACGTCACGTCCTAAGTGTCCATCAGACCGCCGAGCCTCGAAGTCCTACTTGTCAAAGTACGCACAGATCCGCGGTGGAATCGGCTAACCGCGGCGCCCGATTTCGAGCGAAAAACCGTGTCCCCAATAGCGGGGGTCGTCCACGCTACAAGCGAATTGAGGAATGGGCGCTCGGTATTATCAGCGCCAAAGGCCAAGGGGGTACTCGGTGAACGTCGACGTGGTCGTGTGGGACCCCGCGTCCGCTGATGCCGAAGCTCAGTTGAACGCGGTCTTGGCAATTCACAAGGCCAACCGCGGCTCTCTAGGCCCGATGCCTGATGCGGCGTTCCGTCAAAGGGCACGCCACCAGGGTCTCCTCCTCGGGCTTGTCGACGCGAGTGTGTCCGGTTACGTTCTCTACGACATTCCGCGAAGCAACCTGATAAAACTCGTCCATGTGTGCGTGACGGACGGTGCGCGCGGCACTGGTCTCGCGCGGGACATGGTTCAGCTGGCAATCCAGCTGAATCCGGACCGGTCCGAGATCGCCGCATCCTGCCGCACGGACTACGGAATGGATCGGTTCTGGCGGTCACTCGGCATGCACGTCGCCTCGGAACGCCCAGGGCGAGCGCTGAGCGGGTCCATCCTCATGAACTGGGTGAAGCGGATCCACATTGACCGCGGACTAGATCTTCTGGAGTCCGCATTCCTGGATTCGAGTCTCCCTATCGCCGTGCTGGATACCAACATCATCAATGACCTCTTCTTGCCGCCCCAGATTAAACGCGACCACCGCGACGAGACCATGGAGTTGCTGGCCGACTGGCTACAACCCCTAGTTACGTTCGCGGTCTCCGGTGAAGTCGACACCGAGATCAGCCAGAATCAGGACCGCGATATTCGCACGAAGGTGCGCGCGGCGACTCAGCACTTGACACGGCTGAGCACCCTTCGGCCTACGGATCGTGAGCTCGAGGACGAATGGCTCGACGCCACAGATCCGCGAATGCTCGCGAAAGACCCAAGCCTTCGCTTCGACGTGCTTCAACTGGCTGACGCAGTCCACGCCGGCGCGGACTACTTCGTCACCAACGATTCGAACGTGCACCTTGCCGCTGCAACCGCATGGAACGTCCGGGAGCGGAGTATCCGGGTTGTTCGGCCCCACGAGTTGATTGCCGCTCTCAGCCCCGAAGCATTCATGTCAGACTTTCGCTCGAACCTTATCGACGACGGCGACCTCGAGTGGCTCGAGGTCACAAGCGCAGAACCTGGCCTGGAGCCAGCGTTCCGGGTATATGACACCGAAAGCCGCCCAAACGTGTTCAACCAACGACTGCGAGCCCTCCTCGCCAAACGACGAACGACGACAGTACAAAAGTTGGTCGACAAGCAGGGAGCACTGTGGGCGCTAGCGGCTTTTGAGCTAGACGGTGACACGCTCCGACTCCCGATGATTCGCGCCATTCGCGGCGAACGTGGAAGCACCGTTGCCTTCCAGCTGCTCCGCCACTTCAGGCGGTCGGCCGTGGAGCACCATGCAATACGCGTCGAAATAAGCGAGACCGCAATCTCAGACACCCTGGATGCCGCATTGAAAGCAGATGGCTTCACCGATGGGGCAAAACGCATTGCAGAACTCGGTCCCGAGACGGCAACCATCCAGGAGCTCGGGCTTAGCTCATCGGCGGAGGTGGCACTCGCTGAACGCTATAAGTGGCCACTCGTTGTCAGGGACGCTGGCCTCCCGACATTCTTGATCCCGATACAGCCGCGCTGGGCCACCAATCTTCTCGGCCTGAACGACGGCCTCATCTCGCTTCGCCGGCGCGGGCTCGGGGGTGCGTCCCATATCGTGGTGTCACTTCCCGCGGGGGTTTCTCGTCGTCGTTGACGAAGTAGGGGCCATCGTGGGAGACCAGTTG
>JABLTH010070065.1_pt1 | contig 10828 bp, 9 predicted proteins | sample 7875711 | NCBI WGS metagenome assembly JABLTH01 (sample SAMN14941262, study PRJNA633318) | bioreactor metagenome | isolation source: bioreactor | place: China | collected 2019-03-05 | reverse complement strand
CGATGCGGATCAGCGTGCGCAGCTTGCGCTGCACCATGTCGTTCAGCCGCGCGGCCGACACGCTGCCGGCCTGCAGCGCCGCACGCAGCTTCGTGTTGAAGAACGAGCCGAGCGGCGCGTTGTTGTCGTCCGCCGCGCCCGGCTCCTCCTCGTCGAGCCCCGCCTGCACGGCCGCGACCGTCGAATGCGTCGCGCCCCAGTCGGACTGCACGACGCCCTTGAAGCCCCATTCGTTCTTCAGCACCGTGGTCAGCAGATACGGGTTCTCGCACGCGTACACGCCGTTCAGCTTGTTGTACGAGCACATCACGTTGCCCGGCTGGCCGTCCTTCACGCCGATCTCGAACGCGAGCAGTTCGGCCTCGCGCATGGTTCGCTCGTCGACGACCGAATCGATCGTCATCCGGTTGGTTTCCTGGTCATTGAACGCGAAATGCTTGATCGTCGCGATCACCTTCTGCGCCTGCGTCGCCTGCGTGCGCGCGGCGCTCAGCGTGCCCGCGAGCACCGGATCCTCGCCCATGTATTCGAACGTGCGGCCATTGCGCGGCTCGCGCGCGAGGTTCACGCCGCCGCCGAGCCCTTCCGCGAACCCGAGCGCACGCAACTCGAGCGCGATGCGCGTGCCGTAGGTGCCGGCGAGCGCCGGGTCCCACGTCGCCGCGAGCGCGACCGGCGCGGGCAGCGCGGTCACGCGCGCGTTCTTCACGTTCACGCCGCCCGCCGAATCGGCACTGCTGACGGCCGGAATGCCGAGCCGCGGCACGCCCGGGATGTAGCTCGCGCCATTGAGCGCGTCGGCCGGGAACGGGCCGCCCAGGTCGAGCGCCGGCAGGCCCGTGCCGTGCACGAGCTGCAGTTTCTCGTCGTTCGTCAGTTGCGCGACGAGCGCGGCCGCGCGCTGGTCGGCTGCCGCGTCGGGGTCGGCCGGCGCGTGGATGTCGTCGCCGCCGCACGACGCGAGCAGCACCGTGAGCGCGCACGCGGACGCAATCGTCGAACACCGGAACAGCGAAGTTTTCATTGATCCTCCTGAATCGATCTGTTGTACTTGTCGCCACACTCCAGCGTCCGAGTCTAAAAATCGACCGGTCACCACGCTTGACCGGCAGGAGCATGCGTTGACCTCTCGCAGCGGGGACAAACCCGAACGGCACGACGAAGGGGGACAGACATGGAGTTGCAACAGAAGTCGGTATCCGTGCGGATCTACCGCTGGCTGTGCGAAGACGCGCGCGCGAACGGCATCGATCTCGCGCCGCTGTATGACACGCTCGGCATCGGCCCGGCCGAACTCGCCGACGACACGCGCCGCATCGCGGGCGACCGGCACGTCGCCGCGATGCGGCTCACGAACGAATGGCCGCTGTCGTGGCATCGGCCGCAGCCGCAGGTCATGCCGTGGCTCGTGCCGTTTCCGGAGCTCGCGGGCATCACGTGCAACGCGGCGACGCTGCGCGACGCGCTGCACGACTACCTGCGCTATCGCGAGCTGATCGGCAACGTCGACTGGGTGTTCGCGCACGAGAACGGCGACGCGATCGCGCTCGAATACGTGAACGAAGGCGACGGCCGGCACGCGGGCAGCGCGTTCGCGAACCTCGCGATCCTCACCGCGCTCGCCCGCCTGTACGATCCGCACGTGTGCGTCGACGAAGCCGCCTTCGCCGGCCGCGCGTTCGCACCCACCGCCGCGCTGCGCGACATGCTCGGCGCACCGGTGTCGTTCGACGCCGCGCACAACCGCATCGTGCTGCGTTCCGCGCACTTCGACACGCCGTTCGAACGCTACAATGCGCCGCTCGCCGGCATCCAGCGTCATGCGGCCGACGCCGCGCGCGAGCGTGTACGCGTGCGCTCGACGTTCGGCTCGTCGGTCGAGCAATGTGTGCGCGACTGGCTGCGTACCGCCGACGAAGCCGATGTACCGACCGACACACTGATGCAGCACGTGTGCACGCGCTTCGCGATGTCGCGCTGGACGCTGCGCCGGCGGCTGCATCGCGAGGCGGTCGGCTTTCACGCGCTCGTCGCGCAGGCCCGGCTCGGCGAGGCGCGCGACCTGCTGCTGAATACGCAATTGCCGATCGGCGAGATCGGCGTGCGCGTCGGCTTCCGTTCGACGAGCGCGTTCACGCGCTTCTTCACGCGCGAACTCGGCGCGGCACCGAGCCGTTTTCGCGACGGGCACGGCGATCGATGGCGTTGACACGCGCCTTTTCTGAGACACTGGCGGCTTCGCATCCCGCCGCCCTGCCATGTCCTGGTTTCTGTACCTGATCGAATGCGCCGACGACAGCGTCTACACGGGCATCACGACCGATGTTGCCGCGCGCTTCGACGAGCACGCGTCCGGCAAGGGCGCGCGCTACACGCGCTCGCGCAAGCCGCGCGTGGTGCTCGCGTCGTTTCCGCTGCCCGACCGGTCGATCGCATCGCGTGCCGAGTACTGGGTGAAGCGGCTCACGGCCGCGCAGAAACGCGAACTGGCGGCCGGGATCCGGACGCTCGAGTCGGTGTTGCCGGCCGGGATGTCGATCGACGGGAACGTCGACGCGGCCGGGTTGAAGGCCGAACTGAAGGCCGGTAAGCGCGGGCGGAAGAAGGCAAAGGCGCCGTCGGCCGACATCGCGACGCAGGCCGCTGAAACGGACAAGCCCGTCAAGAAAGCCGCGAAGGCCGGGAATGACGGGGACGCGTCCACGCCCGCAAAAACCGTGAAGCGCGGGCAAGCCGCGCAGGTGCCCAAGAAAACCAAGGCCACGCCTGCCAAGAAGCGTGCAAAGACCGACGACGCGGCCGAAGTGAAAAAGGGCTCGCCTCGCGGCAAGTCGGCCACGAAAGCCACAAAAGCCACATCGAAGCAGAAAGCGCCGGCAGCCGGCGGCAAGTCCGCCGCAAAACCACGCACCGACGTTGCTTCCGCGCCAGCGCGCAGCCGTGCACCGGCAACAAGGACCACCACCGACACGGTCGAAACCCCGGCGAATCCCGTCACCGCCACCCGCCGCGCCACACGCGCGAATCGTGCGAGAAGCGCATCGAACGCCACCGCCCTGCCTGCGCCGGCCCCCGCGCGCCCCGGAAAGAAGGCCACCCCGGGCGCCGGCCCGCGCACAAAACAAAACCGCGCGGCCTCCTGACGAGACACGCGCGGTTTGCGTTCCGAACGAACCGGCCGCGAGGCCGGCCAGCCGGCTTACTTCTTGTAGTTCGCTGCGCCGTCGGCGATTTCCTTGTGCGCGGCTTCGATGCCGGCCCAGCCTTCGACCTTCACCCACTTGCCCTTCTCGAGCGCCTTGTATTGCTCGAAGAAGTGCTTGATCTGGTCCTTCAGGTACTCGGGCACGTCGTCGATCGACTTCAGGTTGGCCGTCATCGGGCAGACCTTGTCGTGCGGCACCGCGACCAGCTTCGCGTCAACGCCCGACTCGTCGGTCATCTGCAGCATGCCGAGCACGCGCGAACGCACGATCGAGCCGGCCAGCAGCGGGAACGGCGTGATCACCAGCACGTCGACCGGATCGCCGTCGCCCGACAGCGTCTGCGGGATGTAGCCGTAGTTCACCGGATAACGCATGCCCGTGCCGATGAAACGGTCGACGACGAGGAGGCCCAGTTCCTTGTCCGCCTCGTACTTCACCGGGTCGCTTTGCGCGGGAATCTCGATGATCACGTTGAAATCTTGCGGCAGGTCCTTGCCGGCCGGAACATGGTTGAAGCTCATGAGCACTCTCTGTAGGTCGATGGGAATTCGGGACAGGGCGCCGCGGCCGATGCATCGCCGCAGGCGTCCCCCAACGGAATGCGCCATTATAGCCAATCGACCGGTGGCGTCCGGATGACGATCGGCGCGATAATCGTTCCCGATGTCCGGCCGTCGAACCACCGGCCGCGTTGCATGGAACCGGCGTCGGCCAGAGCACCGTCGGCGGTCGACGCGAAGACAGGAGCACGCATGGAAGAGGCGAAGCACTTCATCGCAGGCGAATGGACGTTGCCTGCGCAACTGGAAACCATCGCGGTCGTCGATCCGTCCGACGGCCAGCCGTTCGCAGCCATTGCCCGCGGCACGGCGCCCGACATCGAGCGCGCGGTCGCCGCGGCCCGCGACGCGTTCGCGGGCCCATGGGGCGCCAAAAGCGCCGCCGAGCGCGGCCGCGTGCTGATGCGGCTGTCGGCGCGCGTGGCCGATTCCCTCGAGGAACTCGCCACGATCGAGGCACGCGACACCGGCAAGCCGCTCAAGCAGGCACGCGCGGATGCCGCCGCGCTCGCGCGCTACTTCGAGTTCTACGCGGGCGCGGCCGACAAGCTGCACGGCGAAACCCTTCCCTACCAAGCCGGCTACACCGTGCTGACGGTGCGCGAGCCGCACGGCGTCACGGGCCACATCGTGCCGTGGAACTACCCGATGCAGATTTTCGGGCGCAGCGTCGGCGCCGCGCTCGCGGCCGGCAACGCATGCGTCGTCAAGCCGGCCGAGGATGCATGCCTGTCGTTGCTGCGCGTGGCCGAGCTGGCCGCCGAGGCCGGGCTGCCGGCCGGCGCGCTCAACATCGTCACCGGCTACGGCCATGAGGCCGGCGCCGCGCTCGCGCGCCATCCCGGCATCGACCACATCTCGTTCACGGGCTCCCCCGCTACCGGCAAGCTGGTCACGCAGATGGCGGCCGAGAACCACGTACCCGTCACGCTCGAACTCGGCGGCAAGTCGCCGCAGATCGTGTTCGCCGATGCCGACCTCGACGCGGCGCTGCCCGTGCTCGTGTCGGCGATCGTGCAGAACGGCGGGCAGACCTGCTCGGCCGGCAGCCGCGTGCTGATCGAGCGCGCGGTGTACGAGCCGCTCGTCGAGCGGCTCGCCACCGCGTTCAACGGGCTGCGCGTCGGCCCGAGCCGCGCCGACCTCGACTGCGGCCCGCTGATCAACGCGAAGCAGCAGCAGCGCGTGTGGGATTTCCTGTCCGACGCGCAGCACGACGGCATTCCGATGGCCGCGCATGGGCAGGTCGTCGCCGAGGCACCCGAAAGCGGCTTCTACCAGGCACCCGCGCTGTTGCGCGACGTGCCGCCGTCGCACCGGCTCGCGCAGGAGGAAGTGTTCGGCCCCGTGCTCGCCGCGATGCGTTTCGTCGACGAAGACGAAGCCGTGGCGCTGGCGAACGGCACGCCGTACGGCCTCGTCGCGGGCATCTGGACGCGCGACGGCGCACGCCAGATGCGTATCGCGCGGCGCCTGCGGGCGGGCCAGGTGTTCATCAACAACTATGGCGCGGGCGGCGGCGTCGAGCTGCCGTTCGGCGGTGTCGGCCATTCGGGGCATGGCCGAGAGAAAGGCTTCGAGGCACTGTACGGCTTCACCGCGCTGAAAACGATCGCGATCCGGCACGGCTGAACACGCGGCAAGCAGGACGCGGCATGCGGCCGGCAGCACGCGGCCGCATGCCGAAGCACGACGACACTAGATCCAGCACAGGAGACACACCATGCGGTTGAGCGGCAAGACGACAATCGTCACGGGCGGCGGCTCGGGGTTCGGCGAAGGCATCGCGAAGACGTATGCGCGCGAAGGCGCGAACGTCGTCGTCAACGACCTGAACGGCGCGGCGGCCGAGCGTGTCGCGAGCGAGATCGCGCTCGCGGGCGGCAAGGCAATCGCGGTGGCCGGCGACGTGTCGCGTCAGGACGACTGGCACGCGCTGCTGCAGGCGACGCTCGACGATTTCCACGCGGTGCAGATCGTCGTGAACAACGCGGGCACCACGCACCGCAACAAGCCGGTGCTCGACGTGTCGGAAGCCGAATTCGACCGCGTGTACGCGGTCAACATGAAAAGCCTGTTCTGGTGCGTGCAGACCTTCGTTCCGTACTTCCGCGAGCGGGGCGGCGGCGTGTTCGTGAACGTCGCGTCGACGGCCGGCGTGCGGCCGCGGCCGGGCCTCGTCTGGTACAACAGCACAAAGGGCGCGATGCTCACCGCGAGCAAGTCGCTCGCGGCCGAACTCGGCGCCGACCGCATCCGCGTGAACTGCATCAACCCCGTGCTCGGCGAAACCGCGCTGATGACCGAATTCATGGGCTGCGAGGATACCCCCGAGAACCGCAGCCGCTTCCTCGCGACGATCCCGCTTGGCCGCTTCTCGACGCCGCAGGACATCGCGAACGCCGCGCTGTACCTGGCATCCGACGAGGCCGAGTTCATCACGGGCGTCTGTCTCGAAGTCGACGGCGGGCGCTGCATCTAGCCGTATCCCCCTTGCCGCAGCGTGCCGCGGCCGGCAATCGCCGCGGCACACGCGCATGGCTTCGCACGACTCCGGACAGGCACCGCTACGCCTTCTCCGGCCAATGACAAGGACAGGAGACAACATGGCAACATCGACGCAATCGCTACCGGGCTCGTCCGGCGCATTCGAGGAAGCAACCTATCGCAAGGTGTCGTGGCGGCTCGTGCCGCTCCTGCTGCTGTGCTACGTGGTCGCGTATCTCGACCGCGTGAACGTCGGCTTCGCGAAGCTGCAGATGGCGAGCGACCTGAATCTCAGCGACACCGTCTACGGGCTCGGCGCCGGGATCTTCTTCTTCGGCTATTTCCTCTTCGAAGTGCCGAGCAACATCATCCTGCACAAGGTCGGCGCGCGCGTGTGGATCGCCCGCATCATGGCGACGTGGGGCGTGATCTCGATCCTGACGATGTTCGTCACGACACCCGCGATGTTCTACGTGATGCGCTTCCTGCTCGGCGTCGCCGAGGCCGGCTTCTTCCCCGGCGTGATCCTCTACCTCACCTACTGGTATCCCGCGCATCGTCGCGGCCGGATGACGACGTTCTTCATGACGGCGGTCGCGTTGTCCGGCGTGATCGGCGGGCCGATCTCGGGCTTCATCCTGAAGGCGTTCGACGGCGTGAGCGGCTGGCACGGCTGGCAATGGCTGTTCCTGCTCGAAGGCATCCCGTCGGTGCTCGCCGGCGTGCTCGTGTTCTTCTCGCTCGACGAGCGGATCTCGAAGGCGAAGTGGCTGACCGACGAGGAAAAGGCGCTGCTCACCCGCAACGTCGACGCGGAGGAAGCGACCAAGGAAGACCTGCCGCTCGGCACCGTGATGTCGAGCCCGCGCGTGTGGCTGATGGCGCTGATCTATTTCTCGTTCGTGATGGGGCTCTATGGCGTCGGCTTCTGGCTGCCGACGATCATCAAGGCCACCGGCGTGACCGACACGTTCATGATCGGCCTGCTGTCGGCGATTCCGTATGCGGCCGCGGTGGTCGCCATGATCCTCATCGCGCGCAGCGCGGACCGGCACCGCGAACGCCGCTGGCACGTCGCGATTCCGGCCGCGATCGGCGCGCTCGGGCTCGTGCTGTCGGTGGTCTGGGCACACCAGACCGCGCTCGCGATGCTCGGCCTCACGCTCGCGACGATCGGCATTCTGACCACGCTGCCGCTGTTCTGGAGCCTGCCGACCGCGTTCCTCGGCGGCACGGCGGCCGCGGCCGGCATCGCGATGATCAACTCGATCGGCAACCTCGCCGGCTTCCTGAGCCCATACCTGATGGGCTGGCTCAAGCAGGCGACCGGCGCCAACGATTCGGGCATGTACATGCTCGCCGGGTTCCTCGTGCTCGGCGGGCTGCTCGCGCTGTCGGTGCCGAAGCGGCTGGTCGACAAATGACGCGGGGCGCATCGGCGCCCCTGCCGGCGGACGATCCGCCCCGGAAACGCCCCGCTGGCCGGAACCGCTCCGGCCAGCGGGGCGTTTCTGCTTCCACCTGCGTGCCGACCGGACGATGCCGGCTCGGTATCCAGCCAGCGCTGACGCCATGATTCCAACAATATGTTCTCTATTGATTCTTAATTCATGGAACAATAGGGAACATATTGAGCATCACGAGCCGATCATGTTCCATACCGTCGACGAGTCCGCCGCCCGCCTGCGCCTCCACCCGAAGACCGTCCTGCGCTTCATCCGCGAGGGCAAGCTGCGTGCGACGCGGGTCGGCCGCGCCTACCGCATCCTCGACACCGACCTCGCCGCGTTCGCGCAAACCGAGCCGGCCGCGCCCGTCCCGCGTGCGGTGCGCGTCACCAGCATCGTCGACATTCCGGACGCGTCGCAGTCGCTGCACCAGTACCTGTCGCGATCGCTGCATGCGATGGCGTCCGGCCGCACGTCGTACGTCGACCCCGTGCGGATCGACGTCACGTTCGATCCCGCCGCGAGCCAGGTCAAGATCATCGTCGCCGCGACGCCAGCCGACACGGCCGTGCTGATGTCGTCGCTCGAGGCTTTGCTGCAGCAAAGCGGGACATGAGCGCGATCTTCAGGTCGCCGCGCCATGCACGCGCCATTCGCGCGGCTTATGACACCGCGCTGTCGCACTGGCCGGCCGGACATCGGCGCGTCACCGTGCAGACGCGCCATGGCGCGACGCACGTGATCACCTGCGGCCCCGAGCACGCGCCGCCGGTCGTGCTGATCCACGGCGCGCAGACGACGGCGGCGAGCTGGCAGCATTACGCGACGCAATGGTCGACACACTTCCGGCTCCATGCGATCGACGTGATCGGCGAAGCAGGACCGAGCGCGCCGTCGCGACCGCCGCTTGCGGGCGACGCGCATGCGCAGTGGCTCGACGACGTGCTGGACGGCCTGCAGGTATCACGTGCCGCGTTCGTCGGCATCTCGCTCGGGGCGCGAACGGCGCTCGACTTCACGTTGCGGCGGCCGGCACGCGTGACGCGGCTCGCGCTGCTCTGCCCGTCCGGCATCGGCCGGCAGAAGCGGTTTCTGTGGTGGGCGCTGCCGCTGTTGCTGCTCGGCGATGCCGGGCGCGCATGCGTGCGACGGCGCGTACTCGGCCGCCTGCCGCCCGCGTCGACGGCGGCCGAGCGTGACACGCTCGCGCTGATGCACGCCGTCGACCGCGGGTTTCGCCCGCGCATCGAACCGATTCCGGTGTTCGCCGACAACGTGCTGCGCACGCTGTCGGTGCCCACGCTGGCGATCGTCGGCGGCCGCGACGTGATGCTCGACTCGCAAGACACACGTGAGCGCCTGACGCGTCTCGTGCCGCACGCGCAGATCCTGTTTCTTCCCGAGCAGCCCCACTTCATCCGCGGGCAACGCGACACCGTACTCGCGTTTCTCGCGTCGACGGAAACCATCGACATGCCCCACCGAATCGTTCAGGCAGCCGGCCGCCGCGTGCTGGTCCGCGCCCCCTCCGCTCCCGTCGTGCAGCGGGAAAGCGATGCGCTCGACCTCGTCGCCCTCGTGCACGAGCATGAAGCCGACTGGATCGCGGTGCCCGCGGATGCGCTGCACGACGACTTCTACCGGCTCGAAAGCGGCCTCGCGGGCGCCGTCCTGCAGAAGCTCGTCAACTACGGCGTCAGGCTCGGCGTGGTCGGCGACATCGAGCGCTGGCTCACGCGCAGCGAAGCGTTCCGCGCACTCGTGCGCGAATCGAATCGCGGGCAATCGGTGTGGTTCGTCGCCAGCGAGGACGACCTGCTGCGCAAGCTCGGCGCATGACGTGTCGTCCAGGCCCGCCCTGAACGAAAAAAAGCCCCGAAGGCCTTCCGGCATTCGGGGCTTTCTTGCGCGGGTTGCGCGGGCCGCCTGCGGCAGGCGGCCACGCCGCCCGCGTCAGACCACGGTGATCGCGAGCGCGCTTTCGCGGTAGTGCTTCGCGGCCTTGTCGGTTTCGCCGAGATGCTCGAACAGGCGCGCGAGCGCACGATGCGCACGCACCTTCAGCGCTTCGTTGTCGGCGAGCTTCAGCGCCGATTCGAGGAACGACTGCGCCTTGCCCCACAGCTGCTGCTGCTGGCACAGGCGGCCGAGCGCGAACAGCAGGTCGGCATCCTCCGGGTGATCCTTCTTCCACCCTTCGGCCTTCTGGATCAGCGGCAGCGCATCGGCGCCGGCCGTATCCGGGTAACGGCGCAGCAGGCGCGCATCCCAGTTGTGGGCAAGCGCGTCCTCGACGATGCGACGCGCTTCGTTGCGGCGCTCGAGCGGAACGAGAAGATCGGCCGCGAGATCGGCGAGACGCGGCGACTGGCGCTCGACCGGCGACAGCGACTGCCACACCTCGAGCAGCGCGTCCGGGTCGTGCCGGCGTTCGCGCAGCAGGTTTTCCGCAGCCTGCTGGCGCAGCCGCACGGCCGCGGCCGGATGCAGTGCCTCGCGCTTCTCGAGCGCCTTCGCAAGCTTCAGCACCTCGGCCCAGTTCTTCAACTGCTGCTGCGCGCGCAGCGCAACCTGCTGCGCATGGATACGCTTGCCGCCCGCCTGCAGGTCGGCCAGCGCGGCGAGCGCGCCGTCGGCATCGCGCGCATCCGCGCGCATGTCGGCCGCGGCGAGCAGCCGTGCGTCCTGCCATTCAGGTGCGTCGACCTTCGACAGCCAGTCGTCGCGACGCGTGTACTCGTGCATCCGGTGCGCGGCAGTCGCCGCGACGAGACTCGCCGCGCCCTAGTTCGCGTCGACCGACAGCGCTTCACGCGCGGCCTTCTCCGCGCGCGAGAAGCGGCCCGCGTACAGGTTCGCGATCGCGTCGCGCAGCGATGCCTGCGCCTTCTCGTTGCGCGAACGCGCACGATACGCGGCGACCCGCTGCGGCATGCGCCAGATGTTGCGCACGATACGCAGCAGCGCATACACGACGATGAACAGCACGACGATGGCGATCACGAACAGGTTCAGCGACACGTCGACCCGGTACGGCGGATAGACGAGCAGCACCTGCCCCGCGTCGAAACGGCCGACGGTGGCGAGCGCAGCGGCGATCGCGAACAGGACCGCGAGCCAGACGATT
>JABLTH010023480.1_pt1 | contig 10828 bp, 10 predicted proteins | sample 7875711 | NCBI WGS metagenome assembly JABLTH01 (sample SAMN14941262, study PRJNA633318) | bioreactor metagenome | isolation source: bioreactor | place: China | collected 2019-03-05 | reverse complement strand
GCCGCGCACGCCGGCGGCCGGTTCCAGCTCGAAGCGGGTGATCACCGGGCCGGGATACACGCCCACCACCTTGGCCTCGATGCGGAAGTCCTTGAGCTTCAGCTCGACCTGGCGCGACAGCACTTCGAGGGTTTCCTCGGAATAGCCCGGCCCCTGGGGCGGCGCTTCGTCCAGCAGCGACAGCGGCGGCAACTCGCCTGCCGCGGAAGCGCCGGTGAACAGCGGGATCTGCGTTTCCACCTTGGCCCGCTCGCTCTTGGGCGCGGGCGGCGGCGGCGCCTCGATGCGGACCGGTTCGCGCTTGGCCTGCTTGACCGCCTCGACCTTCTTCACCACCTCGCGCTCGGCACGCGCCTGGCGCGCGGCCAGCACTTCGGGCGCCTCTTTGAGCTTGCCGCCGAACCAACCGGCGATCTTCAGGATGCCCTGCCCGGTCACGTCCATCAGCTTGAACCAGGACAAACCGGTGGCCAGCGTCACCGCGATCAGGAAGATCGCCAGCAGCAGCAGCGGCGCGCCGGTGTCGCCGAAAGCGTGCAGCAGGCCACGGCCCACCCACATGCCGATGATGCCGCCGACGCCCTGGGGCAGTACCGGCTCCGTGGGGAACTTCAAATAAAGCAGCGCCGGCGCGGTGATGAAGAAGAACACCGAGCCGATCAGCCGCAGCGACGGCTCCCAGGGTTGCACCGTGCGCACGCCGCGGTGGCGCAGCACCTGCACGCCCAGTCCCAGCAGCAGCAGCGGAAAGCAGTACGAGACCAGGCCGAAGATGTAGCGCAGCAGGTTGGCGATGTTCGCGCCTACTTCGCCACCGAAGTTGCGCGCATGCTCCACCGTGCTGGCATGGCCCCAGCTCGGGTCCTGATCGTTGTAACTGAACAGGCAGACCAGCAGATACAGCGCCAGCGGCAGCAACAGCAGCGCCCCGGCTTCGCGCAGACGGCGCGTCAGCTCCTCACTGAGGCCGGTGCGTTCCTTTTCTTTCGCTTTCTTGACGTTCGCGCTACGCGCCACCGTATTCCTCGCGTGCCGGCCCAGGGGCCAGCTTCTACTGCGTCACCCGGGCAAAAGCCAGGGCCCCGGGTCTCACGAACCTGATCCCACGCCCCCCGGCGGGATTCGAACCAATGCCCCGGCCGCGGCCGGGGCTAAGCGCAAGCGGCCGATCCTCGGCGCCGGCCCTTGAGCGCGGGATGAACCCGCGGGGCATGCGCGGTCGATGCGGCCGCCTTGAATCGTTCATCCGACTTCCCCATTCTGTCGGGCTCCGACGTTTCGCCGCGCCCTTGAACCGGTGTGAGGAAACCGCCGTAAAGGCCGGAACGAATAGCAATTCCAAGTTGCGAATAACACCAAGGATTATAACCATGAGCACCCCCAAGCACAGCCGCCTGCTGATCCTCGGCTCCGGCCCCGCCGGCTATACCGCGGCCGTGTACGCGGCTCGCGCCAACCTCAAGCCGACGATGATCACCGGGCTCCAACAGGGCGGCCAGCTCATGACTACCACCGACGTGGAGAACTGGCCGGGCGACAAGGCCGTGCAAGGTCCGGAGCTGATGCAGCGCCTGGCCGAGCATGCCGAGCATTTCAAGACCGAGATGCTGTTCGACCACATCCACAGCGCGGACCTGAGCCAGCGCCCGTTCCGCCTCAAGGGCGACTCCGGCGAATACACCGCCGACGCGCTGATCATCGCCACTGGCGCTACCGCCAAGTACCTCGGCATCGAGAGCGAGCAGCACTACAAGGGCAAGGGCGTCTCCGCCTGCGCCACCTGCGACGGCTTCTTCTTCCGCGAACAGGAAGTGGTGGTGGTCGGCGGCGGCAACACCGCCGTGGAAGAGGCGCTGTACCTGTCCAACCTGTGCAGCAAGGTCACCCTGGTGCACCGCCGCGACAAGCTGCGCGCCGAAAAGATCATGCAGGACAAGCTGTTCGAGAAGGCTGCCGCCGGCAAGATCGAGCTGGTGTGGAACCACACCGTGGACGAAGTGCTGGGCGACGCCAGCGGCGTCACCGGCGTGCGCGTGAAGGACGTCAACTCCGGCGCCACCCGCGACATCGCCGCCACCGGCTTCTTCGTCGCCATCGGCCACACGCCGAATACCGGCATCTTCGAAGGCCAGCTGGACATGCACGACGGCTACCTGAAGATCCGCAGCGGCCAGAACGGCTTCGCCACCATGACCTCGGTGCCGGGCGTGTTCGCCGCCGGCGACGTGGCCGACCACGTCTACCGCCAGGCCATCACCTCCGCGGGCTTCGGCTGCATGGCCGCGCTCGACGCCGAGCGCTGGCTGGACCAGCAGACGCCGGCGGTCTGATGAGCACGCCGCACGCCACGCTCCACTACATCCACGACCCGCTGTGCGGCTGGTGCTACGGCGCCCAGCCGCTGGTGAGCGCCGCGGTCGCCATGCTCGGCGACCGCCTCGCCCTGCGCCTGCACGGCGGCGGCCTGGTCGCCGAACCGCAGGTGCTGACCCCGCAGATGGCCGAGCACATCGTTCTCGCGGACGAGCGCATCGAGCAGATCAGCGGCCAGCCGTTCGGCGATGCGTATTCGGAAGGCCTGCTCGCCGAGCAAGGCACCGTGCTGTGGTCGCTGCCGACCATCGCCGCGATCCTCGCCGCCGAATCGCTGCACGGCGAAGCCGGCTATCCCATGCTGACGGCGATCCAGAACGCGCATTACCAGCGCGGCCTGCGCGTCGTCGAACACGATGTGCTGACCGAACTGGCCGAGGAGATCGGCCTGGACGGCGCAGGCTTCGCCGCGGCGCTGGAGCGCTCGATCGGGCACGATGCGATCGAACACATCGAGGCCAGCCGCCGCCTGCTCGGCGAGGTCGGCGGCCAGGGCTTTCCGACGCTGGTGCTGGAAATTCACGGCGCGAAACAGGTCCTGCCGCACCACCAGGATTACGGCCGTCCCGACGCCTTCGTCGAACGCATCGCGGCCCGCCTGCCGGCGGTCCACTGAATGACGCGCGGCCATCGCCCACCGGGGGCCGCGCAACGGCAAGCCGTGCTCGAAGCCCGTTTTCATGAGCGCATCGACGAGATTCCCGCCGCCGCGTGGGATGCGTTGCGCACCGACTCCAACCCGTTCGTGTCGCACGCCTTCCTCGCCGCGCTCGAAGCCACCGGCTGCATCCGCGAGGACTGGGGCTGGCGCGCCCATCACCTGGGCCTGTACGAGGACGATCGGCTGGTCGCCGCCGCGCCGCTCTACCTCAAGGGCAACTCGCACGGCGAGTTCGTGTTCGACTGGAGCTGGGCTTCGGCCTGGGAACGCGCCGGCGGCGATTACTACCCCAAGCTGCTCAACGCCGTGCCCTATTCGCCGGTGCCCGGGCCGCGTCTGCTCGCCGGCGACGACGAGACGTCACCGCGTCGGCGGCAGGCTCTGGTCGCGGCCATGCGGGAATGGGCGGAGCGGCACGGACTGTCTTCCGTGCATGCCAACTTCCTCGCGCCCGACGACCTGCCGGCCTTCGACGGCGACTGGCTGGCACGCACGGACGTACAGTTCCACTGGCCCAATCGGGACAGCAACGGTCGCGGCTACGGCAGCTTCGAAGACTTCCTCGCCGCGCTCAATCACAAGAAGCGGAAGAACATCCGCCAGGAGCGCGCGCAGGTCGCCCGCGCCGGCCTGCGCCTGGAGTGGTGCCGTGGCGACAGTCTCGATGAGGACGCCTGGCGCCACGTGCACCGGCTATACGAAAGCACCTTCGACGCCAAGGGCAATCACGCGGCGCTGACGCGCCGGTTCTTCCTCGCCCTGGGCCGTGCCCTAGGCGACGCCACCCATCTCGCCCTGGCCTGGGAAGGCGACCGCATGGTGGCGATGGCGCTGTTCCTGCAAAGCGCCGATGCCCTGTACGGCCGCTACTGGGGTAGCCACGTCGATGTGCCCGGCCTGCATTTCGAACTGTGCTACTACCAGGGCATCGAGTACGCCATCCGTGCCGGCCTGCAGCGCTTCGAACCTGGCGCCCAAGGCGAACACAAACTGGCCCGCGGCTTCCTGCCGGTGCGTACCCATTCGCGCCATTACCTGGCCGATCCCGCATTCCGCAAGGCCGTGCGCGCGGCGCTTGCGCGCGAAGCCGAAGCGATCGACGCTTATGCCGCCGACCTGCTCGACCACAGCCCGTACGCCCACCGCGACGCCTGACCATGATCCGCCTGCCCCTGCTCGACGCCGCCCACCCCGAGCAGTTCCCCGATCCCGGCCGGGCCATGGCCGATCCCAATGGCTTGCTCGCCTTCGGCGGCGACCTGTCGCCGCGCCGACTGCTGGCAGCGTACGCGCGCGGGATCTTCCCCTGGTACAACGAGGACGAACCGATCCTGTGGTGGTCGCCCGATCCGCGCTGCGTGTTCCACACCGACCGGCTCAAGGCCAACCGCAGCCTGCGCCGGCTGATCGGGCGCAACGCCTGGCGACTGACGCTGGACCATGCCTTCCCCGCCGTCGTCGAGGCCTGCGCGGCGCCGCGCCCCGGCCAGCTCGGCACCTGGATCGTGCCGGCCATGCTCCACGCCTATACGCAGCTGCACGACATGGGCCACGCGCACAGTGTCGAAGTGTGGGAAGGCGACCGCCTCGTCGGCGGCATCTACGGCGTCGCGGTGGGACGCCTGTTCTGCGGGGAATCGATGTTCAGCCGCGAAAGCGGCGGCTCCAAGTTGGCTCTGCTCGCGCTCGGGCAGCTGCTGCACCGCTGGGACTATCCGCTGATCGACGCGCAGGTCACCAATAGCCACCTGCTGAGCCTGGGCGCCGTGGAGTATCCGCGCGAACAATTCCTGGCCACCGTGCGTCAGCTGGTGCGCCTGCCGGGACAGCCCGGAAGCTGGAAGCGGTTCACGCCGCTGGTGGAAGAAACCCTGGGCAGGCTGGGTTAGCGCGCAGGAACTCCAACGGGCGTCGATGCAAAGGCGACGATCCGTTGGAGTTCGCTTTGCTCACGCCAACCTACGCGGTATGGCTGGCCATCAGGCGGCCTTGGTCTCGCGCAGCTTCCGCGCGTTGCCGTAGGAGGACAGGATGTCTTCCCGTTCCGGTGCGTCGCCCGTCGCCAGACAGCGCTCCCAGTCCTCCACGCTGAGCACCGCCGCGAAGCGCGATTGCTCGACCACCATGAACACGCGATGGATCTCCTCGGCTGTCGCATACCCGGCGCGGTTGGCATAGGACACCGCACCCGAAGCATCGTGCAGGAATTCCACGTCCATGCCGCGATCGAAGGCGTGCTTGATGGTGGTGTCGTTGCAGTTGTGGGTCATGTAGCCCACCACGGTCAGCGTATCGATGCCCTGCTCGTCCAGCCACGCGGCCAGGCCGGTCTCGGCGAAGGCGCTGGGCAGCGGCTTGCCGAAGAGCACATCGCGATGACGGCGCGCCACTTCGGGATGCAGCTCCCAGCCCTGCGAACCCTTGGCGAAGGCCGGGCCGCCGGCGGGCGAATCCTGCTGGATGACGATCACGGGGATGCCGGCCGCGGTCGCGGCATCCATGGCGCGAGCGATCTTCGCCAGGCTGTCGGACACCGGCGGGTATTCGATCTGCAGGTTGCCGGTGAAGTACTCGTTCTGCACGTCGATCACGATCAGCGCGCGGCGGGGGGACTTGGTGCTCATGGTTCGGCTCCTTGCGTTGGAAAAGGTGTGCACATGCTGCGCTCGCGGCCACTTGCGCGGGAGTGGCCTGAAGGACAATCATCGATGGCATCGGGCCAACCGGATATCCGCATGCGCAAGATCCGCATCGCCGTCGTGGCGTTCAACGACATCCTTCCGTTCCACCTCTCCGGTCCCTGCGGCGTGTTCGAAGCGGTACTGCGCGAGAACACGTCACCGTTTCGCCTGCGCGTGTGTTCCGCCGAGGGCAAGAGCCTGCGCAGTGCGTCGGGCTTCCTGCTGACCACCGACTACGGGCTGGAAGAATTGCGCAACGCCGACATCGTGATCGTGCCGTCCTGGCGCGACGCCAGGGAATGCCCGCCGGAAGCCCTGCTGGAAGCACTCCGTCGCGCCGCCGCGCGCGGCAAGCGCATCGTGGGGCTGTGCATGGGCGCGTTCGTGCTCGGCCACGCCGGCCTGCTCGACGGGCGACGCGCCACCACGCACTGGATCGCCACCGACGAACTCGCCCGGCAGGTCCCCGGCGCGGACGTGGATCCGGACGTGCTGTATGTGGATGCGGGCCAGGTGGTCACCTCCGCCGGCGCCGCGGCCGGCATCGATTGCTGCCTGCACCTGGTGCGCCAGCTGCTGGGCAGCGAACACGCCAACCGCATCGCGCGCCGCATGGTGGTGTCGCCATTCCGCCATGGCGGGCAGGCGCAGTTCATCGAGCAGCCGGTGCCGACGATGGCCGGCGACGAGCGCCTGGGAAAGCTGCTGGAAGACATCCGCCGCAAGCTGCACCAGCCGCATGGCCTCGACGACATCGCCACGCGCGCGGCGATGAGCCGGCGCAGTTTCACCCGGCATTTCCGTCAGCTCACCGGCACCAGCTTCGGCGAATGGCTGATGGCCCAGCGCCTGGGCGAAGCGCAACGCCTGCTGGAAACCACCAGCCTGCCGCTGGAACGCATCGCCGGCGCCGTGGGCTTGGGTTCGCCGGTGACGCTACGCCAGCACTTCCAGCGCGCCTTCCGCACCTCGCCGGCCCAATACCGGCGGACGTTCAATGCGGCGAAGGCGGCCTGATCCGCCGGCCGGCTACGCCTCTTGGGTCATGCCAGCGCGCTTGATGTCGTCATAGTTAGCCAGGAACAGCTCCACCAGCGTCGGATCCAGCTGGCTGCCGGCGATCTTGCGCAGGTAGGCGATCACTTCGTCCTCCGGCCAGGCCGGCTTGTAGACGCGCGGAAAACTCAAGGCGTCCCACACGTCCACCACGCTGAAGACGCGCGCGGCCAGCGGAATCTGCTCGGCGCGCAACCCGCGCGGATAGCCGCCGCCATCCCAGCGCTCGTGATGGCTGTAGGGAATCTCGACCGCATCGCGCAGAAAATCCACCTGCTGCAACAGATCGTGGCCGATCGTCGGATGCGTGCGCATCACGGTGATTTCATCGTCCGAAAGCGGGCCGGGCTTGATCAGGATGGCGTCCGGCAGTGCCAGCTTGCCGATGTCGTGCAACAAGGCACCGAAGCGGATCCGGCGGAGCGCGTCGCCCTCGATGCCGGCCAGCTGCGCCAGCGCCAGCGTCATCCGCATCACGCGGTCGGAGTGGTCACGGGTTTCCTTGTGGCGGATGTCCATCGCATGGACCAGCGCCCGCAGCGCCTGCTCGTTGCCTTGCACGAGGCGCAGGTTGGTCTGCCGCATGCGGCGGTAGTCGCGATCGATCATCACGTACAGCAGCACGCCGGTGACGACCACGAAGACCGTGCCTTTCACGCTCTGCCACAGGCTCAGCGTTTCGGTATCGCTCACCAGCTGGCGCAGCACGAGATTCGACAGCCAGATCCACAGACTGGCCACGATCACGTACGCAAGCACGGTGCGTACTTGAGGCTTCAGTGCCATTCATCCCCCTTGCCGCCCAGGAACATCCTGTCCGCAGGCGTGATCGGGGAGCTTACCGCCAACCGGGGGTCGGCGGGTGTGCGTCAAGTCGTGGCCCGGCAGGACGCCAGCGCGAACAGGATCGAGGCCGGCCGACCGCTGTCCGGATGCAGCGGCTCCTCGATGCGCAACAGCTGCAGGCCGCTTGCGGTAAACGTATCGAGCCAGCCGCCGAGCGTGCGGAAATACCACGGCGCCGCCTCGCCAAAACCCTCGCCGCAGCCGGCCCACGAACCCTCGCGCCAGCCGTCGCGATACGGCAGCTCGCCGCACGCGACCAGCGGATGCAGGGTCTGCACCAGCAATACGCCACCGGTTTCGAGCAGCGCCGGCACAGCCGCCAGCACGGCCTCCGTCGAGGCTTGCCCCAGCAGGGAAAAATTGCACACCACCACGTCGGCCTTCGCCTTCAGTCGGCCCGCACCGATCTCCGCGTAGGTCATGGCTTCGAAGCGGCCGCCGCCCTGCGCGCGTGCCGCATCCACCAGGGCGGGCACGGCATCGACGCCGAGCACGTCGACGCCACGGGCCGCCAGTGCGCGGGCCAGCCAGCCCTCGCCACAGCCCAGGTCGACGGCCCGGCGCGGTGCCCGTGCGAGCGCCGCCTCGACGATGGCGCGGTCGGTGATCAGCCGGCGACTTTCGATGCGTCGCTCGCGCACCGCATCGGCCCAGGGCCCGGCGTTCTGGTGCCAGGCCCGGAGAATGGCGTCTTCGTGCATCGGCATGGCCATGGATGAACTCCTCGCGCCGTGCCGCTCCGGTCAGGCGCCGCGTGCGGCGTAGCGTCGGGCGACGTAGTCGTCGAGGATGCCGATGAACTCGCCGGCGATGTTGTCGCCGCGCAGGGTCATGGCCTTCTCGCCATCGATGAATACCGGCGCCGCCGGTGCCTCGCCATTTCCCGGCAGCGAGATGCCGATGTTGGCGTGCTTGGATTCGCCCGGGCCATTCACTACGCAGCCCATCACGGCGAGGGTGAGGTTCTCCACGCCGTCGTACTTCACGCGCCATTCCGGCATGCGTTCGCGCACTTGCGCCTGCACGCTCTTGGCCAGCTCCTGGAAGAACTCGCTGGTGGTGCGGCCGCAGCCGGGGCAGGCCGTGACCAGCGGCGTGAACGCACGCAGGCCCATGGTCTGCAGCAGCTCCTGCGCCACCACCACTTCGCCGGTACGCGAAGCGCCCGGCTCCGGCGTGAGCGAGATGCGGATGGTGTCGCCGATACCTTCCTGCAACAGCACCGCCAGCGCGGCGCTGGAAGCGGTGATGCCCTTCGAACCCATGCCGGCCTCGGTCAGGCCCAGATGCAGCGCATAGTCGCAACGCTCGGCCAGGTCGCGATACACCGCGATCAGTTCCTGCACGCCGGAGACCTTGCACGACAGAATGATGCGCTCGCGCGGCAGGCCGATTTCCTCGGCGCGGATAGCCGAATCCAGCGCGGAGCGGATCAGCGCCTCGCGCGCCACCAGCGCCGCGTCCCAGGGTTGGGCGCGCTGGTGGTTCTCGTCCATCAGTGCGGCCACCATGGACTGGTCCAGCGAGCCCCAGTTGGCGCCGATGCGCACGGGCTTGCCGTACTGGATGGCCTTCTCGATGATCGCGGCGAACTGGCTGTCTTTCTTCTTGCCGAAGCCGACGTTGCCCGGATTGATGCGGTACTTCGCCAGCGCCTCGGCACAGGCCGGCTCCTGCTCAAGCAATTGGTGCCCGTTGTAGTGGAAGTCGCCGATGATCGGCACGTCCACGCCCATCATCTCCAGCCGCTCGCGGATGCGCGGCACCGCGGCGGCCGCCGCCGGCGTGTTCACCGTGATGCGGACCAGTTCGGAACCGGCGCGGGCCAGCTCGGCGATCTGCTTGGCGGTGCTGGCCGGATCCTCCGTGTCGGTATTGGTCATCGACTGCACCACGATCGGCGCGCCGCCGCCCACGGTCACCTTGCCGATGCGCACGCCCACGCTGGGACGGCGCGGACCGGGTTCGGCCGGACGGGGAATGGAAGAAGACTTGTCGCTCATGGAGAAACCGGCTGGATGAGAAGGCCGCGGCCTGCGCGCAGCAAGCCGCAAGGATACTTCAACCGGCAAGGCGGCTTCATGACCGCGGATCCCGCGCGAATGGCCCGTGAAAAGGCCTTGCGAGGCCCGCCGCCAGCCGCGTCGGAACGCCGCGCGGCATAACCGCGCACGGCCGTGTCGAGGCCGCGCCCGGTGCTCATCATGGTTGGCGACGCAACGCCCTAGGGAGAACCGGCATGTCCGTCGCCTACGCCATCGAGGAATCGATCCTCCAGAACCGCGCCCCCGCCACGCGCACCGCACGCGCCCCCGTCGCGCCGGGCTGCGCCGGATGCGCCCACGTCCCCTCCTGCCAGGCCGGCGGCTACGGCCGCGACGAGCTGGCCGGCCTGCGCTGCATCGTCGAGCGCGTCGGCCTGCTGCGCGACGGCGAATACCTCTACCGGCCCCGCACCCCGTTCCGCGCGCTGTATGCGGTACAAGCCGGAATGGCCAAGACGGTGACGGTCGACCGCGCCGGCCGCGAACGCGTCCTGGCGTTCCACCTGCCCGGCGAATGGTTCGGCCTTGACGCGATCTGCCTTGGCTACCACGACAACGCCGCGATCGCCTTGGGCCGCGCCCGCTTCTGCCGCTTCCCCTTCGACGCCCTGCGCACCCTCGCCGCCACCCAGCCCGAAGTGCAGTCCCACCTGCTCCACGCCATGAGCCGCCAGATCCACCAGCAGCGCATGAGCGGCGGCGACTACCCCGCCGAGGAACGCATGGCCGCCTTCCTGACCGACCTCTCCAACCGCCGCGCCATGCTAGGCCTGGCCACCGACCACCTCCCCCTCCCCATGTCCCGCGCCGACATCGGCAACCACCTGCACCTGGCCACCGAAACCGTCAGCCGCCTGCTGGCAAGATTCCGCGACGCCGGTCTGATCCGCATCGAACGGCATGGCCTGGACCTGCTGGATGCACCCGGACTGCGGGCCATCGGCCAAAACCTGCTGCAACCATAGAAACGCCCCCGCCACCCACCCCCTCAACCCGCCTTCTCCCCGATGGGGAGAAGGAGAAGTGAGGTACCGAGGCGAGAAAATCACCAGCGCCAGAGCAAGCGGCACAGCCGCGACGCTCGGCCTGGCTTTTGACTTTGCTCTTGCTCGTACGGGTCCCCTTCGCGGCGGTGAGGGCTGGACGATCAGGCCGCGCAGCGGGCG
>JABLTH010084257.1_pt1 | contig 10829 bp, 5 predicted proteins | sample 7875711 | NCBI WGS metagenome assembly JABLTH01 (sample SAMN14941262, study PRJNA633318) | bioreactor metagenome | isolation source: bioreactor | place: China | collected 2019-03-05 | reverse complement strand
TGCTGGGCTTCAACCTCGGCGTCGAAGCCGGGCAATTGGCCGTCGTGGCGCTCGCGTTTCCGCTGGTGGTATACGCCGGCCGTTTCGCCGCCTACCCGCGCTCGGCCATGCGCTGGAGCTCGGCGGCGATTGCAGCGCTGGCCTGCATTTGGCTGGCCGAGCGCAGTTTGGAGATCAGTTTGCAGGTGTTTTGACGGTGGGGCGATATGGTTGAGGAGGGACGGCTTTCCGCCAAAACCGGTTGGTGATGATGTCAGTGAAATTTTCATTCCCTAACCCCTGTAGAGTTTCAAATACAGCCTCAGTCAATTTCAGACCAAGGTTGCTGCATCCAATAATTTCACGCCTCGCCGTTGCCGGAAGCTGACGACCGGCATCAGGCCGCGATCCCAGAGTTGGTGGGCCTGCTTTTCGGTTAGTACCGTTTCGGTCGCGGCTTGCAACACGCTTTCGCCGTCCTGCGGGTAACTGAAAGCCGGCACGTCGCCGAAAAAACCGGTCGTTTCGTCGACGGCCTGCTCGGCTCTGATCAGGAAGCGGGCAGCGAGAAAGGCCGGGTTGCTCCACAGCCATTCGGCCGGATCGGGCGGAAGCCCGCATTCTTCAAAATCGAGGCTTTGCAGCGGGTCGCGCTTGGCGCCGTAAGGCAGGCGTTGCAGTACTCCGGGATAGGCCAGGATCAAGCGTTCGCCGCCGACCGCCCGGCAGATTTCCGGCCAGTGTTGGCTCGGTGCGGAATCGTGGTCGAGTAGGGCCGCCGCCAGTTCGTGCCCGGCGCCGCCCAGAAAACTACCGTTGCAGTGTGCGGCCAGCTCGCTGCAATAGTGCAGGGTAGCGCGGTCCTGGCTGTCGGCGTTGAATTGGTAATTGCCCAGTAACAGTACCGGCTGGTCGCCGTCGGCCGTCTGCAGATGCGCCGTCAGTTTTTGTTTCAGGGTATCCGGCTCGGTTTGCGCCGCTTGCGCCAGTTCGTGCTGGCCGATATCCAATAGAAAGAGATGCTGCCGGTCGGCATGGTCTTCGTTTAACAGATCGCGCAACGCCAGCCACAGCGCTTCCAAGCCTTGAAAGTCGGCGCTGTGCAATAACGTGGCGACGAACTGGGAGACGGTCGCCGTCACCACCGACGCCAATGCCTGGTGTTCGGCGCTAACCGACTTAGCCACGTGCGGGGCGACCATGTCGCGTATCATTTGCTCCACCGAGTCGGTGGCCGCCGCAGTTGCGGGCCGTTTGCCCAGCAGGCGTTCCAACATGTCAGCCTGGCTTTCCCCGGCGGTTTCAACGGCGGCCGGAGTCGGGGCCGCCGCCGGGAAGAAGGCGCGGATTTTGGCGGCCGCTGGTTCGGCCGTATTTGGATTGTTCAATTCCCGCTTTAACTGTTGCAGGTCCGCCAATAGCTTGATTTTGCCGATCCAGGCGTCCGGGTGGAAATCTTCCACGGCGGCAAATTCCAAAACCGATTCGGGGCCGAGAGCGATGCTCGGCGCGATTTGCCGCATCACCTGTTCGAAATTATCGACGTCGATTTTTCGAATCGGCCGCTGCGGCCAGGGTGGGGCGTTACGGCCGGAAAAATTACCTAAGACGTAGATCCGGTAGCCTTCGCCGCCGGAGGTTTTGCGCGGCGCGCCCCGTGTTTGAAACCCCATCGTAAAATCGATTCCGCCGGCCATAACGTCTCCTGGTTAAATTGGGTGAGTCGGGCAAAAGTAGCAGACCCGGTTCGATCCAACAAGGCGCTAGGAGTAGTGCGTACGAACCGATTGACAATCGGCCCCGGCGGAGAGTGTCATAGTCGTGCGATAGCGATTTGACCAAAGCAATCCGGGAGGCGGGCGATGCAGGCGGAACAGGAGCTGGACAGGCTGAGGGCGCGGATGCGCCGATCGTATACGCTTGCGGAGGCCGAACTGGTCGCCGTCCTGCGAACCGCGCTAGCCGATTACGATCGTCTGGCGGTCAGCGCCGAGGCCGAACGCTTGGTTAACCAAGTGCGTAACCGGCACACCGCGGCCGATCTGTTCCAGGATTTTTTGCAGGAATACGGTTTGCAGAGCGACGAAGGCTTGCCATTGATGGCCTTGGCCGAGGCATTGCTGCGCATCCCGGACTCGGCCACGCACAACCGGTTTTTGCAGGACAAACTGGCCGGCGGCGATTGGCGCCGGCATTTGGGACACAGCGATTCCTGGTTGATTAATCTCGCTAGCGGCGGTTTGGCGCTTGGCGGCGGCATGGAGCGCTTGATCCAGCGGGGCGATTCCGCGTTAAACCTGGCCGCGGCGCTGCTGGAGCGGCTGGGCGAACCCTTGCTGCGCGGCGCGGTCGCCCGGGCCATGCGTATCTTGGCCGAACATTTCGTCATTGCCGAGGACATCGGTTCGGCCTTGGACCGGGCCCGCCGGCGTCCGCAATACCTGTATTCGTTCGATATGCTCGGCGAGGCGGCGCTGACGGACGCCGATGCCGAGCGTTATTACGCCGGCTACGCCGAGGCCATAGCCGTGCTGGCAACGGCTGCGGGCGGCAGCTTGCTGCGCAATCCGGGCATCTCAGTCAAATTGTCCGCCTTGTATCCGCGCTACGAAGTGTTGCAGCAACGGCATGCAGTCGCGGCGATCGGCGCAAAGCTGTTGAGTTTGGCCAAGCAGGCCAGGGCGGCGAATATCAGTCTGACGGTCGATGCCGAAGAGGCGGAGCGTCTGGACATGTCGTTGGACATTTTCGCTGCGGTATTTAGTGACCCGGCATTGGCGGGATGGCCGGGATTCGGTCTGGCGGTACAGGCCTACCAAAAGCGGGCGCTGGCGTTGGTCGAATGGCTGGCGGCGTTGGCCGTTTACGGCAAGCGCCGGATTCCGATCCGGCTGGTGAAAGGCGCGTACTGGGACAGCGAAATCAAACGCGCCCAAGAGGCCGGCTGGGACGATTACCCGGTGTTCACCCGTAAAGCCGCGACCGATGTGTCCTATCTGGCCTGCGCCCAGGCGATTTTGGCGCGCCCGGATTGTTTTTTCGGCCAATTCGCGACCCATAACGCCCATAGCGTGGCGGCAATTCGGGCCTTGGCCGGCGCCGCGCATCCTGGGTACGAGTTTCAACGCCTGCACGGCATGGGCGAAGCGCTGTACGACACGCTGTTCGAACAATCCGGGCCGGAATGCGCTTGCCGGGTCTACGCCCCGGTCGGTGCCCATCGAGACTTGGTGCCTTATCTGGTCCGGCGATTATTGGAGAACGGCGCCAATAGTTCGTTCGTCAATCAGATCGAGAATCCGCAGATTCCGGCCGCGCAATTGGCTATCGATCCAGTCGAGCTTTTACAGGTAGCGGCCGGCCCGAATTTGGTAGCGCCGCGGGAATTGTTTGCGCCGCAACGGCGCAACTCCGCCGGTACCAATTTGAGCGATCCATCCGGACTTCGGCATCTGCGCAGCGAACTGGATCAATATGCCGCGACGGTCTGGCAGGCCTATCCGCTGGTCGACGGTAAGCGGACAACCGGCAACGGCCAGCCGGTTTACAGCCCTTTCGATCGGCGGGTAGCGGTCGGTCGAGTAGTGGCAAGCAGCGAGGCCGATATCGACGCGGCATTGCCAAGGGCCGAGCTGGCATTCAATCGTTGGCGCTTACAACCCGTGGTCGAACGCGCCGCTTGTCTGCAAACGGCGGCCGATTTATTCGAGCGCCACCGCGGCGAATTGCTGGCATTGTGCATCCGCGAAGGCGGCCGCACGCTGAGCGATGCCTTGGCCGAATTGCGCGAGGCGGTCGATCTGTGCCGTTACTATGCCGCCCACGCGTTAGCGTTGTTCGGTCAGGCGCAGCCGCTGCCCGGCCCGACCGGCGAAGACAATCGGCTCGGTTACCGCGGCCGCGGCGTGTTCGTTTGTATCAGCCCGTGGAATTTTCCTTTGGCGATTTTCGTCGGCCAAATTGCTGCGGCCTTGCTGGCCGGCAATAGCGTGATCGCCAAACCGGCCGAACAAACCGCGTTGACGGCCATGGCTGCCGTTAGGCTGTTGCATCGGGCCGGCGTGCCGAAGTCGGTGTTGCAGTTTTTGCCGGGCGACGGCGAGCGCATCGGCCGGCAGTTGTTGAGCGATTCGCGCGTGGCCGGCGTTGCCTTCACCGGATCGGTAGAAACCGCCAGTCTGATTAATCGCCAACTGAGCCAGCGGCCGGGGCCGATTGCGACGTTGATCGCTGAAACCGGCGGCATCAACGCGATGCTGGCGGACAGTTCCGCCCAGCCTGAGCAATTGGTACGCGATGCGGTGCAATCGGCCTTTAACAGTGCCGGCCAGCGCTGTTCGGCGTTGCGGGTGTTGTTTCTGCCGGAGGAGACCTGCGAGGCGGTGAGCGAGCGTCTGATCGGCGCGATGCGCTTGTTGCGGCTCGGCTCGCCGTGGGAGTTCGAGACCGACGTCGGTCCGATCATCGACGATACCGCCTCGGCCGCATTGCATAGACATATGCGATACGTGGCCGACGTCGGCAGGGTGCTGTTCCAGATGCCGCTGCCGGCGGGGTGTGCGGACGGCTATTTTTTTCCGCCGACCTTGGTGCGGATTCCAAGCGTTTCCGTGCTGGAGCGGGAAGTGTTCGGGCCGATTCTACACATTGTCAGTTACCGCAGCGGCGCGTTGGAGCAGGTGGTCGACGCCATCAACGCCAGCGGTTACAGCCTGACGCTGGGCTTGCATACCCGGCTGGAATCGACGATGCACTACGTGGCGCAGCGTGCCAGAGTCGGCAACTTGTACGTCAACCGCAATATGATCGGGGCGGTCGTCGGGGTGCAGCCGTTCGGCGGTATGGGTTTGTCCGGCACCGGGCCGAAGGCCGGCGGACCGAATTACCTATTGCGGTTTGCGGTCGAGCAAACTGTCAGTATCAACACCGCTGCGATCGGCGGCAATCCCGTCTTGTTGCAGAGCCGCGGCTGACGGCTCGCGTTTCCGCCCGTAGCGTTTAATATCTGCGGACCATTGTGGTAGGGTTGGAAATGAATGGTATATTTGTAGGACAACTCTTACTTACTTAGCACTAGGCATGCTCGGAAATGAACGTAACCAATACGCAATCAGGTTCCAACGACCAGGGTGGCGTACGTGCGTTGCTGCGCGATGCGACCGGGATGCAACACGACCAGCTAAACCGGCATGCGTTATTGGCGGGATTGGTTAGGCCGGGCTATCCTTTAGCCAAGTACCGATTGTTACTGCAGGCACTGTTTCGGATATACACTCTTTTGGAGCCTTGCCTCTCCGCATTTTCCAAGCGTAATTTTGCCGGTTTGGATTATGCACCCAGAGCCAAACTGTCTTGGTTGCAAGCGGATTTAAACCACTTCGCGATCGATTGGGCCTCGCTGGAGCCCGCGGATCTGTCGCTACCGCACATTGCCAGTGTCGGCGACTACGTCGGCGCGCTTTACGTGGTAGAAGGTTCTACGTTGGGCGGACAAATGATTGCCAAGTGTCTCGGTCAACATTTGGGGCTATCGGCGGATGCCGGAGCCCGTTTTTATTCCGGTTACGGCGCGGCCACCGCAAGCATGTGGCGCGGCTTTATCGATTTTGCCGAATCGATTGCCGCCGATACCGCACAAGTAACGGCGGCACAACTTGCCGCGAAGCGGATATTCGCTTTGTTTCAACAACAGTTCGATCTCGCGGTAATGCCGGAGTTCGGGCGCGGGAGCGGCAACCATGACTAACATTACCCGCGAGCAACTGGAGCAGGCGCTGCAAAAATGCGAGTCAGAGCCTATACACCAGATCGGCCAAATTCAGCCGCACGGCGTACTGTTGGTGGTCGATTCCGCATCGGCGCTGCAGATCGTCCAGGTTAGCGTGAATTTGGATCGGTTTTTCGACTTGTCTGCCGAATGCGCATTGGGCCGCTCGTTTGCCGATTTATTCGGCGCCAGGGCGGCGGAGCAATTGCAGGCATTGGCCGAGACCGCGCGTAGCCGCAATTCCGCCGCCGGCAAGTTGACCATTGCCGCGGCCGGCGCCTCAATAGAGCTACAGGCGCATGTCTATCTGAGCAACGCTGGCTTCGCCGTCGAGTTGATGGCGGATCAGACGGATCATAAAGAAACCCGCTTGGCCGAGCTGTTGTTGCAGATGCAGGATGCCTTGTTGCAGATCGACACCGATCGCGAATACTTGCGCTATTTCGATCAGGTAGCGATCCTGGTGCGGACGCTGTGCGGATACGATAGCGTGATGGTTTACCGCTTCGATTCGGAATGGAACGGCGAAGTGATTAGCCAAAGCCGGATCGAAACGGCGCCTTCCTATTTGGGTTTGCACTTTCCGGCCAGCGATATACCCGCTCAGGCGCGCCGTTTGTATACGCTGAATCTGGTTCGCGTCGTCGCGGATATCGAGGCGGAACCGGTGCCGTTGCAACCGGCCCTGAATCCCTTGGCGGCAGAACCGCTGGATATGACCTATTCGGCTCTGCGTTGTTTGTCGCCGATCCACATCCAATACCTGCGCAATATCGGCGTTCGCGCGTCCATGGTGGTATCGATCATCCAAAACGGTCGGCTGTGGGGACTGATTGCCTGCCATCACCACGCGCCGAAGCAGGTATCGCTAGCCGAACGCGAGGCTGTGACGTTTATCAGCCGAATGACCTCCGCCAAGCTCTCCGCCGTAGAAGCAGTAGAGCAACACAATCACGTCACTAGCGCCAACCACCTGATTGGAGAACTGCTGAATTACATCTTTACCAGCCAGGAAGAGACGATTTTGCAACGCTTGTTGCCGGAGTTGATGCTTTTGCTGCATGCCGACGGCGTCGTGGCTTTGGTATAAGGCAAGCGCCATTGTCACGGCCTGACGCCCGATTCCGAACAACTGGACGGCCTGTTGCAATGGTTGAGCGGCAAGGCCGGCACCAGCTCGTTCAGTTGCGACCATCTGGAGCACCATTTCCCGCCGGCGTCGACTTACCGGGATATTGCCTCCGGCGTATTGTGTACTCCACTGTCCGCAGGCGTTCGCAATGGAATTGTTTGGTTTAGGGTGGAAAAGCCGCGTACGGTGAACTGGGCCGGTCATGCCGAGAAAGGTCTGGTAGCGGACGAGGCCGGCGGTTATCGGCTGACGCCGCGCAAGTCGTTCGAAGTTTGGAGCGAGTTATGGCGCGGCCGCAGTGCGCCGTGGACCCACGTGGAGTTGGGCGTGGCGAATATGTTGGCGATAACGCTGCCCGAGGGATTGGCCCAAAAAAGCCGGTTGGACCAGGCCTTGAAGACGCAACGTTTGCTGGATGCGGACCTGCGAATCGCGGCGACGGCGTTTGAATCGCAGGAAGGTATTTTGGTGTTGGATTCCGCGCACAATATCTTACGGGTGAACCGGGCTTTTTCCCGGATTACCGGCTATGCGGCCGAATTCGTGGTCGGTAAAAATCCGCGCGATTTGCAGCTGGACATACAGCGGATTAACGATTACGCCGCGATGTGGGAGGCGGTCGATGCCACCGGCGCCTGGGAAGGGGAGACGATTCTCCAATCCGTCGACGGCCGTCTGTTCCCGATCCATTTGGCCATCTCCGCGGGCACGGACCAGGAGGGCAATCTAAAAAATTATGTTGCCAGCTTCATCGACATCAGTCTGTTGAAAGCCGCCGCCGAGGAAATCGAACGCTTGGCGTTTTACGATGCCTTAACCGGCTTACCGAATCGGCGGCTGTTACAGGACCGCTTGAAGCACTGTTTGGCGATCAGTTCTCGTAGCGGCCGACCGGGGGCGTTGTTGTTTATCGATCTGGATAATTTCAAGATGCTGAACGACACGTTGGGCCACGATATGGGCGATCTGTTGCTGCAACAAGTCGGCCGGCGCTTGTCGGCTTGCGTGCGCGAAGGCGATACCGTGGCCCGTCTCGGCGGCGACGAGTTTGTCGTCATGTTGAGCGAATTGGGCGACGAAAAACTCGATGCGTTGGCGCAAACCGAGATCGTTGCGAACAAAATTCTGGCAAGGCTGACCAAGCCCTATTTGCTGAAAGAACATGAATACAGAAACTCGCCCAGCATCGGCGCCGTATTGGTCCGCGACCATGAATTCGATATCGAAGCCTTGTTGAAGCAGGCCTATATTGCGATGTACCAAGCCAAAAAGGCCGGTAAAAACACCGTGCGCTTTTTCGATCCGCAAATGCAGGCCAATATCAATGCCAGAATGCAATTGGAAGCCGATTTACACCGGGCCTTGGCCGACAACCGGTTTCTGCTGCACTACCAACCGCAAGTCGGCAAAAACCATCAGGTATCTGGCGCCGAGGTGTTGATACGTTGTCTGCATCCGGAATCCGGTTTGATTCCGCCGAAGGATTTCATCGCGTTGGCGGAGGAAATCGGTTTGATTACTCCGATTGGCCAAGGGGTGTTGGAAACGGCATGCCGGCAGTTAAAACGCTGGGAAGCCAATCCCAACACCCGGCATTTGCAATTGGCGGTGAACGTCAGCGCCCGGCAATTTCGCCAGGCCGATTTTGTCGGCACGGTGGTGCGCGTCGTCCGAGATACGGCGATCAAACCCGTCCAGTTAAAACTGGAATTGACTGAAAGTTTGGTATTGGACGATATCGACGACACCATCGTCAAAATGCATGCGCTACGCGATTTCGGCGTCCGTTTTGCGATGGACGAGTTCGGTACCGGCAATTCTTCCTTGTCGAATTTGCGCAAGCTGCCGATTGCGCAGTTAAAAATCGACCAGAGTTTCGTCAGGGATATTTTAGAAAATCCCGACGATAGCGTGATCGTGCAAACCATCATCGCAATGGCGACAAATTTGGGGATGGAGGTGATCGCCGAAGGGGTTGAAACCAATGCGCAGCGTGCTTTTCTGGAACGGCACGGTTGCGATGCGTTTCAAGGTTATTTGTTCGGCAAGCCGATGCCGGTCGCCGATTTCGAGGCCCTGTTGCGCGGCGGCGTGCCGCAGGCCTAAGCAGACGGGGAGCCAGTGCCGGGTTGCGGATAGCGGACAAATCGCGATCTAGCAACTATGCTTACCCGACTTCGTTCACCCTTGCCAGCCATGCCGCCGCCGTCTTTAAATAAAAAACTTACCGTCACTTATCGCTTTTGGAAAAAGTTGTTGGTTTTGTGTTTGGGTTTGCCGCTCGCACTACTGCTGGTTTGGGTGGGTTTGAGCAGCAACTTCTATTTGTTGGAAGTGAGTTTTGTGTTGTTTGGTGTGTATCTTTTTCGCCAGATTGCCGAGACTCTGGGTACTCGCCTGATGACGTTTTATCCGGACAAAATCGTCAAGAGCGGCTGGTTCGGCCAATCAGCAATTTCGACCCAAGCCCTGGCCGTAAAAATTACCAAACAAGACGGCGTTGAATCTCTGCAGTTTTTTCACGGCTCCGAAAAAAATAGCCGCGAATCTGTTTCCGTGGTGGGCTGGTATCTGTCGGAAGAGCACCGGTTGTGGCTGGATTCCTACCGCCGTAATGTTTACCGGATCGGCGACTTCACCCGCCCGCCGAGCAGCAATAGCGCGGCTTGCGTCGAATTCGAAAAGGCGGTAGCGAGCTTTCGTTTCATTACCATCCTGACGATCTTGTACCTGTTGGTCTACGTCGTCTGCGCCACCTACCTGTCCTGGCATTACCCGGTCTTCAACGGTTATGCGCCCGCGGCCTTGATCTGGCCGATTCGGGTATTGTTCGTTGCGGCAGCGTTGGCCGCGTATCCGCTGTTGCGTCTGCAAGCCCGGTTGCCGCTGGCCGAGCGCAATTACAGTCAGCGCGTGCGGCGCGGTCATCGCCAAGCCTTGCAGTCCGCATTGCTGGCAAACGGCGTGGCTTGGTTGGGTTTGCCGCTGTGCCTATTGTCCGGCAACAAACTGGATTTTTACCTGATGCTGTTGCTTGGCGGCGTTTACCATCGCGATTTCTATCCGCGGCTGTCGGAGTGGGAGCAATTGTTGCAAGTGGCTCCGGAAGGTCAAAGCGTGCCGCCGATCCCGCGCCGCTCGCTGCAGGTCTCGCTGGCTTTGCTCGGCAGCCTGTCGTTGGCCGGTTACGCCGGCCAGCCCGGCGATTTCAAAATTCGGCAGGATTGCACCGACGCCAACGGCAATCCGGTCGAATGCGATAGCGGCCATAGCGCCGGTTCCGGCTCCAGTTACCGCGGCGGCAGCGACGACGGCCACAGCGGCACCCGCCGCGGCGGTTTCGGCTCGTTCGGCGGTTCGCACGGCTTTTTCGGCGGTTGACATGCAACGCCTGGAACGGCAAGTGCGGGCCGACTGGCGGCAACGGCTGGAAGCGGTCGGCATGAATTTCCATACCATAGACGGTGCCGTGTATTGGGACGAATCGGCCTGCTACCGTTTCAGCCGCAGCCAGATCGACGTGCTGGACGACGCCACCGCCGAGTTGCATAAACTGTGTCTGCAAGCCGTCGCCGAGGTGATCCGCCGCGACTGGTTCGAGCGGCTGCGGAGTCCGCGTTGGGCGGTTCCGTACCTGACGGCGTCGTGGGAGCGGGGCGACCCGAGTTTGTTCGGCCGCTTCGATCTGGCCTGGAACGGCAGCGGGCCGCCGAAATTGCTGGAATACAACGCCGACACGCCGACCGCGTTGCCGGAAGCGGCCGTCGTGCAATGGTTCTGGCTGACCGAGTGTTACCCGCAGGCCGACCAGTTCAATTCCATCCACGAGAAGTTGATCGCCTTCTGGCAACGCTACCGGCACAACCACGCCGAGGTCTATTTTGCCGGCGTCGCCCACAGCGACGAGGATGCCGGCAATGTCGCCTATTTGATGGATACCGCGTTGCAGGC
>JABLTH010019569.1_pt1 | contig 10829 bp, 9 predicted proteins | sample 7875711 | NCBI WGS metagenome assembly JABLTH01 (sample SAMN14941262, study PRJNA633318) | bioreactor metagenome | isolation source: bioreactor | place: China | collected 2019-03-05 | reverse complement strand
GTATAGAGCTTGAAGCGCGACATCCCGTAGGCCATGCCGGCCTCGATCTCGCCGGCCGACGTCGCCTTGATCGCGCCCGCGAAGATCTCCGTCGCATACGCGCATTCGTTCAGCACGAACGCGAGCAGCGTGCAGTTCATCGCGTTGCGGAAGAACGTGTCGAGCAGCACGTGGTTGTGCACGACCTGCAGGCTGTAGATGCCTGTGTAGCACATCAGCAGCTGCACGTAGAGCGGCGTGCCGCGGAACACGTACGTATAGAGCCACACCGGGCCCGAGATCCAGCGGTTCGACGACGCACGCGCGATCGCGAGCGGCACGGCGAGCGCGAAGCCCAGCGCGATCGACACGACCAGCAGCCACAGCGTGATCGCGAGGCCGCTGAAGCGGTAGCCGTCGGTGTAGAGATAGCTTTGCCAGTACTGGCTGACGAGTTCGATCACAGTGCGAGCCTCCGGACGCCGACGGAATAACGCTTCTCGAGGTGATGCAGCACGACGTTCGACACCGTCGTGATCGCGAGGTAGATCGCGCCTGCCGCCAGCGTGAAGAAGAAGAAATCGAGCGTGCTCTTGCCCGCGTCCTGCGACGCCTTGACGACGTCGGCGAGGCCGATGATCGACACGAGCGCGGTGGCCTTCACGAGCACCTGCCAGTTGTTGCCGATGCCGGGCAGCGCGAAGCGCATCATCTGCGGGAACAGGATGCGGCGGAACACGCGCCAGCCGCTCATCCCGTACGCGAAGCCCGCTTCGAGCTGGCCGCGCGGCACCGAGAGGAACGCACCGCGGAACGTCTCGGTGAAGTACGCGCCGTAGATGAAGCCGAGCGTGATGACGCCCGCCACGAACGGGTCGATGTCGATCTGGTCCCAGCCGAGCGCGTCGGTGACGTTGTTCAGCAGGATCTGGATCCCGTAGAACAGCAGCAGCATCAGCACGAGGTCCGGCACCGCGCGGATCAGCGTCGTGTAGAAGGTGCCGATCGACTTGAGCACGCGGTTCGTCGACAGCTTCGCGCTCGCACCGATGAGGCCCAGAACGAGCGACGCGGCCAGCGACAGCACCGCGAGCTTCACGGTCTCGACCGTGCCGGCCCACAGAAGCGGGCCAAATCCTTGGAAGATCATAGAAGGGATCCAGAACGAAGTGGCTGGATTGTCAATAGCCATTAACCGCGCATCAAACGATATCTGCGCACTACCTGATGCGACTTGCTCATCAAGCCGGGGGCATCCCGCGAAGCGGATTGCACCCGGCAACGGATGCGGCGCGCGCCGCAGGCGATGCGCGCCGCACGGACGGTCAGCCGCCGTAGACGTCGAATGCGAAGTACTTCTTCTCGAGCTTCTTGTACGTGCCGTCCTTGATGATGTCGGCGATCGCGTGGTCGATCTTCGCCTTCAGGTCGGCGTCGTCCTTGCGCAGCCCGATGCCGGCGCCGTTGCCGAGCGTCTTCGGATCGTCGATGTCCTTGCCGGCGAAATCGAAGCTCGCGCCGCGCGGCGTCTTCAGGAAGCCGATGTCGGCCTGCACCGCGTCCTGCAGTGCAGCGTCGAGGCGGCCCGACATCAGGTCCTGGTACACACCGTCCTGGTTCTGGTAAGGCACGACCTGCACGCCCTTCGGCGCCCAGTACGTCTTCGCGTAGGTTTCCTGGATCGTGCCCTGCTCGACGCCGACCGACTTGCCCTTCAGCGATTCGGCCGTCGGCTGCAGGTTCGCGCCCTTCTTCGCGACGAGGCGCGTCGGCGTGTTGAACAGCTTGTCGGAGAACGCGATCTGCTCGGCACGCGCCGGCGTCATCGACATCGACGACAGCACGCCGTCGAACTTCTTCGCCTTCAGCGCGGGAATCATCCCGTCGAAGTCGTTCTCGATCCACACGCACTTCGCCTTCAGGCGGGCGCAGATCTCGTTGCCGAGATCGACGTCGAAGCCGACGACCTTGCCGCTTGCGTCCTTCGATTCGAACGGCGGATAGCTGGCGTCGACGCCGAACCGGATCGTCGACCAATCCTTGGCGTGGGCACCGACCGCGATGCAGGCAAGGGCAATACTGAGCGCGAGTTTCTTCATGGCGTTCCTGTCGTAGGCGAACTGGGCAAGGGTCCCGTCGGACGGCCCGCACCGGCGCGGCCGGCACGGCGCTCCGCCGTGAACCCTTCCAACCCGGGTATCGCCTCGTCCGGCGACCGCCCAAGTTGTACATACAACTTTGCCCGCGCAGGTGCACCACCAGCAATCCGTGTTTATCTCTAATTGTCGGCGGATTATGGCCGTGGGTCGCAAATTTCCTTCAATTTCAATTAATTACGAATTACATCGAGCTAAACAACGGCTTTCTCCGCGTGCAGGTTGGTGGCCGGGAGCGGGTTTTCACCTGTCTAGACCTGTCGACTCCGCATCACGCTGCCCGTCCGTCATGCCGACCGTTTCCAGACCGACCAGCCGGTAGCCGAACTGCAGTTCCGTCAACAGGTGCCGCGGGCGCGCCGGCACCGGTTCGAGCTTCTGCCGCAGGTTCGTCATGTACACGCGCACGTAGTGCGCGCGCTCCGCGTCGTGGATCCCCCACACCTCGGCCAGCAATTGCCGCGCGGCGACCACGCCGCCGCGCGCGCGAATCAGCGCGGCGAGCAGCCGGAATTCGAGGCGCGTCAGATGAACCGGCTCGCCGCCGCGGGCGACTTCGTGCTTGCCGAGATCGACGGTCACGTCGCCGAAGCGCACGATCGACGACGATTGCCCGTCGGCCGACACGAACGCCGCGCGCCGCAACTGCGCGCGCGCCCGCGCGAGCAGTTCGGGCACGCCGAACGGCTTCGGCAGGTAATCGTCCGCGCCCGCGTCGAGCGCCGCGACCTTCTCCACCTCCTGCTGCCGCGCCGACAGCACGATCACCGGCACCGTCGACCATTCGCGCAGTTCGCGGATGAACGTCTTGCCGTCGTCGTCCGGCAGCCCGAGATCGACGATCACGAGATCGGGCTTGCTGCTCGACGCGTACATCCGCGCCTCGCGGGCCGTCGACGCCTCGCAGGTGTCCAGCCCCTCCTGTTCCAGTGCCATCCGCACGAAACGGCGGATGTCCGATTCGTCCTCGACGACAAGTACGCGCGATCTGATCATGTCCGGCTCTCGTGTTCGATGTCGGGTGGCGCACCCAGTGGCAGGCGAATCTCGAACCGCGCGCCGTGCGGATCGAGCGGCACCGCGCGGATCGAGCCGCCGTGCGCGTTGACGATGCTGCGGCACAGCGCGAGCCCGAGCCCCACGCCGCTGATCGACGATTCCTTGCGCTCGCGCTCGAACGGCTCGAACAGCGGCTCGGTGTTGCGCGCGACGAAGCCGGGCCCGTCGTCCTCGACGAACACATACAGCGTTTCGCCGAACACGCGTGCGCGCACCGCCACGGCCGCCTCCGCGCCCGCGTACTTCGCCGCGTTGTCGAGCAGGTTCATCAGCACGCGCTCGATCAGCAGCGCGTCGACGTCGATCAGCGGCAGGTCCGCCGGCAGGTCGGCGCTCACGTCGCGGCCGGCCAGCACGCCGGCCGAATGCGCGAGCGCGCTGCCGACGATCTCGTCGAGCATGTGCCACTCGCGATTCAGCCGCACGCCCTCGCTCTGCATGCGCGCGAGATCGAGCAGGTTCACTACGAGCCCGTGCAGCGCCTCGGCCTGGTTGCGGATGCCGTGCGCGAGCGCGGCCGGCTGCCCGTCGGCCAGCCGCTCGGGCCGCTCGAGTGTCTCGGCGAGCCCGCGGATCGCGGTCAGCGGCGTCTTCAGGTCGTGCGACACGGCGGCGAGCAGCGCGTTGCGCAGCCGCTCGCCCTCGATCCGGACGAGCGTGTGCTGCGCGACGCCGACGTAGTGCACGCGCTCGAGCGCCATCGCGATCGACGAGCACAGCGCGTCGATCAGGCGGCGATCGTCGGGGTCCGTGGGTACCGGCTGCGCGTCGCCGAACAGCACGAGCACGCCGCGCACGCGCATCGGCGCCTTCAGCGGCAGGTACTGCGCGGCCGCGCGCTCGAACGGCGGCAGCCCGCACCCGGCGCCGCGCGCATGCTCGTAGGCCCAGCGCGCGATCGGCGCTTCGACGAACGCGGCGTGCGGCGCCGGCATCAGACGGTCGTCCGCGTCGGGCAGCACGAGCGCGACGCGCACGCCGAGCAGCGGCGCGATCGTGCCGGTGCAGATCGACGCGATCTGTTCGGTTTCGATCGCCGCCGACAGGTCGTGCGCGACACGCGCGAGCGCGGCCGAGCGCTTCTCGTTCGCGCGCGCGGCCCGCGCCTCCGCGCGCAGGCGTGCCGCGAGCTGGCCGATCGCGAGCGCGACGGCGAGCATCAGTGCGAACGTGAACACGTACTGCGTATCGGACACCGCGAACGACAGCCTCGGCTCGACGAAGAAGAAGTCGAAGCAGCCGACGCAGACGAACGCGGCCCACGCACCGGCCAGCCGGCCGAGCCGCAGCGCGATCAGCACGACGGTCATCAGGAACAGCATCACGACGTTCGACAGGTCGAACACGCGCAGCAGCGCGCTCGCCGCCAGTGTCGCCAGCGCGCACACGAGCGTGGCGAGCAGCAGCGGCACCGCGTACTGCGACACCCACCCGTGCGTGCGCGGGCGCGCCTCGCGCACGGCCAGCGCCGGCCGCGTATCGGGCCCCGCGCCCGCGATGCGGTCGGCCAGCACCGCGCACGCGCGCAGCACGGCTCGCCAGCGGTCGCGGCGCGCGCCGGCCCCGCTGCGGCGGGCAGCGGTGTCCCGCCGCCTCGTTGCCCGTCGATTCGCATCCTTCACGTTCACATTCACATCCATGATCGCTTCCGGCAATTGAAACGCCGAACGGCCCCGCGCACGCCGCGAAGGCGTGAGCGGGGCCGCGACGGCGCGTTCGGTCAGATAAACGGCGTCAACAGCATGTCGATCAGCTTGATGCCGATGAACGGCGCAACGATTCCGCCCACGCCGTAGATCAGCAGGTTGCGCCCCAGCAGCTTGCCGGCCGGCTCCGCGCGATACTTCACGCCCTTCAGCGCGAGCGGGATCAGCGCGACGATGATCAGCGCATTGAAGATCACCGCCGACAGGATCGCCGACGTCGGGCTGTGCAGGCCCATCACGTTCAGCGCGCCGAGCGCCGGATAGGTCGCGACGAACGCGGCCGGGATGATCGCGAAATACTTCGCGAGATCGTTGGCGACGCTGAACGTAGTCAGCGCGCCGCGCGTCATGATCATCTGCTTGCCGACCTCGACCACCTGCATCAGCTTCGTCGGGTTGCTGTCGAGGTCGACCATGTTGGCCGCCTCCTTCGCCGCCTGCGTGCCGCTGTGCATCGCGACGGCCACGTCGGCCTGTGCGAGTGCGGGCGCGTCGTTGGTGCCGTCGCCCGTCATCGCGACGAGATGGCCCTTCGCCTGGTGCTCGCGGATCAGCCGCAGCTTGTCCTCGGGCGTCGCTTCGGCCAGGTAGTCGTCGACGCCGGCTTCCGCCGCGATCGCGGCCGCGGTGAGGCGGTTGTCGCCGGTGATCATCACGGTCTTCACGCCGACCTTGCGCAACTCGGCGAAGCGCGCGGCGATCCCGTGCTTGACGATGTCCTTCAGCTCGATCGCGCCGAGCACGCGGGCGCCGTCGGCGACGACGAGCGGCGTACCGCCGCGCCGCGCGATTTCGTTGACGGCCGTCTCGACCGCCTGCGGAAACGCGCCGCCGAGCGCATCGACGTGCGCGCGGATCGCCGACGCCGCGCCCTTGCGCACCTGCCGCCCGCCGATATCGAGGCCGCTCATCCGCGTGCGCGCGCTGAACGGCACGGCAAAACCGCCGTCGATCGTCTTGCCCTCCAGCGCGAACCGCTGTTTCGCGAGCGCGACGATCGAACGCCCCTCGGGCGTCTCGTCGGCAAGCGACGACAGCTGCGCGGCCTCGGCCAGCGCACGCTCGTCCACGCCCGGCGCCGGCCGGAACTGCACGGCCTCGCGGTTGCCGAGCGTGATCGTGCCGGTCTTGTCGAGCAGCAGCACGTCGACGTCGCCGGCCGCCTCGATCGCGCGGCCCGACGTCGCGAGCACGTTCGCGCGCATCATGCGGCTCATCCCGGCGATGCCGATCGCCGACAGCAGCGCGCCGATCGTCGTCGGGATCAGGCAGACGAGCAGCGCGATCAGCACGGTCAGGCTCACCGCCGAACCCGACGCGTTCAGCAGCACGCTGAACTGCGAGAACGGCAGCAGCGTCGCGCACACGAGCAGGAAGATGATCGTCAGCGCGACGAGCAGGATCGTCAGCGCGACTTCGTTCGGCGTCTTGCCGCGCTTCGCGCCCTCGACCATCGCGATCATCCGGTCGAGAAAGGCCTCGCCCGGCTGTGCGGTGATCTTCACGACGATCCAGTCGGACAGCACGCGCGTGCCGCCCGTCACCGACGAGAAATCGCCGCCCGACTCGCGGATCACGGGCGCGGATTCGCCGGTGATCGCCGATTCGTCGACCGACGCGACGCCGTCGATCACTTCGCCGTCGGCGGGAATCGTGTCGCCGGCCTCGACGAGCACGATGCTGCCGGCCGCGAGTTCGTCGCTCGGCACGCGATGGCTGGTGCTGCCGTACCGCTTCGGCTCGTCGAGCACCTTCGCGTACACGCGCTTGCGCGCCGCGCGCAGCGCGTCGGCCTGCGCCTTGCCGCGCCCTTCGGCCAGCGCCTCGGCCGCGTTCGCGAACAGCACGGTGAACCACAGCCAGCACGCGACCGCGAAGATGAAGCCGGCCGGCGCATCGCCGGTGCCGGTCAGCGCCTGCAGCCACAGCACGGTCGTGACGATGCTGCCGAGATAGACGACGAACATCACGGGATTCTTCAACTGCACGCGCGGCGCGAGCTTGCGGAAGGCCTCGCGCAGCACGGCCGTCCGGCGCATCGGCGGCACGGCGCCGACCGGGATCGCCGCCGGATTGATCGGGATTTCGATATGGGACATGAGTGACTCCGTGGTTCCTGCCATTACTTCGCGCCGGCCGCCTGGCCGAATGCGCGATCCAGCGCGAGGTTCAGGTCGAGCACGCGCACGCGCGGTTCGCCGAGCACGCCGAGCTGGCGCGGCGATGCGATGCGTTCGACCAGCGCCGCGACCTGCGCGGCGTCGACGTCGCGTGCCTGCGCAACGCGTGCCGCCTGCAGCCGCGCGTTCGCCACCGAGATCTCGGGATCGAGCCCCGATGCCGACGCGGTCACGGCATCCGCCGGTACCGGCATGCCGGCGGCGAGCGCGTTCTCCTGCCGGTACGCGCGTACCCGCTGCGCGATATCCGCGAGCAGCTTCCTGCTGGTTGCCCCCTGGTTGCTGGCGCCGCTGCCGGCCGCGTTGTACGGCTGGTCGACCGTCTTCGACGGATCGGCCGGATCGGTGCCGGTCGTCGCGCTCGGCCGCCCGTGGAAGTAGCCGGCGCGCGTGAAGTGCTGCCCGATCACCGTCGAGCCGATCGTCGTGCCGTTGCGCTCCACGAGACTGCCGCGCGCCTGCGACGGGAACAGCACGTTCGCGACGCCCGTGGTGAGCAGCGGATACGCGATGCCCGTGACGAGCATGAACAGCACCGACGATGCGATCACGGGCCGCACGAGGCCGCGCGTCGCCGCGCCGAACGAAGAACCGGGTGCCGGCGCGGAGGCGGCCGCTGCCTGGCGATTGCCTTGCATCATGATGTTTTCCTCAGAACAGTTGGCCGCCCGACATCAGCAGGTGCTCGACGACCGGGCCGAGCGCGAGCGCGGGCAGGAACGTGAGGCCGCCGACGACCAGGATCACGAAGACCAGCAGGCCGGCGAACAGGCCCGTCGACGTCGACAGCGTGCCCGCGCTTTCCGGCACGCTCCTCTTCGCGGCGAGGCTGCCCGCGACCGCGAGCATCGGCAGCAGCGTCAGGTAGCGGCCGATCAGCATCGCGAAGCCGATCGTCGTGTTGAAGAACGGCGTGTTCGCGTTCAGGCCCGCGAACGCGGAGCCGTTGTTGGCGGTGCCCGACGTGTACGCGTACAGCACCTCGCTGAAGCCGTGCGGGCCGAGGTTCGCGAGGCTGTCCATCGTCGAGTGCAGCATCGCGGCCAGCGCGGTGAAGCCGAGGATGCTGAACGGATGCGCGAGCACCGCGAGCATCACGAGCTTCATCTCGCGCGCCTCGATCTTCTTGCCGAGGAATTCCGGCGTGCGCCCGATCATCATCCCGACCAGGAACACCGTGAGGATTGCGAACGTGAACAGGTTGATCAGCCCGACGCCGTCGCCGCCGAACACGTTGTTCAGCATCATCTGCGCGATCGGCACGAGGCCGCCGAGCGGCGTCAGCGAGTCGTGCATCGCGTCGACCGAGCCGGTGGTCGCGGCGGTCGTGACGGTGGCGAACAGGCTCGTCTGCGCGATGCCGAAGCGCATCTCCTTGCCTTCCATGTTGCCGCCCGGCTGCGCGGCGCCCATCTGCTGGTCGACGCCGAGCCCCGCCACGAGTGGATTGCCGTGCTGCTCGGCCGAATAGATCACGGCCAGGAAGCCGACGAACATCACGACGAACGCCCCGAGGATCACCCAGCCCTGGCGGCGCCGGCCGATCATCGTGCCGAGCGTATAGGTCAGCGCGGACGGAATCAGCAGCATCGACAGCATGTGCAGCGTGTTGGTGAGCGGCGTCGGGTTCTCGAACGGATGCGCGGCGTTCATGCTGAAGAAGCCGCCGCCGTTCGTGCCGATGTGCTTGATCGATTCGAGGCTGGCAACGGGCCCCGTCACGATCTGCTGGCGCGCGCCTTCGAGCGTGGTCGCCCACGCATCGGACGCGAGCGTCTGCGGCATGCCCTGCCACACGTACACGAGCGCCATCGCGAAGCTGAGCGGCAGCAGCACGCGATAGGTCACGCGCGTGAAGTCGACCCAGTAGTTGCCGATGTCCGCCGCGCTCTTGCGGCTCAGCCCGCGGATGAAGCCGCCCGCGGCCGCGACCCCGGTCGCCGCGCTGGCCACCATCAGGAACGTGATGACGGCCATCTGCGAGAAGTTCGACAGGCTGCTCTCGCCCGCATACGCCTGCCAGTTCGTGTTCGTGATGAACGACGCGGCGGTGTTGAACGCGAGGTCGGGGCTTTGCGCGGCGCGCTGCAGTGCATCGAACGGCAGCGTGTCCTGGATGCGCAGCAGCAGGTAGCCGAGCAGCATCATCCCGGCATTGCTGAGCAGCAGCACCATGCCGTAGCGCTGCCACGACATCGCTTCGTCGGGATTCACGCCGAGCAGCGCATAGGTACGGCGTTCGACCCACGCGTGGCGCGGGCTCGTAAAGGCGTGCGCGAGCCATTTCCCGACGACGGGCACCAGCGCCAGCATGATCGCGAGAACGATCGCGAATTGAATGAGATTGTTGAACATGTCGACGCTCGCTCAGATCCGGTCAAGGCCGGTGATGAAACCGGCCGTCAAGGCAAAGAACGCGAGCGTGAACAGAATGAAAAGCAGATCGCTCATGACATCCACCGATATTTTCGAATTCCTGTTGAATCGCGCCGATCAATACCGCTCGGGTTTGATCAAGGCATGAAACAGATAGATAAAGAGCGCGAGCGACAGCGCGCCGGTGATCCACAACATGACTTTCCCCTTTTTTCGTATGCGCGGCGACACCGCGCGATCGTCGGCGTGGCGAGCCTTGCCTTGCCGGCGCAGGCCCGTGTGACGCCCCCATGCTCGTCTGGCGAATGGGATGCGACAGTGTAGAAATCCGCGTATCAAAGCGGTGTTCAATTTCTTTACAGGGAATAAAAAAGCCGTAAAGACGAAAGCCGGCCGACGGGGCATTTTTATGCGTTCTTTTCAGGGCCCGCGCGAGTCTATACACCGTATCGTCACCGCGATTCCTAGAATGGGCGGCATGTTCAGGACGAGATCTCCGCGGTGCGGAGCACGATGTGACCGGGGTGCCAGCATGAAACCGACCAGAACCGAAACCACCGCTTCACGCGATCTGCCGCCCGTTCGTTCGCGGCGCCGGTACCCCGCCGACGAACGCGTGCTGCTGTCGCTCCGCGTCGAATCCGACAACCTCGCCGTCGTGCGGCGCCTGCTGCACCAGGCGGTCGGCGCCGCGCTCAATTTCTACACAGCCGCGATCGACGAGCGCACCGGGCGCGCCTGCATCGAGCTCGAGGTCGCACGGTCGCAGGCATCGCCGGCCATCCTGTCGATCCTCCGCCTGCTGCCGGCCGCCGAGTTCGGCACGATCCGCCTGTTGCAGCACTAGCGGCGTTCGCCGCGGCCGCGCGTGACACGCATCACGCGCCGCCTCCCCTTTTCAACGATTCATCGATTCATCGATTCGAACGCGTGTTCCGGCGCGAACGCGCGACGAATCGTCGTTCCCGTCGCAACGGGCCTTTCCAGGAAGCACTCACAATGAAAAAAGCAGTCGTCGGTACCCTTTCCCTCGCATTCTTCGGCGCCGCCGCGCATGCGCAAAGCAGCGTCACGCTCTACGGGATGCTGGATGCGGGCATCGCCTATACGAACAACCAGTCGGGTAAAAGCGCGTGGCAGCAAGGCAGCGGCCTGCTGTCGAATACGGTCTTTGGCCTGAGCGGCAACGAGGATCTCGGCGGCGGCCTGCATGCGCTGTTCCGCCTCGAGAACGGCTTCAACCTGAACAACGGCACGCAGTCCTACCGGAACACGATGTTCGGCCGCCGCGCGTACGTCGGCCTGCAGAGCGACCGGTACGGCGCGCTGACGCTCGGCCGCCAATACGATGCCGTGGTCGACTACCTCGGCCC
>JABLTH010074641.1_pt1 | contig 10833 bp, 10 predicted proteins | sample 7875711 | NCBI WGS metagenome assembly JABLTH01 (sample SAMN14941262, study PRJNA633318) | bioreactor metagenome | isolation source: bioreactor | place: China | collected 2019-03-05 | reverse complement strand
TTTTTCATGCGTCCGTCGACGCTCGACGCAGGGCCGCCGTTGTCAGGCGATAGCCAGCCGCGCCAACGCGGCCTGCATTTCCTCGGGTTCGGTGGCGGCCAGCATTTCCTGCACGGGCCGTTCCAGATCCGGCAGGTGCGCCCGAAGGATCTCCTGCTTGACCTGAAGCAACTGGCTCGGATGCATGGAGAACTCCCGCAATCCCATTCCCAGCAGCAAGCGCGTTGCCGTCGGATCGCCCGCCATTTCGCCGCAAACCGCCACCGGCACGCCGAATGCGTGCGCCTCGCGAATCGTCATGGCAATCAGGCGCAGCACGGCTGGATGCAGCGGGTCGTACAGATGCGCCACGGCGTTGTCCGCGCGGTCGATTGCGAGCGTGTATTGGATCAGGTCGTTCGTGCCGATGGACAGGAAATCGAGCCGTTTCAGGAACATCGGCACGGTCAGTGCCGCCGCGGGCACCTCGATCATCGCGCCGAGCTTCACGCCGGGGTCATAGAGCAGGCCGGCGGCGTCGAGCTGCGACTTGGCCTCGCGCACGAGTTCGAGCGTTTGATCGATTTCCTGCGCATGCGCGAGCATCGGGAACAGAATCTGCACCTTGCCGAATGCCGAGGCCCGCAGGATCGCCCGCAGTTGCGTGAGGAACATGCGTGGCTCCGACAGGCTCCAGCGGATGGCCCGCAGGCCAAGCGCCGGGTTCGGTGCGGTCTCGTATGTCTCGTGACTGTCGAGCGGTTTGTCGGCCCCGACGTCGATGGTGCGGATCGTGAGCGGCAACCCATGCATCGCTTCCACGGCGCGCTTGTACGCTTCGAACTGCGCTTCCTCCTCCGGCGCTTCCTCCTCGTTCATGAAGAGGAACTCCGTGCGGAACAGTCCCACACCGACGGCGCCCGCCTCGACCGCCGTCTTGGCATCTTCGGGCAATTCGATGTTGGCCAGCAAGGCAATGGGCGTGCCGTCGATGGTCTGGGCGGGGGAGTGCTTCAACCGTTGCAGGCGACGCTCTTCCAGTGCGCGTTCGCTCTGTCGGTAGCTGTACTCTTCGAGCACGATCGGGGCCGGATCGACGATGACGACGCCGTTGTCACCATCGATGATGATCACGTCGTCCTGCTTGACGAGCAGACTGGCCTGCGCCACGCCAACGGCCGCCGGAATGCCAAGACTGCGGGCGACGATGGCCGTGTGCGACGTCTTGCCGCCCAGGTCCGTGACAAAGCCCTTGAAGGTCTGCGACTTGAATTGCAGCATGTCGGCCGGCGCGATGTCGCGGGCCACGACGATCATGTCGTCGCGCGGCGTCTCGGCGACCACATGTCGAATGCCGGGCGCGCCGGCGAGCGCCTTGAGCACCCGTTCCGTCACCTGTTCGATGTCGGCACGGCGCTCGCGCAGGTACTCGTCGTCGATGTCCTCGAAGCGGGCGACGAGGACCTCGAGTTGCGTCGTCAGCGCCCATTCCGCGTTGTAGCGTCGTTCACGAATGAGCTTGAGGACGGCGTCGGCCAGCAGCGTGTCGTTGAGAATCAGCGAGTGAACGTCGAGGAACGCCCCCATCTCGCCGGGTGCGTCGTCGGGCAGTTCGGCCTTGAGCGTGTCGAGTTCGTGCTGGACCGTCGCCTGCGCGCTGTGAAAGCGCGCGATTTCGTCGTCGATCTGCGAAGGATCGAGCAGATAATGCGGGACATCGAGCGTGGCGGGCGCGAGCAAATACGCTCGCCCGATGGCGATGCCGCGGGAAACGGGAATACCGTGCAGGGTGAAAGACAAGGAAGTCTCCCCAGTTCAGAGGCGGGTGATACGACCGTATTCTGTGTTTATTTTACGTTTCGGGGGCGTTTTGGGGGCATATCCGGCGCCTGTCTCGCGCATGTTTTGCGCGTGGATCGCGCCTGTATCCCGGTAGGCGGCAACGGGGGCGACGTGTGCTTCCATGTCCCCGCGCGCGGCGGCGCGCCTGCAAAGCGCCGTGACTTACCGCGATCGCCGCAATGGCGCGTTATTCCCCTTCGCCGAACTTGTTCGCGATGAGCGCCAGGATTTCGTCCATGGCCTGCTGCTCGTCCTCGCCTTCCGTTTCGACTTCGATCGTCGAGCCGATCCCGGCCGCCAGCATCATGACACCCATGATGCTCTTTGCGTTGATTCGCCGACCGTTCCGGGTCAGCCAGACCTCACTCTGAAATTTCGCTGCCAGTTGCGTCAGCTTTGCGGATGCCCGGGCGTGCAAGCCCAATTTATTTACGATCGTCGTTTCTTGTCGAAGCATGTTTCAGTGTGACGTAGTGTGTGTGGCCGGCGCACCCGCGCCGACTTCCAGAATACCTTTAGATCCGCCCGAAAGCACCTTCTCCGCCAACGTGTCGAGCGGCACGGAGCGATAGCACACCGCCTTGATCAACATCGACAGGTTAACCCCGGCGAGCACGCGTACTTTGGGGCCGACAAGTTGCGCCGCCACGTTCGACGGCGTCGCGCCGAACAAGTCGGTCAGCACGAGCACACCATTCTCTTCGTGCAGGTCGACCAGACGTTCGCGCGCCGTTTCGACGAGCGCCGCCGTGTCCTGGTCGGGAACGACGTCGATCGCGCCGATGCGCGACGGGCAGCCCCCGTAGATATGCGAAACACACTCGCGCAGCGCGGAGGCGAGCGGTGCATGGGCGATGATCAGAATTCCAGCCATGATGCTAGGCACGCCATGCGCCGCGCGTGTTCGGGATACAAACACAACGACGGACGCGCGCCTGTCGATTTTGGGATTCCTATTCTAGCAGGCGCGCAAAAACCCCGAATTTTCATGGTCTTAGCGTCTATCCCAAGCGATGCCTGGCACGCTCCCGTCGAGCTTCAGACCGCCTGTTCCAGCGCGTCGATAAACATCTTCGGCACGTCGAAACCGGTCTGGTCGGTGATTTCCTGGAAGCACGTCGGACTGGTGACGTTGACTTCGGTCAGGTAATCGCCAATGACGTCCAGGCCCACGAGCAGCAGGCCGCGCTGCCAGAGCACCGGGGCGAGCGCCTCGGCGATCTCGCGGTCGCGCGCGGACAGGTCGCGCGCTTCGCCCAGTCCACCCGCAGCGAGATTGCCGCGCACTTCATTGCCTTGCGGGATACGCGCGAGCGAATGCGGCACGACCTTGCCACCGATGACGAGCACCCGCTTGTCGCCCAGCTTGATGTCCGGGATGAAGCGCTGCGCCATGACCGAGCGCGCCCCGTTTTCCCCGAGCATTTCGATGACCGATCCCAGGTTGCGTCCGTCCGGGCCGATGCGGAACACGCCCGTGCCGCCCATGCCGTCGAGCGGCTTGTAGATCACGTCGCCGTGCTCGGCGTGGAACGCCCGCAGTCGCGCTGCGTCGCGCGTGACCAGGGTCGGCGCCACGAACTGCCCGAACTCGGCAATGGCCAGTTTTTCGGAATGATCGCGGATCGCGCCGGGCTTGTTGAACACGCGCGCGCCCGCACGCTCGGCGATCTCCAGCAGCCACGTGGAATTAATGTATTCCATGTCGAACGGCGGATCCTTGCGCATGAGCACGGCGTCGAACTCCGTGAGTGCGGCTACGCGCGTGTCCACCACGTCGTACCAGACCTGCGCGTCGCCCGTCATGCGGATCTCGCGCACGCGCGCGTCGACGGCGGCGCCCTGCCATGCCATCTCATGGGGTTCGCACGCGAAGATACGGTGTCCGCGACGCGCGGCTTCGCGCATCATCGAGAACGTGGTGTCCTTGTAGATCTTGAACTGGTCGAGCGGGTCGGCGATAAAGAGAATCTGCATCGATCGGCGGGAGTCTTTGGGGGTTCGGATGCAAACACCGCGGCAAGCGGCGACAGGCAACTATTCTAGCCGAGCCGTCATTTTGCCGCTTCGCACCGGCATGCCGCCCCAGCCCCCCCCAACCCCCCCAGCAGCGGCGCGGCGCGCACCGGCTCCAGCCGCGCTCGCATGAGCGACAGATGCGTCTTGAGCGTCTGCACGCCGATTGCGCAGGCTTCGCGCGTCTGCGCGCGGGACTGGCCCGCGAGCAATCGCATCGCGATCTCGCGTTGCACTGGCGTAAGCGCCGTGGCACGAAGGCGTTGCAACAATCGGATGGACGGCGGCACGGCAAGGTGCAGCGCGATGCGCACGCGCTCCGTGGCGCGCCCTCCCATACCGCAAAGATGCGTGGCATGCAGATGCAGCGTGCCTCCGGGAACGAGCACCGCACGACTCGCCTGGCGGCCTGCCCCGGTCTCGTTCGGCGGTTGCAGCATCAGGGCATTCGCGAGCGACCGGCAGACGTCCACCACGGCACAGGCATCGGGCCATGCGCCGCCGGGCGCGGGCCGCCAAACCCGGCGCATGAGGGCGAGCGCCGACGGGTCGGCCCACTCTGGCTGGTGTCGATGCCAGACGAGCGTGCCCGTGACATCGTCGTCAACGGCCCACCAAGCCGCCGGTCGCGAGGTCGACGGCATGGCCGGCGGAGCCGGCATGGGCGATGGGACAGACGAAAGCAACGGGAGGGCCGAGAAGGAGGAGTGCGTCGCAGCGGACGAGGGCGACGAGGGCGATGAAGAAGACGGAAGCGGCGGGAAAAGTGGACGCCCGGGCGGCGCCGCGAACTCCGAGGCCGCTGCCTCGAATGTCGTCACGTCCCGCGCGTTGAAGCGCGGCTTCGACCGATGGCGGCCGACGAGCAGCCGGAGCGCGCCGATCGGCTTCGCAGACGGCGCGTCGAACATCGCGGCTGGCAGCGCCGCGACCGGCCGCACGCAGACGTCGAGCAAGTCGCCGTCTGGCAAACAGCGGTCCAGCGCGGCGGGGCGAGGCAGCGAGATCGCCTCCTGCGCCGCACCCTTGCCCCTGGCGCGTCGCGCATGGGCGCGCAGCAGGCTGTCGCGCGAGGGCGAGCGGGGCCATATGGCGGCGGCCGGCATGGCGGGCCCACCGCTCACCGCCATTTGCTCGCACGCCAGAAGCGAAGTCTGCGGGGCGTACCATTCGGTAACACCGCTCGCCTGCGCAAACGTCGAATCTTCTGCCGCGTCGACCTCCGCCCCTTCACACCATAGCGCCACCACCCCGTCGGCCGCCAGCCCGGTGCGCAAGGTCTCCAACCATAGCGACAGGTAACCGAGGGTGGGCACCGGCAATTGGTGGATTTGACGAAGGCACGCCCGCAACTCGCCATGCATTCCCATGTAGCTCCCCGCCAGTCCCAAGGAAATTTCTTAATCCGCTGTGTCACGAACCGTCATCCCCCATTCGGGGGATGTCCGGTGTGCCGAACCGTCGCATCATCCACTTACTGCTGACACGAACCGTAAGGCGGACCGGAAAAGTACACGATCCGTCAGACGAGGGGGGAACGCAGGAAAACCAGTTTGCGGGGGGACTCGCTCAGGGAAGCCCCGATTTCCGGCCGTTGCATGAGGCGGCCGGTAAATGTGACGCCCGGCTAGTCGGGGGGCCAGCCGGGCGTCTTTTTCTTTGCGCCGACCTGCACCGGACGCGCGCGAAGCCACCGCCGCGCGGATTCGGCTTCATAACGAATTCAGAATCTTCTCAAGCAGACGCAGAGGCCGATAGTGCGCGAGTCGATGTCACTCGCTCACTCGTCTCTCATTCGTTGACCGTTCGTCGTCAATACGTTTCCGGGTCCGGGTCCGTGCGCTCGAGTTCGACGGAGGCGGCCAGGAGCGCCAGACGCGCCACCACCCCGTACATGTAGAAGCGGTTGGGCGGGGCGGCACCCGGCTTGGCGTGGACGTCCGGCAAGGCGGTGTGTTCAAACGCCAGCGGAACGAAGTGCATGCCGGGGGCGTTCAGATTCTCGTCGGTGCCGCGTCCCGTATGCACGCGATAGAACCCGCCCACCACGTACCGGTCGATCATGTATACGACCGGTTCGGCTACCGCCTCATTGATGCGCTCGAACGTGTACACCCCCTCCTGCACGATCACGTCGTGCACTTCGAGGCCTTCCTTGACCACGCTCATCTTGGTGCGTTCGCGCCGGTTCAGGCTTTTGATCTCCGCGGCGTCGTGCACCATCATCACGCCCATGCCGTAGGTGCCGGCATCGGCCTTGATCACGACGAACGGCTTCTCCGTGATGCCGTACTCGCGATACTTCTTGTTGATCTTCTTGAGCACCGCGTCGACGGTGTCCGCCAGTTTCTCCTCCCCGACGCGTTCGTCGAAGTCGATGCCCTCGCACTTCGCAAAGTACGGATTGAGCATCCACTGGTCGACGTCGATCATCTTGGCGAACTTCTTGACGATGTCGTCATAGGCAGAGAAGTGCTGGCTCTTGCGGCGCACGGCCCATCCCGCGTGCAGCGGCGGCAACAGGTATTGCTCGTGCAGGCCTTCCAGAATCGGCGGAATGCCCGCCGACAGGTCGTTGTTGAGCAGGATCGAGCACGGATCGAAGTTCTTGAGCCCCAGCCGGCGCGGCGTGCGCTCGAGCGGTTCGATCACCACGTGCTGGCCGTCGGGCAACTCGATGGTCGTCGGTTCGCTGATGTCGTCCGAGAGCGAGCCCAGCCGCACGTTCAGTCCGGCATGACGCATGATCGTCGACAGGCGCGCGATGTTTTGCAGGTAGAACGAGTTGCGCGTGTGCCGCTCGGGGATAAGGAGCAGATTCTTCGCGTCGGGGCAGATCTTCTCGATGGCGGCCATGGCGGCCTGCACGGCAAGGGGAAGCACTTCCGGCGCGAGATTGTTGAAGCCGCCCGGAAAGAGGTTGGTGTCGACGGGGGCAAGCTTGAAGCCGGCATTTCGCAGATCGACCGAACAATAGAACGGCGGCGTATGTTCCTGCCACTCGAGCCGGAACCAGCGCTCGATGGCGGGCGTCGCATCGAGGATCTTCTTTTCCAGGTCGAGCAGGGGGCCTTTCAGGGCCGTGACGAGATGCGGAACCATGCTTCTCTCATATCCAGATGGAATATCGATTGTAGAGCATACGCCCGGCCCCTTTGCCGTTCGCCATGCCCCCGGAAGGGGCTCCGCGCCGGGCGGCGGTCCAGGCGACGCCTGCCGTCAGGCCCGGGCGTGGTGCGATCGAGTGGGGTGGCGCAATGCCGCGATGAGCGAAGGTGGGGGCAAAACCGCGGATCACAAGCGGGACACGCCTGCGCGCCGAACGGGATCGAAAAAAAAGCGGGCACCCGCTGGGGTGCCCGCACAATGCCGGGACCGGCTGTCCGACCGGTACACCGGCGACGCTTCTCGCTCAACCCGCGTGGGTCAAAGCCAAACGCCTCTCAGCAATGCCTGCGATCAGTTGTGATAGGCCGATTCGCCGTGCGACGTGATATCCAGACCCTCGCGCTCCTCGTCCTCCGGCACGCGCAGTCCCAGCACGATGTCGGCGATCTTGAAGGCGATGAACGCCACCACCCCCGACCACACGAGCGTGGTCACCACGCCCTGGAACTGAATCCAGACCTGACCGGCGATCGAATAGTCCGGCGCGACCTTGTTGGCAACGTAGTCGTAGATACCCGTGCCGCCAAGCGACGGCGCAGCGAACACGCCCGTCAGAATCGCCCCGAGCATGCCGCCCACGCCGTGCACGCCGAACACGTCGAGCGCGTCGTCCGCTTTGAGCAGGCGCTTCAGGCCATTCACGCCCCACAGGCAGACCACACCGGCGATCAGGCCGAGCACGATCGAGCCCATCGGACCGACAAAGCCTGCCGCGGGAGTCACGGCCACCAGGCCGGCCACCGCACCCGAGGCACCGCCGAGCATCGACGGCTTGCCCTTGCCGATCCACTCACCCGCCGTCCACGACAGCGTAGCGGCGGCCGTGGCGAGCAGCGTGTTCACGAAAGCGAGCGCCGCGCCGCCGTTGGCTTCCAGACCCGACCCGGCGTTGAAACCGAACCAGCCGAACCAGAGCAGCGATGCGCCGATCATCGTCATGGTGAGCGAGTGCGGCTTGAAGGCTTCCTTGCCGAAGCCCACGCGCTTGCCGACCATGTACGAGCCGACCAGACCCGCGATGGCCGCGTTGATGTGCACCACCGTGCCGCCCGCGTAATCGAGCGCGCCCTTCTGGAACAGCCAGCCGGCGTGTGCCGTGGCGGCGTCCGCGGCGGCGGCATCGGTGTACGCGTCAGGACCGGCCCAGAACCAGACCATGTGCGCCATCGGCAGGTACGAGAACGTGAACCAGATCACGGTGAAGAGCAGCACGGCCGAGAACTTGGCACGCTCGGCGAAGGCGCCGACGATCAGCGCGCAGGTAATGGCGGCAAACGCTGCCTGGAAGGCCATGTACGCGTACTCCGGCACGTTGACGCCCTTGCTGAAGGTCGCGGCCACCGAATCCGGCGTCATGCCCTTCAGGAACAGGCGGTCGAAGCCCCCAAAGAACGCCCCGCCCTCGGTAAAGGCAATGCTGTATCCGTAGATGGACCAGAGCACCACGATCAACGCGAAGATGATGAAGCACTGCATCAGCACCGAGAGCATGTTCTTCGAGCGCACGAGACCGCCGTAGAACAGGCCCAGGCCAGGCAACGTCATGAGAATGACGAGCGCGGTGCAGGTGAGCAGCCACGCGGTGTCGCCCTTGTTGGGCGGCACGGGCGTCGCTGCGGCGGCGGGCGCGGGTGCGGCCGCCTGGGCTGCCGGCGCGGCGGATGCCGCAGGTGCTGCCGCGGCGGCGGCCGCGGGCGCGGTAGCTTCCGAGGCGGCGGCGGGAGCCGACGCATCCTGTGCGAATGCGGCGCCGGAACCCAGTCCGACAGCACCCGTCACGCCCAGGAAGGCGGCGGCGAGCAAGAGTTTGGCAAACAGTTTTTTCATGATGGATGTCTCTTATGTAGGACCTTTACAGCGCGTCTTCGCCGGTCTCTCCCGTACGGATTCGGACCACATGCTCAACGTTCGACACAAAAATCTTGCCGTCGCCGATCTTGCCGGTGCGGGCCGCCTGCTCGATGGCGTCGATCGCCTGATCGAGCAGCGCGTCGCCGATGACCGCCTCGATCTTCACCTTCGGCAGGAAGTCGACGACGTATTCCGCACCCCGATACAACTCGGTGTGCCCCTTTTGGCGACCGAAGCCCTTGACTTCGGTCACCGTAATGCCTGCCACACCGATGTTCGAGAGGGCTTCACGCACCTCGTCGAGCTTGAAGGGTTTCACAATGGCGGTAATCAGCTTCATGATGAGTCGCTCCTTAGAATGTCTTTGACAACCCTACGACGACCGTCGCCTTGGAGAGTACCTTGCCCGAGTTCCCGGCCGTGTAGTACTTCTCGTCTGCGTTCGTATCGATGTAGGCGACCGACACGGTGAAGTTCTTGCCCAGATCCTTCTGCAGGCCGATCTTCCAGTCGGTGTAGCTTGCCGCACTGAAGTTGTGCACCCATTGGTGACCCACGTGACCCACGGCGGACAAGCCCCAGAAGCCGATGTCGTAGGTGCCCGTCAGGTCGAGGTAGCCGCTGTTGGTCGTGTCCTGGCCGTCCGGACTCACCAGGCCGAACAGGCGGGTCAGCGAGTGCGAATACTTCAGCGTGATGGTTTTCCAGCCCACGGCGGCATACAGTTCGAAGGTATGCGGACGCGGGAAATAGGCGCCGGACGGATAGCTGCCCGGGTAGTAGTACTGCAGGCCACCGAAGTCGATGGTCCAGTCCGGAACGATTTCCTTCTTCCAGCCGCCGTAGAAGTCCATTTCGATGGGCGCGCTCACCGCGGAATTTCCGTCCGAAATCCAGCTGATGTTCGATGCCCATACGCCGGCGTAGAGGCCGGACTCATGCGCGAGGTCGAAGCCGCCCTGCACCGCCGGACGCTTCGCCGTTTGCGAGATGCCACGGAAACGGTAGTCCGAGAACAACCCGATGTTGGCGGTCACGGTGAACGGTTCAGCCGCAGCTGCGGCGGCCGGCGCCGCACTGGCGGCGGACGCGTCGCCGCTTGCCTGCGCGAAAGCGCCCGTGGATCCCGCCATCGCCCCGAAGAACACAACGCCAGCCATCGCAGTCGACACTTTTTTCATCACTTTCCCCTAAGTTGAGTATTGAAGTCTTGGTACAGCGTGCGGCAGGTTCCGGATTGGGTAGAGCAACTCCCGTGCCAGATCCGTCGTCTGCGTTTGCTGCGACGCGCAAGATACGAATTTCGGGATAAAAAAAGGGCAAAATTGCAGTGCCGTCCGCATGGCGAAGCGCACTTTGGCCATGTCGTCACCTGCCGCAACCCCGCGCGGGGTATCGTGTCGAACCCTTGCCGGGCAACGATCGGACGCCTCAGCTGCGTTGGCTGGCCGCGATAAACGGTGTTAGAGTTGCGCCAGCGTTATGGACCGTCTCCGATGCACCACCTTGCACCGGTCAGACCGGCACGACGCAGCACACTGACGGTGCAGGCACCACGTTGGTGCGAACAAATGGAGAGAGGAAGGCTTATGAAACCGAACGAGATCCTGCAAGACATGCAAGCCAAGGTGAGCGACCTGCTCAGGCAATCGCCCGCGAAGGATATCGAGCGCAACGTCAAAAGCCTTCTCAATCAGGGCTTCAACCGTCTCGATCTGGTGACTCGGGAGGAGTTCGACGTTCAGGCGCAGGTGCTCGCGCGCACGCGCGAGAAACTCGAAGCGCTCGAGAAGCGCGTGGCCGAACTCGAAAGCCTGCGCGGCGAAGCGCAGGACTGACGACCCGAAACGGGGCGCTGCGGCGCCCCTTGTCGTTTCTGGCCCGGCGCCAAGGCGTCGGCCAGCGGTTTGCGCGTCCCTGCCTCTGCCTCTGCTCCCGCCGGGTGCCCCCCCCCCGGACATTCGCCGAAATTGCGCC
>JABLTH010018091.1_pt1 | contig 10848 bp, 13 predicted proteins | sample 7875711 | NCBI WGS metagenome assembly JABLTH01 (sample SAMN14941262, study PRJNA633318) | bioreactor metagenome | isolation source: bioreactor | place: China | collected 2019-03-05 | reverse complement strand
TCCGGCTCGATGGACCTCCAGCAGGTGACGCTCACGCAGATGCGCTACGCGGTGGCGATCGACGAGCTGCGCAGCTTCGGCCTCGCGGCGCAGCAGTGCCACGTCTCGCAATCGGGCCTCAGCATGCAGATCCGCAAGGTCGAGGACCTGCTGGCGACGGTGCTCTTCGACCGCCGCAAGAAGCCCGTCCTGGTGACGCCGGAAGGCGCGGCCGTGATCGCGCAGATGCGCAAGGTGCTGCGCGAGACCGAGCGACTCGGGCAGATCGCGAGCGACCAGGACGCTCCCGCCGGGCCGTTTCGGCTCGGCGTGATCCCGACGCTTTCGTCGAGCGTGATTCCGCTCTTCGTCCGGGGATTCGTCGAGCGGCACCCGAACGTCGCGCTGTCGATCGAGGAGATCCGGACCGAGGAGCTGATCGCGCGCCTGCAGGCCGACACGCTCGATGCGGGTCTCGCGGCGACCCCCCTCGCGGTGCCGGAGCTGCACGAGGAAGGGGTCGGGCGCGAGACGCTGTGGGCATACCTGCCGCCGGGAGACCCGCTCCTCGAGAAGAAGACGCTGCGTCAGGCCGACCTCGCGGATCGGGCGCTCTGGATCATGCCCGAAGGCCACTGCTTCCGGAGCCAGGTCCTGTCCTACTGCGGGACGCGGCACGTCTCCGCGCCGGCGAACATGCGCTTCGAGAGCGGCAGCTTCGAGACGCTGATCCGTCTGGTGGACGAGGGGCTCGGCGCGACCGTGCTCCCGGCGCTCGTCGTGCAGCACCTCGATCGACGGCGGCAGACGACGCGCGTGCGCGCGCTCACCGCACCCTCCCCCGTCCGCGAGATCGGCTTCGTCCGGGCGCGCCTCGACTATCGGCGCGCGGTCGCCCGCGCGCTCGCGGAGTCGATCCGCGCCGGCCTCGCCGCGGCGCTCGGGCCGGCGCCTCGCCGGGCGGTCGTCCTCGACCCGCTCGCCGAGGTGTGAGCGAACGCGCTCCCGGTTGCTTGACCGCCGGCGCGGCTCCCGCTACCCGGTGGCGACCCTCGCCGAGGAGCCCACGGTGCCCGACACCACCCCGCGCGCAGACCGTCACGCGAAGTATCTCCGCCTGATCGAGCGCTGCCGCGACCTCGAGCCCGTCGCGACGGCCGTCGCCCACCCGTGCGATGCGAACGCGCTGCGCGCGGCGGTCGACGCGGCGAACGAGAACCTCATCGAGCCGATCCTGGTCGGGCCGCGCACGCGGATCGAGGCCGTCGCCGCGGAGATCGGGATCGACGTGTCTGCGCTCCGGATCGTCGAAACGCCGCACAGCCACGAGGCCGCCCGCGTCGCCGTCGAGCTCGTCCGCCGCGGAGAGGCCGAGGTGCTGATGAAGGGGAGCCTCCACTCCGACGAGCTGCTCCACGAGGTGACCTCGCCATCGACCGGTCTGCGCACCGACCGCCGCATCAGCCAGGTCTTCGTGATGGACGTCCCCACCTATCCAAAGCCGCTGTTCGTGACCGACGCGGCGGTGAACATCTTCCCCACGCTCGACGACAAGGTCGACATCTGCCAGAACGCGATCGAGCTCGCCCACGACCTCGGGATCGAGTGCCCCAAGGTCGCAATCCTCTCGGCGATCGAGATCGTGACGTCGAAGATCCCGTCGACGATCGAGGCCGCGGCGCTGTGCAAGATGGCCGAGCGGGGACAGATCACCGGCGCGCTCCTCGACGGACCGCTCGCGATGGACAACGCGATCGATCGCGACGCGGCGCGCGCCAAGGGGCTGCGGTCGCCGGTGGCGGGCGACGCCGACATCCTGCTGGCGCCCGACCTCGAGGCCGCGAACATGGTGGCCAAGCTCCTGGCGTTCCTCGCCAACGCCGAGACCGCCGGGATCGTCCTCGGCGCACGCGTTCCGATCGCGCTGGCGAGCCGCGCCGATTCGGTTCGCGCGCGCGTGGCGAGCTGCGCGGTAACGGTGCTGGTCGCGCACGCGAAGCGGCGGCGGGCGCCGGAGGGCGTCTAGCCGACCGCCCCGAGATCGCGCTCCGGCGCGAGGCGCACGACGTCCTGAGCTCGCCGAATGAGCGATCTGAGCACCCTTGCCGATCTCGCCGACGTTCTGAGTGGCGGGGCCGTCGTCGGCGGTGCCGCGTTCGCGATCCTTCAGCTTCGTGACTACCGCCGACAGCGCCGCGAGAACGCTGCGGCCGAGCTGGTCCACTCGTTCTACGACCCGGAATTCGCGCGAGCCGTCCGCCTCGTCCGGCTGCTCCCGGACGCATGCACCGCGGCCGATCTTCGTTCGAAGGGGCCGGAATTCGAGGAAGCGGCGATCCTCGTCTCGTTCGCCTTCGAGACGATCGGGCTCCTCGTCTTTCGCGAAGTCACGCCCTTCTCGATCGTCGAGGACTTGACCGGCGGCCTCGCGGTCTTGATGTGGCGAAAGCTCGAGCGCTGGCAACGAGACGTACGCGCCGAGAGCAAGCAGGAGAGCTGGGCGGAGTGGTTCCAGTGGCTCGCCGAGCGCCTGATCGAGAGCGCTCGGGCCGGCAACAAGAGACCGGCGCACGAGGCCTTCTCCGACTGGCGGCCGAGAACGTAGCGCCGCGCCGGGGGGCCGATCCGCCGCCCGCGAGCAGCGGGCCGGCCGCCGAGCTGCTCCGAGTTCGTGTCGAGCGCGGCCGCCAGCTTCAGCAGCTCGCCATTCCGCGCACACCACAGCTCGAGTCCTAGCGGTCCTCGGCGTGGATGTGGTGATGCTCGCTCGCCGAGGCGGATGCCAGCGCGTGCACAGCCTCGACGTAGTGCACGTATTCGACGTAGGCGGACACATAGGCTCTCCCAGCCTCGACGCTCTCGTCGGCGTGGGGCTTGGCCCCAGCAACTCTCGCAAAGCGCTCGCGAAGGCCAGCCGCGATACGTTCGCCGACCTCCGCGGCCAGGCGATCCGCCGAGCCTTTCTCCAGCGCCTTGTCGGCCGCCGCGATTCCGGGGTCGACCTGCCCCGCCGGTTTCAGGCCGGTGAACGCGACGCCTTCTCCGGCGCGGTGGATGCGGACCAGGGTCTCGAAGAAGTGACGGTCGGCGAGATCGCGCGCATCATCTCCCAGCCGCCGGACCTCGAGCGTCTTCGTGAACGCTTGTCGGATCTCCTCCTCGTCGTCGGCACGAACCCACCCAAGAACGGGTGTCACATCTCCCTTCGCGAGGGCTGCCTTCGCGGCAAGCACCACCGGGCCGTCGAGCGTATCGCAGTGAGCATGCGCCGGATGAGGCGCGAACGCTGACACGATGACGAGCGCAATGACGATCTGTTTGATCATGAGAATCTCCGTCTTGCGGCCCAACGGCTCGGCGCTCAGCTGCGAGCCACAGCGCCTCCGTGGATCGCTCGCAGCGCCAGAGTTACAATGCCAAACGCTACCAAAGGCCGATTGGAACGCGCTGTGGCTCGTCAGCTGCAGCGCCTTGTTGGACGGCGCGTTCTTCGGGAGCTCGAACGAGAATGAGCAAGACGGCCCAGAAGGTGCTTCACGAGGCGCTCCGACTCGAGCCAGTGGATCGAGCTGAACTCGCCGCGGAGCTGCTCGCGAGCCTGGATGGGGAGCCGGACGAGGACGTGGAGGCGGCATGGGCGGAGGAGATCGAGCGCCGCGCCGCACGCGCGCGGTCCGGTGAGGATCCGGGGCGGCCGTGGGCCGAGGCTCATACCGCGGTCAAGGGCGTGTTGAGCAAGGGGTGACGCTCACCATTCGGATCAGCGAGGAGGCGGACGCTGAGATGGCAGAAGCCGCTCGCTGGTACGAGACGCACCGCGCGGGTTTGGGCGTAGAGCTTCTGGAGGCCGTGGATACCGCCGTCGCGCAAGTCGCGAAATTGCCGCGGATGGGATCGCCCGTGCCTGGGGTATCAGATCCCGCAATACGGCGAAGACCCGTGCGCCGCTTCCCGTACCACGTTGTTTACGTGGAGCTTCCGGATCGGCTACAGATTCTCGCGATCGCGCACGACCGCCGCAGGCCTGGGTACTGGATGGGCCGGCTTCGCAGCTAGCGTTCGCCGCGCCGTCCAACAACGTCTTCGACGGTGCGAAACGGGGCCCCCTTCGATGCGACGAGCGAACGTGGCCGGGCTCCTTCCGCGGCATCGACGGCGTCCTCGATCCGCTCGCCGCGGGCAGGACGCTCGCGAGCGTTCGCGCTGCGAAGCGGCGTAGCCGGGCTGCAGCCGGCGTAGGCGAGGCGCATTCCTCTCCGCAGCGCAGGCCAACATTCCGCTCGAGGAGGCGGAACACCGCCATGAGGGCGCCCGCACGATCAATCCTCGACCCCATCCGCACCGCGAGGACTGCGACCGGCCTCACGCCGGGAGCAGCACGTCCCGGGCTCGGACGCGCAGCAGCGGCGGCCCTGCCGCGCGCAGGCCCAGCTCGAAGATGAGCCCCTCCGGCGCGCGCCCGCTGCAGCGCAGGGTGCCGGCGTGAATGGCCCGCAGGTGATGGAACGCGCAGAGCGTGGTGCGATTCCACGGCTCGTCGGGGCCGCCCGCGGATCTGAACTGAACGTGATGGGCCTGAAGATTTCGCCGCGCCGTGCATCCCGGCGCGGTGCAGCGGAAGTGGTCGCGGACGAAGTCCGCGTAGTCGCGGAACTGCGCTCCCTGCTCCAGCCACGCGGCGATCGCGTGGTCGAGGATCCAGAGCAGTGCGTCCGTGGCGCTCTGCCGGGTCTGCTTCTCGGCTTCGAGGTGCAGACGGGCGGCCGCGAGAGCCGTGAGAAACACGTTGGCCGCCTCCAGGGGAGCCGTGAAGGTGATGACATCGCGCGCCGTGTCGCGAGCGGCGAGCGCAGGCGCAATGCTCCCAGAGCCTCAGCCGCGATGTCCTCGGCGCACTCCCAGACCGGGAGGGCTTCGCCGGCCTCTGCCGCTTCTCCGGCGAATGCAGCTTCACCCGGCGCCCTCGGCCTGAAGGCCGCGCGCAGCATCGCCTCGGCCGCGAGCACCGTGCGACCACGCAGCGCCGCAGCGAAGGCCTCGTCGGTCTCCGGCGACGCATGGGCGACGGCGCGACGCGCCACCGACCATGAGATCTCGGACGAGAGGACTGCGGCCCGCAGCTGCGGGAGCCCCGCGAGCGCCTCCCAGACGCGAGCCCACCCGCGGACGGCGTGGGCGGTTACGCCGAGCCGCTCGCGGGCGTAGTCGCCGAGGCAGCGGAAGGCGAGCATCTCGTAGGCACGGCGCTTCACCAGCCGCAGCGCCAGCAGGCCCAGCGCAGGGCGCAGCGCAGCGCGCTCGGCGACGAGAGATTGCACGCGCCCATCGGCATCGCGGCCGCGCAGGAAGGCCAGCGCCGCCGGTGAGGAGAGACAGGACGAATGCCCCGCGTGCGCCGGGAGAGGGGCCGGAGACGCCCCTGCATCTCGGGCGGATCGCTCGCAGGCGGCCGAGGGAAGGCGAGAGGACATGTGCGAGGCCTTCGGGACGGCGGGATGACAACACCAGACTACGCGAAAGAAAGACGAATGTCAAGGGGCACGTGCGGAGTCCGACCTCGCCCCGGAGCTTCACGCAGCAACCGCAGCGGTTGTCGAAGACGAACCAGGCTGCCCGCGTACGGGTCCTCGCCTCGGAACACCCGCTGCACCAGGGCGAGCAGGCCCTGGAAGGACTTCCGCAGGTCGGTCGGGCGCGTGCCGGCGAAGATCCGCCGCGGCCCGCTGCTCGCCCCCATCCCGCTACGGCCGCCAGCGCAGCACAGCGCCGCCCGGGAGCACGAGCTCGAACCCGCCCGGTGTCACGCTGCGTGTCTCGTCGAGCGAGCCCGCGTGCAGCTCGATGAACCGTCCCGTCGGCGCGGGAGTGCCACGGCTCTGCAGTCGCCATCGCGCGAAGGCCGATCTCGAGACCCGCCCCGGCCGACAGAACGCCGGTGCCGAGAGTCCGCTCGCTTCGAACCGTGTCGCAGGGCCGCCGGGCTGCGAGGGACCGCCCTCGCGGCGCCCGCGGCCGTGGCCCTCGTTCAGCCGGCTCGTGCGCGAGAGCATGCACGGGGTCGTGCGCAGCGCCGGCGGCCGGCTACGCTCGCACGATCGTCATGATCGTCGGCCTTCTCCTCGCGATTCTCCTCGGCGCCCTCACCTGGAGCCTCGCCGAGTTCCTGCTACACAACTTCGTGCTGCATGGCATGCGCGGGCGCGGCATCGCCTCTCGCGAGCACCTCCAGCATCACGCACGGCCCGACTACTTCGCGCCGGCGCGTCACAAGCTCGCGTCGGCGGCCGCCGTGACGGCCGTCCTGCTCCCGCTCGCCGTCTGGCTCGCCGGCACGGCGGCCGGTCTCGCATACACCGCGAGCTTCGTCGCGACCTACTTCGCTTACGAGATCGCGCACCGCCGCGCTCACACCCATCCACCCCGTACCGGCTACGGGCTCTGGATGCGCAAGCACCACTTCCACCACCACTTTCGGGCGCCCCTTCGCAATCACGGGGTCACCAGCCCGGTGTGGGACCTCGTCTTCCGCACCCTCGACGTCCCTCACGTCGTCGCCGTCCCACGGCGGTTCGCCGCCAGTGCGGTGCGCTGGCTGGTGGACGATCACGGCGCGCTGCGAGCGGAGTACGAGGGCCACTTCGTCCTCGCGGGCCGCGCAGTCCCGGACAGCGCGCAGCCCGAACGCGACGCCGATGCGGCCTTCGCCAACCTCGCGCCGGGAGCGTAGCCGCGAGGAGAACTCCAGGGTCGAGGTCGGCGGACCGGCATGGACCCGGCAGACCGATCTCGTTTCGGCGAAGACCCTCGACGTTCACGACGCCAGGACGGGCCTGTCCGGCCTGCTCGCCGAGATCGAGAAGAGCGGCCGGCGGATGCTCGGCGATTCTGGACGTCTGAGCATCGCTGCTTCTCGCATACGCAGATCGGCGTCTCTCCCGCTCCGCCCGTGAGCGAATCGGTCGAGAGTCGGTTCGCTGGTTCTGCAGCCCGAACAGCTTCGAGATCGCGGCGAACGAGCGGCGGGGTGTCGCGGGACAGGTACTGCGCGGCCAGGAAGACACGATCTCTTGCGCACCTGCTCTCGCCGCGAATCCTCCATGCTTCCCACCGGAGGGGATGGAGCGCCCGCGCCTACGACCTCGCCGCTTCGAAGGTGTCGCACGCGTCGGGGTCGCCCGCCCTCGAACCAGCGCACGCGCTGCTCCGAGGAGCCGTGCGTGAAGGTTTCCGGAACGACGACGACGCGGGATTGCTGCTGCACGCGGTCATCGCCGATCGCCGCGGCGGCGCCGAGCGCCTGCGCGAGATCGCCCGGCGCAGCAGCCGAGGCCTCCGCGCCCGATCGCCGGGCCGGCGGCGCGCACGCCGGTGGACGTCACGGCGAGGACCGGAACCCGGCGCTGATCTCCGAGCGTCTCGTCGCGTTCGATCGTCGGAGGATCCGCACATTGCTCCTCTCGGCCGCCGCCCGGGCGCCGGCGCCGTTCCGGCCGCGGCCAACCGTTGACCGATCCTCGACGCGGCCGCAATGTTCGCCCGCCATGACGTCCCGATCGCTCTTCCGCGCGGTGGCCGGCTTGCTGCTTCTGGTGGCCGCGCTGAGCGCATGCGCGCGAGCTCCGAGCGTGCCCGAGAGCGTCGTCGCGGACGGGCTCGCGAACGGGCGCGTCATTCACCAGGAAGTGGCGCAGACCACGGCCGGGCGCGTCGCGGGACGCGTCGAATCGGACGGGCTGCGGATCTTTCTCGGCATTCCCTTCGCCAGCCCCGCCGTGGGCGAGCTGCGCTTCGAAGCGCCGCAGCCCGCGCAGCCCTGGACGGGCGTGTATCCCGCCCTCGCCTTCGGCCCGGTGGTCCCGCAGAGCTACGACAAGACGGAAATCTCGTCGCTGTACTTCCAGGACGAGGATTGTCTGCGGCTCAACGTCTGGACGCCGTCGCTCGACGACGCGAAGCGTCCGGTGATGGTCTTCATTCACGGCGGCGGGTACATCTGGGGATCGAGCGCGGATCCTCTGTACGACGGCGCGAGTCTCTCACGCCGCGGCCAGGTCGTGGTGGTCTCGCTCAACTACCGCATGGGCGCTCTCGGCTACCTCGATCTCTCGGAAGTCGGGGGAGACGCGTACGCGGACAGCGGGAATCTCGCGGTGCTCGACCAGATCGCCGCGCTGCGCTGGGTGCGCGACAACATCGCCCGTTTCGGCGGAGATCCCGGGAACGTGACGATCTTCGGCGAATCCGCCGGCGCCGGAAGCGTCACGACGCTGCTCACCGTGCCGCCGGCGCGAGGCCTGTTCCGCCGGGTGATCTCGCAGAGCGGCGCCTTCCGGATCACGCGCTCACAGGAGTACGCGCGCGAGGTCACCCGTCGCTTCCTGCGGGCCGCAGGCGTCAGCGACGTCGCCGGCCTCAAAGCGCTCTCGCAGGCGCAGATCCTCGCCGCACAGGTGCGGCTCATCGAGGAGGCCGGACTCGGAAGCGATCGGCTGTTCGGGCCCGTTCGCGACGGGCGGCTCGTTCCGCAGGATCCGCTTCGAGCCGTCGCCGAAGGGTGCGCCGAGGGCGTCGAGCTGCTGACCGGGACCACCGAGGACGAAGCGCGCTACTGGATCAAGTACGAGCCAGCGCTGCCGTACATCCCGGCTTCGCTCACGCTGTCGTTCACGCCCGACACGAGCGCCTGGGACGCGGCGACGCGCGACCGGATCATCGACTACTACGAGCGCCGCCTGCCCGATGCGAAGAGCGGCGACGTCGCGCTGGCGATCGCCACCGACTTCTTCTTTCGGATGCCGCAGATCCATCTCGCCGAGGCGCAGGCGCCGCACGGCAACACGTGGATGTACCTCTTCACCTGGGACTCCCCCGTCGACGGCGGCGTCTACGGCGCGCGACATGCACTCGAGCTGCGATTCATGTTCGACAACCCGGATTCGGACGTCGGAGATGCGCCGCCGATGCATCTCGTGGACGCCATGCAGGACTCCTGGGTCTCGTTCGCCGCGAAGGGCACGCCCGATCACGGCGGCATCCCGGCGTGGCCGAAGTACGACGCCCAGCGCCGCGCGACGATGGTCTTCGACGAGACGACCCGCGTGGTCGACGATCCGGCGCGCGAAGATCGCCTCTTCTGGGAGGGGCAGGCGCTCGGCCGGACGCTCGTGAAGTAGGGCAGTTGCGGACTCCTCCGGCACGCGCGAAGCTCCCCGCTGCCGTTCTTGAATAAAACTATTATGTAGCCGGTCGGTGGGGGCGACGCGGCGACCGGAGGTCCCGATGCTCGCGGTCGAACCGACGAAGGCGCTGGACGGCAGCTCCGGCGAGGCCGATCCGGAGCGCATCGAACGCGAGGGCGGCCGAACTTCGCGGATCCGGATCGTCGCACCCGGCAGCGAATGGAACCCGGTCGAACGGGCGATCCTCGAGCGGCGCAGCATCCGCAAGTACAAGAAGACGCAGGTCCCCCCGCACCTCGTCCGGCGGGTGCTCGAAGCCGCGCGCTTCGCGCCTTCCCAGGGCAACTGCCAGCCCTGGAAGTTCGTCGTCGTTCGCGACCGGGAGATGATCCGGTCGATGGAAGCGTTCTGCGTCGCCGAGTCGAAGAAGCTCTCGGAGGGCTTCGACTACACGACGCTCGAAAAGGGTTCGTGGCGCCGCCGGATCACGCGCGCGAAGACGAGGCTGCTCACTCGGCTGAAGCCGAATCTGCTGCATCCCGTTCCGGTGCGCGTCGCGACGCTGATCGCGCAGGGCCGCTTCAAGGTCTTTCACGACGCGCCGACCGTCGTTCTGCTGTTGATGGACAAGCGAGGCATCGGCGCCCCCGAAGTCGACATCGGCATCTGCGGCACCAACCTCGTCATCGCCGCCCAGAGCCTCGGCATCGGCACCTGCTGGGTGGGCTTCTCGAAGCTGCTCGGCAACGACCCGGCGTGGCGCGAGCGGCTCGGGGTCGAGGATCCCTACGAGTTCAGCGAGGCGATCTGCATGGGCTATCCGACCGGAAATCCCACGCACCTGATCGAGCGCGAGACGCACGAGATCGCGTGGTTCGAGAACGGGAAGAAAGAAATCCTCTTTTGAGCGTGGAGCGACCATGTCGATGCTGTCCAGGCAAGAGCGCCGCCGATTCCCGGAATGGGACGACCCCGCGGAGTGCATCTTCCAGCGCGTCCGCATCGAATCCTCGGTCTGTGACGGCTGCCGCCTCTGCACGCTCGTCTGCCCGTCCAACGTGCTCGAGATGAGAGGCCCGAAGGGTGCGCTGCGCGCGCACGTCAAGGACGATCATCGCGGCTGCATCAGTTGCAACAACTGCCACGCCATCTGCGAGAACGGCGCCATCGGCGCGACGCTGCCGTACGACTTCGTCGGCTACTACCGCCAGCTCGGCCGCGGATCGTTCGCACCGCCGAGAAAGTTCTGATTTCGACACTGCCGCGACGGCGGCTCCTGCCCGCGCACGGCCCGGAGGAGGCGAACGCATGGACCTGACGCGCCGACGATTCCTGCAGACCACCGGGGCGACCGCCCTCCTGATGACGCTGGGGCACCTGAAGGTCGCGTCGGCGGCGTCGTCCGACGCGACGCGGGCGCCTCTCGCGTCGCCTCCGCAGTACGAGGGATGGGCCGACGTCTGGCGCAGGAAGTGGACCTGGGACCGCGTGGTGCACTGCTCGCACAATCGCGTGAACTGCATGTCGGCGTGCGCGTGGGACGTCTACGTGAAGGACGGCGTCGTCTGGCGCGAAGAGCAGTCGCACGCCTACGACGAGGGCGGACGCGCGGGAACGCCGGACTTCTTCCCGCGCGGCTGCCAGAAGGGCGCCTGCTACAGCAGCCTCATGAACTCGCCCCAGCGGCTGC
>JABLTH010062982.1_pt1 | contig 10850 bp, 8 predicted proteins | sample 7875711 | NCBI WGS metagenome assembly JABLTH01 (sample SAMN14941262, study PRJNA633318) | bioreactor metagenome | isolation source: bioreactor | place: China | collected 2019-03-05 | reverse complement strand
CTCGCCTTCACCTTTGTGGCCAACGGGCTACGCGACGCCCTCGACAGCAGGCAACAGCTCTTGTCGGCCTGAGTTGTACACGGCTGTCAATAACCTTCAGGCTTCATCCTGAAAAAGTTAAAAATCCGCTTCCCGGAGGGTAGCCGGATTGCGTATATTTACAAGACTGGGCCGGTAGCAGGCCCTTTTCCGTCATCATGCCGAACTTTTCCCACCTGCACGTCCATACGCAGTTTTCCCTGTTGGACGGGGCTGCCGATATATCCGACCTCTATAAAAAGGCCGTCAAGGACAAGATGCCTGCCATTGCCATCACCGATCATGGCAATATGTTCGGCGCTTTTAAGTTTGTCGCGGAGGCTTCCAAACACAACACGAAAGAACATCCGGATACGATCAAGCCGATCGTCGGATGCGAATTCTATGTGGTGGAGAATCGCCACAAGCAACAGTTCACCAAAGACGACCGCGACCAGCGTTTTCATCAGCTCCTGTTGGCGAAGAACGCGGAAGGGTACAAGAACCTGGTCAAGCTGTGTTCACTCGGCTACATCGAAGGGTTGTATGGTAAATATCCCCGCATCGACAAGGAGTTGGTGTTGAAGTACCATAAAGGGTTGATCGCGACTACCTGCTGCCTGGGTGCCCTCGTACCGCGCACCATTCTGCGTAAAGGCGAGGCCGAAGGAGAGAAAGAGTTCAAGTGGTGGCTCGACCTGTTCGGTGAGGATTATTACATCGAACTTCAACGACACGATATTCCCGAACAGCACAAAGTGAATGAGGTGCTGTTGCGATGGGCGGTCAAGTATGGTGTAAAGGTGATCGCCTCGAACGATTCCCATTATACCGATCGCGATGATTACAATGCCCACGACATCCTGCTGTGTATCAATACCGGGGAGAAGCAGGCGACTCCGACGATGAAGGAGTTCAGCGACGACGATGCTTTTACCAAAGGCAAGCGCTTCGCTTTCTACAACGACCAGTTCTATTTCAAGACGACCGACGAAATGTCGGCCCTCTTCGCCGATGTGCCGGAAGCGATCGACAACACCAACGAGATCGTCTCCAAGGTCGATACGCTCCGGCTGAAGCAGGACATCCTGCTGCCGCACTATCAGTTGCCGAAGGGATTTACCGACCAGGACGAATACCTGCGGCACATCACCTTCGAGGGCGCGAAAAAGCGTTATGGCGATATCGCCCCGGAAACCGAAGAGCGACTCAACTTCGAGTTGTTTACGATCAAGACGATGGGCTTCGCGGGCTACTTCCTGATCGTTGCGGATTTCATCAAGGCCGGCCGCGACCTCGGCGTTTTCGTCGGACCAGGCCGCGGATCGGCCGCCGGTTCTGCCGTGGCGTATTGCATCGGCATTACGAATATTGATCCGATCAAGTACAACCTGCTGTTCGAGCGATTCCTGAATCCGGATCGCAAGAGCATGCCCGATATCGATACCGACTTCGACGATGTAGGCCGTCAGAAAGTGATCGACTATGTCGTGACGAAGTACGGACGAAACCAGGTGGCCCAGATCGTCACCTACGGCACCATGGCCGCCAAGATGAGCATCAAGGACGTTGCGCGTGTCCTGGATCTTCCATTGCCCGAATCCAACGCCCTGGCCAAGCTGGTGCCGGAGCGGCCAGGCATCGAACTCCAGCGGGTACTCGAAGCCCCGCTCGATGGAGAAAAAAGCCTCCGGGAAAAAGAGAACCTCAGCAGCGACGATCTGGAACAGGTCAAGCGCCTGCGTGAGATCTATAAAGGCAAGGATCTGCAAGCGGCGGTGTTGCGGGAAGCCCTCCGATTGGAAGGGTCGGTCCGGAATACAGGCATCCATGCCGCTGGTATCATCATCGCGCCGAAGGATCTCACCGAGATCATCCCGGTCGCCACCTCGAAGGATACGGAATTGCTCATCACCCAGTATGATGGCAAAGTCATTGAGGATGCCGGCGTCATCAAGATGGACTTCCTTGGGCTGAAAACGCTGACGATCATTCGTGATGCGCTGCGTCTCATTGAGCAGAATCACGGTGTCAAGATCGATATCGATGCCATCCCGCTCGACGATACCAAGACGTTTGAACTCTACCAACGCGGCGAAACAAACGGAACGTTCCAGTTCGAATCCGCCGGCATGCAGAAATACCTCAAGGAGTTGCGCCCCGACAAGTTCGAGGACCTCATCGCCATGAACGCCCTCTACCGTCCGGGCCCGCTGGAATACATCCCCAACTTTATCGCACGTAAACACGGCCGGGAGGCGGTTGCCTACGACCTGCCGGCGATGGAAGAATACCTTCAGGAGTCTTACGGGATCACCGTCTATCAGGAGCAGGTCATGCTGCTGTCGCAAAAACTGGCCGGATTCACCAAGGGCGACGCGGATACGCTGCGGAAGGCGATGGGCAAGAAGCAGAAGGACGTACTCGACAAGATGAAGTCGAAGTTCATGGACGGTTGCAAAGCCAACGGACATGATCCGGAGGTCTGCGAGAAGATCTGGACCGACTGGGAAGCGTTCGCTTCCTATGCGTTCAATAAATCACACTCCACCTGCTACGCGTTCGTAGCGTTCCAAACGGCCTACCTCAAAGCGCATTACCCGGCCGAATACATGGCTTCGGTACTGACGCACAACCTCGGAACGATCGATAAGATCACCTTCTTCATGGAAGAATGCCGGCGGATGGGTATTCCGGTTCTCGGGCCCGACGTGAACGAATCGCTCTATGATTTCAGTGTCAACCAACAAGGACAGATTCGATTCGGATTGGGTGCGGTGAAAGGGGTTGGGGAGAACGCGGTGATCTCCATCATTGACGAACGAACCAAAGAGGGGCCCTACGAAAGCATTTTCGATCTTACCAAACGTGTCAGCAGCAAGGCGATGAACAAGAAATGCCTGGAGAGCCTTGTGCAGGCCGGTGCGCTGGACAGCCTTGGATCGATCGAGCGATCACGCTATTTCGCGATCGATCCCAAAGACAACGCCAACGGCATCGAGAAGGCGATACGTTTCGGTAGCGCCTTGCAGAACAAACAAGGTTCCATGCAGAATAGCCTTTTCGGAGACGATCATGAAGAGACCATCGCATTGCCCGTGATTCCGGAAGGGGAGTTTTGGAATAACCTGGAGAAGTTGCGGAAGGAAAAAGAAGTAATCGGATTCTACATCAGCGGCCATCCCCTCGACGAATACCGGTTCGAGATCCGCAGCTTTTGCAGTCATCGCATCGAACAACTGGCGAACCTGGAGGAGTTGAAGAACCGGGAAGTTTCCATTGCGGGAATTCTGACGGAAGTGAATCACCGTATCAGCAAGAATGGAAAACCATTCGGCTCGTTCACTGTTGAGGATTATACCGGCGGGGTTCAAATGGTCTTGTTCGGAGAGGACTACATGAAGATGAAAGACTACCTGGCACAGGAATCATTCGTCTTCATCAGGGCCAAAGTCCAGAACCGGTTCAATGCACCCGATCAGTATGAAGTTCGCCCGTATATGATGCAGTACCTGTCCGACGTAAGCGATAAAATGGCAAAATCCTTTACACTCAAACTGCCTTTGAGTGTCTTGTCGGAAGGGTTGATTGACCGCCTCTCGGACGTCCTGTCCGCCAGTCCGGGCAATTGCCAGGTGAAGATCCAGGTCAGCGACCCGGTGGACAATCTGGCGGTGGATTTACCTTCCAGAAAGCTTAGAATCCGCCTGAATAGGCAGCTTCTGGAGGATCTTGACGCCATCGGGACAGTAGAATATCAAGTTAATTAGTGACAATAAGGCGGAAACCGGCCTTGGCTGGGATTTTGCCTAAGTTTGTGCCCGCTACGGGAAGAAGTAAAAACATCAAAAAACCAAAGAAAAATGGCATTAGAAATTAACGACCAGAATTTCGAAGAACTGGTCATGAAGTCCGATAAGCCGGTCCTCGTCGATTTTTGGGCCGAGTGGTGTGGACCCTGCCGCATGGTAGGTCCGATCGTGGAAGAACTCGCCAAAGAATACGACGGCAAGGCTGTGATCGGTAAGGTAAACGTGGATCATAACCCGAACATTTCGATGAACTTCGGTATCCGGAATATCCCGACCCTGTTGATCTTCAAGAACGGTCAGGTAGTCGACAAGCAGGTCGGCGCCGTACCGAAGTCGATTCTGGCCAATAAATTGAACGCCCAGATCGCCTGATCGATCCTGGACGCATAGAGCAGAGCGGTTAGCCCCAAGGCTGGCCGCTCTTTGCTTTTCAATACCGCCCGAAGCGATTCGTTATCTTTGATCCCATGCCGGTCAATCAACAGGAGATCCAACGTTTCGGTCACCTCGAACTGCTTGCCAAGCAGGTAGTGGAGGGATTCATCACCGGGCTGCACAAAAGTCCGTTTCATGGTTTCTCCGTGGAATTCGCCGAGCACCGGCTCTACAATACCGGCGAATCGACCCGGCACATCGATTGGAAACTCTTCGGCCGTACCGAAAAGCTCTTCGTCAAACGCTACGAAGAAGAGACCAACCTGCGTTGTCAGTTGGTCATCGACAATTCTTCCTCGATGCACTTCCCGGAACCCGGGCAATCGAAGATCCCGAACAAGATCGATTTCTCGGTGCATGCCGCCGCTGCACTGGCGTATCTGCTGCGAATGCAACGCGACGCGGTCGGACTCAGCGTCTTCTCCGACACGATGGAGATGAACACACCGCCCCGTTCGAGTTCTGTGCATCATAAGCTTTTATTCTCCCAATTCGAAGACCTGTTACGTCATAAGGGTCTTGAGCTTGCGAAGAAAACGGTCGCGGCATCCGCGCTGCACGAGATCGCGGAGACCATTCATCGTCGTTCGCTCGTCATCATCTTCAGCGATATGATGGATTCGCGGGCCTCATCCGAGGAGCTGTTTTCGGCCCTGCAGCACTTGCGGTACAACAAGCATGAAGTGGTGCTGTTTCACGTGGTCGACAAGCGCCTGGAAGAAGAATTCATGTTCGAGAACCGGCCTTATCGGTTCGTGGATGTGGAATCAGGACAGGAGATCAAGGTGCACAGCAATGAAGTACGGGCCTCCTATGTACAGGCTATGGCGGATTACAAACGTGAATTGAAACTCCGCTGCGGTCAATACCGCATCGATTTCGTCGAAGCCGACATCCGGCAAGGCTTCGAACAGGTGCTGCTGCCCTTCCTGCTCAAGCGCGAGCGGATGTTCTGAGTTCAGAAGCTATAGGTGAGCACCAGGTTGAGGTTGCTCATATCCGTCTTGTTGAAACGGTAGGCTTCCTTTCCGAACAGTTCTCCCTGGTTGAACTTGTGCACGACCAACGCCTGCAGATCGAGCCCTTCGAATGTGCCGCTGAAGTGGCGTCGGTATTCCAGGTTCACCTGTACATACGACGGCATTCCGTATTTGTTCAGGGCTGCATCATTGGCATCGGGGAGGAGATAATAACCCGCGGCGACGAAGAATCGGTTTGTGGCCTGCTCTTTTCCGTAGTTCCATTGTGCCATCAGGGCATGAACGTCGCCGAGACCTTCGTTGCGTTCGCGTGGAAGAAAGGTGTAGAAGGGATCGCGGCCCCATTCGCGTGGAAGGAGGAATCGGCTTTCGGCGGCAATGCGGGTGTAGTTGATCCATACCTGCCATTGGTCGCGGAGGATACCCGCCTTTCCGCTGAGTATCCAGGTGCCACTTCCAGTTTCGATGTATGCCTTCGAGGAATCCGCATTTCCGCCGTCGCCCACAGCGTCTTGCCTGGTTAGCTGCGCCCCGAACCCGTAGTTCTTTCCAGCGGCCTTGCGGGTGCGATAGTCTGCCTGTCCCAGCAAAATGTGAAAGACGTTCGGTACATAATAATCCCAGAGTTGCCAACGGAGCCGTCGACTCGCATTTCCCTTCACTGCGAGGAGCAGCAGCCCGTCGGTCTTCACCGCGTAACGATAGGCGGAGGGTTTCCCATGGATGTTGAGTCCGGAGGGATAGATGCCAAAACTGCGTCCGGTAGTGTACCACTGTGTCGTGGAGCGCGGAGCCATCCGGTACAACCAGGCTGCTTCTACTTGAATTCGTTCGGCTTTTCCGTAGCGCAACCAAACCCCATCGGCGAAGTTGGGGCGGAGGCGACCATCCTGTGCATTGAGAAAAGGTGTCTGGACTTTTTGCATGCCCCAGGTGAGGCTCCAGGATCCAAGCTGATAGCGCAGGTTGAGTTCTTCCAGTCTGGCCAGGTCTGTTCTCGTTTTCGGATTATCCAGATCGAACAGGCCAACTTCGTAGCGACTGGATGTGCGACTGATCGGATCCGCTAAGGTCAGGTCATTCGACAAGAGGTTGTAGGAATAACTACCGCCGATTGTCAATTGGAATCCCTTGAAGGAACTGGTTTCATACCGCAGGGCAATGGCTGTTCCAAGCGCGTAATAATCGCGCAGCTGCTGGTGATTGATCGTCTGCATATAGAATGAACGCAGCGAGCCCTCGGTTTTTCCCCGCAGGAATGCCGAACGCAAACCGGTCGAATCTGACGTATTGCCGGCGCTTACCTGTTGCGAGAACAATACAGAGAAAATGCTGAAGAAAAGGAGAAGGTATTTCCGCATCGATTACCGGCTGGCCAACGTTTTCCCTTTAGCGGCTTGTTGTGTACTGCGCGCTTTCTTGATTGGTCCGAACGGCCCGTATTTGTGTTGCTCCTCGGAAAATCCGTCGCTATAGGGGCCGAAGGGATGATCGATCGGTTTACCAGCCGGATTTGGCCAGTCCTTACGGAGATCTTTCTTCGGTCGTGGTTGTGAATTGATGAACGCCGCCAGATCCCAGGCTTCCTCTTCGCTCAACTGCGGATTGTTGTGAGTCGCTCCAAGTGGCATGTTGGCGTGTATATAACCCGCAAAGCGGGAAAGCCGGAAATGGCCGGCGCCGGAATTATAGCTGTGATCACCCCACAAGGGCGGATAGGTATAGCCGCTGGCAGCTGCGTTCAGAACGCCTTTCCCTTCACTTCCGTGACACGATTGACACTTTGCGGAATAGGCGAGCGCGCCTTTAGCCGGATCGGCCGCACGGTCCAGGAAGGCAAGCTCCTGCAGACCGGATCCTTTTGGCTTCACCTGCGGTTCAACGCCAGTTCCCAGCCAACGGATATAAGCGACGATCGCTTGCATTTCCGTGCTGCTGGTGTCGATCGCTTTGCCGTTGAGACTGCGTTCCAGACAATCGTTGACGCGCTTGGGAATGGACTCGATTGCCCCCGACCGCTCCCGGAATTTCGGATACGTGGAGTACACGGCGCTGTAATTGTTGCCAAATGGCTTTGTGCCGGCTTCCAGATGACAATTCTGACAATTCATTCCGTTGGTAATGGCGGCGACCGTTCCTTTTGGACCGAGGTAATGCGAGGTGTTTGCGATCAGGTCGCGTCCGTAGCGCAGTTGTTCCACATTGCTCAGTTGCTGCCAGTCCGCAGTATCGGGTGCATGCCAAAGGCTGTCTTTCTTTTCTTCCAACATGGCCGTCCCGGTTGTTTCTTTATCCGACGATGACTCCGGTTGGTCGAGCGTTGACCACCAGGCAGCGATCATGACCAGGCTGATAGCGACCGGATAGAAGAAGGCCGGTAGCGGTTGGTGCGGGATCCCCTTCGCGTGCGCGAGCGCCCCGTGAGCTTTCTCCAGTACACGGACGATGTAGAGCAGGAGTCCGCTGACAAGTAGAAGAGCGAAAAGGGTCATGATGAATGAATTTTCAGTGTGGAAGTTTCTCGCGGAAGTACCCGTAAACCCAGGTGCCGGCCACTGCAGAAAGGAACGTGACCAATATGACGGTGGCACCGCTGCCGATCTGCGCAAAGAGCGGTCCCGGGCAGGCGCCGGTCATGGCCCAACCGAGTCCGAAGAGCAATCCGCCGTAGATCTGACCTTTGTTGAAGGTCTTCGGATGAATCTCCACCGGTTCACCATAGATGGTCTTCAAACGGAAGCGCTTGATGATCAGAACCGACAACAGGCCGGTGATGACGGCGCTACCGATGATACCATACATATGGAAGGATTCAAACCGGAACATCTCCTGAATGCGGAACCAACTGATGATCTCCGCCTTGACGAAAACGATTCCGAAGACGATTCCGACAACAGCATATTTCAGGTTGTACCACCAGGGATGCCGTAGGTGCGATTCATTGACGCAGATCGCGTCGAGTGAGCGGTTGGCGAAATCCTGCTGCTCGGCAATGGCGCCGGATTGGAAGGAAGTGGAAGTGAGCGGTGACATTTCAGAGGATGTTAGGCAGGATGAACCAGGTCATGAGGATTCCCCCGACCATGAAAGCGATTGTCGCGACAAGTGACGGCCACTGCAGATTGCTCAATCCCATGATCGCGTGTCCGCTGGTGCAGCCACCCGCGTATCGTGTTCCGAAACCGACCAGGAATCCGCCGATCACCATGAGGATGAAACCTCGGAGGGTGAAGAGTGCCGACCAGTTGAAGAGTTCGGAGGGCACCAGGCTGTTGCTTGTTCCGATACCGAAGGATGCGAGATGGTTCGCTGTTGCATCCGCGATCCGGACCGGCTGGTCGGAAGAAAGTAACTGAACAGCGAGCAATCCGCCGAGAGCAATGCCGGCTACAAAGAACAGATTCCAGACCTCCTTTTTCCAGTCGTATTTGAAAAAAGGAATGTTGGCCGGCATACACGCTGCGCAGACGTGGCGCAAGGAGGAGGAGATGCCGAAAGTTTTATTGCCGATCAGCAGCAGGGTAGGCACGATCAGTCCGATGATCGGCCCCGCTACGTACCACGGCCAGGGTTGGGAGAGGAATTGCATGAGTTTAGTCAAGGGTAACCCCGGCCTCCCCGGATCGGGGAGGCTGAATCATGGGTTGTGGTTGGATTATTTTACAGGTTGGAGCTTCGACTGACAGACATAGTCCGTGCGCGGCAGGGAAGTGGTGCTCGCGATCGCGGCAAATCCACCGCCTACTTCAGTGAAGTCGTGGATGCCACGTGACTTCAGGATGCTGGCTGCGGTCATGCTGCGGTAGCCTCCCTGGCAGTGCAGGAAGAAATGTCCTTGCTCGGCAATGTCACGGAACCAGTCGTTGATGAAGTCCAACGGTTTGTTGTAAGCTTCTTCCAGATGCTCGGCACGGTATTCTCCTTCGCGACGGACGTCAATAACGACGTCCTTGCCGATTTTTACTTCGGCGGCGAATTCTGCCGGGCTGATCCGATGAACCTTGTCGACTTCTTTCCCCGCTTTGATCCAACTGTCAATACCTCCGCCCAGGTGGCCGAGTACGTTATCGAAACCGACGCGCGCGAGCCGGATGACCGATTCCTCTTCCTTACCCGGATCGGTGATCAACAGAATGGCCTGGTCCACGTCCTGAATGAGTGCGCCTACCCAGGGAGCGAATTGCCCGTCCAGTGCGATGTTGATCGAGCGCGGGATGAAAGCTGATGCGAAATTTCCAGAAGTACGGGTGTCGAGTAACAAGACATCGCCACCTGCCGCGAGGTGTTCGAATTCGGCTACGCTCAACGCCTGCATGCCGCGGTTGATGACGCCTTCTACCGATTGATAACCTTTCTTGTTCAAGGCGACATTCATCGGGAAGTAAGCAGGCGGGGGCAGCAAACCGTCGGTAACGGCTGCGATGAACGCTTCGCGACTCGGTTGGTTGAGCGCGTAGTTCATCTTCTTCTGGTTGCCGAGCGAGTCCACCGTCTCCTTCATCATGTTCTTGCCGCAGGCGCTGCCGGCTCCGTGTGCGGGATAGACCGTCAGATCATCCGGCAAGGGAAGGATTTTGGAATACAGGGAATCATAGAGCATGCCTGCAAGCTGCTCCTGAGTCATATCGGCGGCTTTCTGCGCTAGGTCAGGACGTCCGACATCGCCGAGGAACAAGGTGTCGCCGGTGAAGATACTGTGCGGCTTGCCACTCTCGTCGAAGAGGAGGTAGCAACTACTTTCCATCGTGTGGCCGGGCGTATGCAGCACCTTGATGCGGATGCGGCCCAATTGGAATTCCTGGCTGTCACTCGCAATGATAGCATCGAACTCGGGGTTCGCGTTCGGACCATAAATGATCGGAGCACCGGTCTTACGACTCAGGTCGAGGTGACCCGAAACAAAGTCGGCATGGAAGTGCGTTTCAAAGATGTACTTGATCGCCGCGCCGTTTTTCTCGGCCCGCTGTAAGTAAGGATGCACTTCCCGCAACGGATCAATGATGGCCGCTTCGCCATCGCTCTCAATGTAATACGCGCCCTGCGCGAGACAACCGGTGTAGATCTGTTCGATGATCATGAGGAGGGGTATTGTTGTTTATTGTTTCGAGTTTCGAGTTCCCTGCCTACGCTAAAGCTTCGGCAGGCAGGCGTGTTCCGTGTTCTCAAGCTTCAGAAGAAAGAGAAAGGGACCGCTTCATTTTTTCACTATTCACTATTCGCTATTCACTGTTCACTCCCGCCTACACTAAAGCTCCGGCGGGCAAGATTCACCATTTACTATTCGCTATTCGCTATTCACTATTCACTGTTCACTATTCACTATTCACTATTCACTATTCACTCCTCACCCCATCACCTCCTTCGCAATAATATAAACCCCCATCACCAGCACGAACCAGCCGAATGCCGGCTTGAGTTTTTCGTTGCTGATGTTTCGGGACAACATACTGCCGGCGATGATGCCGACCATGGCAATGAGTGAGAAGATAAGTAAAAATCGCCAATCGATTACCTGATTGCCTTTGAGGTCGCCGGTGAAACCGATCAGTGATTTTGCAGCAATAATGATGAGCGAGGTGCCAACGGCTTGTTTCATGGGCAATTT
>JABLTH010050242.1_pt1 | contig 10863 bp, 11 predicted proteins | sample 7875711 | NCBI WGS metagenome assembly JABLTH01 (sample SAMN14941262, study PRJNA633318) | bioreactor metagenome | isolation source: bioreactor | place: China | collected 2019-03-05 | reverse complement strand
TCTCGCGCGCCTGGCGGTCGCGGAGGTGGCGGACGCGCCCGTCGTGCTCAGTTATCTCGTGCATGGGCGCGCGGAGGATCGCGGACAGCCGGTCGCGCTGGCACCCGGCGCCGCGACGCACGCCAACAAGTTGGCGGCACTGGAAGAACATCGCAGCCAGATGGCGCTGAGCGGCGGACGCATGCGTCGGCTGGCCGATCGCCCGGAATGTTTCCGCACCGTGGATCGGACGGACGGTGCCGGTGGGTTGCCGTGGCAGCCGGCGGCGGCCCTGCGTCCCTGGCTGAGGCTCACGGTGGCGGATGGGGCAGGGGCGCGGACGTGGTCGTGGTCCCGTGCGCCACTGGAGCGTGATGCCTCGGGGCGATGGAGGGTGGCCGAGGCGCCGCGGACGACAGGTCCGCGGTTCGCCAAGCTGCACGCGGACCTGCCCTCGCTGTGGATCTTCGATCACTGGGGCTGGTGCGAGTTTTGATCCGCGCGGCCGTGATCCTGCTCGCAGGCGCGGGCCCTGCCGCTTTACGCCCGGAGGCATCGCTCGCTACGATGCCCCGCATCGGGCCGGCACCGTCCACGGTCTGCGGGGAACCATCATGAATCCGGCCATCGCGGCCCGACAGGGCATCATTTCGCTGAAGATCAAGGACACGGCCGCGCTATACAACGCGTACATGCCCTTCCTCAAGCATGGCGGCCTGTTCGCCCCGACCGCCCAGAGCTATTCGCTCGGCGACGAAGTGGTGCTGCTGGTGAATCTCGCGGACGAAGGCGAGCGCCTTTCCGTGGCCGGCAAGGTGATCTGGGTGACCCCCGTGGGGGCACAAGGCAACCGCACGGCCGGTATCGGCGTGCAGTTCAACGATTCGTCAGACGGCGAAGTGGCGCGCTCCCGCATCGAGGCCATCCTGGCGGGCATGAGTGGTTCGGAGCGGCCGACTCACACGATGTGACGTCATCCTCACGCCGCGAGGCGTTGACTCGAGGTCGGCAGGGGGCTCGATGTCCCTGGGCGAAAAGCCTTTTTTCGCGCCGGCTGGGGCTTTGGCCCGCCTAGATGAAATAGTCGTCAAGGCTTGTTGTTGTTAAGCGCACTGATACAATGTCCCGATTCCCGAATTCGATCGTGGAAAGTCGGACGCTCGTGCCTTGAACGTGCGCGATCGTGGCCGGTTATCCCACGGCCCGAAGGGGCTTGCCGATCCCCGTGGACCGGACCTTAGTTTTTACCGGACCGTTCTCCCCAGACGGTCACTGATGCGCCCCGACGGCGCGGAGGTACGTGACATCGTGCTTGCCGAATACTGGCCCATTCTGCTGTTCATCGGCGTCGCGACGGGCTTAGGTCTCGTCCTGCTGGCCATCGGCCTCCTGGCCGGTCCGCGCCGTCCCGAATCCGAGAAGCTGTCGCCCTACGAGTGCGGCTTCGAGGCCTTCGAGGATGCCCGCATGCGCTTCGACGTGCGCTATTACCTGCTGGCGATCCTCTTCATCATCTTCGACCTGGAAATCGCCTTCCTTTTCCCGTGGGCGGTGGTCTTCGACAAGATCGGTATCGTCGCCCTCATCGAGATGGCGCTGTTTCTGCTGCTCCTGGTCATCGGTTTCGCTTACGTCTGGAAGAAGGGAGCGCTGGAATGGGAGTGATCTCCTCCATCGATCGGGTGATGCACAACCCGCAGCCGCTGAACCTGGTGGACGACATTCTCCGTCCGGCCGGGGACAACCCCGTCATCCAGCGCGGCTTCGCCACCACGTCCGTCGATGCGCTGATGAACTGGGCGCGCACCGGCTCGATGTGGCCCATGACCTTCGGTCTGGCCTGCTGTGCCGTCGAGATGATGCACGCGGGCGCTGCTCGCCTGGACCTGGACCGCTATGGCGTGATCTTCCGCCCCAGCCCTCGCCAGTCGGACGTGATGATCGTGGCCGGTACGCTGGTCAACAAGATGGCTCCGGCGTTGCGCAAGGTCTACGACCAGATGCCGGACCCCAAGTGGGTGATCTCTATGGGTAGCTGCGCCAACGGTGGCGGCTACTACCACTACTCGTATTCGGTGGTGCGCGGATGTGACCGCATCGTGCCGGTGGACATCTACGTGCCGGGCTGTCCTCCGACGGCCGAGGCATTGATCCACGGCATTCTGCAGTTGCAGAAGAAGATCCGCCGCACCAGCACCATCGCGCGGTCCTGAGGCATCAGCCATGAGCGAAACGCAAACGAACTCGCTGGCCGAGCGCCTGTCCGCGCGATTCGGCGACACGTTGAAGATCACCGTCGTCCGCACCGAAGTCACCGCCGAGGTGGCCGCCGCCGACCTGATCGCCGTGGCCACGGCCCTGCGCGATGAATCGACTTTCCGCTTCGGCGAGATGGTCGATCTGTGCGGCATCGATTACCTGGGCTACGGCCAGACCGAGTGGGATACCGAGTCGGTGTCCGGCACGGGATTCTCCCGTGGCGTGGAAGGCGAGGCGATGGGCCGTTTCAAGTGGGCCGACCGTCCGCGCGACGTGAATCAGCCCCGGCGCTTCGCGGCCGTGATCCATCTGTTGTCGATCGAGAACAACCAGCGCCTGCGCCTGCGTGTCTTCTGCGAGGACGACACCTTGCCGGTGGTGCCCTCGGTGACGGGTGTGTGGGCCGGTGCCAACTGGTTCGAGCGCGAGGCGTTCGATCTGTACGGCATCATTTTCGAGGGCCATCCGGACCTGCGCCGCATCCTTACCGATTACGGCTTCGTCGGCCATCCGTTCCGCAAGGACTTCCCGCTGATCGGCAACGTCGAGGTTCGCTATGACCCCGAGCAGAAGCGCGTGGTCTACGAACCCGTGTCGATCGAACCGCGCGTTCTGGTGCCGCGCGTGATCCGCGACGACGCCGATCTGTTGCAGGCCAAGGCCGAAGCCGCCGACAACTGGCGGGAGAATTGAGCATGCAGGAAATCCGCAACTACACGATGAACTTCGGCCCGCAGCATCCCGCTGCGCACGGCGTGCTGCGCCTGGTGCTGGAGATGGACGGCGAAACGATCGTCCGCGCCGATCCGCACGTGGGCCTGCTTCACCGCGGTACCGAGAAGCTGGCCGAGTCCAAGCCGTTCAACCAGTCGATCGGCTACATGGATCGCCTGGACTACGTGTCCATGATGTGCAACGAGCACGCCTACGTGCGCGCCATCGAGACCCTGATGGGTATCGAGGCGCCGGAGCGTGCGCAGTACATCCGCACGATGTTCGACGAGATCACCCGCATCCTGAATCACCTGATGTGGATCGGCTCTAACGCGCTCGACCTGGGCGCAATGGCGGTGTTCCTGTACGCCTTCCGCGAGCGCGAAGAGCTCATGGACGTGTACGAGGCTGTCTCCGGCGCGCGCATGCACGCGACGTACTACCGTCCGGGTGGCGTTTACCGCGACCTGCCGGGGAAGATGTCGCAGTACCGCGAGTCTCCGTGGCACAAGGGCAAGGACCTCAAGCGCCTGAACGCATGGCGCGAAGGTTCCATGCTCGACTTCCTCGACGCGTTCACCGCCGACTTCCCGTCGAAGGTGGACGAATATGAGGAATTGCTCACCAACAACCGCATCTGGAAGCAGCGCACCGTCGGCATCGGCGTGATCTCGCCGGAACTGGCCCAGCAGTGGGGCATGACTGGCGCGATGATCCGCGGCTCGGGCGTCGCCTGGGACCTGCGCAAGAAGCAGCCGTACGCCAAGTATGCGGAGATGGATTTCGACATTCCGGTAGGCGTCAACGGCGACTGCTACGACCGCTACCTGGTGCGCGTGGAAGAGATGCGCCAGTCCAACCGCATCATCAAGCAGTGCGTGGATTGGCTGCGCGCCAATCCGGGCCCGGTGATGGTCGAGAACTTCAAGGTCGCGCCGCCCAAGCGCGAGGCCATGAAGGAGGACATGGAAGCGCTCATCCATCACTTCAAACTGTTTACCGAAGGCTACGGCGTGCCGGCTGGCGAGACCTATTGCGCGGTCGAGGCCCCTAAGGGCGAGTTCGGCTGCTACCTCGTCTCCGACGGTGCGAACAAGCCGTTCCGCGTGCACTTGCGCGCGCCGGGCTTCGCCCATCTGTCGTCGATCGATCCCATCGTGAGCGGCCACATGCTGGCCGACGTGGTGGCGATGATCGGCACCTATGACCTCGTGTTCGGCGAAGTCGACCGCTGAGCCGACGGGAGCATACGCATGAAAGCCACCGGAAATTACGAGCAGGTCAAGAACGTCGACCCGCTTGCCGTGCTCAACGATCACACCCGTCATCACATCGACGAGTGGGTCGCGAAGTTCCCCCCGGACCGCAAGCGTTCGGCGCTGATCCAGGCGCTGTTCGCCGCGCAGGAGCAGAACCAGGGCTTCCTCACCGACGAGCTGATCACCGCCGTCGCCAAGTACCTCGAACTGCCCGCCGTGTGGGCGTATGAGGTGGCCAGCTTCTATTCGATGCTGGAGACCAAGCCGGTCGGACGCAACAACGTCGCCATCTGCACCAACATCTCCTGCTGGCTCAACGGCGCCGAGGAGCTGGTCAAGCATTGCGAGAAGAAGCTGGGCGTCAAGCTGGGCGAGAGCACGCCGGCCGGCCGCGTCTATCTCAAGCGCGAAGAAGAGTGCATCGCCGCCTGCGCCTGTGCGCCGGCGATGACGGTCAATGGGCATTACCACGAGCGTCTCACGATCGAGAAGATCGACGAGATCCTCGACGGTCTCAAGTAAGGGCAGGGCGTCATGGCATACGGTCCGGCACCCAAGGAACACCAGGTCGTCTACACCACGCTGCATTTCGACAAGCCGTGGGCGATGGACAGCTACACCCAGGTCGGCGGCTATGAGGCGTGGAAGAAGATCCTCGCCGAAAAGCCCGATCCGAACACGCTGATCGAAGAGATCAAGAAGAGCAACCTGCGCGGCCGCGGCGGTGCGGGCTTCCCGACCGGCTTGAAGTGGTCCTTCATGCCGAAGGGCAACATGCAGAAGTACATTCTCTGCAACTCCGACGAGTCGGAGCCGGGCACCTGCAAGGACCGCGACATCCTGCGTTTCAATCCGCATGCGGTGATCGAGGGCATGGCGATCGCCTGCTACTGCACCGGTTCCACCGCGGCGTACAACTACCTGCGCGGCGAGTTCCACCACGAGCCCTTCGAGCATTTCGAAGAAGCGCTGAAGGAAGCCTACGCGGCTGGCCTGCTGGGCAAGAACATCCAGGGCACCGGCATCGACGTGGACATCTACGGCGCGCTCGGCGCCGGCGCCTACATCTGCGGCGAAGAGACCGCGCTGATGGAGTCGCTGGAAGGCAAGAAGGGCCAGCCGCGCTTCAAGCCGCCGTTCCCGGCCAACTTCGGCCTGTACGGCAAGCCGTCGACGATCAACAACACCGAAACCTACGCCTCGGTGCCGGCCATCCTGCGCAAGGGCGCGGACTGGTTCCTGGCGCAGAGCAAGACCAAGAACGGCGGCCCGAAGATCTTCTCGGTCTCCGGCTGCGTGCAGAAGGGCGGCAACTTCGAAGTGCCGCTGGGCACCACCTTCGACGAACTGCTGGAAATGGCCGGTGGCCTGCGTCCGGGCCGCAAGCTCAAGGGCGCGATTCCCGGCGGCGTGTCCATGCCGGTGCTGAAATCCGAGCAGCTCAAGGGGCTGCCGTTCGACTACGACACGCTTCGTGACCTGAAGACGGGTCTCGGCTCGGGTGCCATCGTGGTGCTGGACGACAGCGTCTGCACCGTGCGCTTCACTCGTCGCATCTCGCAGTTCTTCCACAAGGAATCCTGCGGCCAGTGCACGCCCTGCCGCGAAGGTACCGGCTGGATGCACCGTGTGCTGACCCGCATCGTGGACGGGCAGGGCACGATGGAAGACCTGCATCGCCTGAAGGCCATCGCCGGCCAGATCGAAGGTCACACCATCTGCGCCTTCGGCGAAGCCGCGGCGTGGCCGGTGCAGGGCTTCCTGCGCCAGTTCTGGGATGAATTCGAGTACTACATCATCAATGGTCGGTCGATCGTCGACGACCAGATGGGAGTCGCTGCATGAGCGCGCAGCCCGTGAACAACACGCCGCCCGATCTGCTCAACATCGAGGTCGATGGCAAGCCTACGCAGATCCGCAAGGGCGCCATGATCATCGAGGCGGCCGACGCTATCGGCGTCGCCATTCCGCGCTTCTGCTATCACCGCAAGCTGCCGATCGCCGCCAACTGCCGCATGTGTCTGGTCGAAGTGGAGATGGGCGGCAAGCCCATGCCCAAGCCGCAGCCGGCCTGCGCCACGCCGGTCGCCGAGGGCATGAAGGTCACCACCCGCTCCGCCGGCGCGCTGAAGTTCCAGCGCGACGTGATGGAGTTCCTGCTGATCAACCATCCTCTGGACTGCCCGATCTGCGACCAGGGCGGCGAATGCGAGCTGCAGGACGTGGCCCTGGGCTACGGCCGCAGCGTGTCGCGCTACACCGAGCGCAAGCGCACCATCGCCGATGAGAACCTCGGCCCGCTGGTCGCCACCGAGATGACCCGCTGCATCCAGTGCACGCGCTGCGTCCGGTTCACGAGCGAAATCGCGGGCACGTACGAGCTCGGCGGCATGAGCCGCGGCGACAACCTGCAGATCGGTACCTATATCGGCAAGGCGCTCGAGACCGAGCTGTCGGGCAATGTCATCGACGTCTGCCCAGTCGGCGCGCTCACCAACAAGCCATTCCAGTTCAAGGCGCGCGCCTGGGAACTGGTCGCCAAGCCGTCCGTCGCCTATCACGATGCGCTCGGTTCCAATCTGTGGCTGCACACGCGCCGCGGGGAAGTGCTGCGCTCGGTGCCGCGCGACAACGAGACCATCAACGAGTGCTGGCTGTCCGACCGCGACCGCTACAGTCATCAGGGCCTGTACGCCGCCGACCGCATCACCGCGCCGCAGGTCAAGCGCAATGGTCAGTGGCAGTCGACCACCTGGGAAGACGCGTTGAGCGTCGCCGGCGAAGCGCTTGCCAAGGCCCGCGGCGAGCTGGGCTTCCTGGTCCATCCAGCCACCACCAACGAAGAAGGCGATCTGCTCGCACGCCTGGCCCATGGCCTGGGTAGCGCGCATATCGACCATCGCCTGCGCCAGACCGACTTCGCCGACCAGGCCCATGCTCAGGCCTTCAGTTTGCCGGTGGCCGAGGTGGACAAGGTCAAGGCCGCGCTGCTGGTCGGCTCGTATCTGCGCTACGAAATGCCACTGCTCAACCACCGGGTGCACCAGGCGGTGAAGACGGGCGCCAAGGTCTACGCCGTCAATCCGGCGCGCTTCAACTTCAACTATGCGCTGGCCGGCGAAGCCATCGTCGCGCCGCAGGCCATGGTCGACGCGCTGCTGGCGCTGGCCAAGGCGGCTGTGCAGGGCGGTGCCACCGCGCCGGCCGCGCTGGCTTCGGCCATCGACACCGTCCAGGCTGATGACGGCGACCGTGGCGCGATCGATGCACTGAAGGCCGGCAAGGCCGTGGTGATCCTCGGCGAAGCCGCCGCGACGCATCCGCAGGCCTCGTGGCTGCGCGCGGTCGCGCGCTTCATCGCCCAGGCTACCGGCGCCAGCTACAACGAAGTGCCGGTCGGCGCCAATGCGCTGGGCCTGGCGCGCGTCGGCGTGCTGCCGGGTAACGGCGGCCTCGATGCGCAGGCGATGCTCAAGCAGCCGCGCAAGGCGTACGTGCTGTACGGCGTCGAACTGCCGCACGACGTCGCCGACGGTGCCGCTGCCATGCAGGCGCTGACCGCCGCCGAAAGCGTGGTGGCGTTCTCCGCCTATGCCACGCCCGCGCTGCGCGATCTGGCCGACGTGATCCTGCCGATCGCGCTGCTGCCGGAAATCGATGGCACCCTGGTCAATGTCGACGGCCTCGCGCAGAGCGTGGTGGAGGGCGCCCGCGCCCCAGGCGATGCCCGTCCGGGCTGGAAAGTGCTACGCGCGCTCGGCGGTGGCCTGAAACTGGCTGGCTTCGAGTTCGACGACCTGGCCGGCCTGCGCGACGGCATCGTCGATCGCAACGCCACCGCACAGGAAGGCCTCGCCCCGCGTGCGCCGGCGCAGGGCCTGAGCCGCCTCGCCACCTGGCCGATGTACCGCTCCGACGCGGTGCTGCGTCGCGCGGCCGCGCTCAGCGCGCATCCGCTGAACCGCGAGCCGGCCGTACGCCTGAGCGCGGCCGAAGCGCAGCGCCAGGGCTTGGCCGATGGTGCCGCGGTGCGCGTCGGCAGCGTCACGTTGCCGGTCGCCATCGATGCGTCGGTGCCGGACGGCACCGCCTGGATCGAAGCCGCACACGACCTCACCGCCACGCTGCCGCCTTACGGCGCGGCCATCACCTTGAGCAAGGCGTAAGCCATGGGCGAACAGATCCTCAACCAGGTCGTCTGGCCGATCATCTACATCCTGTGCATCGCGGTACCGGTGATCCTCGCCGTGGCCATGTTCGTGTACTGGGAGCGCAAGGTCATCGGCTGGATGCACGTGCGCATGGGACCGAACAAGGTGGGTCCCCTCGGCCTGCTGCAGGCCTTTGCGGACGTGGTCAAGCTGCTGATCAAGGAAGTGATCCTTCCCAGCAATGCGAACAAGTTCCTGTATTACCTGGCGCCCTTGCTTGCGCTGGTGCCGGCCATGGCCGCATGGGCGGTGATCCCGTTCAACGACAAGCTGGTGCTGGCCAACGTCAACGCGGGCGTGCTTTACCTGCTGGCGATGACCTCGCTGGGCGTGTACGGCATCATCCTCGCTGGCTGGGCGTCCAACTCGCGCTACGCGCTGCTCGGCGCCATGCGTTCCGCGGCCCAGGTGATCTCCTACGAGCTGGCCATGGGCCTGTGCCTGGTCTGCGTGCTGGTGCTCGCGGGCTCGTTGAATCTGACCGAGATCGTCCGCGCCCAGGCGGGCAACAAGGGCATCTTCGACTGGTTCATGTGGCCGCTGCTGCCGGTGTTCGTCATCTACTTCATTTCCGGTGTCGCCGAGACCAATCGCGCGCCGTTCGACGTGGCAGAAGGCGAATCTGAGATCGTGGCCGGCTTCCACGTGGAGTATTCCGGCTCGGCCTTCGCGATCTTCTTCCTGGCTGAATACGCCAACATGATCCTGGTCAGCTTCCTGGCTTCGATCCTGTTCATGGGCGGCTGGCTTTCGCCGTTGCCGGCCTCGTGGGGCTGGATCGGGCAGGGCAGTTTCTTCTGGCTGTTCGCTAAGGCTTTCGCGTTCGCTTTCCTGTTCCTCTGGTTCCGCGCCAGCTTCCCGCGCTACCGCTATGACCAGATCATGCGGCTGGGCTGGAAGGTATTCATCCCCATCACCATCGTCTGGGTTCTCGTGGCCGGCTGCATGAAGTATTTCGGCTGGGTCAGCATCGGCACGGGAGGCTGAAGAAAACCATGTCCCGCGTTTCCAACTATTTCAAGAGCCTCCTGCTCATCGAGCTGCTGAAGGGCATGGCACTGACCATGCGCTACATGTTCAGCCCCAAGTACACGATGCGCTACCCGATGGAGCACATCCCCAAGTCGAACCGTTTCCGCGGTCTGCACGCCTTGCGTCGTTATGCCAACGGGGAAGAGCGCTGCATCGCATGCAAGCTGTGCGAGGCGGTGTGTCCGGCTTTGGCGATCACCATCGATTCCGCGCCGCGCGAGAGCGATGGCCAGCGCCGCACCACGCGGTACGACATCGATCTGTTCAAGTGCATCTTCTGCGGTTTCTGCGAGGAGAGCTGCCCGGTGGACTCGATCGTCGAGACGCACGTGCATGAATACCACTTCGAGAAGCGAGGCGAGAACGTCGTGACCAAGCCGCAGCTGCTCGCCATCGGCGACCGCTTCGAGCAGGACATCGCCGCCGCCCGCGCTCAAGACGCCGCGTACCGCTGAGGACACAACCGTGATCGATCCGTCTGTGTTCCAACTTGTCTGTTTCTACGCTTTCGCGGCGGTTACCGTGGCTGCGGCATTGGGCGTCATCACCCTGCGCAATTCGGTGCATGCCGTGCTGTCGCTGGTACTGACCTTCTTCAGCACTGCTTGCATCTGGCTGCTGGCCGAAGCGGAGTTCCTGGCCATCGCGCTGATCGTGGTCTACGTCGGCGCCGTCATGGTGCTCTTCCTGTTCGTAGTCATGATGCTGGACATCAACCAGGAGAGGGTGCGCGAAGGCTTCATCCGCTATCTGCCGGTAGGCATCGTGGTGGCGGTCGTGATGCTGGTCGAAATGCTCGCGCTCATCGGCGTGCGCACCATGCATGAGGCTGTGATGGGTGCCAATCCCGCCACAGCGGCCGGGCTGTCCAACACCCAGTGGTTGGGTCAGGCGCTCTATACCAAGTTCCTGCTGCCGTTCGAGATCGCGGCGCTCATCCTGACGGTGGGTGTGGTGGCTGCGGTGGCGCTGACTCTGCGTCATCGCGGGGGCGTGCGTCACCAGTCGGCCTCCCAGCAGGTCGCCGTCAAGGCCAGCGACCGTGTGCGCATCATCAAGATGGCGGCCGAACGGCCTGCGCAGGACCCGGCCTCGCCGGCACCCAACCAGGAGACCACGCCATGATCACGCTTTCGCACTTCATCGTGCTTGGCGCGGTGCTGTTCTGCATCGCGGTGGCCAGCCTCTTCATCAACCGCAAGAACGTCATCGTGCTGCTGATGTCGATCGAGCTGATGCTGCTGGCCGTGAACATCAACTTCGTGGCTTTCTCGCGCTTTCTCGGCGACGTGGCCGGCCAGGTGTTCGTGTTCTTCATCCTTACCGTGGCCGCGGCGGAAACCGCCATCGGCCTGGCGATTCTGGTCTTGCTGTTCCGCAACCGCAGCACGATCAACATCGCCGAAATC
>JABLTH010095364.1_pt1 | contig 10868 bp, 8 predicted proteins | sample 7875711 | NCBI WGS metagenome assembly JABLTH01 (sample SAMN14941262, study PRJNA633318) | bioreactor metagenome | isolation source: bioreactor | place: China | collected 2019-03-05 | reverse complement strand
TCTCGACGCTCCTCGTGCTCGCCGTCTGCACCGCCTGCCTCGCTTCGTCACCCGCACCCGCGCAGTCGGACGCGCCGCGCGTCGTCCCGCGACCCGGCCGGCCCGCGGGTCCCGCGCCCGCCGCCGGGCTCGAGGCGGCGCCGTTCGCGCCGGCCGCGCCGCCCGCACCCGCCGCACCGTCTCCCGCGCCCGTGCGCACGCTCCCCGGCGAGGGCGACGACAACCGCGCGATCCCTCCGGACACCAACGGCGCGGTCGGTCCCGACCACCTCGTCGTGATGCTCAACTCGAACGTCGTGTTCCAGGACCGGCAGGGCCGCGTGCTGCAGCGCACGAGCCTCGCCGCGTTCTGGGCGGCCGCGGGGCGGCCCGATCCGTTCGACCCGCGCCTCGTGTACGACCCCCTCGCGCAGCGCTGGATCGCCGCTGCGGTCTGCAACCAGCGCTCGGCCGACTCGGGCATCCTCGTCGGCGTGTCGCAGACGAGCGATCCGACCGGCGCGTGGAACCTCTATCGCGTGCGCACCGATCCCGCGGGCCAGCTGTGGGCCGACTTCACGCACCTCGGCTTCAACGGGAAGTGGATCGTCGTGCAGGTGAACCTGTTCGACGGCGCGGGCAACTTCAGGAAAGGGGACGTGCTCGCGTTCGACAAGGCCGACCTGCTCGCGAACGGCACCGGCCGCAACCAGCGCTTCAGCATCGACTACGACCCGGCCGCGGGGAAGGTGCTGTTCGCCGCGGCGCCCGCCGAGACGTACGACGCGAACGCGGCCACGCTGTACCTGCTCGAGGAGTGGAACCCCGACGTCAACGGCCGCGGCCAGCTGCGGCTCTGGACGCTCGGCGGCAACGTCGGCGCCGCGACGCTCGCGGCGGGGCCGTTCGTCAGCGCGCCGCAGAACTGGGCGCAGACCGGCCCGGGCGCGCCGCAGGCCGGGCGCGCGGAGACCCTCGACACCGGGGACTCGCGCGTGCAGAAGCTCGTGCTCCGCAACGGCAGCCTGTGGGCTGCGCAGACCGTGTTCGTGCCCGCGGCCGCGCCGACGCACGCGGCGGTGCAGTGGTGGGAGATCGGGCTCGACGGGGCGGTGCGGCAGCGCGGGCGGATCGAGGACCCCGCGGCCGCGGTGTTCTACGCCTACCCGTCCGTCGGCGTGAACGCGCAGGGCGACGCCGTGATCGGCTTCTCGCGCTTCTCGGCGGCCGACTACGCGAGCGCGGCGTACGTGCTGCGGCGCGCCGGCGATCCCGCGAACACGACGGGCGATCCATTCGTCTATCGCCCCGGCGAGGCGTCCTACGACAAGAGGTTCTCCGGGACCGAGAACCGCTGGGGGGACTACAGCGCGACCGCGGTCGACCCGCGCGACGCGTGCACGATCTTCACGCTGCAGGAGTACGCGGCGTCACCGTCCGGCGGCGTGGACCGCTGGGGCACGTGGTGGGCGGAGGTCGGAGCGCAGTGCGACCGCGACGGGGACGGGGTGCCGAACGCGGAGGACGACTGCCCGGCGACGCCCAACCCGGACCAGGCCGACTACGACGGCGACGGGACCGGCGACGCGTGCGAGTCGGGAGCGGTGCTCGCGGACGCCGACAACTCGGGGCGCGTGGACGGGATGGACCTGTTCCTGATCCTGCGGCAGTTCGGGAGGACCGCCGCCGACGCGGGCTTCGACCGCCGCGCCGACCTCGACCGCAACGGACGCATCGACGGCGCGGACCTCGCGCTGTTCGCGCCGCTGTTCGGTCAGCAGGCGACGGGGGAAGGGCCGGCAGCGGCCCTCCCCCCGCGCGACGCGTTCACCGCAGTGCCGCCGCAGCAACCGGCGCCAGTTCACGGTTCACGGACGCGACCTGCAGCTCGTGGTACTTGAGGGTCTCCGGCCTGGCCGCGAATTCCTGGATCGCGACGAGACGGTCGGGGCCGCCGTTCTGGCTGTGGAACACGAGGTCGACGCGGCCGGTGTTGGGCAGGGTGCGGGTGCTCGCGTCGAAGAAGCGGGCGACCGGCTTGCCGTTCATGCGCATCGTGATGAGCACGCTGTCGCCGCTCTTCTCCAGCTCCACGGTGCCGCCCGCGAAGACCTGGTCGCCGACCTGGATCGGGGCGGGGTGGTTCGCCGTGAGGCGTTCCCCGGCGCTCGCCGCGAGGCTCGCCAGCATCATCGTTCCCGCCACGAGCATCGAAGCCTTCAGCATCCTGCGGGTGCTCGTCATGATTGCCTCCTGCCGGGGATCCGGCCGCTTGTCCCGCCGTTTCGGGGGCGGCGCCACACCGCCTTGTCCGTCGCGGGAACGTCTTGCCTTCAACTACACGGGCGGCCGGAGAGAGTTGGCGGCTCTTCGATTTTTTTTCCGGCGCACCCGCGAGTCGGCCCTCCGCACGTCACGTGCAGGAACATGGCACCGTGCGACGAGGGCGGGAACGCCGAGGGGCGCGAGCGGTCGCGAGCGCACGTCGTGCGGCGACGTGGAAATGAAGTTCGATCGGGACCGCGGTCAAATCCGCCCGCTCGCACCCGCTCGCGCCCGCACGGCGACCGCTCGGGGCGCGTTTGCGCGCAATCGTGCCGCGGCGGCGAACGGGATTACGATGGGGCCATGACGCGCATATTCGTTTCGCTCGGCCCGGTCCTCGTCCTCGTCGTGTACGCCGCGCTGGGCGCCGGATGCGCCAGCACGCGCACCGAGTTCGGCAGCCCCGCGCCGGCGGCGGCGTCCGCGCCCGCGTCCGGTCCCGTGCAGGCGCGGCCCGCGCCGCCGCCCGTGCCCGCGGGCCCGTTCACGCTGACGGCGCGGCGCGCGGACGGCAGCGTCGCCGGGGCCCTCGTGCTCGGCGAGACGACCTTCGACGGCGCGAAGCGCCTGCTCCCCCCGGCGACCGGCGACGGTGCGCCGGCCGCGCCCGAAGGGTTCCCCCATGTGCGCGTCGGCGCGGTCGCGCCCGCGCCGACCCTCGCGTACACCGCGGCGAACGCGCCGTACGAGCTGTACTTCGACGCGGCGCGACGGCTCGTGCTCGTGCAGGACCACCGGACGGAGCTGGCCGGGCTGTCGACCGACGAGCTCGCGAAGCGCTACCCGCAGCTGCACGAGACCGAGCGCGACGTCGACGCGCTCGAACTGCAGGGCGAGATCGCGCCGTGCGTCGCGCTGCTCGTGCTCGTCGGCCAGCCCGGCGCGAAGGTCGAGGACGCGGCCTACGCGTACACGTGCCGCACGAAGCCCTGACCGCTCTGCACACTCGCAATCGCAATGGGCGCGCGCCGTGGGCGGGCGCTACAGTCCGCCCGTCGGCCGCGCTCGACGTCGCGGCCTGTCGCTCCGCCGGGCGCACGAGCGTGCCCGCGACCGCGTGACCCCGGAGCCGGTGGAGTTCTCTCGTCCTATGGATCGCGAGCAACGTGAAGGGCAGCACCGCGGACGCAGTCATCGGGGACGCCGGACAGGGCAGCAGGGAGACCGCCCGCGCCTTCACGTCGCGTGGAGCAACGACGAGCGCAGCGGGCCGCCGGACGCGGCCCCGCGCTTCGGCCAGGAGACCGGCTTCGGCTCGATCCGCGCCGTGCCCGGTCCCTACTCGGGACGGGGGCCCAAGGGCTATCGCCGCGCCGACGAGCGGATCTTCGAGGACGTCTGCGAGCGGCTCACCGACCACCCCGACATCGACGCGAGCGACGTGACGGTGCGCGTCGAGAACGGCGAGGTCACGCTCGAAGGCACCGTCGAGTCACGCCGCGTGAAGTACCTCGCCGAGGACGTGTGCGAGGGCGTCGTCGGCCTCGTCGACGTGCTGAACCGCCTGCGCGTGGTCCCGCGCCGGGAGCCCGCGCCGGGGAGCGGCGCGCCCCCCGAGCTCGACCACTGACGCGATCCCGGTCATCACGACCGGATCGCGGACGCGTGGCCGGACACGGCCCGGCGCCGGCCCGCGGCGCGCGGATGGCCGCGGTCGCCCGCGGCACGAAGCGGGAGGTCCGGACCCGGGCACGCGACTTGCGATAGGGACGGGCACCGGTCGACGCAGCCGCTCCCACGGTCGCAGCGACCGCTCCTCTCTCTCAACCCCTCAACCCCTCGCACGGGGGCCCCGGAAAAGGGGCCCCCTCTTTGTTTTTGCGCGAACGTCGCCCACAATCACCGCGGTTTTCATGGAGACCGCCATGCGCCCTTCGGCCCTCGTCGCCGCTTTCGCGCTCGCCGTCCTGGCCGCCTGCCACGGGTCGCACGAGACCCCGGCACCCGCGGAGAAGCCCGCCGCCGCTCCCGCGGGCCAGGCGCTCGCGCTCCCGTTCGTCGAGAACGACGCGCCGCGCGCGCTGGCGCGGGCACGGGAAGCGAACCTGCCGCTGTTCGTCGAGGTGTGGGCCCCCTGGTGACACACCTGCCGCTTCATGCGCGCGACGGTCTTCACCGACCCTGCGCTCACGAAGCACGCCGGACGGTTCGTCTGGCTCTCCATTGACAGCGAGAACCCGAACAACGCCGAGTTCGTCGCGAAGTACCCGATCGAGGCCTGGCCCACGTTCGAGGTCCTCGCGCCGCAGACCGGCGAGATCGTCTACCGCTGGCTGGGCAGCGCCGACGTGCGCCAGCTCGAGCAGCGCTTCGACGAGGCCGCCCTCGCGCTCACGACCGTGAACGGCGCCGCCGCGGACCGGGAGTTCGCGCGCGCGCAGCGGCTCGAGGCGGACGGCCGCAAGAAGGACGCGATCGCCGCGTACGACGCGACGCTCGCCGCGGGCGGACCGGCCTGGCCCCGGCGCGCCCGGGCGGCCGAAGCGCTCGTCGGCCTGCTCGCGATGGGTGACGACGCCGCGGCCTGCGCACGGCGGGCCGCCGACCTCGGCGCGGACCTCGCGGCCGGACCGTCGCGCGCGAACGTGGCCGCGTCCGGACTCGGGTGCGCCCTCGCCGCGCCGAAGGACGCCGCGTGGCGTGCGGCCGCGCTGCCGAAACTCGAGGGCGAGGTGCGCGAGGCCCTCGGCTGGGACGGTCTGCTCGCGGACGACCGCTCGAGCTTCTACGGCCTGCTCCTCGACGCGCGCAACGAGCAGGGCGATGCGGCCGGCGCGAAGACGCTCGCGGAGGCGTGGTTCGCGTTCCTCGAGCAGGACGGGCAGCGCGCGGCGAGCGCCGAGGCGCGGGCCGCGCTCGACGGCCACCGCGTGAGCGCGGCGCTCGCGCTCGGGGATCCCGCGCGCGCGGTGCCGGCGCTCGAGCGCTCGGAGAAGGACCTCCCGCGCGACTACAACCCGCCCGCACGGCTCGCGCTGCTCCTGCGCGAGATGGGGCGCTACGACGACGCGCTGGCCGCGTCCGACCGCGCGCTCGCGCTCGCCTACGGACCGCGCAAGCTCGGCCTCTACGACGGACGGGCGACGATCTTCGAGAAGAAGGGCGATCGCGCGGGTGCGAAGCGCACGCTCCTCGACGCGCTCCTGTACGCGAAGACCCTGCCCGACGCGCAGCGCTCGAAGGGCATGGTCGCGCGGCTGGAGAAGCGCCTCGCCGGCCTGTAATCGGAAAGGGCGGGTTGCGGCGCCTGCGGCGCCTTGACCCGCCCCTGCGGGAATGTCACGAGGCGAGGGCGGCGTCGACGATCGCCTGCGCCTCGTCCTGGATGCGGCGCAGGTGGTCGGGGCCGCGGAAGCTCTCGGCGTAGAGCTTGTAGACGTCCTCGGTGCCGGAAGGCCGCGCGGCGAACCAGCCGTTCTCGGTGACGACCTTGAGCCCGCCGATCGCCGCGCCGTTGCCCGGCGCCGCCGTGAGCTTCGCGGTGATCGGTTCGCCCGCGAGGTCCCGCGCGGCGACCTGTCCGGGCGCGAGCTTCTTGAGCACGGCCTTCTGGGCCGCCGTGGCCGGCTGGTCGATGCGCTCGTAGACCGGGTCGCCGAACTCCCGCGTCAACTCGCGGTAGCGCTCGCCGGGATCGCGTCCCGTACGGGCGGTCATCTCCGCGGCGAGGAGCCCGAGGATCAGGCCGTCCTTGTCGGTGGTCCACACGCGCCCGTCGCGGCGCAGGAACGACGCGCCCGCGCTCTCCTCGCCGCCGAAGCCGAACGAGCCGTCCACCAGTCCGTCGACGAACCACTTGAAGCCGACCGGCGTCTCGACGAGTCGCCGGCCGAGCCGCGCGGCGACGCGGTCGATCATGCTGCTGCTGACGAGCGTCTTGCCGATCGCGGCGTCGGCGCGCCACTGCGGCCGGTGCGCGAACAGGTAGTCGACCGCGACGGCGAGGTAGTGGTTCGGGTTGAGGAGCCCCGCGCTCTTCGTCACGATGCCGTGGCGGTCGTGGTCGGTGTCGCAGCCGAACGCGACGTCGAAGCGGTCCTTGAGCGCGATCAGCCCCGCCATCGCGTGCGGCGAGGAGCAGTCCATGCGGATCTTGCCGTCCCAGTCGACGCACATGAAGCGGAACGTCGGGTCGGCCTCCCCGTGCAGCACCTCGATCTCGAGCCCGAAGCGCTCCGCGATCGGCCCCCAGTAGGCGAGGCCCGCGCCGCCGAGCGCGTCGGCGCCGAGCCGCAGTCCTGCGCCCTTGATGGCGTCCACGTCGATCACCTGCGCGAGGTCGCCCGTGTAGGCCCCGACGTAGTCGTGGCGGTGCGTCGTCGGCGCGGCGAGCGCCTCGCGCAGCCCGATGCGGCGCACGTCGTGCGCCCCGGTGGCGAGGATCTCGTTGGCGCGCTTCTCGATCCAGCCGGTGATCGACGGATCGGCCGGTCCCGCGTTGGGCGGGTTGTACTTGAACCCGCCGTCCTCGGGCGGGTTGTGCGAGGGCGTGATCACGATGCCGTCGGCCAGCCCGCTGGTGCGCCCCGCGTTCCAGGTGAGGATCGCGTGCGAGATCGCGGGCGTCGGCGTGTAGCCGCCCGCGGCGTCGATCATCACGGTGACGCCGTTCGCCGCGAGGACCTCGAGCGCGCTCGCGAAGGCCGGCTCGGACAGCGCGTGGGTGTCGATGCCGAGGTAGAGCGGGCCGTCGATCGACTGGCCCCAGCGGTACTCGCAGATCGCCTGCGTCGTCGCGAGGATGTGCAGCTCGTTGAACGACCCCTTGAGCGACGAACCGCGGTGGCCCGAGGTGCCGAAGGCGACGCGCTCCTCCGCGACGGACGGGTCGGGCGTGCGCGTGAAGTACGTCGTGACCAGGCGGGGGACGTCGACGAGCAGCGAAGACGGCGCCGGCTTCCCGGCGAGCGGACTGACCCTCATGCGCACACCTCCGCCGGACAGGATATATGCTCGCGTCATGCGCGCGATGGTGCTCCCGCGTCCCGGCGTGCCGCTCGAACCGCGCGACGTGCCGCGTCCCGAGCCGGGGCCCGGCGAGGTGCGGCTGACCGTCGCGGCGTGCGGCGTTTGCCGCACCGACCTGCACATCGTCGACGGCGAACTGCCCGCGCCCGGCCGCCCGGTGATCCCGGGTCACCAGGTCGTCGGACGCGTCGACGCCGTGGGCGAGGGGGTCACCGGTTTCGCGGCGGGCGACCGCGCGGGCGTCCCGTGGCTGGGCTGGACCTGCGGGCACTGCGACGCGTGCCGCGCCGGCCGCGAGAACCTGTGCCCCGAGGCCCGCTTCACCGGCTACCACCGCGACGGCGGCTTCGCGGAGGCGCTCGTCGCCGACGCGCGCTTCGCCTTCCGCCTGCCCGCCGACCTCTCCGACACGGACGCGGCGCCACTGCTCTGCGCGGGGCTCATCGGCTGGCGCACGCTGCGCTTCGCGGGTGACGCGCCGCGGCTCGGGATCTACGGCTTCGGCGCGGCCGCGCACATCCTCGTGCAGGTCGCGCGCCACCAGGGCCGCACCGTGTACGCCTTCACGCGTCCGGGGGACGCGGCCGCGCAGCGCTTCGCGCGCGACCTCGGCGCCGCGTGGGCGGGGGACGCCGGCACCGCGCCGCCCGAGCCGCTCGACGCGGCGCTCCTCTTCGCGCCCGCGGGCGAGACCGTCCCGCAGGCGCTCGCCGCGGTGCGGCCCGGCGGCACGGTCGTGTGCGGCGGGATCCACATGTCCGACATCCCGTCGTTCCCGTACCGCCTGCTGTGGGAGGAGCGCGTCGTGCGCTCCGTCGCCAACCTCACGCGGCGCGACGCGGAGGAGTTCCTCGAGCTCGCGCCGCGCGTCCCCGTGCGCACGACCGTGACGCTCTACCCGCTGGCCGACGCGCAGCGCGCGCTCGACGACCTGCGCGCGGGACGCCTCACCGGCGCGGCCGTGGTCGTTCCCTGACGGGTTGGTCCCGTAGGGGCGGGTTCTGCAGGGGCGGGTTTAGCGATTTCTGTCGGGGCGGGTTTAGCGAGCGCTGCGAGCGAAACCCGCCCGCCGCCGAGCATCAGCGCTCGGACAGCCAGCGCTTCTCGAGCGGCGCCACGATCTCGCGCACCGCGCGCGTGTCGCCGCCGTCGTCGCGATCGAGCACGCCGGGGAAGAACAGGCCGTAGCGCGCGCCGTCGCGCCGGCGGACGACCGCGTCGACGAGCGCGGCGCGCGGCCCGTGCTCGAGCCGGATCCGGAGGAGCTCGCCCTGCCGCAGCTCGCGCGCGGCCGCGCCGGGGATCTCCACGAGGATTCCCGACACGCTGATGTCGACCGGCCGCACCGGCACGGCGTCGCCGTCCTCCGTGCGGAGTTCCGCGGAGAGCCCGGCGTTGTCGCGCACGGGAACGCGCACCGCGAGGCGCGCCTCGGCGCCGGAGATGCGCTCGGGCGTCCGCACGATCAGCCGCGGCCGCCCGTCCTTCTCCTCGAACCCCAGCACCGGGGCGAGGAACACGCGCGCGCGGCCGTGGAAGTGGAACGACACGGCGGCCACGGCGAGGGCGGGGAACTCCTCGGCCGCCCCGGCCTCGACGGTCAGCAGGAGCTCGTCGTCGCGCAGTTCGGCGAAGCGGCAGCGGAGGGTCCCGCCGTGCGGCCAGGACACGGCGACGGCGAGCGTGCGCGCGATCGTACAGGCGCGGACGAGTGCGGCGGTCTGGTCGCCCGACGGAGGCGGGACGGGGCTCGTGCCCGCCGGCCCGCCCGTGCGACCCTTCTCCGATCGACGCCCGAACCACGCCATGCCGAACCCCCGCGACCGCCGGACACGTTGCCCCGAGCCGCCGCGCCCGTCAACCGCGACACGCCGTGTCGCGTTGCCCCGGTCCCGCCTTCGCCGTATGAGGTCGCACAGCCCGGCGTGTGTCCGGGCGCGGGAGGAGCGCAATGGCTGGATCGCGACGGATGGCAGGATGGAAGGGAACCGCGCTCGCGGCCGTGGTGTGCACGGCCCTGGCGCTCGGTGCGGCGCACGCGGCGGACGTGACCCGTCCGGCCGCCGTCGCGGGGCTGCTCGTCACCCGCACCAGTCCCGACGTGATCCTCTCCTGGACGCCGGTCACCCAGGACGTGACCGGCGCGGTCGAGACGGTCGCGTCGTACCGCGTCTACCGCGGCACGAGCCCGTCCTTCGTGCCCGACCTCGCCGGCGGCAGCAACCGCATCGGCACGACGGCCGGCGCGACGTTCGCCGACCTCGGCGCGGCCGGCTCCGCGACGAACTACTTCTACCTCGTGACGGCCGTCGACGCGGCCGGCAACGAGTCCGCGAGCATGGGGCCGCTCGTGACGGGCGTTCCGGTGCTGTCCGGCAACTGGACCGAGACGACCGTCGACCTCAGCTGGACCGCCGCCGCGCCCGTCAACAAGGTCGCCGGCTACCGCGTGTACTACGGCAAGAAGTCGCACGTCTACGACGCGGTGAAGGACGTGGGCAACGCGCTCCTCACCTCGATGACCGGGCTCGACCTGTGGGTGAACTACTACTTCGCGGTCGTCGCCTACGACGTGAACGGCAACGAGTCCGCGTTCTCGAACGAGCACGTCGACCCCGTGGCCGGCCGCGTGCGCGTGCGCGCGCACGACGACGATTACATCTGCTGGGGCGCGGCCAAGTGCCCGCCCAAGGTCGGCGAGGTGCAGCGCCAGGACGGCTGGCAGATCATCGCGCCGGTCGACTCCCCCGAGGGCGCGTGGACCAAGGTCAGCCTCGCGTACACGATCGACTCGCGGCTCTGCAAGGTCGGGCAGAACGGCACGACCGACAAGTGCGGCGGCACGAATCCCGGCGGCTACAACCCGTGCGGCGACCCGTGGGACCGCATCGCCACGCTGTTCATGGTCCAGGACGACTGCATCACGAGCGGCGCGGAGTGCCACAACGACAACAACCTCGAGCTGATGCGCGCGATCACGCCGTTCGGCACGGACGCCCCCGCGCCGCTCGGCGACGGCCGCGTGCCGCCGCGCGTCCTGACGATGGACATCACGCCGTTCGTGCCGATCCTCACCGGCCACCGCTTCATCGGCGCCGAGATCGGCCACTACGTGCAGGCCGGCTGGCACGTGACCTCGGAGTTCACGTTCAGCAAGCGCGTCGACGAGGCCTCGGCCAAGAAGCCCGCCGCCGGCGTGAAGGTGCTCGCGAACTCGAGCGCGCCGTTCTCGGGCAAGACGCTCTCGATCCCGTCCAACGCGACCAAGGTGGTGATGCGCCTGTTCACCAGCGGCCACGGCGGCACGCAGGCCTGCGACGGCGGCAGCAACGACGGCAAGCCCTGCACGGGCAGCGCGCAGTGCCCCGGCGGGTCGTGCCAGAACTGCGACGAGTTCTGCCACCGCAACAACCGCATCCTCAAGGCCGGCTCGCCGGTGTACCAGGTCGTGCCGTGGGTGACCTGCTCGACCAGCTGCACGGGGTGGAACGCGTGCGGCTTCCCGTCCTGCGCGTTCTCGCGCGCGGGCTGGTGCCCGGGCTACATCGCGTGCACCAACGGCGCGTCGCCGCCCTGCGACCAGGACATCGACGTGA
>JABLTH010143701.1_pt1 | contig 10869 bp, 8 predicted proteins | sample 7875711 | NCBI WGS metagenome assembly JABLTH01 (sample SAMN14941262, study PRJNA633318) | bioreactor metagenome | isolation source: bioreactor | place: China | collected 2019-03-05 | reverse complement strand
CTCCTTCGGGTCGAGCTGGCTGAAGTCGTAACCGAGGAAGACACTCTGCTTCGCGAGATTGGCATCGATGCTCTGGAAGTCCGTGATCTCCTCGTGCAGGCGGCGCGCCTCCTCTTCGGTGCTGCCCACCACGAAGCCCAGGATGCCGAACAGCTTGACGTCCGAAGCCTTGCGGCCGTGCCGTACGGCGGCGGCGCGGACGTCCTTGACGACCGGCTCGGCCTCCTGCGGGCTGAGCGCGTTGATGAAGAGACCTTCGGCGTTGCGCCCGGCGAAGTCCCGCCCGCGCGGCGACACCCCCGCCTGGATGAGGAACGGCGTGCGCTGCGGCGACGGCTCGGTCAGGTGCGGCCCGACGACGTCATAGAACGGGCCGACGTGGTTGATCTCGTGGATCTTCGCCGGGTCCGAGTACTGCTGGAGGCGCGTGTCGCGCACGACCGCGTCGTCCTCCCAGCTGGCCTCCCACAGCTTGTAGACGACGTCGATGTAGTCGTCGGCGCGTGCGTAGCGGTCCTCGTGCTCCGGGAGGCCGCCGTAGCCCAGGTTGCGCCCGGCGCCCGGGAGGAACGTGGTGACGATGTTCCAGGCGATCCGGCCGCGGGTCAGGTGGTCGAGCGTCGACATCTTGCGGGCGAACGCGTACGGCGGTTCCTGCAGGATGTTCTGCGTCAGCACGAAACCGAGGTCCTCGGTGGCGTAGGCGAGTGCGGGGATCAGCTCGCCGGGGTCGTTGATCGGGAACTGCATCCCGCTGTAGACCGCCCGCTCGCGCGACCCTTCGAAGGCCTCGTACGGCGCGAGCACGTCGGCGAAGAAGAGGGTGTCGAAACGGCCGCGCTCCAGCAGCTTCGCCACGTCCGCCCAGTAGTGGACGTCGTTGTAGCGCAGCTGCTCGCTACCGGGCCACGCCCACATCCCCTGGTCGTGATGCGACACCGAGAAGATGTTGAACGCGTTGAAGATCATCCGCTGACGGTCGGCCATGCTCAGGCCACCTCCTCGTTCTCGACGGTCTCGACGACGCCGAGGACCGCTTTGCCGATCTCGGTCGCGAGCACCTCGGTCGAGTACGCCATCAGCTGCCCGGCCTGCGCGTTGCGGAGGTGGCGCTGGATGGGCGACTGCTTGAGGTATCCGGATGCCCCGCCGACCCGCACGCCGAGCTGGGCGACGTCCACCGCGACCTTGTTGGCGAGGTACTTCGCGCGCGACAGGTTGCTGAAGAACTCCGGTCGGCCGGCGTCCGCCTCCGCAAGCGTGCGCTGGAAGAACGCGTGCACGGCCTCCAACCGCGACTGCGCGTCGGCCACCTCGTGCTGGATCCACTGCTGGTGCGAGAGCGGCTTGCCCAGGATCGCGCGGTTGCGCGCGTGGTCGACGAGCGAGGCCAGCGCCGCATCCGCGATGCCGAGCGAGATGGCCGGGAGGCCGGCGGGCACGGCGGCGAAGTCGCCCGGCCGCGGCGAACGCCCGCGGAACTCCTCGCGCAGCAGGGTGTCACTGAACGACAGCAGCTGGCTGCGGGTGGCACGCAGGCCCAGGGTGTCCCAGATCGGGATGATCGTCACCGTCTCGTCCGGGATGACGGCGAAGAAGGTGGGCTCGCCGTCGACGAGCGCGTTGACGAGCAGGTAGTCGGCGATCTCGCTGCCGGAGACGAAGCGCTTGGTGCCGTCGAGCAGCCAGCCTCCCTCGGCCCTTCTGGCCTCCTGCTGCGGGTTGAGGAAGCGGTTGCCGCTGGTCGGCTCGGAGAGCGCGTTGGCGAACCGCTTTCCGGCGAGCAGCTCGTCGGCGAAGAAGCTGCCCTGCCGCTCGCGCGTGAGCTCGGCCAGTCCGACGGCGGCGCCCGAGTGCATGGTGACGATCGTCGCGGTCGACGGGTCGGCTGCGGCGAGGATGCGCACCGCCTCGCCGAATGCCTGGTAGCTGAGTCCGTTGCCACCGAGGTGTGCGGGGAGAACGGCCGCGTCCAGCCCCACCTCATGCAGGGCGGCGAGGTTGCCGACGGCGATCTCGGCGCGCTCGTCGAAGCCGCCGGCCTCGGCGGCGAATCCCTCGGCGAGACCGGCGACGCGTTCGAGCAGATCGCGCTCCGCGGCGGGCAGGTCGTGGAGGCTGGTCGGGGCGGTCATCGGACTCCTTCGGGTTCGGGGCTGACAGTGTTTGAGCTGGTGGATCGAAGCGGTCGGGCGGCGGAACGTCGGACGCGGGCGCGCCGGTAGACGCGGCGCGAGACGACGCACAGCACGAAGAGCGTCGCGAGGTAGGGCAGCGCCTGGAACAGCTCGACCGGCAGGCCGAGGCTCTGCGTCTGGGCGAGCAGCGCCAGGCTGTTGAAGAAGGAGAACAGCAGGGCGCCCGCGATGAGGCCGATCGGGGTGCGGCGGCCGATGATCACTACCGCGAGGGCGATGAAGCCGGTCCCGCCGGTCATCCCGGGCGAGAACGTGCCGATCTCTGCCAGCGGGACCGTGGCGCCGGCCAGGCCCGCGAAACCGCCCGCGATGACGGCGGCGACGATCCGGAACGCCACGGGCGAGATGCCGCGCGTGCGCGCGACCGCCTCGTCGTCGCCGACCGCCCGGAGCCGCAGGCCGAATCGGGTGTGGTCGAGCACGAGCCACGAGGCCACGACGAGCACTACGGAGAGATAGAAGAAGACACCGGCTCCGGCCAAGCCCGGACCGACGATCGGGATGGCCTCGATGAGCGGCAGGTGCAGCGGCGGCTGCGTCTGCACCGTCTGGTTGGTGTGGCCCGCCGGGTTGAGCACCTGGTAGAGGAAGACGCTGAGGCCGCTTCCCAGCAGGCCGATGGCGATTCCGACGATGATGATGTCAGCCTTGGCTAGGGCTGAGGCGGCGCCGACGAGCAGGCCGAGCACCAGCCCGGCGAGGATGCCGGCGAGTACACCGACCCAGACGCCGCCGAGGTGCGAGCCGAGCACGCCGAAGACCGCGCCGACCAGCATCATCCCTTCGATGCCGACGTTGAAGCCGCCGGTGCGTTCGAGGAAGATCTCGCCCAGCCCGGCGATCACGATCGGCGCGCAGAGGGCGAGCGCACCCGCCAGCACGACCGTCCAGAAGTCCACCGGGCTCATGCGGCTACCTCCGCCTTCGCGGCCGCGTCGTCCGCGCGCTCGCGCCCGCTGAGCTTGACGGCGGCGAGCGCAAGGGCCGCGGTGAGGAGGAGCACGCCCTGGGTCACCGTCCCGATCGCGGTCGGGACCGTGCCGGTGGCGATCTGCACGCCGGCCGCTCCCGTGCCGAGGGAGGCGTAGACGACAGCCGCGATGGCGATGCCGAGCGGATTCCCGCGGCCGAGCACGGCGACGGCGAGACCGGCGAACCCGATCCCGGCCGAGACATCGGGTTCGAGCCGCTGAGTCACGCCCGCCACCTGCATCCACCCGGCGAGGCCGGCCGTCGCGCCGGACACGATCATGGCGGTGAGCACGGCCCGGCGCGGCGTGAGCCCGAGCCGGGCGGCGAGCAAGGGCCGCGAGCCGTAGACATCGAGAACGAACGCGTTGCGACTGCGCGACCACCACCAGGCGACGACGAGCAGCACGGCGACGACGACGATGCCGACGTGGATGCGTCCCGGCACGGGAAGCATCGGGAGCTGGGAGGGAACCGGCAGCGGCGGGCTCTGCGGGCTGGCGTTCGTCGCCGGGTCGCGCAGCGCCGTACGCAGCAGATAGGTCAGCAGAGCGACGGCGAGGTAGTTGGCCAGCAGGGTGAAGAGGATCTCGGTCACGCCCCACCGGATCTTCGCGACCGCGGCGGGCAGCGCCCACAGCACGCCGCCGACGACACCGGCCAGGGCGCCAAGCGGAAGCGCCAGCAGCGGGCTCGCGTGCGGGCCGAGCCACAGGGCCAGAGCGGTCGAGAACACGGCGCCCAGGATTGCCTGGCCTTCGGCGCCGATCGTGATCACACCCGCACGCAGGGCCACCGACACCCCGATCGCGACGAGCGCGAGCGGCGTCGCGTTCGCGAGGGTCTGGGTGAGGTTGTAGCCGTCGCCGAACGCGCCGGTGAACCAGCCCGTCAGCGCGACACCCAGGTCGCCCCCGGTGGACGAGACCAGGAGGAGGACGATCGCGAAGCCGGCGAGCACGTACAGACCGGCGATCAGGAGACCGCGGCGACGGCGCGCGAGGTCGAGCAGAGCGTTCATCGGGATACGCCTCCCTCGGCCGGCGCGATGAGGCCGGCCATCGCCCGTCCCACTCGTGCACTGTCGAAGTCGTCGGCCGCGCGAGCGTCCACGATGCGGCCCTTCGAGAGGATGAGGATCCGATCGGCCACGTCGCGAATCTCGTCGATGTCGGCGCTGACGAGCAGCACCGCGGCGCCGGCCGAGGCCGCAGCACGGATCTCGCCGCGGATCACCGCGCTCGCGTGCAGGTCCAGGCCCTGAGTGGGTCCGTGGAGCACCGCGACCGCGGGCGCGCCGTCCAGCTCGCGACCGACGAGGAGCTTCTGTTGGTTGCCGCCCGAGAGCGCGCGCGCCGTCAGATCGGGGTTCGGCGGGCGCACGTCGTGACGACGCAGCAGCTCGGAGGTGAAGCTGCGGGCGGCCTTCCAGTCCACGAGACCGCGGCGGACGAACCGGCCGCCGCCTCCGAGGGTGCGCAGCACGGCGGAGCGCGTGAGCGTCGCATCGGGCAGCAGGGCCTCCTCGCGCACCTCCGGCACGTAGGCGAGGCCCGCACCCGCCGCGCGCTCCGGCCTGCCGGCCACGGGGACGCCATCGACGGCGACGGTGCCGGTTTCGACGGGGAGCACGCCGGCGGCCGCTTCGGCGAGCGCGGTCTGTCCGTTGCCCGCGACGCCGAGCACACCGACCACCTCTCCCCCGTGAACGGCCACGTCGATGCCGTCGATCCGGGCTCCCGCGCCGGAACCGGAGACTCCCCGCAGTTCGAGGCGTACGTCGCCGGTGAGCTCGTGCACGCGTCGCGGGACGTCGGGGATGGTGCCGACCATCGCGCGGACGAGCTGGTCGTCCGAGACCTCCGACACCGGGGAGGTCAGGGCGACCCGGCCACGGGAGAGGACGGTGACCTCGTCCGCGACCGCACGGACCTCGTCCAGTCGGTGGGTGATGAGCAGCACGGAATAGCCCCCCGCGGCGAGCGCACGGATGCGGTCGAACAGCGCTGCCGTCTCGAAGGGGCCGAGTGCGGACGTGGGCTCGTCGAGCAGAAGGATGCGTGCGCCCTGGGCCAGCGCGATCGCGAGCTCGCCCAGCTGACGCTGCGCCAGCCCCAGCTCGCGCACCTTCACCTCCGGCTCGATCGCCAACCCGGCGGACTCGGCCGCGCCGCGCAGCAGCCGCGCCGCCCGGCCGCGCCGCGCGATGCGCTCGGGCTGCACCAGGATCAGATTCTCGGCCAACGTGAGTTCGGGGATCAGGCTGAGCTGCTGCGCCACGAGTCCGACCCCGTGCCGGATGGCGGCCTGGCGGCTGCCGAACACGACCGGCTCGCCGCCCACCGTCAGCCCTCCCTCCGTGGGTTGTTCCAGCCCGGCCAAGATCTTCAGCGCGGTCGATTTGCCCGCGCCGTTCTCTCCCACCAGGGCGTGGATGGTGCCGGGCGCGAGCGCGACGTCGATGGCGTGCAGAACCTGGGCGCCTCCGAAGGATTTGGAGACGCCCAGGAGCGCGAGATCAGAACTCATCGGCGGTGTGTCCGGAGGATCAGCCGACCGACGGGACCTTCAGCTCGCCGCTGGCGAGCTTCTTGGCCAGTTCGTCGACCTGGTCGGCGATGTCCTTCGGCAGGCCGGGAGCCGCGCCGACCGGGTTGATGTCGGCGAAGATCAGGCCCTTGTTGGCGATCGTGGAGGTGTAGGAGCGGTTGCCGAAGTCGCCCTTCTGCAGGTGGCCGACGACCTCCTCCAGCGTCGGGGTGAAGTCGAGCTTGACCAGGCCGATGTTCACGGCCTTGGCGTCGGACGAGGAGGTGGAGGACGCACCGAGGGTCGCGATGCCTCCCGCCTTCGCGGCGGACAGCACACCGGGGGTGTAGCCCTCGGCACCGGTCACGATCAGCTTGGCGCCCGCGGCGATCTGCGCCTTGGCCGCCTGGTTGGCGAGGGCCGGGTCCTCCCAGCTGCCGGTGAAGATCGGCTTCAGCTCGGTCGCCGACGGGTTGGCGTCCTTCAGACCCAAGGTCAGCGCTTTGTACGTGGTCTCGTTGAACGGCGCCAGCTGGCCGTCGACGACACCGACCGGCGAGAGACCGGTCTTGCCCGCGACCCAGCCGGTCAGGTAGCCCTGCTGGTCGCTCGCATAGGTCCAGGTCTCGACGTTGGCGGTGGCCTTCTTCAGGATGTCGGCCGAGCCGGTGGCGATGAAGTGCGCCTTCGGCTGCTCCTTGGCGACGGTGAAGACCGAGTTGGCGAAGTCGAGGCCCCAGCCGATGATGAGGTCGTAGCCCTGCGACGCGTACTGGCGGAAGGCCGCCTCGGCGTCGGAGGAGGTCGTGACCGACTCGCGGATCTGAGCCGTGATCTCGCTCTTCTTCTCGAGGGCGTGCGCGGCGTCGGCCGCGTACTGGTTGAAGCCACCGTCGTTGGCGAGGCCGCCGAGCACGACGGCCACCTTCAGTTCGTGTGCGGAGGAGGTCGCGTCGCCGCCGGCCGAAGCGCCGGAGGAGCACGCCGCGAGCACCGCGACGACGGGGATGGCGATCAACGGGGCGATGAGGGAGCGCAGCTTCATGGCGGGCGCCTTTCGTCGGGTTGTTGGGGGTGTGCACGTCGCGGAATGTGAGTGCGGTGCAACTTGTCGACAAGTTTGCCCAGCCGTGCAACCCGAAGGCCATGCCGCGCGAAACACAACGACACACGGCATCGATCGAGGCCGAGGCCCGGGTCGCTCAGACGGTCAGAGCACGTCCCACGGCGGGCGCACCGACCGGGCGAAGGAGTAGCGCACGACCTCCGGGAGGTGGTGCTCGAAGGCGTAGAACAGCCGGCGGCCGCTCACCGAGACGCCGATGAGCTCGAACGTCAGGACGGGAGTTCCGACCGGCCGCTCCAGGAGCTCGGCCCGCTCGGGGTCGAGCGCCTCGGCGCCGGGGGTGGCGACCTCCCAGACCAGCGACTCGTTCCACACCTGGGTCACGGCCGTGAACACGGACTCGTCGAGCTCTCGCTCGTCGAAGTCGGGCAGCAGCAGATAGCCCGAGGCGAGCATGGCGGGCTGGCCATCCGCGCGCCAGCGTTTGACGCTGCGCAGTGCCGGACTTCCCTCCGGCACGTCCAGCAGGGCCGCCACATCCGCGGGGAGCCGCTCCACCTGCGAGGCGAGGATCTCCACACCGGCCTGATATCCCATGCGCGAGAGCAGCACGGTGTGCTCGAACTGGTCCTCCAGCCGAACGCTCATGCGCAGGCCGACATGGTCGACGGTGGTCGGGGCGCCCTGGCGTCGGCGCAGGACGCCCTGGCGCTCGAGCTCCGCCAACGCGTTGCGCAGCTGCTGGCGCGTACAGCCCAGCCGCGCAGTCAGCTCGAGTTCGCCCGGCAGCGCGGAATTGGCGGCCGCCGCCTCACGAACCTCGCGGAGGAGTTCGTTGTGCAGACGGCTCTCGGTCACAGGTTCAGAATCTAGCGGCTCGTCGCGGGCGACGGCAGCGCGGCCGTCAGCACCCGCTTCGTCGCGTCGTCGGCGAAGGACGCCGCGATCGAGGCGCGGGCGAAGCCGACCAGGTCGTCCTCGGTCAGCTCGAAGGTCTCGGCGCAGACGGCCCAGTCGGCCTCCAGGGTCGTGCCGAGCGGAGCGGGGTCGTCGGTGTTGATCGTCACGTTCACGCCCGCATCCCGCAGCGCGACGAGGGGGTGGTCGATCCAGTCGTCATACAGGCCGAGCACGACATTCGACCGCGGGCACACGCCCAGCGGGATCTGCGTGTCGGCCAGGTAGCGGAGCAGCTCGGGATCCTCTGCTGCGCGCACACCGTGGTCGATCCGCTCGGCGTGCAGCAGGCGGATGGCGTCCCAGACACCTTCGGGCCCGCTGGACTCGCCGGCGTGCACCGTGCGCCGGAGGCCGGCGTCCTTCGCGGCTGCGAACGCCTCGGCGAACCGGCCGCTCACCCGGCCGGCCGAGCGTTCGTCGCCGTCGATCGAGAGCGCGACGACACGTCGGGGTCGCGCAGCGGCGAGCCACTCGACGGCCTCCCGCGCCTCCGCCGCACTCTGCTGGCGGAGCAGCGAATAGCAGAGCCGCACCTCGGCGAGGCCGTCCTGCTCCGCCTCGTCGAGGCCGGACGCCAGCGCATCGAAGAGTGCGGGGATGCGGTCGGACCAGGCCGTCCAGTGGGTGGGGTTGATGATGGCGTCGGTGTAGCCGATGCCCGAAGCCGTCTGGCGCGCCGCGAACGTGTACGCGTGGCGGGCGGCCTGCTCGGGAGTCCGGATCAGTCCGCACTCCCAGTCGAGGAAGCGCAGGAAGTCGGCGAGGTCTCCGGTGCCGTCGCTGGCGTCGTGGGTGGTCACGTCGAAGAGCGTGGCGGCCGGTCCCGGCAGCGGTTCGCCCGCCGTCTTCGCCAGGTCGAGCAGATCGATCAGTTCGAAGTTGCCCTCGAGATGCACGTGGGTCTCCGCCTTCGGCAACCGCCGGATCCACGTCTCGTCGATGCGGTGGCCGGCCGACAGGGCGGTGGGGGCAGTGGGCATCGGCGGCGGGTCCTTTCGAAGACGGCCCGCTGACTCTAATCGTCCGTCACGCTTGTTGACAAGTTTCCGAGGTCGGTGTCACGCCTCCAGGCGCGACGCCTCGCCGAGACGGTGCCAGGTGCGATTGTGGTAGACCAGCGGGGCCGCCTCCGCGTCCGGTACCTGCGCCTGCAGGGCATGGACGGCGACGATCGTCGACTTGCCCGCGCTCATCGTGTCCACGACGCGTCCTCGGATCCAGGCATGGGCGGCGGGGAAGTACGGCTCCCCGGTGATCAAGCGCGTCCAGATGCTCGTGTCGGCGAACCGGTCGATCCCGCTGGTCGCGCACAGCTGCGCGAGGTCGAGCTGCTCGTCGGCCAACAGGTGCACCACCACGTGCTCGGCCTTCAGGATGGTCGGCGCGCTGGAGGAGTGCGCCGAGATCGAGAACACCAGCAGCGGCGGCTCGGCGCTGACCGAGAACACACTCGTCGCGGTGAGTCCGACCGGCCCGTCGCCGGCATCGGCGGTGATGATCGCCACTCCGGCCGCGTGGTTGCGGAAGGCGCGCTTGAACTCATCCGGGGTGAGCCCCACCGGGAACCTGTGCGCGGCAGGACCATCGCCGGACTGCGATTCGCGCACCGTCTGCGTCGTGGTCATGGTGTCCTCCGTCGTGTCTTCGAGATGACGGCATCGTGCTCCACCCGGATCACCGGCACCCTGTCGCGTTACGCTCCTTTACGCCTGTGACGGTTCCGGCGGCTGTTCGTCTCCACTCTCTTCTTCTGCGTCCGCGCCGACGGGAGCGACGCGTCTCACCAGCGTGGCCCCGCACACCCACCAATGCTCGATCGTCATGGAGTCGGTGTAATACCGGTGGTGCGGGAACGCAACGGATGTTACGAATGTGTCGCCCGTCGCCGGCGTCGCCACGTAGCTTTGCGCAACACGGGCTTCGCGGCGTTGCCGGCGGGGCGCAGGATGTGCCCATGCCCGAGTTCAGCACAGCGCAGGTCCACGCAGGGGAGGCACGCGATGCCGCCCACGGGGCCCGTGTCACCCCGATCTACCTCACCGCCGGCTTCGAGTTCGACAGCTTCGCGCACGCGGAGGAGCGGTTCAGCGGGGAGGACCCCGGCTACACCTACAGCCGCTCAGGCAATCCCACGAGCGCCGCACTGGAGCGGCGGGTGGCCGCTCTCGAGGGCGGCCGGGAGGCGATCGCGGTCGGCAGCGGGCAGGCCGCGCTGACCGTGGCGGTGCTCGGCCTCGTGAAGGCCGGGGATCACGTGCTCTCCGCGCAGAGCGTCTACTCCGGGACCCGCGGACTTTTCGAAACCGGGCTGAAGCGCCTCGGCGTCGAGATCGAGTTCATCGACAGGCCGCACGACCCGGAGGAGTGGCGGCGGCGGATCCGCGGGAACACGCGCGTGCTGTTCGGCGAGTCCATCGGCAACCCCGGCAACGACGTACTCGACATCGCTGCAGTGGCGGCCATAGCGCACGAGCGCGGACTCCCGCTCGTGGTCGACAACACGCTCGCGACCCCCTACCTTCTCCGCCCGGGCGTGCACGGCGCCGACATCGTGGTGCATTCGGCGAGCAAGTTCCTCGGCGGTCACGGCTCCGCACTCGGCGGTGTCGTCGTCGACTACGGCGGCTACGACTGGGCCGCATCCCCCTTCGAGCACCTCACCGCGCCGGATGACTGGCTGCACGGGGAGAGCTACGTCGGAGCGTACGGGCGCGGCGCGTACGCCGCCTTCGCACGCTCGGTCGTGGCGTCGCTGTTCGGCCCCGTTCTGTCGCCGGTCAATGCCTTCCTCATCCAGCAGGGCATCGAGACCCTGTCCCTCCGGCTCCGGCAGCAGTCGGACACGGCATTGGCCGTGGCCCGCTGGCTCGAGAGTCAGCCCGAGGTGGCGAGCGTCGACTATGCCGGACTCGAGTCCCATTCCTCGCACGCTCTCGCACAGCGCTACCTGCCGCGCGGTGCCGGTGCCATCCTCGGCTTCACCCTCGCCGGGGGCGCGGCCGCGGCCGAGCGCTTCTACGACGCCGTGACGGTGTTCAGCCGCATGACCCACATCGGGGACGTCCGCTCGCTCATCCTGCATCCGGCCACCACCACGCACGCGCACCTGCACCACGAGGTCCGCGAGGCCACCGGTATCGGCGAAGG
>JABLTH010068899.1_pt1 | contig 10874 bp, 9 predicted proteins | sample 7875711 | NCBI WGS metagenome assembly JABLTH01 (sample SAMN14941262, study PRJNA633318) | bioreactor metagenome | isolation source: bioreactor | place: China | collected 2019-03-05 | reverse complement strand
GGCCTCAGCCTTGCTGGTGGTGAATTCGTTTACGCTGCTGGCGGTATCCGCCGGTTGGGTGCCGGGAGATGCCACGCGCTGGATCTACGCCTCCATCGTGCTGACCGGCATTGCCCGTGCGTTCATCGGGCCATCGTATAGCGCCCTGTTTGCGCTGATATTGCCGCGCGAGCAATACGCGCGGGCTTCCGGCATCGGCAGTTCGATCTTCCAGGCGGGGCTGGTGGTGGGGCCAGCGTTGGGCGGCATTCTGGTAGGCTGGGCGGACAAGGCCACGGCATATGGCATTGCCACCCTGCTGGCACTGCTGGCGACCATCGCCTTGTTGTTGCTGCGGGTGAAAGAGCCACCGCCCGCCGAGAGCGCGCCGATCTTTACCAGCATCGCCGAAGGCCTGCGTTTTGTGTTCGGCCACCAGGTGTTGCTGGGGGCGATGTCGCTGGACATGTTTGCGGTGCTGTTTGGCGGCGCGGTTTCCATACTGCCGGCGTTTATCCACGATATTTACCACTATGGGCCGGAAGGCCTGGGCATCTTGCGCGCCGCGCCGGCCATCGGCGCCGTGATGACCGGGCTGGTGCTGGCGCGGCATCCGATCAACCTGCATGCCGGACGCTGGCTGCTGGGAGCGGTTGCGGGATTCGGCCTGTGCATTATTGCGTTCGGGCTGTGCCGGCAATTCTGGGTGGCGGGTTTCCTGCTGCTGCTTTCCGGCATGTTCGACGGGGTTTCCGTGGTGATGCGCACCACGATTTACCAGTTAGTGACGCCGGATGCCATGCGCGGGCGCGTGTCGGCGATCAACGGTATTTTCATCGGTTCTTCCAACGAACTCGGCGCGTTTGAATCGGGCCTGGCCGCGCGCCTGCTGGGTTTGGTGCCGTCAGTGGTGTTTGGTGGCGCGATGACGCTGCTGGTGGTGGGCGTCACGGCCAAGCTGGCACCCAGGCTGCGCCGGCTGGAGTTGCACCAGTTGCATTGAGCCTCGCTAATAGTTGTAACCTGAATCTGGTTTCATGCGTTAAGCAGGGAATTTTGTCGGTATCATGCAGTCGTATGAACGGAGCCAATCATAACAACCTCACTTCCAGTGCCTGATTACCTACTCGCCATCCTGCTGGCTATCACGCTTACCGGTTGCGCCGCGGTCGGCCCGGACTACGTCAAGCAGCCGCCCAAAGCGCCTGAAACCTGGAGCAACCTGGATGCTGCCGCGGGCATCGCCGCATCCGCCAGCCAGGTGGATTTGTCGCAATGGTGGCAGCAGTTGCACGATCCGCTATTGTCTTCACTCATTACGCAATCCCTGGGCAACAGCCCGGATATGCGCAGCGTGCAGGCCAAGTTGCGCGAGGCGCGCGCCAGGCGCGATCTGGCGGGCGACAACCGCTTCCCCACGGTGACCGGCTCGTTTTCCGCCAGCCGCAGCAAAAGCAGCCGGCAGTTAGGCTCCGGCGCCACCAGCAATTTATTCAACGCCGGTTTTGATGCCAGCTGGGAGCCGGATATCTTCGGCGGGCTGGGGCGTGCGCTGGAAGCGTCCGAGGCCGATCTCGGCGCCAGCCAGGCGAGCCTGCACGATACCCAGGTGTCGCTGGCGGCCGAAGTGGCGCTGAATTACGTCGAGTTGCGCTCGTTCCAGGCGCGGCTTGCCATTGCGCGGGAAAACCTGGCAACGCAGGATGAAATCCTGCAGATCACCGACTGGCGCGCGCAGGCCGGGCTGGCGACCAGCCTGGACGTGGAGCAGGCGCGCACCAACCGCGAACAGACACAAGCCACCATCCCCAGCCTGAACAAGAGCCTGACCGAAGCCGAGAACCGCTTGTCGATTTTGCTGGGCGGTTTCCCCGGGTCGCTGCATGCGCAACTGGCCCAAGCCATGCCCTTGCCCACGGTGCCGGCGGAAGTCGCAGTTGCGATTCCCGCCGATGCCTTGCGCCAGCGCCCCGACGTCACTGCCGCGGAACGCAGGCTGGCGGCGGAAACCGCGCGCATCGGCGCGGAAACCGCGGCGCTGTATCCGAGCTTTAACTTGAGCGGCAGTCTGGGCTGGAAAGCCCTGACCCTGGGCTCGCTGGGTAGCGGGCTTACGGCCGGCGTCCTCGGCAGCGTGGCGCAGAACGTGTTCGATGCCGGGCGCATCCGCAGCCGCATCAGCATCCAGACCGCAGTGCAGGAGCAGGCGCTGGCCGCCTATGAAAAAACCGTGCTGACCGCGCTGGAGGACGTGGAAAACGCCTTGTCCGCCTATGCCAACAGCCGCCAGCGGCAGGCTGCCCTGGCCGGCGCCCGCGCAGCGGCCCGCAATGCCGCGCAACTGGCGCGGCAGCAGTATGAAAGCGGTCTGGTGGATTTCCAGAAAGTGCTGGATACCCAGCGCACCCTGCTGGCCACCGAAGACAGCCTGGCCAGCACCGAAGCCGAAGGCCTGTCCGCCCTCATCAGCACCTACAAGGCAATGGGGGGTGGATGGACTGAACTCCCCGAGGAAAGCAAGCAACCATGAGCGAACAAACACAAGACGAACAATTGCGGAACATCGTGAATGCCGCACCGACCACCAAGGGAAAAATCGCCCGCTGGCTGGGGCTGGCGGTATTGCTGGCGGCCGTGGCCGGCGGCTGGATAATGTGGTCCGCCAGCCAGAACCGGAACGGCGTGAGCTATGTCACCGAGGAAGCCGCGCGCGGCAAGCTGACGGTGACGGTTTCCGCCACCGGCAACCTGCAACCGACCAACCAGGTGGATGTGGGCAGCGAGCTTTCCGGCACGGTGGAAAAAGTGTTGGTGGACGATAACGACCACGTCAAGCGCGGGCAGATCCTGGCGCAACTCGACCTCTCCAAACTCAACGACCAGGTGTCCAAGTCGCAGGCGGCGGTGGTTGCGGCAGAGGCGCAAGTGGCGCAGACGCGCGCCACAGTGGCCGAAACAACGGCCAGCCTGGCACGGCTGAAAAAAGTGGCGGAGCTGTCCGGCGGCAAGGTGCCATCCAAAACCGAGATGGATAGCGCCGAAGCCGCCCTGCTGCGCGCGGTGGCCAACGAAGCCAACGCCAAAGCCGCGGTGGCGCAGGCTAGGGCGACGCTGAAATCGGACCTTACCAATGTGTCCAAGGCCACCACGCGTTCGCCGATTGATGGCGTGGTGCTGGTGCGCAAGGTCGAGCCGGGGCAGACGGTAGCCGCTTCATTGCAGGCGCCGGTGATGTCCACGCTGGCCGAGGACCTGACGCAGATGGAATTGCAAGTGGATGTGGACGAAGCCGACGTCGGCCAGGTGAAAATCGGGCAGCCGGCCAAGTTTACCGTGGATGCCTGGCCGGGCCGCAAATATCCGGCCGAGATCACGCGCGTGGGCTTCGGTTCCCAGGTCAAGGACGGTGTGGTGTCCTACAAAACCATCCTCAAACTCAACAACGATGACCTCACCCTGCGCCCCGGCATGACGGCGACGGCGGAAATCCGGACCGCCGTGCGCGAGGATGTGCTGTTGATTCCCAATGCGGCGTTGCGCTTCAGTCCCGACGAAGCCAAGCCGCAGAAGAAAAGCGGTGGGCTGGTGTCGGCCATGCTGCCACGGCCGACATCCGCGCCCAAGCAGAAGAAAAACGGCAAAAACGGCGCGGGGCCGAAAGTCTGGGTGCTGCGCGACGGCAAGCCGGTGGCTATCCAGATCAAAACCGGCCTCACCGACGGCAAGCATACCGAAGTGCTGGCCGGCGAGTTGCAAGCCGGCATGCAGGTGATTACCGAAACCCAAAAAGCGCAGCAATGAGCAACGGCACTACCCCGCTGATTTCGCTGTCCGGCATCACCAAGACCTATGGCCAGGGTCAGGCTGCCTTCCAGGCGCTGCGTGGCGTTGACCTGGACATCGCGCAGGGTGATTTTGTCGCCATCATGGGCCCCAGCGGCTCGGGCAAATCCACGGCGATGAATATCCTCGGCTGCCTGGACAGCCCGACTTCCGGCGCTTATGTATTCAACGGCGTGCATGTGGAACACCTGTCGCGCAACCAGCGCGCCTTGTTGCGCCGGCATTTCCTGGGCTTTGTGTTCCAGGGCTTCAACCTGCTGGCGCGCACTACGGCGCAGGAAAACGTGGAACTGCCCCTGCTCTATCGCGGCGAATCCGCCGCTTCGCGCCATGCCCTGGCCAAGGCCGCGTTAAAAGCCGTCGGGCTGGATGGCTGGGAGCACCATACCCCGGCTGAACTTTCGGGCGGGCAGCAGCAGCGCGTGGCGATCGCCCGCGCGATTGCCACCAACCCCACCGTGCTGCTGGCTGATGAGCCGACCGGCAACCTCGATAGCGAACGTGGCCGCGAAATCATGGAACTGCTGGTGGCGATGAACCGCGAGCGCGGCATTACCGTGCTGATGGTGACGCACGAGCCGGACATGGCGGCGTATGCCCGGCGCATCGTGCATTTTGTGGATGGCCGCATTGCCACCGACACTGTGAAAGAGGAGACGGCCTGATGGGCGGGAATACCTTGCTGCTGGCGCTGCGCGAAATCCGCCGCAACCTGATGCGCTCCTTCCTCACCATCCTCGGCATCGTCATCGGCGTGGCCGCCGTGGTAACCATGGTGACGCTGGGCAATGGCGCGACCAAGGTGGTGTCCGACCAGATTTCCAGCCTGGGCAGCAACCTGGTGATGATCCGCCCCGGACAGCGCCTGGGGCCGGGACGCGACAGCGCCGGCGCACCCAATTTCAAGGTGGAAGACGCCGAGGCGATCAAGGCCCAGATCGGCTCGCTCAACGCGGTGGCCCCCACCATGGGACGGGGCGTGACGCTGGTGGCGGGCGCGGAAAACTGGTCGTCCACCGTCACCGGTACCACCGGCGCTTTTTTCATCACCGGCAACTGGAAACTGGCCGATGGCCGGCTGTTCAACGAAACCGAGGAGCGCGCGGGCAAGGCGGTGTGCGTGATCGGCGACACCGTCAGGAAGCAGCTGTTCGGCAACCAGCATGCCGTCGGCGCGGAAATGCGGGTGAAACAGTTTTCCTGTGAAGTGATCGGCGTGCTAGCCGCCAAGGGGCAGGCCGCAATGGGGCGCGACCAGGACGACGTGGTGGTAATGCCGCTACGTACGGTACAGCGGCGGCTGACCGGCAACCAGGACGTTGGCGCCATCATGGTGTCGGTGAAAGAAGGCGCGTCATCGGAAAAAGTCATCGAGCAGATCAAGCTGCTGATGCGCGAGCGGCGCCGGATCACGGGCAACGAAGAAGACAATTTCGACGTGCGCGACACCCGTGAAATCGCCCAGACGCTGTCCGGCACCATCGGCACCATGACCGCCCTGCTCGGCGCAGTGGCGGCGGTGAGCCTGCTGGTGGGCGGCATCGGCATCATGAATATCATGCTGGTGTCGGTCACCGAACGCACGCGCGAAATCGGCATCCGCCTCGCCATCGGCGCGCTGGAAAAAGAAGTGCTGATGCAGTTTTTGACCGAAGCCGTGGCGCTATCCGCGCTGGGCGGGCTGATTGGTATCCTGCTGGCGGCGGTCGCCTGCTATTCGCTCTCCGGCCCGATGCAGGTGCCGTTTATTTTCAACCCCGGCATCAACCTGCTGGCGTTCGCCTTTTCTGCCGCCATCGGCGTGATTTTTGGTTATGTGCCAGCAAGGCGCGCCGCGCAGCTGGACCCGATTGAGGCGCTGCGGCATGAGTAGGGGAATTGCAAGGGAGTAGGGCGGATGAGCGTAGCGTTATCCGCCGCATGTTTGTTTAACGAAATCCCACCCGGCGGATAACGCCGCATTGCGGCTCATCCGCCCTACGAGCTACTTAACGTGTCATACGCAAAGTTAGCGCTTGGTTTTCGTGCAATCTGTTGCCATTTCCGTAGGTAGATGTAATTGATGCTGGTGGCGTACGCCAAAAACACCAAAGACAATCTGACGGATAAAGAAACCGCGCTGCTGCGCAAGCTGGTAAAGGAGTTATGACCATGGATGAAACACTTTTCGAGGATTTGAAGCAAAGCCTGAAAGAGGCGGCAGCGATACGTCGCGGTGAGCTTTTGCCCGGGCGCAAAACGGAGATCACGGCACCGGATGCCAAGGCGATTCGCGCCAGGATTGGCTTGAGCCAGAGTGAGTTTGCCCAGTTGATTGGTGTGAAGGTTGCCACCTTGCGCAACTGGGAGCAGCACCGCCGCCAGCCTACCGGCGCGGCTGCGGCGCTGTTGACCATTGTGGAAAAAGAGCCGGATGCGGCTTTGAGGGCATTGCATGCTTGAGTTGTTGCCACCGCGCTGACTGGTGGCAGGCAAAAAAAGGGCGGCCATAAAGACCGCCCAGAGAGGAGTTGTTAAAATGCCGGGTACTGCAAAAACGGTTAGCTGATGGTGAGCCGTTTGCTGGCTGCCGCAATTTTTTTCGGCAGTACCAGTTCCAGCACGCCATCGGTGTATTTGGCCTGTGACGCAGATTCGTCGATATCGCTGGCCACCGAGAAACTGCGGGCGACCTTGCCGTAATAACGCTCGGAACGCAGTACTTTTTCGCCTTCCTTGACTTCTTTTTCCTGCTTCACCTCGGCGCTGATGGAAACCTGGTTGCCGTCGATGGTGACGTGGATGTCTTCCTTCTTCACGCCGGGGATTTCGGCATGCACGGTGTAGCTCTTGTCGTCTTCCTTCACGTCCACCTTGATTTGCACCTGCGGCAGGCCTTCGACGCGCACCGGGCGGAAGAAGCCTCTGAAGACGTCATCAAACGGATCAAGCGCAGAAATCTGGAATGGGTCAAAGCGGGTTACATTTGCCATGATGGGTTTCCTTTCCTTTAACGTTTAAGCAAGCCGTTTCGGCGTGTAATTGCTAAATGGAGATGGTAGGAAATATTTCAAGGGCAGATTGTTCCGCCCGTTATCCCGGCTTCAGATTCCCTTGATGAACACCTTGGAGCGCCGCTGGAAGTTGTACAGTTTTTGCCGCGCATCTGGCAATGCAGCGATGTCGGCCTCCTTGAAGCCGCGTTCGAGGAACCAGTGCGCGGTGCGCGTGGTGAGCACGAATAGCGTCCTGATGCCTCTTTCCTGTGCTTGCTCCTCGCTGTATTTCAGCAGCCGGTCGCCCCGGCCGCCGCCCCGGAACGAGGGGTGCACCGCCATGCAGGCGAGCTCCGCCTTGCGCTCGTCCTCGAACGGGTACAGCGCGGCACAGCCGATAATGCGGCCGTCGTGTTCCATGACGAAAAAGTGGCTGATTTCCATCTCCAGCCGCTCGCGGCCGCGCCGTACCAGCACGCCTTCCGCTTCCAGCGGCTCGATCAGTTGCAGGAGGCCGCCGACATCGCCGATCTCCGCCGGGCGCAGGGTTTCCAGCGAGGCTTCGGTGATCATGGTGCCGATGCCGTCGTGGGTGAACAACTCCTGCAGGATCGCGCCGTCGGTGTGGCGGCAGATCAGGTGGGTGCGCGCCACGCCCTGGTCGCAGGCCTTGATGGCGGCGGGCAGGTAGTAGCCTTCGTCTTCGCTGATGGCGTTTTCGCCGTTATTCTGCGCGTGGCGCAGCAGGTTGCGCGCCTTGTCGGCGGTCATTTCCCGCAGCAACTCGCCGCGCAGGTTGTGCACGCCGCTGGAATCCATCAGGAAAATCAGCTTGTCGGCGTCCAGCGCAATGGCGGTGTTGACCGCCACATCCTCCAGCGTCAGGTTGAATGCCTCGCCGGTGGGCGAATAGCCGAGCGGCGACAGCAGCACCATCTCGCCATCTTCCAGCCGTTTGCGGATGCCGATGGCGTCGATCTTGCGCACTTCGCCGGTGTGCTGTAAATCGACGCCGTTGCGCACGCCCAAAGGCCGCGCGGTGACGAAGTTGCCGCTGGCGATGCGGATGTCGGAGCCGGCCATGGGGGAGTTCACCAGCCCCATCGACAGCAGCGATTCGATTTCCACGCGGATGGCGCCGTTGGCTTCCTTGACCGCTTCCATCGCCTCGTCGTCGGTGACGCGCAACCCTTCCACGAAGCTGGCACTGATTTTGGCGCGTTTCAGGCGCGACTCGATCTGCGGGCGCGAGCCGTGCACCAGCACCAGCCGGACTTCCAGGCTGGCGAGCAGATTGAGGTCGTGTGACAGCGCGACAAACTGCCCGTCGTCCACCACCTCGCCGCCAAAAGCGATGACGAAGGTCCGTCCGCCAAAGGCGTGAATGTACGGTGCAACCGAGCGGAACCAGCCGACGAACTGCTGCGGCTCCAGCAGGCTGGAGCGCGAGCTGGTGAGAGCGCTGGCCGTTTCGGTATGGGCATACAGCGTTGCGGGCGTGCAATCCAGCGCGGCGCAGACTTTGCGCAGCATGGTTTCGGATACGCCCTGGGCGCCCCGCTCGATGCGCGACAGGTTGCCGCTATCGGCGTCTATCCTGGAAGCAAGCTCTTGCAGGGTGAGGCCCTGCAACTTGCGGCGCTTGCGGATGGCGGAGCCGAGAGAGCGTGACATGGCAACCCTTTTTATGCGTTAAAAGCATAATGTATAACTATTATGCGTTTTAATCAAATTATGTTGCCTAAAAATCTCCCCACAAGGTCTGCATGGCGGCCAATGCCGCCAGGGCGGCGGTTTCGGTGCGCAGCACGCGGGAACCCAGCCGCGTGGGGATGAAGCCGCAGCTTTCGGCCGTTTGCTGCTCGGACGGCGACAGGCCGCCCTCGCAGCCGATCAGCAGGCAGATGTCGCCGGCACAGATCGGGAGTGTGTGCAGGGTGTGCTCGGCGGTGGGGGAGAGCAGCAGTTTCAGCGCGAATTCCTGGCGCAGCCCCAGCCAGTCGCTCAGGTTCATGATGGGGGCGACTTGCGGCACGGCGGCGCGCCCGCTTTGCTCGCATGCCGAAATCACCACGTTTTGCCAGTGCTCGCGGCGTTTTTCGGCGCGGTCGCCGGAAAGCTTTACCACGCTGCGCTCGGCGGCAATCGGCTGGATGGCCGCCACGCCGAGTTCCACTGCTTTCTGCAACGTGAATTCCATGCGCTCGCCGCTGGAAATGGCCTGGGCCAGTGTGACCTGCAGCGGGGACTCGCGCTCGACCGGGGTGGCGCCGGTAATTTTCACCGCAACTTCGCCGTGGTGGGTGCGCAGGATGTCGGCGTGGTAGTCGTAGCCGTCGCCATTAAACAGCGTCACCGTGTCGCCGGCCTCCATGCGCAGCACCTTGGCGGCATGGTGGGCGGCATTCTTCGGCAATTGCAGGTGTGCGCCGGGGCCGAGTTTGAGGTCGCAGAAAAAACGGGGGGATGCCATGGCTGGAGTTTTTGCAGTGTTAAAATTGGAACCATAATTATAGGCAAAGGAGATTGCCGTGGTCAGTTTGCAAACCCCGATTTGTGATTTTGGCTGGAAAGCCCCAGATTTCGATTTGCTCGGCGTGGACGGCAAGCGCCGGACGCTGGCCGATGTGCGCGGGGCCAACGGCACGCTGGTGATGTTTATCTGCAACCATTGCCCGTACGTGAAAGCGATACGCCCGCGGCTGGTCAGTGACCTGAGGGAACTGCAAGCCCTGGGCGTGAATGCGGTTGCCATCATGTCCAATGATCCGGCTGACTACCCGGAGGATTCATTCGACAACATGCAGCAGGTGGCGAAGGAATTCGATTTTCCTTTCCCCTACCTGCTGGACGATACGCAGGCCGTCGCCAAGGCCTATGGCGCCATCTGCACCCCGGATTTTTTCGGTTTCAACAGCAAGCTGGAATTACAGTATCGCGGGCGCTTTGACGAATCGCGCAAGGAAACCGCCGAATCCAGCACCCGCGACTTGTTCCACGCCATGGCGCAGGTGGCGCAAACCGGGCAGGGGCCGCAGCAGCAGATTCCCAGCATTGGCTGTTCGATAAAGTGGATCAGTGAACAAGCCTAGGCAGAATGGCGACTCTCGCTATTGCTCATGCCGCGTAATTGGGGAATAATTGAGGCACTTTCCTGCCAAAAGCCGACAAAAATTCTAATGGCTTATTTCAATGGAGGAATTCCTTGGATTTTAGCAGTGCAGCCATCCCCCATTACTGGGGCGGGGCGGTTTCACTTTTTTGACCGATGTGATTAAAGATAGGAATAGATATGGCAACTCGTAAAGAATTGGCAAATGCCATCCGCGCGCTGGCGATGGATGCTGTCCAGAAGGCAAACTCCGGCCACCCCGGTGCGCCCATGGGCATGGCGGACATCGCCGAAGTGCTGTGGAACAACCATCTGCGCCACAACCCATCCAACCCGAACTGGGCCGATCGCGATCGCTTCATTCTGTCCAACGGCCACGGTTCCATGCTGATCTACTCGCTGCTGCACCTCTCTGGCTACGATCTGCCGATGGATGAAATCAAAACCTTCCGTCAGTTGCACTCCAAGTGCGCCGGCCACCCGGAATATGGCTACGCCCCTGGCGTTGAAACCACCACCGGCCCGCTGGGTCAGGGCATCACCAACGCCGTTGGTTTCGCCATGGCGGAAAAGCTGCTGGCCGACCAGTTCAACAAGCCCGGCCACGAGATCGTTGATCACCGCACCTGGGTGTTCCTGGGCGACGGCTGTATGATGGAAGGTATCTCCCACGAAGCCTGCGCGCTGGCCGGTACCTGGGGCCTGGGCAAGCTGACCGCGTTCTGGGATGACAACGGCATCTCCATCGACGGCCACATCGAAGGCTGGTACACCGATGACACCGCCAAGCGCTTCGAAGCCTACGGCTGGCACGTGGTGCCTAACGTCGACGGCCATGATCCGGAAGCGATCAACGCCGCGATTGAAGAAGCCAAGAAGGTCACCGACAAGCCAACCCTGATCTGCACCAAGACCATCATCGGCTGGGGCTCCCCCAACAAGTCCGGCAGCCACGACTGCCACGG
>JABLTH010098141.1_pt1 | contig 10877 bp, 9 predicted proteins | sample 7875711 | NCBI WGS metagenome assembly JABLTH01 (sample SAMN14941262, study PRJNA633318) | bioreactor metagenome | isolation source: bioreactor | place: China | collected 2019-03-05 | reverse complement strand
GCCCGCCCCCCCCCCCCCCCGCGCCGGGTAGGAAGAGGGAGGCGGGCCGGGCCCGCCGCCTTCAGAAGCGGTAGCCCACACCCATGCTGAACAGCCACGGGTCGAGGCTGACCGACGAGATCTTGGTGCCGTTGGACTTGATGTCGCTGGAGATCCAGGTCTTCTTGATGTCCGCGTTCAGGAACCAGTGCTTGGTCAGCCTGTAGTCCATGCCGATCTGCAGCGCGGGCCCCACGCTCCACTGGTCGAGCGCCAGGCCGCCGGCGATATCGGCACCCCAGATGCGCGTCACGTTCACGCCCACGCCCACGTAGGGGCGGAAGGTGCCTTCGGGCTGCAGGTGGTATTGCAGCATGAGGGAAGGCGGCAGGTGCTTGAACGAGCCGATCTTGGTGCCGCCCAGGTAGACGTCCTGCTTCTGCGGCACGGTCAGCACCAGCTCGGTGGCGATGTGCGGCGTGATGAAGTACGTCACGTCCAGTTCGGGGATCCACTTGTTGTTGACCGTCACGAGGTCACTGGGGCCGACGCCGCCGATCGGGGCGGACGTATTGTCCATGTTCAGGTAGGTGCCGCGCAGGCGCACCATCCAGTTGCCTTGCGGCTCCACATCGGCGGCGGAGGCCGGCACGGCGGCGAACAGGGACAGCGCGGCGATGGCGAGGCAGGCGGCGCGGGTGGGGAGGAGAGGTCTGGCTTGGCTCATGGTCTTCTTGCTCTGGTTGCTCAATCTGCGAGGCCGGTCAGGTCGGCCGTTTGACGAGACCAGTGTGACCGAGGCCACTTTCCGGGGCTTTGACGCAACGCAATAAGTCGGCCGCGGTGTCTCGCCGCTGCCACAGCCCGCCACGCGAGCGCGCAGCGGCATCGCTCATGCGCCGCGCATGCCTCGCGCACACATCCCGCGCGCACATCCCGCGCACATCCCTCACGCGCTGTCTATCCACATGCGGAATGATTCGTGGCGCCGCGCGGCGCCCGCCCTTACGCTATGCGCACGGTCTGATCGCCGCGTGCCAGGCGCGCGGCGGCGGGCCAAGGAGCATGTCGTGGGCGTCCGCAAGGACGTCTTTGCCGGCGCGTCCCGTGGGGGCGGGACGCACCGGCATTCTTTTTCCACGGCGTTTTCCTGTCCTGCCCACTGCGGCCACGTCGTGCCCTCGTGCCCTCGGGCCCCCGTGTTCCGCGTCCCGTTCGCTGCGTCCGTTCCATCCCATTCCCGATTCCCTTGATCGCTGCGGCCACGCCCGCTCGCCTCGGCGCGGGCTCGCGCAGGCGGCACGGCGATGCTGCCACGGGAACCTCGTCGTCGCTGGGCTGGGATGGGCGCGATATGGCGGGCGTACCCATTTCTGCGTGCATCACCCGAGGGGGTGGCAGGCCCCGAAAACGGGGCGCCGGTGCGGCCCGAAGGCTGCGCACGGCCCAGCCCAGCGGTATCCGCCGAGGTCATTGATGCCAGCGTGGGCATGACGGCAATGTGGTGGGCGTACCCGTTTCTGCGTGCGCCGGCTCCGGCCGGTCCGGGGGGGGCGGATGCTGCTGGAGCGAGGCCGGAATGACGGGCCGGAAGCGCGCCGAAAGAGTACCTCCGGCGGTGGCTCACCCCGGCGCTGACGTGGCGGCTCGGCTGTCGCGGCGCCGCTCCGGGAGCGAAAGCGTACCCGTTTCTGCGTGCCCGGGCGGAGGCAGGAAAGGCCCGTGGCTGCGCGGCGGATGGGCGTGCGTGTCCCGGGGCGCGGGTGTGTCCGTGGCCGGGATCGTGTGAGGGGAGCGGGTGGGACCGGGGAGGGTCGGGGAGGGTCGGCGAGGAGGGCCCGGCGCCGGGGGACAGGTGAGCAGTGCGGGCGCGGCGGCAGCCGCCGCCGGCGTGGCTCAGGGCTTGCGTACCAGCCGCACCGGCTGCTCGGCCGGCGGCGTGCTCGAGGCGCAGGTATTGCAGCCGCCGCTGTCGCAGCCGCTGGCGCAGCCGGCGGCCGCCTGCGGGGCCAGCCATGCGACCAGGCGTGCGCGCCAGCCGGTGGCGGCCGGGCCGCCCAGGCCGGCTGCCAGTGCGGCCTTGAAGCGCTCGCGCGTGCGCGGCGCATAGCGGGCCGCCACCGACAGCGCGCAGGCCAGCACGATCAGCGGCACCAGCAGGCTTTCGAAGGCGTGGTAGAGGCTCATGGCTTGGGCTCCCGGGTTCCTGGAATCGAGCGGGCCGCTCAACTGAACAGCAGCGCGATACGGTAGGTCAGGAAGGCGGCCAGGTAGGCCAGGCCTGCCTGGTAGGCCACCGAGAGGGCCATCACCTTCCACGAATTGGTCTCGCGGCGGATCACCGCCATGGTCGAGATGCATTGCGGCGCGAACACGTACCAGGCCAGCAGCGCCAGTGCGGTGGCCAGCGACCACTGCGCGGCGATGACCGGGGCGAGCTGCGCGGCCATGGCGTCGTCGCCGCCGCCGCCGGACAGTGCGTAGACCGTGGCCAGCGCGCCCACGGCGACTTCGCGTGCGGCCAGGCCGGGTACCAGCGCCACGCAGATCTGCCAGTTGAAGCCGATCGGGGCGAACACCTTCTCCAGCGCCTGGCCGATCATGCCGGCGAAGCTGTAGTCGATGGCGGGGCCGGTGGCGCCCGCCGGCGGCGCGGGAAAGCTGCCGAGGAACCACAGCAGCACGGTCAGCGCCAGGATCACCTTGCCCACGCGCGACAGGAAGATGCGGGCGCGCTCCCACAGGCCGAGCGCGAGGTCGCGCAGGTTGGGAATGCGGTAGGAGGGCAGCTCCATCATCAGCGGATGATCGGTGCGGTCGCGGCGGAAGTACTTGAGCACGTAGGCCACCACCAGCGCGCTGAGGATGCCCGTCAGGTACAGGCCGAACAGCACCAGGCCCTGCAGGTTGAACAGTCCCAGCACCGTGCGTTGCGGAATGAAGGCGCCGATCAGCAGCGTGTAGACGGGCAGGCGGGCCGAGCAGGTCATCAGCGGCGCCACCAGGATGGTGGTGAGCCGGTCGCGCGGGTCCTGGATGGTACGCGTGGCCATGATGCCGGGGATCGCGCAGGCGAAGCTCGACAGCAGCGGGATGAAGGAGCGTCCGGACAGTCCCGCGTTCATCATCAGGCGGTCTAGCAGGAAGGCCGCGCGCGGCAGGTAGCCCGATTCCTCCAGGGTCAGGATGAAGAGGAACAGGATCAGGATCTGCGGCAGGAACACCACCACGCTGCCGGCGCCGGCGATCAGGCCGTCGGTCAGCAGGCTCTTGAGCATGCCGTCGGGAAGGTAGGTGCCGATCAGCTCGCCGAAGGCGTGCACGCCGCCCTCGATGCCGTCCATCAGCGGCGTGGCCCAGGAGAACACGGCCTGGAACATCAGGAACAGCAGTACCGCCAGGATCAGCAGACCGAACACCGGATGCAGCACGATGCGGTCGAGGCGGTCATCGAGCGCCGCCGTGCGCGCGGGCATGGAAATGGCCGCGTCCAGCAGGCGCTTGACCTCGCGGTGGACGTCGCCTTCCTCGGCCGGCACCGCCGGCACCGCCGGCAGGGTCTGGTCGAGCACCTGCAGCAGCGCCGCGGCGCCGTTGCGCTTGACTGCCACCGTCTCCACCACCGGCACGCCCAGCGCGGCCGACAGCTTGGCCACGTCGATGCGGATGCCGCGCCGTGCGGCGGCGTCGCTCATATTGAGCACCACCACCATGGGCAGGCCGAGGCGGCGCAGCTCGAGCACGAAGCGCAGGTGCAGGCGCAGGTTGGTGGCGTCCACCACCGAGACCAGCAGGTCGGGGCGCGGCTCGTCGGCGCGGTGGCCCAGGCAGATATCGCGCGTGATGGCCTCGTCGAGGCTGGCGGCGTGCAGGCTGTACGCGCCGGGCAGGTCGAGGATGCGCACCTGGCGGCCGGCCGGCGAGACGAAATGGCCTTCCTTGCGCTCGACCGTGACGCCGGCATAGTTGGCCACCTTCTGGCGGCTGCCGGTCAGGCGGTTGAACAGCGCGGTCTTGCCGCAATTGGGATTGCCGACGAGCGCGATGCGCAGGGCCGGATGGGTCGAAGCGACAGGCATATTGGGCTGGGGAGGCTCAGGCGACCGAACGGCGTGCCGTCGAGGCATTCGCGTCCTGGGCGGCCGGTTCGAGGCGGGAGACGGAGGCGCTGGCCACTTCGATCGCGATGCGCTCGGCCTCGGCGCGGCGCAGCGCGAAGCGGGTGAAGCCGACCTGGGCCACCAGGGGGTCCTTGCCGAAAGGGCCATGGGCCACGATCTGCACCGTTTCTCCCGGTACGAAGCCCAGCTCGCGCAGGCGGCGCGAGACCGGATCGTTCGGCATGGCGTCTTCCACTGAGGTCACGACGGCGACGGTGCGCCGCGGCAGTTCAGGCAACCGCATGATGCTTCCAGTGCAGGGACCGGCTTCGCCATCGGGGGCGCCCGCGCAAGCAGGGAAACCGCGTCCAGGATACGTGAATGAAAATCGTTTTCATTGTATCGCATTCTGGACCCGCCGCGCCGCCGGCGCCGTCGCGGGCGTGCGCCGCCGCCCGCAGCGGCGGGTGGAAGTGGCCGCAAGCCGCACAATTAACGCAATTGCGTTATTGGTCGCGCATTGCGCCGGGGGTAAGCTGCAGGCACGCTGAACACCCCGTTCCACGCGTACTTCAAGGCCACCGGCCCCGCGCGGCCGGTGGCCTTTTTCTCATGGCAGGCCGGATACGCCCACGCCATCGCCCGGTCCATCCGGCAGCCCCTGCCCCTGCCCCACCATCTCGACGAAGCGCTCGCGCGCCGGGTGATCGGGCGTCAGCTTCCAGGCGCAGTAGACCTCCGACGGCACGGTGGACTCGGCCAGCGGGCGGAATGCCGCGCCCGCCATGCCGGAGCGCTGCAGCGCCGCCGGCACCACCGCCACGCCCATGCCCTGCGACACCAGCGAGACCACCGACAGCCAGTGGCGCACCTCGTGGCGGATCTGCGGGTAGAAGCCCTGCGCGGCGCACATCTCGAAGATGCGGTTGTAGTAGTCGGGCGATGCCTTGCGCGAGAACAGCACGAAGGGTTCGCCGCGCAACTCTGCCAGCGCCACCGCCGGGCGCGTTGCCAGCGCGTGGTCCTGCGGCATGCAGCAGACGAAGGATTCGCTGTGCGCCAGGATCGCGCCGAGTTCGTCGGGCAGGTGGCGCGTATGCACGAAGCCGGCGTCGAGCTGGCCGTGCAGCAGGGCATCGATCTGCTCCTGCGAATTCAGCTCGGTCAGGGCCACCTCGATGCCCGGATAGCGGGCCTGGAACGCCCGCAGGTGCTCGGGCAGGCCACGGTACAGCATCGAGCCGACGAAGCCCACGCGCAGCCGCCCCACCGCGCCGGCTTCGATCTGGCGCGCCAGCAGGCGCGCCTCCTCGGCCTGGGCCAGCAAGGCCGTGGCCGACTCGCGGAAGGCGCGCCCGGCCGCCGTCAGGCGCACGCCGCGGCTGTCGCGCTCGAACAGGCGCGCGCCGACCGAAGCCTCCAGCTGCTGGATGTTGAGCGACAGCGGCGGCTGCGAGATGGCGAGCCGGCGCGCGGCGCGTCCGAAGTGAAGCTCCTCGGCCAGCACGAGGAAGTAGCGCAGGTGGCGGAATTCCATGGCAATACAGAAAACATATTGATCGAGCCAATTTTAGAATTAGACACGAATCGGCGGGGTTTGAATAATGGGGTTCAGCCAGTCCCCGCGCCTGGCGCCCCACCGGCCCGACCGGGATGCTTTCCCGGCACTTCCTGCCGGCGCGCGTGCCGGCAGCGGGGCCAAAGACCAGGAGACCCCTCATGCCGACCAGCGCCGCCCGCCAGGGCGTACCCGTTTCTGCGTCCCCCGATTCTGCCTCCCCGGTGCCCGTTGCCCAGGCCGCCGCCGCGCACCCCGTGCCCGACCGCCACGGCAGCAACCTGTTCAGCGACGACCCGGACCTGCGCGCGCTGCTGCCGCTCTACCTGCCGCAGGCGCTGGTCTCGCACCTGCTGCCCCATCTCGACCGCATGGGCGCCCTGGCCGGCGGCGTGCTCGACGAACTGGCCCGCACCGCCGACCACAATCCGCCCACGCTGTCGCACCGCACCCGCAGCGGCGTCGACGCGCAGCGGGTCGACAAGCACCCCGCCTATGTGCAGATGGAACGTGTGGCTTTCGCCGAATTCGGCCTGGCCGCGCTGTCGCACCGCGCCGGCGTGCTGGGCTGGGATGCGCCGATGCCGCCCGCGGCCAAGTACGCGCTGACCTACCTGTTCGTGCAGGCCGAGTTCGGCCTGTGCTGCCCGCTGTCGATGACCGACTCGCTGACGCGCACGCTGCGCAAGTTCGGCGATCCGGCCCTGGTCGAGCGCTACCTGCCGAACCTGACCACCCAGGTCTTCGAGGACCTGTACCAGGGCGCCATGTTCATGACCGAGCAGGGCGCCGGCTCCGACGTGGCGGCCACCGCCACGCGCGCCGTGCGCGACGCGCAGGCCGAGGGCGGCTGGCGCCTGTCCGGCGACAAGTGGTTCTGCTCGAACCCGGACGCCGGCCTGGCCATGGTGCTGGCGCGCGTCGAGGACGAGGCGGGCAACGCCGCGCCGGGTATCAAGGGCGTGTCGCTGTTCCTGCTGCCGCGCACGCTGTCCGACGGCAGCGCCAACCACTTCCGCATCATCCGCCTGAAGGACAAGCTGGGCACCCGCTCGATGGCCAGCGGCGAGATCCGCCTCGAAGGCGCGCATGCCTACCTGGTCGGCGAACTCGGCCGCGGCTTCGTGCAGATGGCCGACATGATCAACAACTCGCGCCTGTCCAACGGCGTGCGCGCGGCCGGCCTGATGCGGCGCGCGCTGACCGAGGCCCGGTTCATCGCGCGCGAGCGCCAGGCCTTCGGCAAGCGGCTCGACGGCATGCCGCTGATGCGCCGCCAGTTGCTCAAGCTGACCCTGCCCACCGAGCAGGCGCGCACCATGGTGTTCCAGACCGCCGAGGCGCTGCGCCGCGCCGATGCCGGCGAAGCCGACGCCTACCCGCTGATGCGCATCCTGACGCCGCTGATCAAGTTCCGCGCCTGCCGCGACGCGCGCAAGGTCACCGGCGACGCCATGGAAGTGCGCGGCGGCTGCGGCTATATCGAGGAATGGAGCGACCCGCGCCTGGTGCGCGACGCCCACCTCGGCTCGATCTGGGAGGGCACCAGCAATATCGTCGCGCTGGACGTGCTGCGCGCCATCCGACGCGAAGGCGCGCTGCCGGTGCTGCAGGCGCACCTGGCCGGCCTGCTGGCCGACACCCCGCTGCATCCTGAGGCGCGTCTCGCCTTCGCCGCCGCGGTGGCGCGCGCCGCCGGGCTGGCGCAACAGGCGGCCGAGGCTGGCGCCGACGGCGACGTGCTGGCGCGCCAGGCCGCCTCCGCCCTGTACCACGTCACCACCGCCGTCGCCATGGCGTGGGAGGCCGGCCGCATCGGCTCGGTGCGCCGCATGCGGCTGGCCCAGCTGGTGCTGGTGCATCGCGTGCTGCCGCAGGATCCGCTGGCCGGCGCGGCCGAGCCGGAATGGCTGGCCGAGACCGTCGACGCACCCGAGGACGGCCCGCTGCGCGCAGCGGGCGCGGTCGACGCCGTCAACCTCTTCTAGCCGCTTCCTCGCCGATCCATCGCTGGTTCATCGCTGGTTCATCGCCGGCCCTGGACCGGCCGCGTGCCAGGCCCGCGTGCCATGGCGCGCCGGCGCTACCGCCGCAGCGCGGCGGCGGCGCCGGTCCCGGCATACCCGCCGGGCCCACATAAGACAGACCCTGGAGACAAGCATGACCACGTCCAACACGCCCCTGTGGCGGCGCTTCGCCGCGTTCGCCGGCTGCGCGCTCTGCCTCGCCGCCGCCCCCGCCTTCGCCCAGAAGGATTTCCCCAGCAAGCCCCTGATGCTGGTGGTGACCTACCCGCCGGGCGGCCCCACCGACGCCATGGCGCGCACGCTGGCGGCCGCGCTCAAGAGCAGCCTCGGCCAGCCCGTGGTGGTCGAGAACCGCGCGGGCGCCGGCGGCAACATCGGCGCCGAGGCGGTGGCGCGCGCCGAACCCGACGGCTACACGCTGATGTTCGGCACCTCGGCGCCGCTGGCCATCAACGTCAGCCTGTACCGCAAGATCAACTACGATCCGGTCAAGAGCTTCGCGCCGGTGATCCAGATCGGCCACCTGCCCAATGTGCTGGTGGTCAACCCCGGCGTCCCCGCCAGGAACGTGCAGGAACTGGTCGCCTACGGCAAGGCGCACCCGGGCAAGCTCAGCTACGCCTCGTCGGGCAACGGTGCCTCGTCGCACCTGGCTGGCGTGATGTTCAACAACCTCGCCGGCACGGACTTCCAGCACATCCCCTACAAGGGCACCGGCCCGGCGCTCAACGACCTGCTGGGCGGCCAGGTCAGCATGGCTTTCACCGACGTGCTGACGGCGCTGCCCTTCATCAAGAGCGGCAAGCTGCGCGCGCTGGGCGTGACCACGCGCACACGCTCGCAGGCACTGCCCGACCTGCCCACCGTGGCCGAGCAGGGCGTGCCCGGCTTCGACGTCTCGGTCTTCTTCGGCGTGGTGGCGCCGGCCGGCACGCCGGCGGACGTGATCGCCAAGCTCAACCATGCCTTCGCCGACGCGCTGCAGCAGCCGTCCGTGCGCAAGACCCTGCAGGCGCAGGGGCTGGAGTTCGCCGGATCCACGGCGCCGCAGCAGCTGGAGGGCTTCATCAAGTCCGAGGTGGTCAAGTGGCGCGACGTGGTGAAGAAGTCGGGCGCGCAGCTCGACTGAACGGGAGCGGGCAGGCTGGCCGGGCGCGGGCGGCGCGCTGCGCGAGCGGTGCCGCCGCCGTATCATGGCGGCTTCGATAGTCACCGCTCTGGAAAACCCATGCAACAACCTTCCGAACTCCCTGCCAACGCATTCGCCGGCGAAGCCCCCGGTGTGCTGTTCGGCCTGCCGATGCCGATGGCCAGGGCCTTCGGCCTGCGCGGCGAGGCGATCGGCAACGATCAGGCCCGCGTGCGCATGCAACACAACACCGACTACACCAACAGCCGCGGCGACGTGCATGGCGGCGCCATCGCCACCCTGCTCGACTGCGCGCTGTCGTGCGCGGCACGCTCGCACGATCCGGCCCGCTATGGCGTGGTCACCGTCGACCTGACCGTGCATTTCATCGCGCCGGGCCGCGGCGATGTCATCGGACTCGGCTTCTGCGAACGGCGCGGCCGCGCGCTCAGCTTCGTGCGCGGCGAGGTCCGCGACGAGGCCGGCGAGCTGCTGGCGCTGGCCACCGGCACCTTCAAGCTGGTCGAGCGCGCCGCCTGACGGCAGCGCCCGGTCGACCCGCCAACCCATCCGCCGCATCGAGGAACTCACAACATGAATGCTGCACCCGCTGCTTCCGCCGCCATGCCCGGCGCGCTTGCCGGCATCCGCGTGGTCGACCTGTCGCGCATCCTGGGCGGCCCGTACTGCGGGCAGATCCTGGGCGACCACGGCGCCGACGTGCTCAAGATCGAACCGCCGCAGGGCGACGACACCCGTACCTGGGGCCCCCCGTTCAAGGATGGCGTGGCGTCTTACTACTTCGGCCTCAACCGCAACAAGCGCGTGATGACGCTGGACCTGACCCAGCCCGCGGGGCGCGAGGCGCTGCTCGCGCTGCTGGCCGACGCCGACGTGCTGATCGAGAACTTCAAGACCGGCACCATGGAGAAATGGGGCCTGGGCTATGACACGCTGTCGCGGCGCTTCCCGCAACTGGTGCACTGCCGCGTCTCCGGCTTCGGCGCGGACGGCCCGCTCGGCGGCCTGCCCGGCTACGATGCCGCCATCCAGGCCATGACCGGCATCATGAGCATCAACGGCGAGGCCGATGGCGAGCCGCTGCGCGCGGGCCTGCCGGTGGTCGACATGGTCACCGGCCTGAACGCCGCGCTGGGCGTGCTGCTGGCGCTGCAGGAACGCGGGCGCAGCGGCCGCGGCCAGTTCGTCGAGGCGGCGCTGTACGACTCTGGCCTGTCGCTGCTGCACCCGCATGCCGCCAACTGGTTCATGAACGGCAAGACGCCGGGCCGCACCGGCAATGCGCATCCGAACATCTATCCCTACGACACGGTCGCCACCGCTACCGACCCGATCTTCCTGGCGGTAGGCAACGACCGCCAGTTCCGCATCCTGTGCGAGCACCTGGGCGTGCCGGCACTGGCCGACGACGAACGCTACGCCACCGCCGGCGCGCGCTCGGTCAACCGCGCCGCGCTGAAGGTGGAGCTGGAGCAGCGCATGGCCGGCCGGGACGGCAAGGCCCTGGCCGACACGCTGGTGGCCGCAGGCGTGCCGTGCGCGCCGGTGCTGTCGGTGCCGGATGCGCTGAAGCATCCGCACACCGCGCACCGCGGCATGGTGGTGGAGATGGAAGGCGGCTATACGGGCCTGGGCGCGCCGGTCAAGCTGAGCCGCACGCCGGCCACGTACCGGCATGTGCCGCTGACACCGGGCGAGACGTTCCTGCCGCGGGAGGAATAGGCGGGATGGGATGCGGTCGCGCTGGACGCAGCCACCAGACACGCCAACGCCGTGGGCCAAGCATGGTGTCTTGGCTCCCTCGCCCCGCATGGGGAGAGGGCGGGGGAGAGGGGTGGTTTAGCAAGGCGCCACGCCCAGCGAAGCCAACGGTGTGATCCAGCACGCGAGCACGGAAACGAAGCCGATGGTGTCATCCCACCCGCCACGGTCAGCCAGCGCCTGCCCTCACCCCCGGCCCCTCTCCCGCAAGCGGTAGAGCGGAGCGGACCGGCGCGGCGGCCAGCAGGCCCCCGATCAGCACCCCGATCACCGACCCCAGCCACACCGGCAGTCCGCCACGG
>JABLTH010067411.1_pt1 | contig 10885 bp, 9 predicted proteins | sample 7875711 | NCBI WGS metagenome assembly JABLTH01 (sample SAMN14941262, study PRJNA633318) | bioreactor metagenome | isolation source: bioreactor | place: China | collected 2019-03-05 | reverse complement strand
TGCCCGAATGACGCGGATCTCGATGCGGGGCAGGGCGGGCGCGGCGGTCTGCTCGGCGGGGAGCGGAGCGGGCTCGTCGGCGAGCGCGAGCGCGCCGAGCTCGTGCAGCAGCACGGCGGTCGCGGCGGCCGGCGCGTCACAGGCGCGCAAGATGTCGGCGAGCCGCGAACGCCCGTCGAGGCGGTGGCACAGCTCGCCCAAGCCGGGCAGCGCGCGCAGGAGCGCGCGCGTCTCTTCGAACGCGGGGCCCGGCGCCGCGAAGCGGGCGGCCGCGGCGCCGAGCGAGGAGAGCATCCGCGGTGCGCTCCATCGGAGCGACACCCCGGCGTGGATGATCTCGAACGGATCGTGCGCGAGGCCGGCGACGTCGGGCGGCGCCGGCCTCCCGGAGCCGATCTCGAACTCGCCGTCGGGCCATGCGAAGCAGTCGAGGAGCAGCGCGCGCTCGTGCTCGCGCAGCGCGAGCCAGAGCGCGCGCGGAGGCAGGAGCCGGAGCGCGAGGATCGCCTTCTCCTCCGACCCGCCGCAGCGGGGCGCGGTCGCGGCCACGCGGTCGGCGTCTTCGCGCGAGAGGCGGCCGCTCGCGACGAGCTGCTCGCACAGAGCCGGCCCCACCACGCGATACGGGCGACCCTCGTGCAGCTCGGCCCGCACTTCGCGGTCGCCTGCGGCGAGCCGCAGGCGGCCCGAGAATCGCGCGCGCTCGAGGAGGACCAGGAGGGCCGGAAGCGGCAGCACGCCGAGGCGGCCGCGATCCGGGAGCGTGGTCACAGCGTGCGCCCCTGCGAACGCACGGTCTGGAACGCCGAGGCGATGGCGAGAGGGAGGTCCTTGTACGCCGTCACGCCCTGCGTTTCGAGGTCCTCGACGGCCGAAGCCGAGAGCGCCGACACGCCCGCGAGAATCGCCTCGGCACCCCAGCCGCGCGCGGTCGTCACGACGAGCTCGAGCGCGGCGGCGTCGAAGCCGTCGTCGAGGGCCGCACCCGTGAGATCGACGATCACGACCGAGACCTCGCACGCGGCCGGATCGCGCCCGATCAGGTCGAGCCCGCGCAGCGCTTCTTCCACGCCCGCGAAGGGGATTACCATGACGGGGCCCCAGACGTGGACGACGGGCGCTTCGGCTTCCGTCGCGCCGTCGGCGGGGCGCAGCGGCTCGGCCTCGCCCGGGCGCGCGGCGAGCACGCGGAACGCCGCGAAGGGCAGGTCTTCGAGGACCCACAGCGCCTGCGGGTCGCGCCTCTCGCGCCAGGCTTCGGCATCGCGAAGCTCGAACCCGCAGCGGGCGTCGCCGCGCGCGACACAGCTCCGCTCGACTGCGACGAGGTCGCGTTCGAGCAGCCCCGAGTACCAGCCCGCGGTGTAGCCCGCGCTCAGCGCACACGCGGGATCGGCGGTGCGTCCCAGCCGCGCGAGTCGCGCGCCCGCTTCGTGCGCCTGCGGCCAGCGGCCGACGATCGCGACCTCTCCCTGCGGTGTGCCCGCCGGCCGCGGATCGAGCGCGATCGACAGCAGCGGCGTCGCGCCGGTCCCGGACGCCGGCGGCGCGGCGGCGTCTCCGACCAGCGAGAGCGCTCCCTGCGCGTCGCGGAGGCCCTGGAGCATTCCGATCTGGAACAGCGAGCGCGCTGCGCTCGGCGCCGGCTCCTTCGTCTCGAGCTCGGCGTGCAGAGCGCCGAGCAGCCGCGCGTCCGTGAACAGCCTCGGCTCGTGGACGAGCGCTGCGCCTGCGCGGGGCAGCGATGCGTCGTCGGTCTTCGGTCGTGCAGCGCGCTTCATGATCAGCCCTCGATGAATGCGTAGATGTCGAACTTCTGGTCGCGCCGGATGAAGGTGTCGCCCTCGCGCTCGAGAATGCGCAGACACGCGCTCGCAACGACCGGGTCGAACTGCGTACCGGAGAAGCTGCGGATCTCCGCGACGACGCGCTCGAGCGGGAGCCCCTTGCGATAGGGCCGGTCGCTCGTCATCGCCTCGACCGTGTCGGCGACGAGGATCACGCGCGAGGCGATCGGGATGCGGTCGCCCTGCAGGCGGTGCGGGTAGCCGCCGGGCGATCCGTCGTACCACTCGTGATGGTGCCGAACGCACGGAACGACGTCCGCGAGAAAGCGAACGGGTTCGAGGATCCGTGCGCCGATCTCCGGGTGGCGGCGCATCTCCGCAGTCTCGGCCGCATCGAGCCGGTCGGGCTTCGTGATCACGGCGTCGCGCACGCCGATCTTGCCGACGTCGTGGAGCAGGCCGGCGATGTAGACGCGCTCGATCATCGGCTTCGGGAAGTCGAGCTCGCGGGCGATCTTCGAGGCGTAGACGCCGACCCGCTCGGAGTGGCCGCGGGTGTAGGCGTCCTTCGCGTCGACGGCCTCGGCGAGCGCACGAATCGTCTGCACGTAGGCGTCGCGCAGCTCCTGGTTCTTCTGCGCGAGCTGCTTCGTTCGCTCCTGCACCATCGCTTCGAGGTTGCGGTTCAGCGCCTGCAGCTCGGCGTTCTGCGCGCGTGTGAGGCGATCGAGGCGGCGCACCTCGTTCGCGAGCTCCCACTGCTCGAAGGCCTGGCGAACCGTCGCGCGCAGCTCGTCGTCGTTCCAGGGCTTCGCGATGAGGCGGTGCACCTGCCCGCGGTTCACGGCGTCGATCGCCGTGTCGACTTCGGTGAACGCCGAGAGCAGGAGACGGACGACGTCGGGGTGCCGCTCGCGAACGGCGGCGAGCAGGTCGACGCCCGTGGCGTCGGGCATGCGCTGGTCCGAGACGACCACCTGCGCCGGACGCTCGTCGAGCATCGCGAGCGCCTCGGCCGCGCGCGTCGCCGTTCGCACCTCGACCGGCTCGCTGCGGAGCACGCGTCGCAGCGCGCGCAGGACGTTCACCTCGTCGTCGACGAGCAGGACGGCGTGGTCAGCCACGGGGAGCCTCGGGCATGGGGTCCCCTTCGGATCGCCAGAACGGCGCCTCGGCTTTTCCTGTTCCGGAGGGGGCAGCCGGCGCGGCCGGAAGATCGTTCGAGCGGCGCCGCGCGCAGGGCCGCGCGGCCGCGGCGGGTGGGCCAGGGCTCCTGCGCCGAGGTGCCCGCTTCGCCCCCGCGGGGCAGCAGTCCGCCGCAGATTTCTTTGACACCTGCGCCCCCCTGCCGGCCACTCCCGGTTGAGATGTCGTGTTGCGCATGGTGCGGAGATGCGATCCCGGTGGCGGCGGAAACGCCGGTGCGGATTGCTGCGCCCAAGGCCGTGAGCCACGGCATGTGCCGGCCCTGCCTCGACCGGCAGCTCGGCGCGCTGCGGCGCCCCGCGATGCCCCGCGGGAGCTGGGCCTCCGCGCCGCCCCTCGCACAGGCCGTCGGCGCGTAGCAGCTCTGGGCGGCCTCGGCGGCCGCTACAGGTAGATGCCGCCCGCCGTCGCCGGCAGCCGCGCGCGCGCGCGGCGCACGCGATCGACCTCATCGACGAAGTCCTGCGTCGTGACCGGCCGCGACGGGCCGCCGGCCACCTCGCAGCCCGCCCTCCGCCGAAGCACCGCGTGCAGCAGGCGCACCCAGTCGCCGGGCGTGGCTTCTCGGAGCTGCTGGACGACGTTCGCCCATTCGACGCCGTCGAAGAGCGCGCGGCCCGCCAGCTTCTCCGCGTCGCGCGCGTGGATCGCAAGCGCTGCGACGACGTCGTCCGGATAGCTCGGGCTCACCTCGACCACGCGTTCGAATCGGCCCGGCATGAGGAAGGCCTGGCGAAGCGAATCGGGGTAGCTCGTCGAACCGACGACCAGCGTGGTCTCGACCGCGATCGTTCGGTCGACGAGGTCGAGCAGGAAGTCCATCACCGGGCCGACGGGAAGGTCCGTGCGGCGCGCTCCGAACTCGTGCGCGAGCGAGAACTCGAGCTCGTCGTAGAAGACGACGAGCGGCGGCATCTCCGCGAGCGACTGCGACCACTCCGACAGCAGCGCTCCGGCCTGGCCCGCGCTGTGCAGGAGCTGCAGCACGAGCTGCGGAACCGACACGTGCAGGAAGCCCATTCCGGCGTGCGAGGCGAGGGCCGTCGCGAGCAGGTGCTTGCCGACGCCGCGCTGCCCGATCAGGAGCAGCGCCGACGGAGCGAACGTCCCCCAGTGCGCGTACACCTCGGGATGCGTCGCGCCGCACGCGTACGTCTCGACCTCCTCCTTCGGGCCGGCGAGGCCGCCGATGCGCTCGAAGCCATCTTCGGGCTCGGGGTCGAGGCGGATGGCCTTCGCCAGCGGCGGGAACTTGCGCGCGAAGCTCGCCCACAGGTTTTGTGTGCGCTCGCGGCGAACGGCCCGCTCGTCCATGCGCGGCATTCTACCTGCGACGGCGGCGGCGTGCGCACGCGCCGGTACGGCGACCCGGGATCGGCGCGGCGGCGCCGGCGGGGCCGCCACGCACCGGCGCCTTCGGCCCGAGGGGCCGCGGGCTCGGCGTCTTCGCGGCCGGCCCGCGCGTCCTGCTGCGATCCACGCCGCGATGCGCAATGCTCCCCGCGCCGCGCCGACCGTCCCCATCGTCTAGAGGCCCAGGACATCGCCCTTTCAAGGCGACAACACGGGTTCGAATCCCGTTGGGGACGCCACGCGCGTCACGCGAACGCCGCGAGCAGCTCCTCGAAGGCCTTCATCTGTCCGCCGCGCGTGGACGAGGGGACGAGGATCGGCGTCGAGACACCGGCCTCGCGCCAGGCCTCGACGCCCTCGCGCACCGCGGTCGCCGGGCCGTAGAGCGTGCAGTCCGCGAGCCAGCGCTCGCTCATGAGCGACGGGAGGCGATCGCGCTCGCCGGCGGCGAGCGCGCGCTCGACCGCCTCCATCTCCTCGACGTAGCCGGCCTCCTTCCAGTAGTTCCGGTAGTTCGGAAGCAGGAGGTACGTGGCGAGCGTCTTGCGGTTCACGGCCGCCGCGGCCTCGCGGTCGTCGCTGATGCACGTCGGGATCATGTCGCCGACGAAGAAGCCGGAGGCGAGCCGCTGCGCCGGAATGCCCGCGAGCGAGGCCTTCATGTGGCTGCGCGCGGCGTTGGCCCACACGGCCCCGTCGGCGAACTCTGCGGCGAGCGACACCATCTTGCTCCGGAGCGTCGCGAGAACGAGCGGCGGCAGCGCGCCGTACTGCGCCGCTCCCGCACGCAGCCTCTCGACGGTCGCGCGCATGTCGGCGAGGGGTCTTCCGGCCGTGACGCCGAGGCGCGCGTTGAAGGCCGCGTGGCTCACGCCGATGCCGAGGCGAAAGCGCTCGCCGCTCACCTCGTGCAGATAGGCGGCGGACTGCCCGAGATCGAACGGCGTCCGCGCATAGATGTTCGCGATTGCCGTGCCGAAGGGGATCGTTCGCGTGACGTGCGCGAGCGAGAGGCAAAGGCCCATCGCGTCGCCGAAGCTCGCGCAGTAGATGCCCGCGTAGCCGCGGCGCTCGATCTCGCGGGCGAGGTCGAGCGTGGCGAGGCGGCGGCCGGGGACGGCGGCGAGCGCGAGAGCGGGAAGGGCGTTCATTCGGGAGTCCTCGGTCGCGGTGGACGGACGGCGGAGTATGCGACGCGCACGCGGGGCCGGCGAGGCCGCCCGCTGGCGCCGGGCCTCCGGCCCGCGACAATGGCACCGCGCAGCGCCGCGCCAGAAAAGGAGCGTTCGATGAGCCTCGCGATGACGCGTCCGGAGCGGGAGGCCTTCCTCGCAGGGCTCCACGTGGGCGTCCTCAGTCTGCCGGAGCCCGGGCGGGGGCCGCTCACGGTGCCGATCTGGTACGCCTACGAGCCGGGCGGAGACGTGGTCCTCGTGACCGATCGCGCGTCGCGCAAAGGCCGCCTGCTCGTGGCGGGGGCGCGGGTCAGCCTGTGCGCCCAGGCCGAGTCGCTGCCGTACAAGTACGTGAGCATCGAGGGGCCCGTCGTCGCGGTCGAGCCGGCGGACGTCGAGCGGGACACGCGCCCGCTGGCGCATCGCTACCTCGGCCGCGAGCTCGGAGATCGCTACGTCGAGGCGACCTCCGGCGACCGCGCCGCCGGCGGCAGCGTGCGGGTTCGCATCCGGCCCGAGCGCTGGCTGACGGTCGACTACGCGAAGCAGTACGCGGTGTGACCGGGCGGCGCGCCTCGGCGCTCTCACCTCACGGCGAGATCCCGGGAAAATCTCCTACGCGGGGGCGCCGTCGCGACGGCGCAGGCCGCGCTGGCGAAGCCGCCCGAGCAGCAGGTCGATGCGGTCCTGCCCGAAGAACGGCTCGCCCTCGAAGGCGAACGTCGGAACGCCCCAGTGGCCGGCCGCCGTGAGGGCGCGCTGGTTCTCCTCGATGACGGCGTCGAGCCGTGCGGCATCGGCCGACGCCGTGGCGTCGAGTCGCGCAAGGTCGAGCCCGGCACGCGCGGCGGCGTCGGTGAGATGGGTTCCCTCGTGCCAGCCGACGACCGTCCCTCCCCAGATCAGGCGAGACACCTCGTCGATGAACGCGAGCCCGCGTCCGGACTCGACGGCGGCGACACCGAGGCGTGTGAGTCGGTAGATGTACGGCTGCTCGGCCGCGACCCTGCGCGACGGGAACTCCTGCACGATCGGGTCCGGGCGCGGCCAGCCGTACGGGATGCCTTCCTTCTCGGCGATTCGAACCGTGTCGCGCAGCACGTACGGCGGCCAGAGCGGGTTCACCGTCTCGAAGAAGCCCTCGATCCGCACGGCGATCGGCAGCACCGGCCGGATCCGCAGATCGAGGTCGTAGAGGCGGTCCATCTCGGCCATCCGGGGCGTCGCGAGATAGGAATACGGGCTGCGGAAGGACCAGAAGACGTCGACGCTGAGAGTCATGGCCCGCTGTGATAGCCTTGCCCGCCCCGCGCTTCCACCGCCCGCCAGAAGGAGAACGGAGCCGCCATGTCCGAGTTCAGCATGACGATCGACGGCAAGGCCGTCGCCGGCGAGAGCACGTTCGGCGTCGTCAATCCCGCCACCGGCGAGGTCTTCGCGCAGGCGCCCGACTGTTCGAAGGCGCAGCTCGATGGCGTGATGGACGCCGCGCAGCGGGCGCTGCGGGGCTGGCGAAAGGACGAGGCGAAGCGGCGCCAGACGCTTCTCGACTGCGGCGAGGCGCTCAAGGCGCGCGTCGGCGAGATCGCGCAGGTGCTCACCCAGGAGCAGGGAAAGCCGCTCGCGAAGGCGATGGAGGAGGTGATCGGCGGAGTCGTCTGGTTCCAGGCGACGGCGGGGCTGAAGATCCCGGTCGACGTCGTCTCCGAGGGGCCGGACGTGCGCGTCGAGGTGCGCCGCAAGCCGTACGGCATCGTCGGCGCGATCACGCCGTGGAACTTCCCGCTCCTGCTCGGCATCTGGAAGATCGCACCCGCGCTTCTCGCCGGGAACACGATCGTGGTGAAGCCGTCCCCGTTCACGCCGCTCTCGACGCTCAAGCTCGGCGAGATCCTGCGCGACGTGGTTCCGGCGGGCGTTCTCAACACGATCTCCGGCGGCGACCAGCTCGGCGCGTGGGTCTCGGAGCATCCCGCCGTCCGCAAGATCTCCTTCACCGGATCGGTCGCGACCGGCAAGAAGGTGTCGATCGCGGCGGCGCCCGACCTGAAGCGCGTGACGCTCGAGCTCGGCGGCAACGACGCCGCGATCGTTCTCGGCGACGTCGACCCGAAGCAGGTCGCGCCGAAGCTGTTCTGGGGCGCGTTCGAGAACTGCGGGCAGGTGTGCTCGGCGATCAAGCGCCTGTACGTCGACGAGGCGATCTATGCGCCGCTCGTCGAGGAGATGGCGAAGATCGCGCGCGACGTGAAGGTCGGAAACGGTCTCGAGCAGGGCGTGCAGCTCGGGCCGGTCAACAACCGGCCGCAGTTCCAGCGCGTGTGCGAGCTGGTCGAGGACGCGAAGAAGCACGGCGCGAAGTTCGTGACCGGAGGCGCCCGGACCGGCGACAGGGGCTACTTCTTCCAGCCGACGCTCGTGACGGGCATCTCCGACGGCGTTCGACTCGTCGACGAGGAGCAGTTCGGCCCGGCGCTCCCGATCATGCCGTTCCGGCGGGTCGAGGACGCGATCGAGCGCGCGAACGCGACGCACTTCGGCCTCTCCGGCTCGGTCTGGTCGCGCGACGTCGCGCGGGCCACCGAGATCGTGAGCGAGCTCGAGTGCGGAACGGGCTGGGTGAACCAGCATCTCGCGATCCGGCCCGACGCGCCGTTCGGCGGCTGCAAGTGGTCCGGGATCGGCTACGAGAACGGTCCCTGGGGGCTGGCGGCGTTCACCGAGCTGCAGACGATCAACGTCGTGAAGGGCTGACGCCCGGCGCTACGCGGCCGCCGGGAACAGCGCGTTCACGGCGGCGATCGTCTCGGGCGAGAGAGTGACGGCCGACGCGCGCGCGTTCTCGTCGACCTGCTCGACGCGGGTCGCGCCGACGATCACGCTCGCGACGTTCTCCTCGCGCAGGCAGAACGCGAGGGCGAGCTCCGCGAGGCTGCAGCCGGCGTCGGCCGCGACCGGCCGCAGCCGCTCGACGCGCGCGAGGGTGTCCGGGTCGAGGAAGCGCTGCATGAAGGCGCCGTTCTCGGGGTCCGCGGCGCGAGTCCCGGCCGGGCGCGCCGCGCCGGCGTACTTGCCCGTGAGGACTCCCTGCGCGAGCGGGCTGAACACGATCTGCCCCAGCCCCTCGCGCCGGCACACGGGGATCACCTCGCGCTCGATCCGGCGCGCGAGGATCGAGTACTGCGGCTGGTTCGAGACCGGCCGGTACGCGCCGTGCGTGTCGGCGACGAGGCACGCGCGCTCGATCTCGTCGGCCCTCCACTCGGACGTGCCCCAGTAGAGGATCTTGCCCTGCCGGACCAGATCCTCGTACGCGCGAACGGTCTCGTCGAGCGGCGTCTCGGGGTCGGCGCGGTGACACTGGTGCAGGTCGAGGTAATCCGTGCCGAGGCGGCGCAGCGAGCCGTCGACGCTCTCGACGAGGTGCTTGCGCGAGAGGCCCCGGTCGTTCGGGCCTCCCGACATCGGAAAGAAGGCCTTGGTCGCGAGGACGAGCTGGTGGCGCGGCAGGCCGTCGAGCGCCTGCCGCAGCGACTCCTCGGCCGCGCCGCGCGCGTAGACGTCGGCCGTGTCGAAGAGGTTGATCCCGAGGTCGAACGCGCGCCGGACGATCGCTCGCGCCGCCGCGAGGTCGACCGACTTGCCGAGGGTGAGCCAGGAGCCGAGCGAGACCTCGCTCACGCGAAGGCCGCTCTTCCCGAGATGGCGATAGCGCATGCTCACGGCGCCGTGCGCGGACGAGCGGTGTGCTGCAACGGCGCTCTCCTCGTCGAGGTCCGGCGAGCGTACCAGACGGCGCACGCCGCGCGAACGACGGTCTCGCGCGAGTCAGCGCAGCAGCACGTCGCAGACGTGTCGCACGCGGCGCACGGCGCGTCCGAGCGCGTTGTGGTGGATATTGCGCCGCAGCAGGACGAGCAGCCTGCGCTCGAGACGGTAGCGGTCGAGGCGAGGCGGACGCCGCTGCGCGCCGCCCTCCGGAACGGCGTCGAGCTGCGCGCCGATCTCGCTGCGCGTGTACCCCCACGCCGCGAGGTCGGGGTCGGTGAGGCGATCGAGGATCTGCCGCGACTGGCGCGCCCGCGCAGGGTTGCCGGCGAGCGCGTCGGTCCAGCGCGCGAGCGATCCGGTGACCGGCCGTGTCTGCTTCGCGACGGTGATGGGGTCTCCGAGGCCGCGGCCGGTCTCGGTGCGCGCGCCCCCCCCGGCGCCGTACTCGATCATGCCTTCGTGGAACGCGACGCCGATGTGCTCGCAGATCCGCGCGAGCTCGGCTTCGGGCGAGGTCACGAGATCCTCGTAGCGCACGTGCACCAGCGGGACGGGGCGCTCGCGCAGGAAGCGCGCGATCGCCGGCACGTAGCGCTCGAGAAGGGGGTTGTGCGCGTGGGCGACGGCGAAGTCGCCGTCGAAGAACGAGTCGACGTAGGACGACCAGACGGCGAGCGGCTGCCGCGTGAGGACGACGTAGCGAGCCTGCGGGTAGAGCTTCGCGACGAAGTCGAGCACGAGCGCGTAGGCGGGCGTCTTGTCGAGCAGGAGGTCGGCCTGCGATGCCGAGAGGAGCTGCGCGTACACACCGTCGGCGAGCGCGCGCAGCGCATCGAGGTAGCCCGCCTCGCCGCGCGGCAGCGCGGCGACGAGCGCGTGCGCCGCCTCGCGGGTGATGACCGGGTCGTACGGCGCGCGCTCGACGTTCGCGTAGTAGCCGAGGTGCGCGAGCGGCGTGAGCAGATGCGGCTCGGCCGGCGCGTAGATCGAAGGGTGCGCGCCGAGCATCTGCGCCAGCAGCGTCGATCCCGAGCGCGGAGCGCCGATCAGGAACAGCAGGCGGTCTTGCACGGCGCATAGACTGCCGGCTCCGGCGCGGCCGGCAACCGGGAGCGTCCGCCGGTACCGTCCCGGCGATGCAGCTCTACGTCGTACGACATGCCGAGGCCGAGGACGCGGCGCCGAGGGGCGGCGGCGACGCGGCGAGGCGGCTCACGTCCGACGGCCGCCGCGACTTCTCGCGGGTCGTGTGCGGGCTGGCCGCCCTCGAGCCGGAGCTCACGCGAATTCTCACGAGTCCTCTCGTAAGGGCCCGGGAAACGGCCGAAATCCTACACGAGCAGCTTCCCGGTCCGGCGCCCGAGGAGTGGCCGCTGCTCGCTCCCGGCGGCTCGCTCGAGCGCCTCCTGCTCCAGCTCCGCGGCGCGGGCGATGCGGTCGCCGTCGTCGGCCACGAGCCCGGGCTGGGCCGGCTCGTGTCTCTCGCCGTCGCGGGCTGCGCGGGCGACGGGACGCCGCTGCGAAAGGGCGGCGTCGTGCGCATCGACTTCGACGGCACGCCGAAGCCGGGCGCCGGACGCCTCGTCTGGATGA
>JABLTH010104001.1_pt1 | contig 10890 bp, 12 predicted proteins | sample 7875711 | NCBI WGS metagenome assembly JABLTH01 (sample SAMN14941262, study PRJNA633318) | bioreactor metagenome | isolation source: bioreactor | place: China | collected 2019-03-05 | reverse complement strand
GCCCACCCGCTGTGGCAGTGGCTCAAGGGCGAGAAGCCCGGCTTCCTCGGCACCCAGGCGATCAAGTGGAACTTCACCAAGTTCCTCGTCGGCCGCGACGGCCAGGTGATCCAGCGCTACGCGCCGCAGGACGAGCCGGCCAAGCTGGCCAAGGACATCGAGGCGGCGCTCGCCGCCTGAGCGCGCGGGCGCACGGCGGGATAATCCGCTCCTTCTCTCGCTGCTGGATCCCACCATGTTCGCCCACATCGCGCCCTATGCCGGCGACCCCATCCTGTCGCTGAACGAAGACTTCCAGAAGGACCCGCGGCCGGGCAAGATCAACCTGTCGATCGGCATCTACTTCGACGATGCCGGCCAGATCCCCGTCATGCGCTCGGTCGAGCAGGCCGAGGCGCTGCTGGCGGCGAAGGTCGGGCCCAAGCCCTACCTGCCGATGGAAGGCGCGGCCAACTTCCGCGCCGTGATCCCGCCACTGCTGTGGGGCGAGGGCCATCCGGCCATCGCCGCCGGCCGCATCGCGACGATGCAGTCGGTCGGCTCCAGCGGCGGGCTGAAGGTCGGCGCCGACTTCCTCAAGACCTGGGTCCCGGGCAGCGGCATCTGGGTCAGCGACCCGACCTGGGACAACCACAAGGCGGTGTTCGAGGGCGCGGGCCTGAGCGTCCACACCTATCCCTACTACGACGCCGCCACCGGCGGCCTGCGCTTCGACGCGATGCGCGAGACGCTGGCCGGGCTGCCGGCGCGCAGCGTGGTGCTGCTGCATGCCTGCTGCCACAACCCGACCGGCGTGGACCTGACGCGGGCGCAGTGGGACGCGCTGATCCCGCTGCTGAAGGAACGCGGGCTGATCGCGTTCCTCGACCTGGCCTACCAGGGCTTCGGCGACGGCCTCGAGCAGGACGCCTACGCGGTGCGCGCGCTGACCGACGCCGGCCTGTCGTTCTTCGTCGCCAACTCGTTCTCGAAGAACATGAGCGTCTACGGCGAGCGCTGCGGCGCGCTGAGCGTGGTGTGCCCGGATGCCGCCCAGGCCGCGCTGGTGCTGGGGCAGCTCAAGGCCACCGTGCGCCGCAACTACTCCAACCCGCCGATCCACGGCGGCCAGCTGGTCGCCACCATCCTCGGCACGCCCGCGCTGCGCGCGCTGTGGGAGAGCGAGGTCGACGCGATGCGCGCGCGCATCCAGGCCATGCGCCAGCGCCTGCACGCGGTGATCAGCGCCAAGGTGCCCGGCCGCGACTTCGGCTACTTCCTGACCCAGCGCGGCATGTTCAGCTACACCGGCCTCACGCCGGCCCAGGTCGACCGCCTGCGCACCGAGTTCGGCGTCTACGTGCTGCGCTCGGGCCGCATGTGCGTGGCGGGCCTGAACAACGGCAACGTCGAGCGCACCGCCGAGGCGATGGCGGCGGTGCTGGCGGGCTGAGCGCCGCCGTTAAGGGGCACTTCATCTGCGGCCGGCACGATGCCGGCCATGGACAGTTCAACACGCCACCTCACCGGACGCCGTCGCCGGTTCGCGCGGCTGCTCGCTGCCGCTGCGCTGCTGGGCGCCGGCACCGCCGAAGCCAGCACCGCGGCCGATCTGGCGGCCCAGTACAGCGCCGCCGCCCAGCGCCCGGCCAACGCTGCCCAGGGCGAGGCCTTCTTCACCGCCAAGCACGGCCGCGAATGGGCCTGCGCCAGTTGCCACGGCGCGCCGCCGACGCGGCCAGGGCAGCACCGCGCCACCGGCAAGCCGATCGCGCCGCTGGCGCCGGCGGCCGAGCCGGCGCGGTTCACCGACCCGGCGAAGACCGAGAAGTGGTTCCGGCGCAACTGCAACGACGTGCTCGGCCGCGAGTGCAGCGCCGGCGAAAAAGCCGACGTGCTGGCCTGGCTGATGGGGCTGCGGCCATGAAGGCCGGCCGCCTCATCGGCGGCGTGGTGCTGGCGCTGGCCGCCTTCGCGACCCAGGCCGACGACCACGGCCCGCGTGTCACCCCGCCCGCCGCCTACCTGCAGGAGTGCGGCGCCTGCCACGTGCCCTTCCCGGCGCGTGCGCTGCCCGCTGCCTCGTGGCAGCGGCTGATGGCCGACCTGCCGCACCACTTCGGCACCGACGCCTCGCTGGATGCGGCGACCACCCGCGCGCTGGCCGACTGGCTGCAGGCCAACGCCGGCACCGGCCACCGCGCCGCCGTGCCGCCACAGGATCGCCTGACCCGCAGCGCCTGGTTCGAGCGCGAACACGACGAGGTGCCCGCTGCCTTGTGGCGCTCGGCCGCGGTCGGCAAGCCCTCGAACTGCGCCGCCTGCCACACCCGCGCCGCCGAAGGCCGCTTCGGCGAGCGTGAGATCCGCCTGCCTCGTTGAACCCCAAGGAGCCCGAGATGAACACCTCCACGGCCGGCACCTCCTCGCCGGCAAGAGACGACGCCCCCGCGGCCCGCGCCGCGCGGTCCGCCCTGATCCCCGTGTGGGATGCCCCGGTGCGGGTGATGCACTGGCTGATGGTGCTGTGCTTTGCCGGCGCGTGGCTGAGTGCCGAGAGCGAACGCTGGCGCCTGCTGCACGTCACGCTCGGCTACACGCTGGCCGCACTGGTGGCGGCGCGCCTGGTCTGGGGCCTGGTCGGCACGCGGCATGCGCGCTTCGCCGCCTTCGTGCGCGGCCCGGCCGAGGCACTGGCCTACCTGCGTGCGCTGGCACGGGGCCAGGCGCCGCACCACACCGGGCACAACCCGGCCGGCGCGCTGGCCATCGTCGCCCTGCTGGCGCTGGGGGCGGCGACCACCGTGCTCGGCTGGGCCGTCGAGATGGACCTCGCCGGCGAGTGGCTGGAAGAGGCCCACGAGGCCGTGGCCACCGGCATGCTGGCGGTCGTCGGGCTGCACGTGCTGGGCGTGCTCGCCGGCAGCCTGGCGCACCGCGAGAACCTGGTGCGGGCGATGGTCACCGGCCGCAAGCGCGGCCCGGCCGGCGACGCGATCCGCCGGCCGTGGCGCGGCCTGGCGGCGGCGATCTTGATCCTCGTCGCCTCGTTCTGGGCCTGGCAATGGCACAGTGCACCGGCGGGTGACGCGCCCGCCATGGTCGGCAGCGGTGCCGGCCATGCCGCGAACGACGACGATGACGACGACTGAGCCTGCCCGTGCGCATCCTGCTGGCTGAAGACGACCCCCTGCTCGGCGACGGCCTGCGCAACGGCCTGCGCCAGCTCGGCTTCCAGGTGGACTGGGTGCGCGACGGCGCCGCCGCGCTGCGCGAGCTGCAGTCCGAGGGCTACGCCGCCGCGGTGCTCGACCTCGGGCTGCCGCGCATGGACGGACTGGACGTGCTGGCCTCGGCCCGCGCCGGCGGCATCCAGACGCCGATCCTGGCGCTGACGGCGCGCGATGCGCTGCCCGAGCGGGTGCGCGGCCTGGATGCCGGCGCCGACGACTACGTGGTCAAGCCGGTCGACCTGGCGGAGCTGGCGGCGCGCCTGCGGGCGCTGGTGCGCCGGGCCCATGGCCAGACGCGCGATCAGCTGGAGGCCCAGGGCGTGGTGCTCGACCCGGCCGCGCGCACCGTGACCCGCGACGGTGCGCCGGTGAGCCTGTCGACACGCGAGTTCGACCTGCTGCACGCGCTGATGCTGAACCCGGGTCGCGTGCTGACCCGTGACCAGCTCGAGCAACGCCTGTACCCTTGGGGACAGGAGGTCGAGAGCAATGCGGTCGAGGTCCACGTGCACCACCTGCGGCGCAAGCTGGGCAATGCGCTGATCGTCACCGTGCGGGGTGTCGGCTACACGCTCGGTGCCGGGTGAGGCGCGCGGCCATGCGCTCGCTGCAGTGGCGGCTGGTCGCCGGCGTCTCGGCCGCGGTCGGCGGCCTGTGGCTGGCCGCCGCGCTGTGGCTGGGTGTCGACGCGCAGCACGAGATCGACGAACTGCTCGATGCCCACCTGGCGCAGTCGGCCGCGCTGCTGGTCGCGCAGCAGGCCCACCCCGGCGACGAGGACGACGACGACGTGCAGGTCGACGCCCCGATGCTGCACCGCTACGCGCGCCACGTCGCCTTCCAGGTCTGGCACGAGGACCGGCTCGCGTTGCGCTCGCCGAACGCGCCGCTGCAGCGCATGTCGTCGCTGGAGCGCGGCTTCGAGACACGCCGGCTCGACGAGCACGAGTGGCGGCTCTTTGCCACACGGGGTGCCCATTCCGACGTGCAGGTCTACGTGGCCGAGCAGGTCGACTCGCGCGCCGAGCTGCAGCGGGCGCTTCTGCGCGGCCTGCTGGCACCGCTGGCGCTGGTGCTGCCGGCGGTGGCGCTGGCGGCCTGGGCCGTGGTGCGGGCGGGCCTGGCACCGCTGCGCCGGCTCGGCGCGCTGCTGAAGGCGCGCCCGGCCGGGGCCGAGGCACCGCTGGCCCTGCCGGGCGGGCCGCCGCCGACCGAGATGGTGCCGCTGCTGGCGGCCCTGAACGAGCTGTTCGCACGCATCGCGGGCCTGCTCGCAGCCGAGCGCCGCTTCACGGCCGACGCCGCCCACGAGTTGCGCACGCCGATCGCCGCGATCCGCGCCCAGGCCCAGGTCGCGCTCGCGGCCGCGTCGGCCGACGAGCGCCGCCATGCGCTGCAGGCGACGCTGGCCGGCTGCGACCGCGCCGCCCACCTGGTGCAGCAGATGCTGACGCTGGCCCGGCTCGAGTCGAACGGCGCCGCCGCCTCGGCCGCCGGCGCCCCCTTGGTGGACCTGGCGGCGCTGGCGCGCGGCATCGCGGCCGACCTGGCGCCCGCCGCGCTGGCGCGGCAGCAGACCCTGTCGCTGGAGGGCGCCGAGCAGGCCTGTCCGGTGCCGGGTGACGCCGGGCTGCTCGGCGTGCTGCTGCGCAACCTGATCGACAACGCGATCCGCTACAGCCCGCCGCAGGCGCGCATCGAGGTCGCGCTGCTGCCGCCGTCGGCCGGGGAGGGCCCCGGGCTGCGGGTCGAGGACAGCGGGCCCGGGCTGGGCGAGGCGGAACAGGCCCGGCTGGGTGAGCGCTTCTTCCGCGTCGGCGACACCGCCGGCGACGCACCCGGCAGCGGCCTGGGCTGGTCGATCGTGCGCCGCATCGCCCAGGCGCACGGGGCCGCGCTGGCCACCGGCCGGTCGGCCCGGCTGGGCGGCCTGGCCGTCACGCTGCGCTGGCCGGCGCGCTGAGCCCGGCGGCGGCGCCGTCGTCGGCCGCAGCCTGCTCGATCAGGCCGCGCAGCCAGCGGTGCGCCGGTTCGGCGTCGCGCCGCAGGTGCCACAGCATCTCGATGTGGATGCGGCCCAGCGCGAAGGGCAGCTCCCGTGTGACGAGCTCGGTCTGGAAGCCGGTGGCCGGCACGAAGCTCTCGGGCAGCACGGTCAGCAGGTCCGAGCGGGAGACGACCCGACCCGCGGTGAAGAACTGGTTCACCGTCAGCACGATGCGGCGCTGCCGGCCCAGGCCGGCCAGCGCCTGGTCGACGAAACCATGCGGCCGGCCCGAGAAGCTGACCAGCAGGTGGCCGGCGGCGCAGTAGGCGTCCAGATCCAGCGCGTCGGGCGCGGCCAGCGGATGGCCCCGCCGCATGACGCAGACATAGCGGGTGTCGGCCAGGCGGCGGTGGCGCAGGCTGGCATCGGCGCCCTGCGCCTCGATGTGCGCCACCGCCTCGGGAAAGTAGCCGACCGCGAGCTCGCAGTCGTCACGCTCCAGCATCGCCCGCGGGTCGCGCGTGGCCAGTGGCAGCACGCGCAGGTTGGCGAGCGCTTGCTGCGCCTCTATCGCGCTGACCAGGCTGGGCAGCAGCATGGCAGCGGTCGAGTCGGCCATCGCCAGGCGCAGGTTCACTGCATCGCGCCGGGGCTCGAAGCGGGCCGGCGCCAGGGTCTGCTGCAGCACCGACAGCGCGCTGCGCACCTGCGGCCACAGCGCCCGGGCGCGGGCGGTCGGCCGCATGCCGTGTGCACTGCGCTCGAACAGCGGCTCGCCGATGGCGTCGTGCAGGCGCCGCATCGCGTGGCTGACGGCTGGCTGGGTCATCGACAGCACCTGGGCCGCCCGGGTCAGGCTGCCCTCGGTCATCACCACGTCGAAGACCCGCAACAGGTTCAGGTCGAGCGTGCGGAAGTTCATGCGCGCCTCAGGTATTAATAGCGGGAATATCTAATGTGAACAACATTCAGTGGACTGATGTACGTACAAACCCTAGTATCACGCCACCGATCTTCCAAGAAGGCCGCTGACCACGCGGCATGGCTTCGATGAACTCGCTGACTCACCCGTCCCCGCTGTCCGCCGCCGTGCGGCGCCAACGCGCCGCGTCGCTGCGGCAGGTGCTCCGGCACCGCGCCGGCGCCTGGCTGCGCCAGGCCTGGACGGCGCTGGAGACCACCGGCCGCCTGCGCGCGGCCGCCGAACTGCGGCAGCAGGCGCTGCTGCACGAATCGTCCAACCCGGCGCTGGCCGCCGCCCTGCGCCAGGTGGCGCAGGGTCGCCCCGGCCGCGCGATCGCCCCGGCCGCCACCGCGGCGGGGCTGGCCTGACGCGGCCGCCACCGCGGCCCCTTCACCTGTACGCCAGGAGAATTCCATGACTGCCATCACCTCCAAGACCTTCACTTACGGCCCGAGCCTGAGCATTCCGCGCGGTGCGCGCGCCGCGGCCGACGTCTTCGTGGCCGCCGGCCGCCTGCTGGCCGGCCTGTTCACGCTGCAACCCAAGCGCAGCCAGGACATGACGCCCGAAGAGGTGCGCCGGCTGGCCCTGTCGGTCCAGCACACCGACCCCGGCTTCGCGGCCGACCTGCTGGCCGCGCTGGCGCGCCACGACGGCGAGCGCTGAGCCGCCACCAGGCCGCCCGGCAGGGCGGCCGCTTTCCTGCATGATGGGAAGGCGGGCGATGCGGCCTGCAAAGGAGCCCCATGCCCGTCTTCATTGTCGGTTTCGCACGCTCCGGCACCACGCTGTGCCAGCGTCTGGTGTCCGAGCACCTGGGCCTGCCCACGCTGCCCGAGACCCACTTCTTCGAGCGGCTGGACAAGTACCACCCGCGCGACCGCTTCATCTCGCCGCACGGCGCGCGCGGCCTGCTGCGCGAGCTCTCCGAGCTGTTGCCGGTCGACTTGGCGAACTACCGCGACCTGCTGGCGATGGACCCGGTGCGCATCCGCGACCTGTTCCTGCGCCTGGTCGCCGAGCAGCTCGGCAGCCGCACGCTGGCGCTGCGCGGCCGCTGGCTCGAGAAGACGCCGCTGCACGCGCTGTACGCGCCCCGCATCGGTCGCATGTTCTCGCGCGCCCAGTTCATCTGCATGGTGCGCCACCCGGAGCTGGCCTTCGCTTCCCGGCGTGAGCTGAACGAGCCTGGCAAGGGCTGGGGCGAGGCCTGGCGGCCGATCGAGGCGCTGTGCGCCGAGTGGCGCGGGCTGATGGCCACGATGCGCGAGTTCGACCAGCAGCAGCCGGGCCGCGTGCTCTACGTGCGGCTCGAGGACCTGTCCAGCCGACCCCGGCGCGAGCTGAACCGCATCGCGCGCTTCCTGAACTTGCCGGCCGACGACGCCCAGGGCGAGGTCGACGAGGAGCAGCTGCTGCAGCCGTTCGAGACCTGGAAGGCCGACGCGCTGAAGCCGGCCGACAAGGAGATCGCCGCGCGCACCGGCCGCTCGCAGCTCGATGCCTACGACCGCTGGCGGGTGCAGACCCTGCTCGCGCCGGAGCTGAAGACCTTCCGCTACCAGGACCCGACCGTCGCGGCGCCCCCGCTCGACCCGCTGCACCGCAAGCTGATCGACTCGCTCGACTGGTACCTGAACCCGCGCTGGTGAGGGGCCGCCAAGGCCCCGACGAAAAAGGCCGCCGGGCTCACGCCCGGCGGCCTTTCGCGTGACGCGTCGATTACTTCGCGACGGACGACTTCGTGCCCGACGGCGCGGCGCCGGCGGCGACCGCCGACCACGTGCCGTGGTTGATGTAGGCACCGTCGTTGGCGCGATAGACGGTCCAGGTGCCGTCCTTGTTGATCAGCCACACGAACTCGGCGCCGTACACGTTCGCGCCGTACGAGCCCATGATGTAGCCGCTGGCGGTCTCGCCCTTGCCCTTGCCCTGCGGGCCACCGACGGCGGCGTTCGTGCCGGCGCAGTCGAGGTTCACCCAGGTGCCGTACACGCCGGTGCCCGACTTCGTCATGCCGCTCATGCCGTCGCAATAGCCGTCGAACTGCACATTGGCCGGGATCGCGGCCTGCGCAGCGCCGACGGCGCCCAGGAGGGCCAGCAGGGAAACCATCTTGGTCTTCGACATCATCTGCTCCTAAATGTGTTGGTGGGAGACTCGAATCCCTCCCTCCGCGAGCGGCACGACCGCCGAGACCGCGACGTGAACTGGCTTGGGGGTGGGTGCGGCGATCTTCGGGGCCGACGCGGATTGCCGAAATCCCTTGAACTGGGGCCCCAGGTTGCAGTGGATCAACATCCCGGCCCGCCGCCTCGGGCGGCGGGCCGGGCCGCGGTTCGTGCGACGATGCCGCGCATGAGCACCGCCGATCTGCCGCTGCACGACTGGGGCGCCGTCGCGCTGAGCGAGGCCTTCGCCGCCGGCCGCCTGTCCCCTGTCGAGGTGACACAGGCCGTCATCGCGCACATCGGGCGCTGGGAACCGCACATCGCCGCCCTCTGGCGGCACGAGCCCGACGCGGCGCTGGCCGAGGCCGCGGCCAGCGAGCGCCGCTGGCGGGCCGGCACGGCGCTCGGGCCGCTGGACGGCGTGCCGGTCACGCTGAAGGAGAACATCGCCACCCGCGGCGTGCCGGTGCCGCTGGGCTGCGCCGCCACCGAACTGCTGCCCGCGGCCGAGGACGCCCCGCCCGCCGCCCGGCTGCGCGAGGCCGGCGCGGTGCTGCTGGGCAAGACGACGATGCCGGACTGGGGCATGCTGTCGTCGGGGCTGTCGAGCTTCCACCGACTGAGCCGCAACCCCTGGGACACGCGGCTGAACCCCGGCGGCTCCAGTGCCGGCGCGGGCGCTGCCGCCGCCGCGGGCTACGGCCCGATCCACCTCGGCACCGACATCGGCGGCTCGATCCGCCTGCCGGCGCATTGGTGCGGCGTCGTCGGCTTCAAGCCCAGCCTCGGCCGCATCCCGATCAAGCCGCCGTATGCCGGCCGCGTCGCCGGCCCGATCACGCGCGATGTCGCCGACGCGGCGCTGGCGATGGGCGTGCTGAGCCGGCCCGACTGGCGCGACACGATGAGCCTGCCGGCGCAGCCGATCGACTGGCGTGCGCTCGACCGCGACGATGCGCGCGGCCTGCGCCTGGGCCTGTGGCTGGACGCCGGCTGGGGCGACCCGCTGCAGCCGGCCGTGCGCGAAGCGATCGAGGCCGCGGCGCGCGCCTTCGAGGCGGCGGGCGCCACCATCGTGCCGGTGGCCCCCTTCTGCACGCGCGCGATGATCGACGGCCTGGACCGCTTCTGGCGCATGCGCTCGTGGCTGGACTACCGCGCCCTGCCGCCCGAACGACAGGCCCGCGTGCTGCCCTACATCCGCCACTGGATCGCGCGCGGCGAGCACCTCACCGGGGAGGAGGTCTTCAGCGGCTACAGCCAGATGGGCGCGATGCGCGAGGCCGCGGTGGCGGCCCTGCAGGGCCTGGATGCGCTGCTGTCGCCGGTCAGCCCGGACACCGCCTTCCCGGCCGAGCAGGCCAGCCCGCGCAACGACCCCGAGCGCCCGTTCGAACACATTGCCTACACCGTGCCGTTCAACTTCAGCGAGCAGCCGGCGATCGCCGTGCCGGCGGGCCACTCGCCGGCCGGCCTGCCGATCGGGCTGCAGATCGCCGGCCACCGGCACGACGACCTCGGCGTGCTGCGCATCGCGCGGCTGTGGGAACGGCTGCGCCCGGCGCTGCGCCCCTGGCCGCGGCCGCCCGCCTGAGCACCCGCCCCGCGCCCGAGCCTTCCACTACAGTTCGCTCCATGACGCCGCCGCCCGACTCGACCCGGCTCGTGGACCCGCGCGACAACCGCCTGGGCACCGGCTCGCGCGAGGCGGCGGATCACGTGGAGACCGCGCTGTGGCGGCTGATGTCCTACCAGGACACCCCGCTGGCCGACCTCGAGGCAGCGCAGGCGGCCGACCCCGGCTGGGCCCTGCCACGGGTGATGCACGCCGGCTACCTGCTCGGCCTGACCGAGCCGGCCTGCCACGACCAGGCGCTGCAGCAGCTCGATGCGGCCGAGCCGCTGCTGACCTCGGCGACCCCGCGCGAGCGGATCCACTTCGAAGCCCAGCGCGCGGTGGCCGACGGCCGCTGGCACCAGGCCTGCCGGCTGTGGGACGAACTGCTGCTCGAGCACCCGCGGGACGCGCTCGCGCTGCAGTGGGCGCACCAGTGGGACTACCACCGCGGCGACGCACCCGCGCTGCACCAGCGCCCGGCGCGCGCGCTGCCCGAGTGGCCCGACAGCGACCCGCTGCACCCCTACGGGCTGGGCCTGTACGCCTTCGGGCTCGAGGAGTGCAACCTCTACCCCCAGGCCGAGGACGTCGGCCGGCGCGCGATGGCCGGCGACGCGCGCGTGCCCTGGGCCGTGCATGCGGTGGCCCACGTGATGGAGATGCAGGGCCGTTTCGAGGATGGCGCGGCCTGGCTGCGCCAGCACCAGCCGGGCTGGTCCGAAGGCAACCGGCTGGCGGCGCACCTTTGGTGGCACCTCGGCCTGTTCCGGCTCGAGGCGCTGGACGTACCCGGCGTGCAGCGCCTGCTCGACGCCCACCTGAGCGGGTCGCAGCTGCAGAGCACGCTGCAGCGGCTGGACGCGGCGGCGCTGCTCTGGCGCATGCACCTGCTGGGCATCGACGTCGGAGCCCGCTTCGTCGAGCTGCTGCGCGACTGG
>JABLTH010048967.1_pt1 | contig 10890 bp, 11 predicted proteins | sample 7875711 | NCBI WGS metagenome assembly JABLTH01 (sample SAMN14941262, study PRJNA633318) | bioreactor metagenome | isolation source: bioreactor | place: China | collected 2019-03-05 | reverse complement strand
GCCACTGTGGTCCCCACTACTTTTTGGTGGGGACTACTCTGGCAACTTCTTTTCACATCGTCGAGACGGTGCCGGGGACACGCTTACCTTGTTAGGGGGTGACTCGTAGTGAAATAGCGGCGTCCGTCCGCGTACACCGCAAATGCGGTTTCCGTGACCGCAGATACGGGCTTGCGAAGCTCAGGAAACTGCGAATTGCGCTTGCGTCTGGCCTAGGCGAACTCGCCTTGCAGCGTGCGCTCAGTGATGTCCATGAGGGGGGCCGTGGCGACCCTGCAGCTCTCCGGCTGTTGAGGGCTGGAAAGGCATGCGGAGAGTGATTGATTGCGCACCAGCGTCAGAATGACGCTGATACTGTGCAGGCGAGCTTTCTCTGCAATCTCATTTTGTTTGAGAACTGGAGAGTGGTGAGGTGCCGTGCTCCGCGATCACAAGAGGCACTGAATCCTCAGCTTTCTCTCGCTCGTGAGTCGCGAGAATATCGCGCAACAGTTCGTCAGGGGCAGCAACCTCGTATTTCAGTCGCTGCCACTCAGCCTTGAATACAACGTGAGCATACATCGATGCGTGGTGCAATTCTTTCTCAATCTCCTCAAAATGCACCTGAGCGGAATAGTCGCCCTTTACTGCCTGCAACGCTAGTCCGGCAAGACTCCTGCGAATGCCGTTAATCGCCACCATAACGATGTTGTGCAGATCTTCATTCGCATTGAGCCGCAGCGAGACCCGCATCAAAAGCTGATAGTGTTCGCTGTTGCGCGTTGCGTTCTCGTGCTCGAACTCGTTTCGTCGTTTCTCGCACCAGTCCAGCACATCCCGAGGGTCGGCGTTTGGTTGTTCGTCCCATTCTTGCCCCAATCGTGAGAAGAGGCGCTTGTAGCCCTCTGTCAGCTCGGTGGATAGAGCAAGGTATAAAGAGAGGTCAGCGCGCAGCTCATCGATCCATTTCTGGCGCTTCTCGGCAATGAAGGTGGATGCCGATCGGGCCGTGGACAGTTTCTGCAAGTCGAGAGTGTCCTTGCTATGTTGAGTGAGTTGCTTCCGATTCTTGTTGGCGATGTAGAGGCTTGATCCGACGCCGATGATTGCGGTCGCGGTGGTTCCAATAATCTGCCAGGCGGCTGCGTGAAGGCTCATGTCGTTTGATCGGTGCACCCGTATCAGGCGATACGAGTAAATATACCCTAGCCATTGACCAGAGGACGGTCGCTTAGGCAGCGGGAAAGTGCCTTCCGATCATGGGCTCGGCGAATGTGCTTTTAACTGCCACAGAGGTAGGTTTGTAAAGCTCAAGAAATAGCGGATTGCAGTTTTCGCTTCGCTTGAGCGAACTTGCCTTGCAGGGTGCGCTCGGTTATGCCCATGAGATGGCCGTGATGTGCGACCAAGGCGTTGGCAATGGATTCTTGACTGTTGAAGCTGGAATACGGCGTACCAGACGGTGAGCGTTCCAGCATCAGCGTCAGCATGGCGCCGATGATGTGCAGGTAAGTCGCTTCGGCTCGGTCACTCAACGGGCACAGATTGCAGGCAGGAGGTGCCGGGCCTTGTAGCTTTTGCCGCTCTTGCAGGGCGTGCAGTTGGCGGACGCTCTGTTCGAGCTGGGATTTCAGCGCTTCACGTTCTACCAGCAGCGCGTGCCCAGCCTCCATGGTGATGATGGGATGGGCAATCCGCTCGATGCGGCTGAACAGAAAAGGCGGCCGCTGTCCGGGGTAGTACTGGAGCATCCACTGTTTGAGGTCGATGTGCCGAACGGTTAGCGCTGGAGAATCCCAGAGGGTCTTGTCGTCCGTCGTGATGCCGTTCTGACCGTAGGGGAGTTCGCCGTGGTAGATCGCGTCATAGATTCGATCGGTGTAGAGCCGAAGTTCGTCGCAGCGTGGGCAGTCTAGATGTGCAGGTAGATGCCGATGTTGGACAGCGGCTAGGATCTCTTCCCTGAACCGCAGCAACCCAGCCCATCGAATTGCTGCATCGATAGGACGGTAGTACACGTCCGACAATGAATTCTCTCGCATGGCTTCGACTCCTCGTGACGCTACTCCATCGAGAACTCCTCAGCGCCCAGGTGGGACTGGTGCATCGACACATCGACCAGTGGAAATCCACTCGTAGGCAAAGCCGCCCTAAGTGGAGAAAATCGTTTGGACAGACGCAAGGCTCGTTGAGCGGGGCGTCATGTCGTGGCGCAAGGGCTGGCTAATGGCCGGTAGCCTGGCGCTGCTCTAAGGTGTACAAAGTCGCTACGGTTTGTTAGCGATACTCGGGGCAGTTCACGCGGCAGCAGTCATGCCGGAGTCACATGCGGATTGAGCGTCAAGCGCTACGACAGGCTTGGCAAGGCTTGTTTTGCATCAGGTGTTGGCGCTAGAGCCTTGTCGTCGGTTTCGTATGCTGATTGAGTTGCTCGGCCAGCGGTTTCTGTGGCGAGCGGCACGCTTTGGATGCGTGAGCAGCATGCTGAGAGGCCGAATACGCATCAAGTGCTGGTGGTCGAAATATGCTCAACGAACAGCGCGCCGCCCTCACAACGGAGCGTGTGTGAGACGGCACGCGACAACGCGCAGTAGCTGTCTTTAGATCGCCATGGATGTTGATGGACAACTAGGTGTTGACGGTGAGTTCGTTTAAGGCCATAATTGAGGTCTTGCTGATGCGGCGAGACAGCAAAACTTGTTGTTTATCAACGAGTTGGGCGCTCGATAAGAGTCCCGTCTCCCGCTCCAATCCCAAAGGGAAGCCCGGCTTCCCTTTTGTTTTGGCTTGTGGCCGCGTCGCCCCGTTGGGTGGCTGATTGCGGATACAATCCAGAAAATGTCGCCTGGCGGGGTGGCAGAGTGGTTATGCAGCGGCCTGCAAAGCCGTGTACGCCGGTTCGATTCCGACCTCCGCCTCCAGATCAGCGAAAGCCCCGAAGCATCTGCTTCGGGGCTTTTTGCTTTGGTGCCGCCCGCTCGCGCCGCGCGCTGCGAGTGCGGGCGGCGCGCAGCGGTACGAACCGGGGGGCATATCGCCATAGCGGTCCAGGTGGCATATCCGGCCCTTGTTCTTGCCATGGCCTGCACGGGGATCGTGTTACATTATGCGCAGCCGTCGGCACCTTCGCGCCGGGTCCCCCAGCCCAGTCTGAGCGGAACCGCCAATGCCATGCCGGTCGCGGGCAGCGATCCGTTCGTACCCGTGCGCCATTGACGGCTTTCCCGTTTTCCGCCTTTTCCGAGCAGCAGTACGGCACGCCAGCGCGGGCTCCCGCGCAGCATGCCCGGTGTCAGTGGACAGCGCTGGCCAGGAGTTCGGCGCCGGCGGAGGCTTGTCCAATCTGCCCCCCTGCGGCCTCCGAAAAAGGAATCGACAACGCATGCATCACGCCTCCCCGCTCATCAGTACCATCGTCGGCGGCATCGTGCTGGCTTTCCTGCTCGGTGCGCTGGCGGCGCGGCTGCGCCTGCCGCCGCTGATCGGCTACCTGTGCGCGGGCATCGTGGTGGGGCCGCACACGCCCGGATATACGGCCGACCAGACGCTGGCGCCGGAGCTGGCGGAGCTGGGTGTGATCCTGCTGATGTTCGGGGTCGGCCTGCATTTCTCGATCAAGGACCTGCTGGCCGTGCGGGCTATCGCGATTCCCGGCGCGGTGGCGCAGATCGGCATTGCCACGCTGCTTGGCATGGGTGTGTCCTGGGCCCTGGGCTGGAGCTGGGGGCAAGGGCTGGTGTTCGGCCTGGCCCTGTCGGTGGCCAGTACCGTGGTGCTGCTCAAGGCTTTGCAGGATCGTGACCTGATCGACTCGCCGCAGGGCCGGATCGCCGTGGGCTGGCTGGTCGTCGAGGATCTGGCGATGGTCTTGACGCTGGTGCTGCTGCCCGCGCTGGCAGGCCTGCTGGCCCCGGGCGCGCAGGCGGACGGGGCGGCCTCGCCCGGCGCCGGCGATATCCTGGTGGCAGTGCTGGTGACGCTGGGCAAGGTGGCCGCCTTCGTCGCCGTGATGCTTCTGATCGGGCGGCGCTTCATCCCCTGGATGCTGGAACGCATCGTCTGGAGCGGCAGCCGTGAACTGTTCCGCCTCGGCGTCCTGGCCACGGCGCTGGGCGTGGCCTTCGGTGCCTTCTACCTGTTCGGCGTCTCGTTCGCGCTGGGGGCCTTCTTCGCCGGTATGGTGCTGGCGGAGTCCGAGTTCAGCCACCGGGCGGCCGAGGAGTCGCTGCCGCTGCGGGATGCCTTCGCGGTGCTGTTCTTCGTCTCGGTCGGCATGCTGTTCGATCCTGCCGTGCTGGTCGCCGACCCTTGGGGCGTGCTGGCCACGCTGTTCATCATCCTGGTGGTCAAGTCCCTGGCAGCACTGGGCATCGTGCGTGTCTTCGGCTACGACACCCGCACCGGCCTGACCATTGCCGCCAGCCTCGCGCAGATCGGCGAGTTCTCCTTCATCCTCGCCAGCCTGGGCGTGTACCTGAAGATCCTGCCGGAGCGCGCGCAGGCACTGATCGTGGCCGGCGCGCTGCTGTCGATCATGCTCAATCCGCTGCTCTTCCACCTGCTCGACCGCTACACGGCCCGGCAGGCGCGCACCCTCGCGGAAGCCGACCTGTCCTGAGTCAGGCGCCTGCGCTGGCGCCGCGGTGCAGGTACTCGGTGAAGGCCAGCAGGCCCTGGGTCGGATACTTGTGCTCGTGCACCACCAGTTGCAACGGCCGGACCAGGGGCGGCATGCCGGCGCGCAAAGCCACCAGCTGGCCGCGCTCCAGTTCCTCCGCCACCACGTGCAGCGACAGGCAGCTGATGCCGAAGCCGCTCATCACTGTGCGCTTGATGGCTTCAGCGTTGCCCAGTTCCAGCGCGAAGCGCAGTTCGCCGAGCAGCGGCACCAGGCGCTGCTCGATCACCTCGCGCGTACCCGAGCCGGGCTCGCGCACGATCCAGTCGGCCTCGCGCAGGGCCTGGCGGCTGACCGGCCGCTGCGCCAGCGGGTGCGTGGTGCCGACCACCACCACCATCTCATCGTCGCACCAGTGTGTGCTGCGCAGGTCACGCTCGTGGCAGGTGCCTTCGATCAGGCCGAGGTCGGCTTCGAACTGCAGCAGCGCCTGCAGGACCTCGCGCGTATTGCCGATGCGCATATCGAGCGCGCACGGTCCCGGCTGGCTGTCGCGGAAGCCGCGCAGCAGGGCCGGCAGGATATAGCTGCCGATGGTGTTGCTGGCGGCCAGGCGCAACTGCACGCCCGACTGCAGGGGAAAGCGCTCGAGCTCGTACGCCTGGTCCAGCAGCGACAACGCGCGCGGGAAGAATAGCCGTCCGGTCTCGTTGATGCTGAGGCGGCGTGCGACGCGATCGAACAGGGGGCCGCCGAGCGCCCGCTCCAGCTCGGCCAGCGCGGCGCTGACGGCGGATTGCGAGAGCGCCAGCGCTTCGCTGGCGGCCACCGTGCTGCCATGCTGGGCAACGGCGACGAACACGGAAAGCTGGCGCAGGGTCAGGCGCAGGGGGCGGTGTTCCATATCGTTAATTCAGATTGATCATAACGATATTACCTGTTTCACAGATTGATTGGGGCCCGCTACGCTCGGGACATCGACCATCCATGAAGCGGGAGTCCTCCATGTCCACCAGCCTGACCGCCTCGCGTGCCGACAATGCATCGCCGGCCTGGCGCACGCGAGTGCTGACTTTGCTGCCCCTGGGCGGCATCGCATGGCTGGCCATGGTGCTGGCCGACCACCCCGCCATCTCGCGCTACGGCCTGAGCGCGCTGACCCTTGCCATGTGTGCCGGCATGGTGGCTGCCAACACCATGCCGCGTGACTGGCTGGCGCCGCTGGCGCCGGGCATGCAGTTGGCGCGCCATCATATGCTGCGTATCGGTGTGGCCTTGTACGGGCTGCGCCTGACGTTCGGCGCGATCGCCGCGCTGGGCGTCTCCGGAGTGGTCGTACCCTTGCTCATGCTGGTTGCCACCCTGCTGGTCGGTACCTGGCTGGGCGCCTCGCTGTTCGGGCTGAGCCGGCGCGAGGCCCTGCTGGTCAGCGCCGGCAGCGCGATCTGCGGCGCCGCCGCGGCCATCGCCGTGTCGTCGGTGCTGCGCAGCGACGACAAGCAGACCGCCGTGGCCGTGGCGACCGTGGTGTTGTTCGGCACGGCCGGCATGCTGCTCTACCCCTATCTCTTCACCCTGGCCACGCAGCAATGGCACTGGCCGGTGACGGAGCGCCTGTTCGGCATTTTCACCGGCGCCACCCTGCATGAAGTGGCGCAAGTGATCGCGGCGGGCAAGATGGTCAGCGACGCCACCGCGGACGCCGCGGTGGTAGCGAAGATGGTGCGCGTGCTGGCGCTTGGCCCGCTGCTGCTGGGCATGGCCCTGTGGCAGCGTAGTGCTTCGCGCGGATCGGGGAAGCAGGGGGCAGCGGGAGAGGGGCAGGGCACCCTGGTGTCGCTGCGGAAGTCAGTGCCCTGGTTCGCGGTGGGCTTTGTGGTGGTCATGGCCGTGCATTCGGCAGGCTGGGTGCCGCAGGCGTGGATGGCCGGACTGACGGCTCTGGACAACTGGCTGCTGGCCTGCGCCATGCTGGCCATCGGCCTGCATACGCGCCTTGGCGACCTGCTGCGCGCGGGGCGGCGGCCGCTGGCGCTGGCCGGCCTGCTGTTCGTGTTCCTGATGGCGGCCGGCGCTGCATTGTGCGCCGTCATGGCGTAAAGCCACGGGAGGATGGGCGGGAGTTGCTGGTGCGGCCGACGGGACTCGAACCCGTAAGCCTGTGAAGGCGGCAGATTTTAAGTCTGCTGAGTCTACCAATTTCTCCACGGCCGCCCGGCAAGCCCGGTATTGTGGTGGTTCGGGCGGTTGGATGCAAGCGCGCCGCCATGTTCCCGGTTACGACTGGTAACAATGTCGTCCCGACGGTTGCACCTGGATTTTCCTGGGGTTTTACAATGACCGTATAAATCCCGTCACAACCAGAGGCACGAACATGAAGCGTTGGATGCTTGCAGGTCTTGGCGTCGCGGCAGCGCTCGCATCAGGCGCGGCCATGGCGCACGTCAGCGTTGGCGTGGCGATTGGCGTGCCCGGCGTGGTCGTCGGGGCTCCCGCCTACTATCCGCCTCCGCCGGTCTACTATGCGCCGCCTCCGCCGGTGGTGGTCGCGCCCGCGCCGGTGTACTACGGTGCGCCGCCCGTGATCGTGCGCCCGGCACCGGTGTATTACGGTCCGGGCTACTACTACGGTGGTCCGCGCTTCTACGGCCCGCCGGGCCGGTGGCACGGTCGCGGACACTGGCGTCATTGAGCGGGGCAGGGCATGGTGCGACAAGCGCCGATGCCGTGCCGGCAGTGTCAACAGGGGCTCCGTCAGGAGCCCCTGGTCATTGGTCGCCGGGATTCCGATGCTTTGTCTCGGGGCGATGACGACGTCGAAAGTGGTGCAAGGTTCCCTTCTTTTTTCCCTATTTTGGTGAGGGTCAAAAAAACTGAAGTGACTGATCAAAGCGGACATCACTTTGGCCTAGGGTTTTCCCCTACACTATTGCTGTGACACCGTCATGACAGGCGCGACACGAAGGCGCCCGGCAAGGATGGTGATGGCTCGCATCAAATACAAGGATGACCGCGACATGAAGATCAAGACCAGCCTGGTGGCGCTTGCCGCCCTTACCGCCCTGTCGGCCCTTTCCGTTTCGGCGCAAGCCGCCCCGCGCAAGGTCGACCCCTATCTCGATGGCGCCAAGATCGGCAAGGCCGATCCGTACACCGACGGCGCGAAGCTGGGCAAGGTGGATCCGTACACTGACGGCGCCAAGCTGGGCAAGGTAGACCCGTACACCGACGGTGCGAAGGTCGGCGACCGCCGCGACCCGTTCTCGGAAGGCGTCTGATGCCGGTGGGTGCCGGCTTCCCCCGGCCGGCCCCGCACAGCAGGAAAACAGACTGAAAAGGACCCGCAAATGTTGCGGGTCTTTTGCTTTTTAGGCGTGCTTTCGCCCATGGCAGCGGCCCGGCGCCAGCAGCTATACTGCCGGCTCCTGTTTCGCAATGATTTTCGAGGAGAGTGGTATGCAGCAGAAAACCGTGCTGACGGCTGATGACGTGAAGAAGGTGCTTGCCGCGGCAGAAGCCGAGGCGAAGGCCAATCACTGGGCCGTCGCGATCGTCGTGGTCGACGATGGCGGCCATCCTCTTGCCATGGTGCGCCTGGACGGCGCTGCCCCGATCTCGGCCTATATCGCCACCGAGAAGGCCCGCACTTCCTCGCTGGGTCGCCGCGAGTCCAAGATCTACGAGGACATGATCAACAACGGCCGCCACTCCTTCACGACGGCCCCGGTGCTGCAAGGCATGCTGGAAGGCGGCGTGCCCATCGTGGTCAACGACCAGGTGGTCGGTGCGGTCGGTGTCTCGGGAGTCAAGTCGGCCGAAGATGCCCAGATCGCCCGCGCTGGCATCGCCGCGCTGGGAGTCTGAGCGGGGGGGCCGGCATGCGCCGGTCCTGCATGCCAAGACGCTCGCGAGGCGGGCCGCGGCAACGAAAAACGGGGCGCCATGGCGCCCCGTTTTCCTTTTGTTGCGCCATCGCCGGTCCACCTTGCGGTGGCGCGTGCCGCGGTTCTTTCCCCGTTTGCTTATTTGGTCAGGATCAGCTTGCCGTAGCGCGTGATGCGCAAGGTGTAGACCTCGCCGTTGTGCAGGATCGGCAGCGTGCTGGCGCCCCGCATCAGGGTGTCGAGACGCACCGGTTCACCCGTGGCGGGTGCCGCGGGCCGGCTGTCCCGGACCAGAGCCTCGAGACGGGCGGGCAGCGCCGCCACTGCGCATTTCACGGTTTCGATTGCCGCAGCCGCCGGCGTTTCCCGGCGCGGCTGCGCGGGGTTCACTTCAACGCGGCGCAAGGATAGACGCCGGCGGGTGACTTCGCGCGGTTGCGGCAGCGGCAGGGCAAAGGTGCTCATCATCGGACTCCGGTAGGTCTCGGTGCCGGCAATGCATGCCGGCTTGTGTATTGGTCAGGTACGACCATCTTAAATGCGAATGGTTATCAATACAATGGGGGTTCACCAAACTTTACAACTCGGCCGGCGGACCGTGGTGCATCTTCTGCAGGGCGGGGCGACGTACGCGCGGAGGGAGCAAATTCATCGGGCGGGCAGTCGCGGGGGAGTGAAAAGAAAAAAGGCATCCCGAAGGATGCCTTGCTCGATGCGGACGGCAGCACGCGGTGCCGCATGCCGCGTCAGTGCTTGGGTTCGGTGATGAAGCCGATCTTGCCGAGGCCGCCGTGCTGGGCCGCGGCCATGACCTGCGCCACGCGCTCGTAGCGTACGTCGCGGTCAGCGCGCAGGTGCAGTTCAGGCTGGGGTTCCTGCTTGGCAGCCTGTGCGATGTTGTTGTCCAGGGTGGCGTCATCCACTTCGGCCTGGTTCCAGTAGACCTTGCCGGCTGCATCGATCGACACGTTGATGTTCTGCGGCTTCTGGTCGTTGGGCTGGTTGGTCGCGCGCGGCAGATCGATCTTGACCGCGTGGTTGATCACGGGAATGGTGATGATGAAGATGATCAGCAATACCAGCATGACGTCGACCAGCGGCGTCATGTTGATCTCGCTCATCACCTCGTCGTCGTCACCTTCCAGGGTGCCGAATGCCATGATGACTTCCTTGGGCGTTGGGGTTGGTTCGGGAGCGGGGCGAGCCGGCTCAGTTCTTCACGGCCAGGCGCACCGAGCCGTCTTCACCCGTGCGGCCCGTGCCGGGACGCACGCGGGCGCCGGTCACGAAGTAGGCGTGCAGGTCGTGGGCGAAACGGTTGAGCTTCGAGATGACCGACTTGTTGCCGCGCGTCAGGGCGTTGTAGCCGAGCACCGCCGGGATCGCCACGGCCAGGCCGAAGGCCGTCATGATCAGCGCTTCGCCGACCGGGCCGGCTACCTTGTCGATGGTCGGCACGCCCGACGCGCCGATGCCGATCAGCGCATGGTAGATACCCCACACGGTGCCGAACAGGCCCACGAAAGGCGCGGTCGAGCCGACCGAGGCCAGCACGGCCAGGCCGGATTGCATGCGCGACACGGCGTCGTCGATGGCGCTCTTCAGCGAACGGGTCAGCCAGTCCGAGATATCCATCACGTCGTGCAGCTGCGGCTGGCTGGCGCGGTGGTGCTGGGCGGCTTCCTTGCCGGTGATGGCCAGCGTGCGGAAGGGATTGGCATCGCTGGCGCCCAGGGTCTCGAGTGCGTGGTCGAAGTCATCCGAGTGCCAGAAGCGCTTTTCCGCGCCCTGCGCCATCTTCTTCAGGCGGACCAGATCCCACGCCTTGGTGAGGATCACGATCCACGAAGACAGCGACATGATGAGCAGAATGATGGCGGTCGCACGCATGACGAAATCGCCTTGCGCCCAGAGGTGGGAGAGTCCGAGGTCCTGCATGTTGGTTCCTGGTAGGTCGGGATGGAATAAGTCGATTCCGGGGATCCGGGATCAGTTGAGTTCGAAGGCGATCGGCTGCTGCGCGGTCACCGCCACGGCACGGCCGTTGTCCATGTACGGCTTGCAGCGCATGCGCTTGACGGCGTCTTCCGCCGCCTGATCCAGGCGCGACGATCCGCTCGACGTGGACACGCTGGTCTTGACGACCTTGCCGCTCTCATCGGTGGTCAGGCGTACCACGGCGCGCCCGGTCTCGCCCATGCGGCGCGACTGCGACGGATAGACCGGCTGCGGCGGCGAGCACTGGATCTCGCCGATGCCGACCGCGCGCGGCGCGCTCGATACCGGGGCCGGCGGCTCGGCCGGTGCGGCTGGCGCAGGCGGTGCCGGTGGCGCGGGCGGCGCCTCGATCGCGTTGGGCGTCGGTGGCAGCGAGGCGACCGGTTCGACCTTGGGCTGCTGCGGCTGCGG
>JABLTH010002613.1_pt1 | contig 10890 bp, 12 predicted proteins | sample 7875711 | NCBI WGS metagenome assembly JABLTH01 (sample SAMN14941262, study PRJNA633318) | bioreactor metagenome | isolation source: bioreactor | place: China | collected 2019-03-05 | reverse complement strand
TCGCCGGCAGCTCTGGGCCGAGGAGTGAGCCGCCGGGCGATCTTCCGTCGCGTCGCACGGGATGATGTTCGCTCGGCCCGCCGTTGGTACGAGGCGCGGCACGCCGGCCTCGGCACGGCCCTTCTTCGGAGTCTCTAGGTTTGCATCGCGCAGATCGAGCGGACTCCGGAGATCTGGCCGCGAGTAGACGGAGAGACCCGACGCGGTCGCCTTCGTCGCTTCCCCTACGTCGTGTACTACGAGCTACACGGCGACGACATCGTGGTCCTCGCAGTGTGGCACGGTCGTCGTGATCCAGAGGGCTGGAGGGAGCAATCTACCCGGTAGCTGCGCCGGCGGGGCGCCGGAGCCGGCCGCACGAAAGTCGTTGACACGGCGGCGCCCCGGGGTCGAGACTACGAGTCACGCGGCGCCCGCCGCACATCGGCGAGCCGCGAAGAACGACGCCGCGCGGGGCGAGTCGATGACAGCCGTTCAGCCGGAGCTGGCTCAATCCTTCCATGCCGGCGGGCGCCGGCGCTGGCTCGCCCTCATCCTTGCGCTGTTCGCGGCGCTCTACGCCGTCGCCGCACTCTGGGCCGCGATCCGGGGTCGCGATCTCCTGGCCGCGGGAACCGATGCCGCGAGCGCCTGCCTGGCCTGGCTTCACGGGCGAATGGCCTGGCACGGCTACCGCCGGCCGGTGATCTCGGTCTCGGACGACGAAGTCCGCTACGGCTCGACCGCTGCCTCCCGCCTGGAGAGGCTGCCCATCGCCGACGTGGCCGGCATCGCGTGGGAGAATCCGTGGCATCTCGGGCTGCGCACCCGTTCGGGCGAGACCGTCGGGCTCGCGCTGAATGAGATCTCGAGGCTCGACCGCGCACGGGTTCGCGAGGCGATCGTTCGGCGGATTCGGCCGGATCCGCCCGTCGCGAGCTCGAGCGCCGCGGCGGGTACGTAGGCGCTCGCCGAGATCGCCCTTCCCTCCCTCCGCTCGCAAGACTCCTCACGAGACGCGTCGCGTGCATCTGCGGTGCTTCGCGTACCCGGACGGCAATGCGCCGAACCTCGCGTGCCGAACCGCGCGCTACCCGGCGTTCTGCAGCAGCCGCACGTAGAAGCGGACGCTGTCGAGGTAGCCGGCGACGCTCACGCGTTCGTTGGTGCCGTGCGGGCGCTTCAGATCCTCGGCGTCGAGGCGCAGGGGGGCGAAGCGGTAGACGCTGTCGGAGAGGGCGTGGAAGTAGCGGGCGTCGGTGCCGCCGAGGACGAGGTTGGGGGCGACGACGACGTCGGGCTGGAGCTCGAGGATGGTGCGCGAGAGGAGCGCGAAGCCGTCGGAGTCGACGCGGCTCTCGGGGGACGGCTCGAGCGCGGTGTGCGTGTCGCTCACCTCGACGGTGACGCCGGGGTCGGCGACGGCCTTGCGGACGTGCTCGACGACGCTCGCGACGGTGTCGCCGGGAAGGATGCGGAAGTTGACGAGCGCGCGCGCCGACGCGGGGAGCGCGTTCTCCTTCACGCCGCCGCCGACCATGGTGACGGCGGTCGTGGTGCGGATGGTTGCATTGCTGCGCGGTGAGCGCGCGAGCGCGGCGATCACGAGCGGCTCGAGGAGGTCGGCGTTCGCGACGGCGGTGCGCATCGGGAGCGTCATCTCGGGCGCGATCGACTGCAGGAAGCGGAGCGTCGCGCCGCGCAGCGCGGCCGGCATCGGATTCGACTCGATGCGCTCGATCGCTCGCGCGAGTACGCCGATCGCGGTGTGCGGCGGCGGAATCGACGAGTGGCCGGGCGGGGCCGTCGCGGTGACGGAGAGCGTCACGTAGCCCTTCTCGGCGATGCCGACGAGCGCGACGGGCTTCTCGACGCCGGGGATGATCCCGACGCCGACGGCGCCGCCCTCGTCGAGCACCCAGTCGAAGCGGCGCCCCTCGGCGCGGAAGCGGTCGGCGATCACCGATGCGCCGTGGCGGCCGCCGACCTCTTCGTCGTGGCCGAAGACGAGGAGCACGGTTCGCGCCGGCTGGAAGCCCTGCCGAACGAGCAGCTCGATCGCCTCGCACAGGCCCGTGAGCTTGCTCTTGGTGTCGAGCGTTCCGCGGCCCCAGACGAAGCCGCCGGCGACCGCGCCCGAGAACGGCGGCTGCTCCCAGCTCGCTTCGGTCCCGGGCTCGACCGGCACGACGTCCTCGTGCGCCATCAGCACGATCGCGGGCTTCGACGGATCGCGACCCTCCCATGTGTAGAGGAGCGAGCGCTCGCCGACGAGCTCGCGCCGCAGCGTCGCGTGGAGCGCGGGGTAGCTGCGCTCGAGATGCTCGCGGAACGCGGCGAACACGGCGGGATCGTCCTGCGCGGGGTCCTGGTGCGAGACGGTCGGAATGCGGATCGCCGCGGCGAGGCGCTCGACGATCGCGGCGTCGTCGCCGAGCGCAATGGGCGGCGCAGCAGCCACCGTGCCCTCCCGCGGCCGCAGCAGGGCGGCGCGAGCGACGAGCACGGCGATGAACGCGAGAAGGGCGAGGCCGACGATCGCGAGGGCGCGCTTCATGGCCGCCGAGCGTACCCCCCCGGCCCGTCCTCGCCACGCCGGCCGCAGAGCCCGCGGCCGTGCTTGCCGCCGGCGGCTCGCCTCTCTGCGCCGCCCTCGGCGCTGCCGCCGCCCGGAGCGAGGCTGCCCCGCACGGCGCGCGCCGCCGGGCTCACGCGAGCCGCAGGCGCCGGAACGCCTCGCAGCCCGCGCCGCCGGGAAACGCCCCTTCGAGCGCGGCCGCCGCGGCGAGAAGTCCGGGAACGTGCTGGCTCTCGTGACACGAAAGTGCGGCGCGCTTGGTCTCGGCCGCGCCCTCCACGGCAACGAAGTGGTCGGGGCTCGCGGTGTCGAAGAGCCAGAGCTCGCGAACGAACCACGGCGCGAAGCCCTCGTCGGCCAGCTCGGGATAGAAGCTCGCGAGCATGAGGCGCGGGTAGACGGCGTCGAGCGTCGCCTGCCCGGCCGCGCGGTGATCGCTGTGCCCGAGGTGGACGATCTCGCCGAGCGGAGTCCAGAGCGTCGCAGGGTCGTGCAGCAGCACGAGATCGGGGCGCGCGCGGCGGATCTCGCGGACGAGGTCGCGGCGAAGCGCGTCGTCCGCGACGAGGCTGCCGTCCGCGTGACCGAGAAAGACCGGGGCGCGCACGCCGAGCGCGTCCGCCGCGCGCTCGGCCTCGGCGCGGCGCCGCGCGGCGAGCGCCTCGCCACCCGCGGCGCCGCCGCGCGCGCCGTCGGTGCACACGACGATCCCGACCTCAGCGCCCTTCCCCGCGAAGCTCGCCAGCGTCGCCCCCGCGAAGAACTCGGCGTCGTCGGGATGCGCGCCGATCGCGAGGACGCGCTGCGGCGTCACGCGCTCGCCGCCGCAGGCGTGAGGCGCGCGAGGAGCTTCTCCCAGATGTTTCCGAAGGCGCCGTTGCTCATCACGAGCAGCACGTCGCCCGGGCGCGCGGCCTGCGCGAGGTGCTCGACGATCGCGTCGGGCCCGTCGAGCGCGATCGCGTCGAGGCCGCCAGCGCGGAGGTCCGCGACCAGCTCGTCGGCCGAGAAGCGCTCGGTCACCTCGCCGGTCGCGCTGTAGATCGGCGCGTCGGCGACGCGCGCGACGATCACGCGGTCCGATCCGCCGAACGCGCGCGCGTAGTCGGCCTGGAAGACGCGCCGGCGGCTCGTGTTCGTGCGCGGCTCGAAGATCGAGACGAGGCGCCGCTGCGGGTACCGCGCGCGGAGCGCGGCCACCGTCTCGCGAACGGCCGTCGGATGGTGCGCGAAGTCGTCGACGACGAGGACGCCGCCCACCTCGCCGCGCACCTCCTGCCGGCGCCGAACGCCGCGGAAGCCGGCGAGCGCGGCGGCGGCGTCTTCGAGCGGAACCCCGAGCTGAACGCAGACCGCGAGCGCGCCGGCCGCGTTCTCGACGTTGTGCCGGCCGTGCATCGGAAGAAGCGCCGTCGCGGCTTCGCGGCCGTCGGCGAAGATGCGAAGACGCGTTCCCTCGGAGAGCGTCTCGATCGGCGTCGCCGCGAAGCCCGGCCCCTCCGGATCGCCTGCGCGATACGGAACCACCAGGCACGGCGCCTCGTCGGCGACGTCGCGAACGCCCTCGTGCGCGGTCGCGGCGACGAGCGCTCCGTCCGCGGGAAGCGACGCGACGAGCGCGCGGAACGCCTGCTTCACGTGATCGAGGTCGCGGTAGATGTCGGCGTGGTCGAACTCGACCGAGGTGAGCAGCAGCGACCGCGCGCCGTAGTGCAGGAACTTCGGCGTCTTGTCGAAGAAGGCGGTGTCGTACTCGTCTCCCTCGACGACGAAGTGCGGGCCCCCTCCCAGCCGAAAGCTCCCGCCGAAGTTCGCCGCGATGCCGCCCACGAGCAGCGACGGGTCGCGGCCGGTCTCGGCGAGCAGGAACGCGACGAGGCTCGTCGTCGTCGTCTTGCCGTGCGTTCCGGCGACCACGACGGCGTGCTTGCCCTCCATCGCGAGCTCTCGCAGCGCATCGGGAAACGAGCGGTACGGAATTCCCGACTCGATCACGGCGCGCGCCTCGGGGTTCGACGGGCGGACTGCGTTGCCGATCACGGCGAGATCGGGGCGGCGCGCGACGACGTTCTCGGCGCGAAAGCCCTTCGTGACCGGGATGCCGAGGCGCTCGAGCTCGGTGCTCATCGGCGGATACACGTTCTCGTCGGAGCCCGTCACGTGGACGCCGCGCGCCTTCAGCAGCCCGGCGAGCGAGCCCATTCCCGTCCCGGCGATCGCGACGAAGTGGACGTGCCGCGGCGTCATGCGGCCTCGAAGGCCTCCATCACGAGGTCGTGGACGAGCGGCCGGAGCTTGAACTGGCTGCGCCGCGCGATGGGGTGGATGCGGTTCGTGAGCATCACGACGATCGCCTCCTTGCGAAGGTCGATCCAGACCGACGTGCCCGTGAAGCCGAGATGCCCGACGGAGTCTTCCGAGAAGTGGCGCCCCGACGACGACGCGCCCGGCGTCGGCGTGTCCCATCCGATCGCCCAGTCCGAGCCCTTCGGGAGCTGCTGTCGCGTGAAGAACGCGCGAACGGTCTCGGGGTCGAAGGCGTCGCTGCGGCCGTGCCAGCAGTCGAGAAGCACCGACGCGAAGCGATGGACGTCGTCCGCAGTCGAGAACAGGCCGGCGTGGCCGGCGACGCCGCCCATCGCCGACGCGTTCGGATCGTGCACCTCGCCCCACACGACGCGCCCGCGCCACGGGCACGCCTCGGTCGCGGCGAAGCGCTGGCGAACGGCGTCGGGAGGCCCGGTCGCGCCTTCCACCGCGCGAACGAAGAACGTCGTCGCGAGGCCGAGCGGGCGGAAGATGCGCTCCGCGCAGTAGGCGTCGAGCGGCTGGCGAGTCACGGCCTCGACGAGCGCGCCGAGCACGATGAAGTCGAGGTCACCGTAGACGGCGGCCGCGCCCGGCTCGTGGACGAGGCTCGAGCGGTAGATGCGGTCGAGAACGAACTCGCGGGCCGCGGGCGTTCCGAGCATGCGAACGCCCGTCTTGCGCTCTTTCTCGAGCAGCAGCTCGTGAAACGCGCGCCAGGGCTTGAGGCCCGACGAGTGCGTGAGCAGGTGCCGGACCGTCACCGCGTCCTTTGCGCGCTCTCCGAAGTGCGGCAGAACCTTGCTCGCCGGGTCGTCGAGCGAGACGGCGCCGTCGGCAACGAGGTGCATGAGCGCAGCCGTCGTCGCCATCACCTTCGTGAGCGACGCGAGGTCGAAGATCGTCTCGCGCGCCATCGGGACGCGGTCGGGGCGAAGCGCGGCGCTGCCGCGCACCGACACGTGCTCGACCACCTCGTCCTCGTAGCGCCGGCTCGCGACCACGACCGCGCCGGGGATCTCGGCGTTCGCGATCGCCTTGTCGAGCGCGCGATCGACGCGCTTCAGCTTCCGCTGCACCTGGCTCCGCTTCATGCGCTCCGCCTGCCCTCCCCTCGCGCGATCACGCCGCGCGCCCGCTCACCACGCGCGCCCGCACCTCGATGCGCGCCTCGCCGCCGTCGATCACCGCCCGCGCGCCGACCGGCCACGGAAGGTTCGGCGACGCGTGCCCGGTCGGAAGCCCCGTCACGACGGGAATGCCGAGCGCGAGCGCAACCTCGAGGATGACGTCGAGCGCCTCCGGCGAATCGGGCCGCGCGGGCTCGCAGCCCACGAGGTGCCCGACGCCGAGGCCGGCGATGCGCGCGAGCTTTCCCGCCGCGAGGAGCTGCTGGAGCATGCGGTCGATTCGGTACGGGCGCTCGCCCACCTCTTCGAAGACGACGATCGCTCCTTCGGTCTCGATCTCCCACGGCGTTCCGAGGCTCGCGACGAGCGTCGTGAGATTCCCGCCGACGAGCGGGCCTTCGGCCCGCCCGCCGTAGCCGGCGCTTCCCACGAGCGGCGGCGGCGCCTCGCCGGCGAGCAGGGCGACGAGCGCCGCGAGGCCGGCGGCGTCCATGCCCTCGTCGCGCTCGAGCATCGGGCCGTGCACGCCGAGCAGGCCCGCGCAGCGGCGCTACCAGAGCAGCAGCGTCGTCACGTCGCTGTAGCCGATGAGCGGCTTTGCAGCGGCGCGCACGCGCGCCGCGTCGAGCCGCGCCATGATGCGGTGGCTCCCGTAGCCGCCGCGCGCGCACACGATCGCGGCGACGTCGGGGTCGTCCACCAGCTCCATCAGCTCGGCGGCGCGGCGCTCGTCGGCCCCGGCGAGGTAGCCGCTGCGGTCGAGCAGGTCGTCGCGCCGGCGCACCTCGAAGCCCGCCGCGCGCAGCGAGGCCTCGCCAGCGGCAAGGCGCACGGGGTCGACCGCGCCGGCGGGCGCCGCGATTCCGATCGTCGCTCCGGGCGCGACGCGCCGCGGAAGGCGCAGCTCGCCGGGCGCCGGCCGGGACCGGAGCGCAGGCGCCCGCCCCATCAGAACGGCTCCGGCTCGAGCGGCTCGACCACGCGCAGATGCGGCGTCTCCGGGCCGCCGGGCGGCGGCGCGTCGCGGCGAGTCGACAGGCTCTCGAAGCGCGCGAAGCGGCCCTCGAAGCGCAGCCGGATCGCGCCGGTCGGGCCGTTTCGCTGCTTGGCGATGATCAGCTCGGCGATGCCCTCGTCCTCGCTCTCCTTGTTGTAGACCTCGTCGCGGTAGATGAAGCCGATCAGGTCCGCGTCCTGCTCGATCGCTCCCGATTCGCGCAGGTCTGCGAGCATGGGCCGCTTGTCGGCGCGCGCCTCGGGCCCGCGGTTGAGCTGCGAGAGCGTCAGCACCGGGATGTCGAGCTCCTTCGCGAGGCCCTTCAGCCCCCGGCTGATCTCCGAGATCTCCTGCTCGCGGCGCTCGACCGCACCGTCGCAGTGCGCGAGCTGCAGGTAGTCGACGACCACGAGGTCGAGGCCGCGCTCGGCCTTCAGCCGCCGCGACTTGGCCTTGATCTCGAGCAGCGTCGCGGCCGAGCCGTCGTCGATCCAGATGTTCGCGCTCGCGAGGCGGCCGGCCGCGGTCACGAGGCGCGTGTGGTCACTGTGCGCGATGAAGCCGCGGCGGAAGGCCGACGAGTCGATTCGCGCCTCGGCGGCGAGAAGCCGGAGCACGAGCGAGCGCGTCGTCATTTCGAGCGAGAAGACCGCCACCTTCTTGCCGTGGTCGACCGCGGCGTTTCGCGCGATGTTGAGCGCGAGCGCGGTCTTTCCCATGCTCGGCCGCGCGGCGACGATGATGAGCTCGCCCGGCTGCAGCCCGCCCGTCATCTCGTCGAGGTCGGGGTAGCCCGTCGGCAGCCCGGTCAGCTCGCCGCCGCGGTGCATGAGCGCTTCGACGTAGTCGAAGGTGTCCTGCATCTCGTCGTGCAGGCTGCGGAAGCTCGGGCGGCTCGTGGCCTGCGTGATCTCGAAGATGCGCGACTCCGCGGCGTCGAGGAGCGGCCCGGCGTCTTCGGCGCCGTCGTAGCCGAGCTCGACGATCTCGGTCGCGACCGAGATGAGGCGGCGCTTGGTCGCCTTGTCGCGGACGATGCGCGCGTGGTGCAGCACGTTCGCGGCGTGCGGCTCGTAGTCGACGAGCTCGGCGAGCGCGACCGCGCCGCCCACGGCCTCGAGCAGGTTCCGGCTCGCGAGGTGCTCCGAGAGGGTGTGGAGGTCGACGGGGACGTTCGCGTCCTTGAGCGCGATCATCGCCTCGTAGAGCATGCGGTGCGCCGGATGGTAGAAGTCGTCCGGCTTGATCTCGGTGTAGACGGCGTGGACCGCGTCGTTCTCGATCAGGATCGCCGAGAGCACTGCCTTCTCGGCCTCGAGGTTCTGCGGCGGCACCCGCCCGCGAACCGGCGCCGAGAATCCGCCCCCGGCGCCGCCGCCACCGGCAGCCCCGCCTTCCCGGAGCCCGCGCACCGAACGAGCCACCGCTCCCCCCCGGATTGGTGTCCCTGTATATCACGCGCGGATCACTCCGCGGCGACGACCTTCACCTTCACCTTCGCAATGACGTCGCGATGCAGCCGGATCGGTACCTCGTGATCGCCGAGATCCTTGATCGGCTCGTCGAGCTGGATCTTGCGGCGGTCGATCTCGTGCCCCTTCGCCGCCAGCAGCTCCGCGATCTGGATCGCGGTCACCGACCCGAACAGACGCCCTTCCTCACCGGCCTGCGCCGCGATTTCGAGCGCCACCTGCTGGAGCCGGTCGCGCGTGGCCTCGAGCTGCTTGCGCTCGCGCGCCACCTGCTCGGCGACGACGCGCTTGTGGTGCTCGAGCTCGTTCAGCTTGCTCTCGCTGGCGAGGATCGCCTTGCCCCGCGGGAGCAGGAAGTTGAACGCGTGCCCCGGCTTCACGGTCACGACGTCGCCCGCGTTTCCCAGGCTCGCCACGTCCTCGCGCAGGATCAGCTTCACGTGGTCCATCTCAGATCCCCGACGACGCGAACGGGATCAGTGCGAGCTGCCGCGCGCGCTTCACGGCGAGCGTCACGGCGCGCTGGTGGCGCGCGCAGTTGCCCGAGATCCGCCGCGGGATCAGCTTGCCCGTCTCGCTCACGAAGAACTTGAGGGCCTTCGGGTCCTTGTACTCGATCGCGATCGTCGCATCGGCGCAGAAGCGGCAGATCTTGCGCCGGTTGAACATCTTCTTGGCTTGCTTGCGCGCCTTCTTGCGGGCCTTGGCGCGAAGCCGGGCCTTCGGCCCCATCGGGCCGCGCTCCTCGCGGTCACGGTAGCCGTAGCCGCCGCGCTCCCCGCCGAAGCCTCCGCGCTCGCCTCCGAAGCCGCCGCGGTCGTCTCCGCCGAAGCCGCCGCGGTCGCCGCGATCCCCACCCCCGGGAAAGTTCCCTGCGCCCATGGCTATTCCTCGTCCTCGTCGTCGTTCTCGTCGTCGTCTTCGTCGTCGACCGGAGCCGGCGCGCGCGCCGCGCGCGCCTCACGCTCGGCGGCTTCGCGCGCGCGCTCCTCTTCGGCCTCGCGCGCCGCGCGCTCGGCCGCGCGCTGCTTGCGCAGCTTCTCCTGCTCGGCGGCCTCGACCTTGCGCGCCTCGATGTCGACCACCTCTTCGGAGACCTGCACGGTGAGGAAGCGGAGCACCGACTCCTCGAGGCGGAGCAGGCGCTCGATCTCCTTCACGGCCCGGCCGTCGTCGAGGTAGTTGAGCGTGAGGTAGTGGCCCTTCTGGAACTTCTGGATCTCGTAGGCGAGCTTGCGCTTGCCGACGTCGTCGAGCATGAGGCGCACCGAGCCGAGCTTCTCGAGCGCGGTGTCGAGCTTCTGGCACAGGGCCTCGCGGCCCTCGTCCGAGATCTCGGGCTGGACGATGAACGTCGTCTCGTACTCCCGCAATGGTCCTCCTCCTGGACGGGCGCCGCAGCGCCGAGCTCCCGACTCTTCGGCCGGTCCTTCGCCCGGTCCGGCGGGCCCGGTCCGAGCGTGCGGGAGCTGAGGGGTCGATGAAGAGCCTCGCGGCTCGATTGGAAGCGGGATGGGTACCACACCCGCGCCGCCCGGGGTAGAGGGGGGACGCTGCCCGCGGCTCGCGCTGCCGGCCCGAGGCCGCTGCGCGCGCGGCGTCCCCCGACGGGGCGCGGCCGCCGCCGGCGCGTCAGCTCCGGCGCACGAGCGAGAGCAGGTGCGCGTGCACGCGCGGATCGGGAGTGAGCTCGGGATGGAACGTCGCCGCGAGAAGGTGCCCCTCCTGAACGAGCACGGGCTCGCCGTCGACGCGCACCAGCACGCGGACGTTCGGCCCGAGCCGCGAGAGGCGCGGCGCGCGGATGAAGATGCAGCGAAGGCCCTCGAAGCCCGGCGCCGCGCCCGCGTCGGCCGGCGCGGCGAACGAGTCGACCTGGGTGCCATAGGCGTTGCGGATCGCGGTCGCGTCGAGCAGATCGAGCGTCTCCACCGGGCGGTTCTCGACGCGGCGCGCCAGCAGGATCGCGCCGGCGCAGGTCCCGAGCACCGGATGGCCCGCGCGCGCGAAGGCGCGGATCGGCTCGTAGAGGCCGAGCCGCGCCATCCCCTTCGAGATCGTCGTGCTCTCGCCGCCGGGAAGGACGAGCGCATCGAGGCCGCCGAGGTCCTTCTCGACGCGCACCTCGGCCGCCACGGCGCCCGCCTGCGCGAGCGCGCGCGCGTGGGCGGCGACGTCGCCCTGGATCGCGAGCACGCCGACGCGCGGGCGATCGCTCACGGCCGTGCGAGCCCTGCGCTCACCAGCCCCGGGTCGCGAGGCGCTCGTGCTCGGCGAGCGTCTCGAGCGCGATGCCTTCCATCGCGCGGCCGAGGCCGCGACACGCGGCCGCGATGCGCTCCGGGTCCTGCCAGTGCGTCGTCGCCGCGACGATCGCGCGCGCGCGACGCCGGGTCCTCGCTCTTGAAGATTCCCGAGCCGACGAAG
>JABLTH010009550.1_pt1 | contig 10891 bp, 11 predicted proteins | sample 7875711 | NCBI WGS metagenome assembly JABLTH01 (sample SAMN14941262, study PRJNA633318) | bioreactor metagenome | isolation source: bioreactor | place: China | collected 2019-03-05 | reverse complement strand
TCCATGGAACATGGCGCTACCTCTGCATCGATGGAGGGATTGGATGGCGCATCCGCCGCATCCTCCGGATGGGTGGTGGCCTCGCCCCGTGCAGACAGGAATGCCGACTGCGTCCTGCCATCGCCCCCGGGCCGTGGCTGGGAAGTATCCGCGGCGGGCCGGATCCGACCAGCTAGGTCGATCCCTAGCTAGGGTTTACCCCATGGCACGCTGGCGCCGGCTGCAAAGCGGCTGTCATGTGGGTGTGCGAAGGGGAGGGTGGCGAAACGCAGGCGCAAAAAAACCGCGCCGGGCGCGGTCTTCGCATGATTCCTTTCCAGAGGAAAGGAATGGTGGCTAGAGGCGGGATCGAACCGCCGACCTCAGCATTATGAGTGCCGCGCTCTAACCATCTGAGCTACCTAGCCACGGTGAGGTCGTTCGCCCGGCTGGCGTTGGGAGCGCCGGGGCGGGGGCGCGGCAGTTTAGTCGGCCTTATCCACGGGTTCAAGCCTTTCGCTTGCCGGTGCTTCCGGGCCTGTGGTTGAATCGGTCGCGGGACCAAGGTGTTGCCGGAATTCGCGGCGCACACCGGCCGGCCCGAGGAGAAAGACATGATCGACGTCGATGGCTACCGTCCGAATGTGGGCATCGTGCTGCTGAACGCAGACGGCCGCCTGTTCTGGGCGCGCCGCGTCAATCGTGATGGCTGGCAGGTCCCCCAGGGCGGCATGCGCAGCGATGAGACCCCGCTGGAAGCCATGTACCGCGAGCTGGCCGAAGAGACCGGCCTGTGCCCTGGCGATGTCGAGGTCATCGGCGCGACGCGCGGCTGGCTGCGCTACAAGCTTCCGAGCCGCTACATCCGCCACCACCAGCGTCCCAGGTGTATCGGCCAGAAGCAGGTCTGGGTCCTGCTGCGCCTGGTCAGCGGCGAGGACGCGTTGCGTCTCGACGCCTGTGAGAAACCCGAATTCGATCTCTGGCGCTGGGTGGATTTCTGGTATCCGGCCAACCACGTGGTGAATTTCAAGCGTCACGTCTATGAACGCGCATTGCGCCAGTTCGCCCCCATGGTGGAAACGCTGCTGAGCATCCAGGTCGGCAATTTGCGCCGGCAGGACGATAGAGACGAGCGTGGCGGCGGGCCGCGGCCGGGCTGCCAGGCTGCCTGAACGGCTGGTCCAGGCGCGCCCTTTCTCAGTTGACAATCATTCGCATTTGCGTTCCCATACTGCGCATGTACATCTGCATGTGCAACGCCGTCACCGACCATGACATCCGCCGCGCCGCGGCGGATGGCGTGCATACCTTCGCCGAACTGCAGGCGCGCACCGGCTGCTCGGACTGCTGCGGCTGCTGCGAGCAGGAAGCCCGCGCCACGCTCGACAAAGCAGTTCAGCAGGTGCTTTTGCAGCTTCCCGTCGTCACGGCCTGATACCGTTTTCCCGCTTAAGCTGACGCCCGCTTCGCGCGGGCGTTTTTCGTACGAACGAAGCATTCCCATTTGCGTTCCGTCAACGCGCCGACGGAATCCGTATAGTCGCCGGCTGCAGCAATCAGGGAGACCAGCATCATGAAGGGCGACACCCGAGTCATCGAATTCCTCAACAAGGTGCTCTACAACGAGCTGACCGCGATCAACCAGTACTTCCTGCATTACCGCATGTTCAAGGACTGGGGCTACGGCGAGCTGGCCGAGCACGAGTACAAGGAATCGATCGAGGAAATGAAGCATGCCGATCACCTGATCGAGCGCATTCTGTTTCTCGAAGGCCTTCCCAATCTCCAGCATCTGGGCAAGCTGCGCATCGGCGAGAACGTGCTCGAATGCCTGCAGGGCGACCTGGACCTCGAGATGATGGCAGTGAAGGACCTGCGCGAAGCCATCGCGTACAGCGAAGGCATCGCCGACTACGTCAGCCGCGACATCTTCAAAGGCATCCTCCACGACGAGGAAGAGCACATCGATTGGCTCGAGACCCAGTTCGGCCTGGTCAAGGACATCGGTGCCGAGCGGTACCTGCAGAGCAAGATGTCCAGCTGAGCGTCACGCTTCGGACATATTCATAGGGAACGGGCCGCGCGCTCGCACGAAGCGTGCGGCCGTTCCTTGACGCTCTCGTCACAGCGCGGCTATACCGTATTTTTTTCCGGGAAGGCCTCGCATGGCTTCACGTCCGCCTCCGCGCTTCATCGTGCGCCCGCACGATATGGCCGGCCAGCGCCGTCGCTGGCTCTGGCTGGGCGCGGCATGGCTCGCGAGCCTGCTGATCGTAGGGTTCGCCACCGGTCTGTTGGTGCGGCGCGCCACGCCGGCGGCCTCCGAGCACCGGCAGATTCAGGCGCTGAGGGTCGAGAACGACGACCTCAAGCAGCAGGTGTCCAATCTGCAGCGCGCCTCGCAAGTCAACGACATCGCCAACCGCTCCTTGCGCAACACCATCGCCGAGCGCGAAGAGGAGATCAGCGGCCTGCGCGCCGATCTCGATTTCTACGCACGGCTGGTCGGCGGCGATGCCCAGCGCGGCGGCCTGCGCGTACAGAATATCCGGCTGCAGCCGATCGAAGGCACGCACGGCTGGAACCTCACCGTATCGCTCACCCAAAACGCCAAGCGCGGCGAAGAAACCCGCGGCATCGCGCTGATGAGCGTGGAAGGCCTGCGCGGCGACAAGGTCGTGCGGCTCGAATGGCCGTCGCTTGGCGACGCTGCACAAAAGGACGGCCTTCCTTTCCGCCTGAAGTATTTCCAGGAACTGCACGCCACCATCGTGCTGCCGGCGGATTTTCGCCCGAACCGCGTGTATGTCAGCGCGCAGCCCGCGGGCGACGATGCCGTGAGCCGTGCCGTCGCCTGGAACGATGCCGTCGGCGGCACTAACACCAAGCCAGGGGATTCCCATGCTCAACCGTAAGCGCAACGAGCGCGCCAGCACCTCCCACGACACCAGCCTGATCGCCCGCGGCACGGTGATCCAGGGCGACCTGCGCTTCAGCGGCGCGCTGCACCTGGATGGCCGCATCGAAGGCGCCGTGCTGGGCGAGGGTCCCGATGCCGTGTTCACCCTCAGCGAACACGGCTATGTGCAAGGCGACATCCGCGTGCCCCACGCGATCATCAACGGCCACGTGCAGGGCGACATCCACATCGAGGACCGGCTGGAACTGGCGCCGCTGGCACGCGTCCACGGCGACGTGCACTACAAGACGCTGGAGATGTCCGCCGGCGCCCAAGTGAACGGCCGCATGGCGCACCAGGCCGGCGATCCCCCCCGCGAACTGCCCGCGCCGCGGGAACTGGGCGAGCCGGTACCCGCTTGAGCGGCCCCGGCGTCGCGGAACGCGGTATCCTTGCACATGGCCAGCCGCACCCCCATGTGACCGCGATGGATACCATCGTTCCCTTCCCCACCGCTCCCGACTACCGCAGCGCCGGCGCACCGCTGGTGTTCACCGAGGCGGCCGCGCGAAAAGTGCGCGAGCTGATCCAGGAAGAGGGCAACCCCTCCCTGAAGCTGCGCGTCTACATCACTGGTGGCGGCTGTTCGGGCTTCCAGTATGGCTTCACCTTCGACGAGGCACAGGCGGAAGATGATTTCGCGCTGGATCGCGAAGGCGTGACCTTGCTGGTGGATCCGCTGTCCCTGCAATATCTCACCGGCGCCGAGATCGACTACTCGGAAAGCCTGAGCGGATCGCAGTTCGTGATCCGCAATCCCAACGCCAAGACCACCTGCGGCTGCGGCTCCTCTTTCTCCACCTGAGGCCTTACCGGGCATGGACAGCAAAACCCTGCCGCGCCCCAACACGTTCTCCGGCCTCAGCCTGATCCTCGACCGCGTCGCCGAACGCCGCGAGAACCTGGCGTGGGTGGCCGAGCAGGCCGCCTCGCCGCTGGCGCGCTTCATCCTGCTGGATGGCCTGGGCGAAACCTATCTGCGCAATGACGGCGAAGCGCTCCGCTGGCTGAGCGCGGGCGAGCGCGAAGCGCTGCTCGGCGACGTCAAAGCCAGCTTGCTCGGCTTCGCTGACGACCGCCCGCATTTCGTACTGGCGCTGGACGACGCCCACCGCGCCGCCGCGCTCGAAGCGCCACTGGACGCCCATCGCGCGAGCCTCCGCGACGCCGGGCTGCGCCTGCCGGCCGACGAGGCGGGATTGTTCGCCTACGCCAAGGGCCTCACCCACTGGCAGCGGGAGACGCAGTTCTGCGCACGCTGCGGCGCCCCGCTGGTACTGGTCGCCTCCGGCCACCGCGCGCAATGCACCACTGCCGACTGCGGCCGCCTCCATTTCCCGCGTACGGACGCGGCGATCATCGTGCTGGTGGAACATGAGGGTGCCTGCCTGCTTGGCCGCCAGGCCGGCTGGCCGAAGGGACGCTATTCCACCCTGGCCGGTTTCGTGGAGCCGGGCGAGGCGCTGGAAGACGCGGTCCGCCGCGAGGTCGCGGAAGAATCCGGCGTACTGGTGGGCGACGTCTTCTACCACTCGTCCCAGCCGTGGCCGCTGCCGGCGTCACTGATGGTCGGCTTCGTCGCCAAGGCCGTCTCGCCAGCGATCCGCCTGCGCGACGACGAACTCGAGGAAGCGCGCTGGTTCACCCCGCAGCAGATCGTCGATGGCTTGGCAGACGGCAGCTTCCTGCCGTCGCTGCCACTCTCCGTGTCCTATCACTTGCTCGCGCACTGGCTGCGGTGGCGCGCGGGTCTCGATCTGGATGCCTTGGTCGAAGAGGCGCGTACGCGCAAGGCCACACCGGCCCGCTGACGCCGGGCGAAAGCACCGCCCCGTAACCCCAGAGACAGGACGCGCGCGTACGCGATGCGTGCGCGCTCCTCGCTACAATGCGGCCAACGCAAGGGAGTCCGCATTCATGGCCGTCAGCCTGCTCACCGCACTCATCGCCCTCGGCCTGCTTCATCTGCATCCCCAACTCGCGCACGGGCGCGCCGACGGTGGTTTCCGCCGCTGGGTCGCGCAACTCGGGGATGCCACCGGCGCGGGCCGCACGCTGCTGACGCTGGCGGTTCCCGTCGTGCTTTGCCTGTTGCTGGTGTGGCTCATCGGCCTTCTGCCGATGAGCGATCTGCTGCGCCTGGTGTTCTCGCTGGCCGTGCTGTTCTATTGCTTCGGACCTCACGCCTACGAAGTCGACCTGGAAGCGATCCTTCGCGCCCCCGATGGCGTCAGCCGCCAGGCGGCACTGCAAGCGCTGTCCGACGACGGCGAACCCATCATCTGGAATGCCGCCGCCGTGGGCGAAGCGGTCGCCTACGCCGCGCTGCGCCGGCGCTTCGGCGTGCTGTTCTGGTTCTTCGTGCTGGGCCCGGCCGGCGCCTTGCTGTATCGCCTGGCGCAAACGCTGGGTCGGGACACCTCGCTGGGCCTCGACGGCGAGGCCTACACGCTGGCGCGCCGGCTTGCGCACGGCCTCGACTGGCTACCGGCCCAGCTGATGGTCTTCACCCTTGCCCTCGTCGGCCATTGGGACGCGGTGATGGGCGCGTGGCGGCAATGGCACCAGCAGGCCATTCCCGGCAGCTGGCTGCGCGAAGGCCCGGGCTTCCTCGGCGCCGCGGCGCGCGCAGACGTCCAGGTGGACATCGAAGCCGGCGACGGCTACGCCGAAGAGCGCACCGATGTGCTCGGCGAACTTCGGCGCCTGCGCAGCGCCTTGGTCCGCGCCCTGCTGGCCTGGCTGAGCGTTGTGGCGCTCGTCGTGCTGGCCGGCTGGCTGCACTGACGGCTCGTCGCCGTCAGGCCATCTCCCCGCGCAACTCGCGCACCCGCGCTTCCAGCGCCGACGGCCGAGCCTCGACCGGAGCCACCGGCTCGCCCACCACGACTTCGACCCGCGCCCGGAAGCGTCGCGGCAGGCGCGCGCGGCGCAGCATCGTGTCGCGCCGGCTCCACACGCTGCCCCAGAGGCCGCGCAGCGCCATCGGCACGACCGGCACCGGGCGACGCTCCAGGATGTGCGCGACGCCAGGGCGGAACGTGGCGATGTCGCCGTCCTTCGTCAGCCCACCCTCCGGGAAGATGCACACCAGTTCGCCATCCGCGAGCGCGGCGTCCACCTCGTCGAACGCCTTGCGCAGCACCTCCGGATCTTCCTTCTGTCCGGCGATGGGAATCGCCCTTGCCGTACGGAACACGAAATTGAGCAGCGGGATGTTGAAGATCTTGTAGTACATGACGAAACGCGCCGGTCGGCGCAGGTTCGCCATCAGCAGCAGCGGATCCATGAAGCTGACGTGGTTGCACACGAGCAACGCAGGGCCTTCTTCTGGAATGTGCTGCGTGCCGTCCACGCGCACGCGGTACAGCGTGTTCACCAGCACCCAGGTGATGAACCGCATGAGGAACTCGGGCACCAGGGTGAAGATGTAGACCGCCACCGCCACATTGAGCAATGCGGTGATCAGGAAGATCTGCGAGGGCGGCAGCCCGAGCGCACTCAGGCCCAACCCGAAGCCCGATGCCAAACAGATCAGCAGCGCATTGAGAATGTTGTTGCCGGCGATTATCCGCGACAGCTGCTCGCGCGGCGCCCGGCTCTGCACGAAGGCGAACAGCGGCACCACGTAGAAGCCGGCGAACACGCCCACCAGGGTGAGATCCAGCGCGATGCGCCAACTACCCGGCGTACGCAGGAACGCGGTCCAGTCCAGGCCGTGCATGGCGGCGAGCCCTGCCTTGGCGAAATACAGGTCCACGCCGAACACCGTCAGGCCGAACGCGCCCAACGGCACCAGGCCCACTTCCACACGCCGGCCGGACATCCGCTCGCACAGCAGCGAACCCACTCCCGTACCGATCGAAAACAGCGTCAGCACCAGCGTGTTCACCGAACCGTCGCCGCCCAGATTCAGCCGCGTGTAGTTCGGCAACTGCGAGATCAGCACCGTGCCGAAGAACCAGAACCAGGAAATGCCCAGCACCGCGTTGAACACCGCTTGATCGGCGCGCGTGAGCTTCAAGACCTTGGCGGTTTCGGTGTACGGGTTCCAGCTGAAACGCAGATCGGGCGCGGTAGCCGGCGCGGAAGGAATCTCCCGCGAAGCCAGATAGCCGATCAGAGCCACCAGGATGGTCAAAGCGGAGGCGGACACCGGCCCGGCGCCATGGATCAACATCAGCGCATTGCCAGCGATCATGCCGATCAGCATCGCCAGCTGCGTACCCATCTCCACCAGGCCGTTGCCGCCGACCAGCTCTTGCGGTTTCAAAGCCTGCGGGAGAATCGCGTACTTGATCGGCCCGAACATGGTCGAGTGTAGACCCATCAGGAACAGCACCACCAGCAGCAGCGACACGTGATGCGTGTAGAAACCCACGGCCGCCAGCAGCATCGCGCCGATCTCGAACAGCTTGACGAAGCGAATGATCCGCGTCTTCTCGTATTTCTCGGCGAACTGCCCCGCCGTCGCCGAGAACAGGAAGAACGGCAGGATGAACAGTGCTGGCGCCAGGCTGGTGTAGAGCGACACCGTGCGATCGTCCAGCCCCATCTGGAACGCCACCAGCATCACCATGGCGTTGCGGAAAGCGTTGTCGTTGAACGCGCCCAGCGCCTGGGTCCAGAAGAACGGCGCGAAACGTCGGCTGCCTAGCAGGGTGAACTGGCTCATGCAGATCCTTGGCTCGAGAGCGATAGCGCATAGCCTAGCCGGAACCCCGGCGCAGCGCCGGACGTGAGGATGGCTGGGCGCACTGGGGAGACCGGGGTCGGGTGACTCAGTCGCCCGCCAGGTTGTCGTTGATGAAGCCCAGGCGCTCGGCCAGCCACGCCTGGACGATGCCGTCGGCGATCTTCGCCGCTTCGGCCTGGCCAAAACCCCGCTGTGTGCGGAGCCATTCGGCGGTCGCCCGGCGCGCCGGCTCGATGGCCGCGAGAACAGCGTTGCGCTCTACGGCGGGCCAACCCTTATCGTCGTTCCACTCGCGGATATCTTTCTCAGCGTCGCCCGCCTCTTGTTTCGGCAACGGCTGGAGAAAGTCGCGGGGCGAGACCGTGGCGCGCAATGCTTGGATCGACCAATCGGCGAAGTAGCCGTAGCGGATCGTGCCGATGGCAGCCGAGGCGCGCCCGAGCACCGGCTTCATCGCATCCTGCAGGCGCAGCCATTCCGGCCGCTCGAAGAGATCGCCCTGTGGCCGGCAGATCGGTGCCTGGGCATCGCGCGACGAACCGTAGAGCGCTCCGAACGCCCGATAGGCCGCCTTCCCCTGGCGCGCGAAGACGAAGCAATGCACATAGGGGCGGGCATCGCCGCCGTTTCCGTAACCCGCGCGCTCGATCAGCAGGCGTAGCAGCGTGAGCGGCGCGTCGCCGTCCTTGCTGTACTTCTTGCTCTCGGTATCCAGATAGATGTCGCGTGCGTAACTGTCATCGCCCAGGCCGGCGAGCGCGGCGGCGCGCCGCTGGCGCGCCTCTTCCTCGGTAACGCCGGCCTTCGGCTCGTGCGCATGCAGATAGACCAGCCATGCCGAAGCCAACGGCCCGGCGTAGCCGCGCAGGTTGCGCGCCGCGGCAGCCGGATCCCGGGGGATGTCGGCGATCGCGCGGTCCAGCGCCACGCTCTCCTCGTCGGCCGCCGCCTGCAGGTGCCTTGCGCGCAGCTTCATCGAATCCGACAAGCAGGAACGCAGATCCGACGGGGCGCACTGGTTGCGCTGTCTGAGCCACGCGCGCTGCGCGTCGCGCAGCGACGGCACGCGGGCCGACGGCGCATTGTCGATCAGGCGCCGGTAGCTGTCGTTCACCTGGTCGTCCCAGCCGCTCAGGGCCTCGTCCGCGCAGATGGCCTTTTCGACCGCGGTGGACGCTTTCTTGCAGTCGAACGAAGCGGCCTGCGCGGACCCGGCGAAAGCCGCCAGCCCCAGCAGACCTAACACCCATGCGTGTCTCGAAAAGCGCGAAGAGATCATCCCTTATCCCTCGATGTGTACGGTGATGTCAGTGCCGATGCAGCGCCCGGTGCGCGATGTCGCGACGACAGAACGCACCGTCGAAATGGATCTTCGCGACGGCAGCGTAGGCATGCTCGCGCGCCGCGGCGATGTCCTTGCCCAGCGCGCAGACCGTCAGCACGCGGCCGCCGGCGGTGACCGGCCGCCCCTGTGCGTCGAGCTTCGTGCCCGCGTGGAACACCTTCACGTCCTGGCCGGCCGCCGCGTCCACGCCGGTGATGATGTCGCCGCTACGCACTTTTCCGGGATAGCCGCCGGCCGCCATCACCACGCCGATCGACGGGCGCGCGTCCCAGTGAGCGGTGGTGTGGTGCAGCTCGCCGTCGAGCGCGGCCTCGATCAGTTCCACCAGGTCGGACTTGAGCCGCAACATGATCGGCTGGGTCTCCGGGTCGCCGAAGCGCACGTTGAACTCGATCACCTTGGGCGTGCCGCTCTTGTCGATCATCAGGCCCGCATAGAGAAAACCGATGAAGGGCGCGCCTTCCGCGGCCATGCCGTGGAGCGTGGGCTCGATCACTTCCTTGAGGATGCGACGCTCGATGTCCGGCGTGACGACCGGCGCGGGCGAGTACGCACCCATGCCGCCGGTATTCGGACCGAGGTCGCCCTCGTCGCGGCGCTTGTGGTCCTGGCTGCTGGCCATCGGCAGTGCGTGGCTGCCGTCGCTCATCACGATGTAGCTGGCTTCCTCGCCTTCGAGGAATTCCTCGATCACCACGCGGGCCGAAGCGTCGCCGAAGCTGTGCGCACCGAGCATGTCGTGCAGCGCCTGCTCCGCGTCCGCCAGGGTCAGCGCCACCACTACGCCCTTGCCGGCGGCCAAGCCGTCCGCCTTAATGACGATCGGCGCACCGTGCTTGCGCACATAGGCCAGCGCCGGCTCCAGTTGGGTGAACACCGCGTAGTGGGCGGTGGGAATGTTGTGGCGGAGCAGGAAGTCCTTCGCGAACGCCTTGGAACCCTCCAGCTGCGCCGCGATCGCGCGCGGTCCGAAGATGCGCAGGCCCGCCGCGCGGAACTTGTCGACCACGCCGGCCACCAGCGGTACCTCGGGGCCGACCACGGTCAGTTCGACCTTTTCCTCGCGCGCCAGCTTCAGCAGGCCGTCCAGGTCAGTCACGGCGACATCCGCGTTGCGCAGGCCGCGCTCGTGCGCCGTGCCGGCGTTGCCGGGGGCGACGATGACCTCGCTCACGCGCGGCGATTGCTTGAGCTTCCACGCCCGCGCGTGTTCGCGACCGCCGTTGCCGATGACCAGGACTTTCATGCCTTGCTCCACTCCGAAGGGGTGCGCCCTTGCGGCGCAGCGCGCCATTGTAGCGGGAGCCGGCAGGCGGCCGAGCGGCTGGATCGCGCGCCCGCACCCCCGGGAAACGCTCAGCGGCCGATCAGCTCCAGCAGCGCGGCGCGTGGCAGCTTGCCGGTCTCGTTGCGCGGCAGCGCCTCGACCAGGCGCAGCGGGCGGGGCAGGAAGACGGGCTCCACGGCATGGCGCAAGGCATCGAGAATCGCCTGCTCGTCGAGGCCGGGCGCCACCGCCAGCGCGGCGATGCGCTTGACGCCGATGGTGTCGCCGTCGAGCTGGAACACCACGCCATCGCGAACGCCCGGCACCGCCAGCAGGCGGCGCGTGAGATCGCCCAGCGAAGCGCGCGTGCCGGCGATTTCCAGCAAGTCCGCGTGCCGGCCGCACAGGCGGAAACGGCGGCCTTCGTCATGCAGCGCGACGATGTCGGCGAGCGTGATCGGCTGCGCCAGCTGCGGCGCTTCCACCAGGGTGCCATCCGGTTGCGGGTGCAGGTGCACGCCTTCGTACAGCGTCCACGGCTCGTCCGCGGCCGCGCGGCGGGAGGCGATCACACAGGTTTCGGTCGAACCGAACACTTCCAGCAGCGGCGCGCCGAAGCGCTGTTCCGCAGCGGCCGCGAGC
>JABLTH010046738.1_pt1 | contig 10893 bp, 10 predicted proteins | sample 7875711 | NCBI WGS metagenome assembly JABLTH01 (sample SAMN14941262, study PRJNA633318) | bioreactor metagenome | isolation source: bioreactor | place: China | collected 2019-03-05 | reverse complement strand
TTGACCGATTAAGGCTGCGTAGCAAAGTGGTTATGCAGCGGCCTGCAAAGCCGTATACACCGGTTCGATTCCGGTCGCAGCCTCCATCGAATCTCAATTAAATCAACCGCTTATAAATGCGGTTTTTTTATGTCTGCCATTTTTGTTGTTCAAAATAGCCATAAAATAGCCGAAAATTTTTTAAAAATGACTATGTAGAGTGGCTAAAACCACTCAGCAACTACTTGGCAAGCCGTAAACATCAAATGGCAACAATAAGACAACGCTCCTCTGGTAACTGGGAAATCATCATTCGCAGAAAAGGTCTTTTAGCTAAGCCCCACTCTGCAACCGCCGATAGTGAAGCGCTAGCTCATGCTTATGCGAAAAGAATCGAAACTTTCCTAGATCAAGGAATTATCCCAGTCGAACTTCAAAAATCCGCAGATCCTGAAAACAAAACTGTTTGGGATTGGGCCAAAATCTACTTCGCCGCTAATTCCATTTCAAGTTCCGATAAAAAGCTATTAAATCAGTTATGCACCATGATGCAAAGCTGGCCTATATCTGACATAAACCATGATTGGGCCGATAATTGGATTGATCACATGACACGCGTAGATAATTTAACACCCATAACAATTAGACATAAAGTCGGTGCTGTTGCGAGACTTTTAGACTGGTGTTTGCGCAAAGAATTGATCAATAAAAATCCGCTAAGGAATTTGCCTACCAAATATTCTAATTACGCAGAAAATGATCCTAACAAAAAAGTAAACGAAGAGCGCGAAAGGCGTCTAGAAAAAGGTGAATACGAAAAAATAATGAAAATATTGGACGGTGAAAAACCAGCGCATAGCCAAAGGGGTATTAAAGAAAAGGATAGATCGGATTGGCGATTACTGTTCATACTTGCCACAGAAACAGGTATGCGATTACGCGAAATGTATACAATCACGATTGATCAAATTGATCTACCCAATAAAACAATATTTCTGGATAGAACAAAAAACGGCGATAAGAGGCAAGTGCCTTTAAGCTCAATAGCCGTAAACGCTATTAAGAATTGGAACAATAAAACAGAGCAATTATTTCCATGGTGGGACGGAGACCTTTCTATAAAAGCACTTGAAAAATTAACATCAAAATTAAGCAGAAAGTGGAACACAATTGCCCGCCTTGCAAAATGTGATGATCTACACTTTCACGACTTACGCCATGAAGCAACTTGTAGATTTTTTGAACGGACTAACTTGCGTGAAACGGAAATTGCTAAAATTACAGGACACAAAGACTTGAGAATGCTTAAAAGGTATGCCAACCTGAGAGCAAGTGATTTGGCTAATGCACTATGGTAATAAGAGAAAACCTAATAAGCGCATAGCAATAAATCGAAAAGAGTTCTTTGCGCGCTATCGTCTGTTACAACACGCCCATGACGTAAAAAGCGACATACGCAAACTTTGCGCTAAGCCCCTAAAAGCGCATTTTTAGGCAACAAATGCGCTATTTGATTTAATTCCAACCCATAGTCCCGTTAAAATCTTGGCGTCACTAATTCGTTTGATTCATAATTACAAGCCAAAATCTCAGTCTTCCTTAGTCTCAGTCGTCCTTTTACGACCTCTCCGGCCAGGTTCCGTTTTAATTTTAGCCCTCATAGGAGCATCAAACTTGCGAGCAGCTTGTTCTTTTTTCCCTCTATCACTGATGCACGATAACAAATCACTTCTAACAAAACGCCAATCATCACCAAATTGAATACCAGGTATTTCTCCCCTGTTTGCTAATTCTCGGACATACGGAATCGAAACATGTAACAGCTCTGCCGCACCACTTGTTGTTAGAATTTCTACACCAATCATTTCATCTCCTCTTTAAGAATCCGATTTGTTAATCTCCTGTTTTCCTTGTTATAGGCGGAAATTTCAAAAATGATCGTAATTTTTTCAACGCAACAGTAAAAAAAATCGCAAAAAATTTATATGATATTGATATTATTGGATTTTTTAGAGAGCCCTTGCCGAGATTGCCCGGTTATCCGACCCATCAAACCACCTAATGATCACCAAACCGTATGATGACTGTGCCAACCGGTTTCTGTGGTAATTTTCTGACCACAGACGAGGCATATGCCGGCCTGTCGATTCCAAAGGCAAGCGTTCACAAACATCTGGCAGCTATAAGTCAGGCGAAACTGAGCCACTTTCACGATCTGTTCGACGCCGCCATTCACGACCGTTTCATGACTCCAATCGAACTGACAGGTCTCGCCAGGTGAAAAATATAGCGGCACATATACTTGCCTCACCGACGGCGATGTCGATTGGCGCTTTTTTCCAGGCTTTCACATAGCGCCGCACGGTACAGTATGCGCCTAATTACACGCCATTTTCATCCAACACCCTCTGCTCTCCTGCAAAATCGGCACTCGCGCCCTTCGCTAGATCATTAAATTTCAATAAAATCAGTCAACTATCGGCTTTTATTGCATCGGCAACAAAATCGGCATAAATTTTTGCCATCTGTATAATTAGTCTAATAAAAACAGATTATTAGATTAATTAAAGATCGGCATGCCAATATCAACCGAAACGCCTTATCGCATCGAGCCTTGTCTGCTGGAAAATCCGCCGCTGGATGTGGTCGATTTGGTAGCCGAATTGACTTCGTTGAACGAACAGTTAGGCACCCGATTACATCCCGATGCCGCCGCAAGCTTGGCCGACATGGTACGGATCATGAATTGCTATTACTCGAATCTGATTGAAGGCCATAACACTATACCCCGCGATATCGAGCGCGCATTGGCCAATGAACTTGATAACGATCAAGTCAGGCGCAATTTACAGATCGAAGCCAGAGCCCATATTCGCGTACAAAAGCTGATCGACGAGATGCATGCCCAACATGCCTTACCGGAACCGGCGTCTTCCGATTTTTTACAGTGGCTACATACTGAATTTTATCGGGATGCCAGTGATGAAATGCTGGTTATCAAGCAAGGTCAACAAGACTTCAAAATGGTGCCAGGCGAATTTAGATCGTTAGCCGTTCATGATGTGGCTGTCGGTCGCCATCTGCCACCCAGCAGTGAAGCGGTGGCGGGTTTCATGCGACACTTCGAACAACGTTACCGGCTTGAATCCATGGGCAAAGGTAGCCGTATTTTAGCGATGGCCGCCGCGCATCACCGTTTGGCCTATATTCATCCGTTCCCCGATGGCAATGGCCGTGTCAGCCGTTTAATGAGTCACGCCATGGGTCTTAAGGCCGGAATCGGCGCATTCGGGTTATGGTCTATTTCCAGGGGATTAGCGCGCGGGCTGAATAGCAGGCAAGAATACAAGCAGATGATGGATTACGCCGACAGCCCAAGACAAGGCGATCTGGATGGTCGCGGTAATCTGTCGCAAAAAGCATTAACCGAATTTGTAAGATGGTTCCTGTCGGTGTGTATCGATCAGGCGAAATTCATGACCTCATTGTTTGAGTTCGATCAGATTGCCAACCGATTGAAAGTCTACACCGAAAGACAGGGTCTGCGACCCGAAGCCTTTTTCATTTTGCATCGGATTCTATTGCAAGGCGAAATGCCGCGCGGCGAAGCGGAGCGAGTGACCGGCCTGAAAGAACGCAGCGCCCGCATGGTGTTATCCGATTTGGTCAAGGATGGTATCGTCAATTCTCAGACCCCAAAAGGCCCCATATCGCTGCGTTTTACCAGTCAATCGATCGACCTGCTCTTTCCCAAGTTATTTGCCGAAAGCTGATGCAGTCTGTCCAATAGATTGAGTTCACCTAGTTCTCAATTAATTCTGAAGCTTGAGCTCACGCACCGTTGATGATTTTTCAATCAACTATCGATCATTTTATAACCCAGACTGCGGTAACCCACTTTTCGTCGCTCACTCATTTTGCTTAACATCGGCACTTGGGCATCGACATAATCGTAAATTCTGACTTCCGTTTTAGCGTGATGTAGCCGGTGGAGCCTGCCAACGTATTGGGCTAATGTGCCTTTCCAGGAAATCGGCATCGCTAAAAACAAGGTGTCCAGTCGGGCATCATCGAAACCTTCTCCTAGATAACGGCCAGTTGCCACAATGACACGAGGTTGGTCATCGGGTACAGCGTCTATTTCCAGCAAAAGTTGCTTTCGCTGTTTTGCCCCCATGCCGCCCTGCATTTCAAACACATTGGATGTACAAGCTTTGATACGTTCAGCCAATAACGACACATGCTCCTTACGCTCTGTTAACACGATAGGCGAACGGCCACCGGACAGCGCCTGTTGAATATCGTCCAGGATCAACTGATTACGCGCTTCGTCTACCATCAGCGCCTGATAGATCGCATGGATGGCGATTTGGCTTTGGCTCTCCACCATTCCCTGTGTCGTAAATTCCGTAAAGCGCTGGATCACGACATGATCAAACGGTCTGGCCAAGGCTTGTTGCTTGGCACTGACTTGATAACGAATCGGCCCGCATTGCATAAACACAATCGGATGATGACCATCCTTTCGAGTCAATGTCGCCGATAAACCCAACACATACTTGGCTTTGCAGGCATTCGCTACCTTTTCAAAACTTTTGGCTGACAAATGATGGCATTCGTCAAAAATCACCAGTCCATAGTTGGCGACCAGATCATCGACTTCATGGTTTTTGGTCAAGCTTTGCATGATGGCGACATCAATCACACCGGTAGGTTTGTTTCGACCGCCGCCGATTTTGCCAACCTGTTTTTTCGGCACATTCAGAAACATCGCAATGCGCTCCAGCCACTGATCCAACAGTTGTCGACGGTGGACGATAATCAGCGTATTGACTTGGCGCTGCGCCAGAACGTACAACGCTACCACGGTTTTGCCAAAGGCTGTGGTCGCAGACAAGGTGCCAATATCATGTTGGAGTAACTGATTAGCGGCGGGACTTTGCTCCTCAGTCAATGCGCCTTGGAATTGAACATCAGGTAAATGTTCTCCTGAATAGCGCTCATCCCGCAGAACCGTTTTGATATTCAGTTCTTTAAACAAGGCTAACAAATCTTCCATACAACCGCGTGGTAAGGCAATATGTTGGGAAAACAGTTCGGCGCAGGAAATGATCCTTGGCTTATCATGGGTCGACAACCGCATGGCCTGGGCTTTGTAAAACTCAGGATTCTGAAATGCAGCCAGTCTTAGTAGCCGCGTTTGCAAGGCGGCAGGCAGCGTTTGTTTATCGATGAACAACTGATTGCCCATGACAATTTCCAGTTGCTTGGGTAACAAGCTACTATCGATAGCGATCTCTTTTAATTTTCGCGAAGGCGGCAAATTCCAGGGTTGACTATCGTCCTCTTCCATCGGTAGTTTCACGCCGAGAATCTTGTTCTGCTGCTCGGCCTTATCGAGCCAAAAACGTAATTCGAAGGGTGAAACGCGCTTGATAGTGGAGAGATATGCCCACTGATCGGGATAAGTCACAAAGTGTTCATCGACAAATTCACTATTGCCACGCTCCCGCGCCTTTTTTTGCAACGGCAAGGCAATTAGATTCCCGAAACCGCCTTTGGGCATCGTATCTTGGTTGGGGAATAAGCGATCGTAGGACTCGAATCCTAAATCGGGATATTGATCCATGGCTAGTGTTAACAGATAGGAGCCAAATTTTCTGGCTTCGATGGCCGGAACCGGCGTGCTGAAAAACAACCAAACATGAGCACCTTTGCCAGAGCGCGAACGCTCGACACTGACGGGAACGTTTTCCGTCTTACAAACCGCGCTGAATGCCGTAACATCCTGCTGCCAGGATGCTTTATCGAAATCCACCGCCAAAAACCAACCACGTTCATCTTGCAACAAGGGATAAACGCCAATCACATAATCTTCATGAGGCTTGGCTGGATGGCCCACGCCTTTCAAATGATTGGTAATCACGGCATCGGTTAAAGGCTGATACGCCCGATGCTGGCAATCACTGCATTTGATACGCGGCTTATGACAGAGCGTGGGATGCCATTCATTCAAACAAACAGGGGAATAACCCGTCTTTCCGGTTTTACTACTTTCGAAACGCTTGGGATAAACATCCTCGCGACCTTTGAACAAGTCGCGAAACAGTTTGATCTTGTCTTGGCGAGAGGACTGATGGGTAACCGTTGCATTGGCGACACGTTGTGCAAAGCTTTCGATTTGTTCCTGCCGACGTTGCCTAAGTGTCGCCAAGACTTGAGCCACCGCCGCGCGTTCGGCATCCAATAAATGGAGCTTTTGCTCTAACTCGGCGATCTCGTGTTCGAGGTTGTTCATGTGAAAATACCGATCGGTAATGTTTACTTGGCAAAGGACCAGCGTATCATCTAAAATTCCTGATCGGTAATATAGCGACAACAAGATGCCATGACAAACCCAAAACCACCGCTCGGTAATATTCAGAATGCCATGGAATTAGGGAAAATCGTTGCCAGCCAACGTAAAGCTCAAGGATTAAGGCAATCGGATTTAGCCGGATTAGCCCAGACCGGCACACGCTTCATCAGCGATCTGGAAAATGGCAAAGGCACAGTGCAATTCGACAAGGTCATGCATATTCTTAATTTGTTGGGCTTGGATGTCATGATTATGGATCGGCAGTCATGAAACGCTTAGCAGTGTTCGCTGACGATCAATTGGTCGGTCATTTGCAGGAAAACAGTACGAATTGAGAAGGTCAAAAAACCAAATTGACAATTCAGTTGACTTGGTTAAATCCAGATTCGAATCTTGATTCGGTAAAATTCACTATGCGCACCAATATTCCAGAAAAATTGATCGACATCACTGAGGAAATCGATAGCACCGGCCAGGCAAGCTTGACGCGATTGACCGTGCTAAAAAAATGGTTTGCTCATCCGCATCGATTGGCGGCCTTTGCCGTTTTCATCGCTAAAAGGGCTTGTAGCCGCAAAGGTAAATCAGCGCCCGAAACGGTAGAACTGTTTAGAGATGCGCGGGCTTTAATTTCAAAGACGGACTTGTTAAATCCCAATTTGGATCGCCAACAAGCGGAATCGCTTTACCATCGGCTCAAAACATTTCAAAACGAGCATAAGAAAGTTGGTTGGAACTCGGTGCGGTTAATAAAAAATCGTAATCTGTATCTGATTGAGGAAGGGTTGCGGATTTATTTATGGTGTATCGATTCGCCGCGCGATGGTTATCGTCTGGCGGTCGATTTTTGCGAGAATTACGATCCGAGGTACGGCAATTCACTGAATGGTCCGAGTTTGACCAAATTGAACGAAATCGTGCGATTTATGTTTAACGTTGAAGCGTTGGAAGACGATTTGGTATGAACCCTTATACACAAGGTAGTATGCTGAGTGTGGATTCTAAAACCTTGATAAGCATGATCTGCACTATTTTGCATGACAAGGTGTAATTCTGCCTTGAAAGTGGGATTACCTGAATTTTTGCAAGACCGATGAATAGTAGTCACAAGGTATTCAAAATCAACAAAAGATTCAAACCATGCCCTATTGAAGAGGGTGATGAGTTGTTTCCCAACGGAATCTTTGAATTCAACGTGACAAAAATGCAGCTATTCATCAATGAAAACCTGCATTTGTTTCCGTTAACTCAAGCCAGAGTGGCAGAGTACCGCGCATTGAACATAAATCTAGACGGTGGCTATATTGCATCGGAAGTCGTCAATATTGATCGGCCTGTAATTCTCGCTGAAATAGCACCGGATAGATACAACTTAATCGATGGCCATCATCGTCTTGAAAAAGCCAGAAAGCTGGGAATGGAGTTTGTGCCTGCTTTCAAAATAGCTCCCGAACAACACATGGCTTTTTTGACAACCAATGCCGGTTACACCGCTTATGTCGAATATTGGAACCAAAAAGTTAAGACTATTCGGCGTTTGTTTCGATAAAAGTAATTTGATGTTGATATCAGTGCATGCCAATCGGCTGAATATAGCGATCATCATGTCTCGGATTATTCACCCAATCACTGATTGGTATCGTGGTCATATTGGCGTAGGCTTTTGACCGATTGGATTCTTGCCGGCGACGAAGCCAGTTCAGTGCTGTTGTTTTAACCCATATCCTTCCGAAGGCTGCGCCGGCTAGAGAAGCTGGGGGGGTGATCCGTTACGGAGTCGATCGGTTGTAAGTGCCGATCGCCAATTCAGACACCCTCTGGAAGCTTCGAACGCATCATCTCCCGCCGATCCAACTTGTCGCCATCCACCACAAAAGTCCCATCGCCAACTGCGTGAATGGTTCGCTTCTCATCTCGCGATTCATCGAAGTACGCTTCAACGCCTTGCAGGACAACAGTGTTGTGTTTTTCGACGATGTCGATCACTTTACATTCAATATTTGCTAGGCATTCTTTGATCAGGGGCGCGCCGACATGCTTTCCCTTGAGCGGGGTTAGGCCGAATTTATCAAATTTGTCCGTATCGGTGCCGGAACAAGTTCCGATTCCGACGACCTTATCAATGATATCCAAGGTAGGAATCGCAATGACACACTCTCTGAAATCGCGAAGTGCGGTAAAGGAATGGTTCCAAGCGCCCGTCGTGATGGCAAATCTGGGCGTAAAATCCATCACCATGGTCCAGGAAATAGTCATTACGTTATTCCTGGTACCATCGTTGGTCGTAATGAGAACGACTGGACCTGGCTCGATCAATGTAAAGGCTTTGCTAATCGGTATTGTCTTCATTACAGTGGGCCCTATGAATTCCGAAGACTTACAAAAGCTAACATCTTTTATCATGCCCTATGGCAAATATAAAGGACGCGTAATCGCGGATTTGCCAGGCCATTACCTAAATTGGTTTGCACGAGAAGGTTTTCCAAACGGTGAATTAGGCCGGTTATTGGCACTGATGCAAGAGATTGATCATAATGGACTGAAACCGTTGCTTGATCCGCTAAGGAAATGAGGTAATGCCTTGGGGTTGAAAAATGGAAGAACTTGCTTTACGCGAAAAAAGCACTCGTCATGATTTCTAGAGGGTTCTTGGCACAGACCTTTGCCACTTCCAGTTTATGTGCCGATCGCTGTCGGTTGACCGAGCCGCTAAAAAACGAGCGAGTCGCCGTGTAAATACTTGTCGTCGGCCTGGACCGGCAACTCGCCATAATTGCCATCGCGATACAACTATGGGCGTGCCGCCAATATCCCAGCAAATCGTACACTCTTCACGTTTTGCGGCATATGCTTATCATCAGATGGAGAACTAAAAATGGTCAGCAAGAATACGATTTGTCTTTGGTTCGACGGCTCGGCACTAGAAGCTGCGCAGGTCTACGCCGTGACGTTTCCAGACAGCGAGGTAAAAGCGATCCACTGCGCGCCCGGCGATTATCCATCTGGCAAACAAGGTGATGTCTTAACGGTCGAGTTCACTGTTATTGGCATTCCTTGTCTAGGGCTAAATGGCGGCCCGGTGTTCAAGCATAACGAGGCTTTCTCCTTCCAGATTGCGACCGACGACCAGGCCGAAACCGACCGCTTATGGAATGCGATTGTCGGAAATGGTGGTCAGGAAAGCGCATGCGGATGGTGCAAGGACAAGTGGGGAGTGTCTTGGCAAATCACGCCACGCGCCCTCACTGCCGCGATCACCGATCCTGATCGCGCGGCGGCCAAGCGCGCCTTCGAAGCGATGATGGGGATGGGAAAAATTGACATTGCCGCGATTGAAGCAGCCCGGCGTGGATGACACGAATTGATTGTCCTTATCGTTAAAATGTAGAGTGAGTCTTGTCGCAGATTCAGATCACCAAATCTCATTGCGACATTTATTACCGTAAATATAGAGAGCAACGATGCGTGCAATTGGTAACTTTTTTTGGTTTATTTTAGGCGGTGTCGTCATGGGCTTGGCATGGTGGATCGCAGGGTTAATTGCCTTTATAACGGTGGTTGGCATTCCTTGGGGGAAGGCTTGTTTTGTGATCGGCCAGTTTTCATTTTTTCCGTTTGGAATGGAAGCAATAAGCAGAAGGACGCTTAACCAGGAAGATGATATAGGGACAGGCGTTTTTGGAACGATTGGTAATATTATCTGGTTCGTGTTTGCCGGTGTGTGGTTAGCCATCGGACATATCATGTCTGCTTTGGCGTGTTTTGTAACGATTATTGGTATACCGTTTGGTATTCAGCATCTCAAATTAGCAGTAATTGCACTTGCTCCAATTGGGCAGACTATTGTGACTACTGAAGAAGCAGATGCTATACGAAGGGGAAATTAAGGAATAGGTGGTTAAACGAAGCTTCGGGTTTGGTAGGAACGGAATCAAGGGGTATTGGAAAACTAGGTGGCTGGTTACTTTGATGCCTTCATTTCATTCCTGCGCCAAAAAAATTCTAGGCGTCTTTCGGGCATTCACTTTGAAAGGCTGCGCTCTGCCGCAGTCGACAAAAAACTAGTCAATATCATTTTTGGATTAGGTAGTTGTGCGGCACAGACCAGTCTTCAAAAATTTACTGGGAAAGCAGTTTTATCTGGTTTAAGGCGCTGTTCGTATCTATATAATCATTTGTAATGTTAGTGAACTTACCCTCTCTTTCCAACAACAACGTTGGAAAACCCTTCACACCGAGCCGCTGCATGAATTCAATCTCCTGCATAAGCACTTGATTGACAGCTGGGCTTTTTATGTTCGCAATAAATTGCTCACGGTCTAGTCCAATTTGATTAGCCAGTTCAATAAGAGTGTTCAAATCGGCGGGATTGCTTGCTTCTAAGTAATATGCCTGCTGGATGGCCAAAATCATCGCCTCTTCATATGCAGGGTCTTGATTTCTTGCAGCGATGACGGCACGGCAAGCTTGATAAGTGGATCGGCGAGGTAAGCATTTTTCCCAAAAGTCGAAATTGAACTGTGTGCCTGGTACGACTTGCTGAATTTTTTGCCAGA
>JABLTH010033620.1_pt1 | contig 10893 bp, 7 predicted proteins | sample 7875711 | NCBI WGS metagenome assembly JABLTH01 (sample SAMN14941262, study PRJNA633318) | bioreactor metagenome | isolation source: bioreactor | place: China | collected 2019-03-05 | reverse complement strand
TCAGGCAAGGGAATCCGCCTCGCCTGACAACTCAACCAAGCCGGAAATCTCCACTTCCGACCGGGACTAATTCTGGTTCAGGGTCAATCCTGCTGAAGCAATCCGCCGCGCAATGCGGCAATTGTGTTCTGCATGTTCATGAACGGCCCTTGTTCTTATGACGCACCCTCGGATGGCGCAGTATTCGATTTATTTCGCGCGATTTTACAGACAAAATACAAAGCGAATCTGAAAAATGACCAGACTTAAAAGAGCATTTTCCAGGCAATCGAAACAAATCAGAGGAGGCACGGCAGGCCGGTTACTCACCACCAGCCATCCCGGCCCTCGACGATCCCATCCGTCGTCTAGCGCGCCCCCATGAAATCGATTTCAATCAGGGCCAATTCGACTTCCGGCGCGGCGCGGTTGCGAGTAGTGTCTACATGCCCGTATTCCGGCCGCCCCCGGGTTCGACCGATACCCGGCGCTCACCACACGACATTGACCTCTGGAGATCTGCGATGAAACGTTCGAAGTTCCTGCTGTCGGGCCTGCTGCTCGCGTCGGCCCTCGGCTTCACGGCCGTCGCCGCGCACGCCGACGACCTGCTCGACTCGGTCAAGAAAGCCGGCGTGCTGCGCGTCGGCCTCGAGGGCACGTATCCGCCGTTCAACTCGCGCGGCACGTCCGGCCAGCTCGAGGGTTTCGACGTCGACGTCGCGAACGCCGTCGCCGGCAAGCTCGGCGTGAAGACACAGTTCATCCCGACCGAATGGAGCGGCATCATCGCCGGCCTGCAGGCCGGCAAGTTCGACGTGATCGTCAATCAGGTCACGATCACGCCGCAGCGCAAGGAAGCGCTCGACTTCAGCGAGCCGTACACGTACTCGGCCGCCCAGCTGATCCAGCGCAAGGACGACACGCGCAACTTCAAGTCGCTCGACGATTTCAAGGGCAAGAAGCTCGGCGTGACGCTCGGCACCAACTACGACCAGATGGCGCGCACCGTGCCGGGCATCGAGGTGCAGACTTATCCGGGCGCGCCGGAGAAACTGCGCGACCTCGCCGCCGGCCGGATCGAGGCGACGCTCGACGACCGCCTGATGCTGCCGTACATGATCAAGACGTCGAACCTGCCGCTGCGCGCGGGCGCAGTGCTGAACGGCGGCAAGCAGGAAATGGCGATCCCGTTCCGCAAGGGCAACCCGAAGTTCGAGAAGGCGATCAACGACGCGCTCGACTCGCTGCACAAGGACGGCACGCTGAAGAAGATCTCGATGCACTGGTTCGGCAGCGATGTGACCGTGCCGGTCGCGCAGTAAGCGGCCAGGCGCTTGAACGCGTCACGCCATTCGCTTCGGTGAATGCGTGACGCCTCCCCTCAAGCCGCTTCGTCGAAGCGCGCCAGCAGCATCTGGCCCACCGGTGTCAGCGCCGGGCGCGCGGCCACGGCGTTCATGCGCATCTGCGTATCGTCGACCAGCCGCTTCTCGACCAGCACGGCAAAAGCCGGATTCGACGGATCGACGCTGTCCGGCGCACGTGCAACACGCAACAGCATCGAGAATTCATGCGGGCTCAGCATGGTCCCTGTCTCCTGATCGTCCGCGATCCGGTTCGAACCGGCGTCGATCGCATTTTCGAATGTAATGGCGCGTGGCATGACCGCCGCGCCGCCGGGAGCGAGATCCCGGCAGGCCTGCCTGCGACGCGGGCACGTCGTCGCTAGGGGGTTGCGCACGCCGCGGTTTCGGCGATGCCGCCGCGACGGGAACGTGCAACGTTATGGGCGCACCATGACGCGACCATGACAGGAAAACGGGGCGCAAGACAGCGCGCGTTACATGCCGCTTCGATTCGATGCCAATCCAATTGACGAAGACGGATCGCATCGCATGCTCGGCCGGCGGTTTTCTGCGCGCCGGTTGTTTCGCGCCCTTCATCGGGGGTCGACCGAATACGGGAACCCGCCGCTTGCCGATCCGCTCGCGTGGCGCATGCAGCGCACGACCACGTTCACCGCGCGCCCGAGCGTCATTCCGACGAGCACGCCCCATACCGCGAACGACAGCATCACGAAGCCGCTCGTCGCCGCCCACGGCGCGTGTAATGCGACCGCGTAATGGATGCCGGTCTCGGCGACGAACGTCAGCATCAGCGTGACGAGCAGGCTGGCGTCGCCGGGCAGGCGCACGCGCAGGCCCGACGACGCCGGACGATACTCGAGCCGCCACCGGCTCGCGTGCAGCCAGCCCAGCGCTGCGCCGCCCAGGACGGCCGCCAGCGCAATCGCGTTCGCGTCGATGCCGGCATGCGGAAAAAGCCCGTTCAGGCTGACGATGCCGAGCATCCCGAACGCGACCGGCGAGATCAGCGGTCGTGCCGCCGGCACCTCTCGAGGGAAACAGCGCTTGATGCCGATGTAGAGCAGCACGCAGAACATGACGTACACGTAAGGCTTCAGGTGAAGGAGCGCGGACATGGTCGGAGTCGCCTGATCGAAGAGGACACGGCAACACCGTACTGCGCCGCTCAGGCAGACGGCACCGCTTGCGACGGGCGGCCGGAATTTGCGGACGAGTTGCGCGTCGCGGCGATGATCGTCCGGCGAATCGGGACGAATGACGCGCCACCGAATCCGGCCGCCGGCGACGTCCGAGCTGAATGGTCCGCGCTCTCCCGCCAGCCGGCGCTTCGTGCTCGACGCGCAACCGGCAACACCCCGTGTCCTTCCGCAGCACCTTCCACTACACTCGTGGCGGAAACCGGCCAACCGTCGGCAGCCGAAGCGCTTCGTCGAAGCCGCGCGCCGTTCGTCGCAACGCGCGCGTTATCGGCCTGTCCGGCAGTAAGGTCAGGCCATCGGCGCATCGCGCGCCCACCCTCACCCGACACCATGCGAGCCACGTCCGACCCGTCGCCGATTCCGCAGCCACCCGCCGGCGCCCCGCCGTGGCTGCTGCGCGACCCGGCCGCGCTGCTTGCGTTCGCATGCTTCAACTCGGTCGTCGGCCTCGGGTTCTGGGCGATCCATTTCAACGAACCGCTGTTGCCCTACCTCGTCGTCGCCAACACGATCGGCTTCTGCGCGCTGCTGTTCAGCCACGCCGCCGACCGGCTGCTGCCGCGCAAGCCGGGGCTCGCGCTGAAGACCGTCGTGATTGCACCGGCCAGCGTGCTCATCGGTTTCGAGATATCGGCAGCGATCGTCCGCGGGAACGTGCCGCACGTGTTCGGGCGCGCCCGCGTCGGAACATGGGACAACTATGGGCCGTCGTTGCTCATCTCGGCGATCCTGTTCGTGTGCGTATCGTTGTTCCTGCAATCGATGCGCATGCGTGCGACGCTCGAGACCGAGCGCCGCGAAGCCGCCGAAGCGCGCCAGGCCGAGACCGCCGCGCGCCTGGCACTGCTGCAGGCGCAGATCGAGCCGCACTTCCTGTTCAATACGCTCGCGAACGTGCAGAGCCTGATCGAGCGCGACCCGGCCCGCGCATCGACGATGCTCGACAGCCTGAACCGCTACCTGCGCGCGAGCCTGCGGCGCACGCGCGATGCGACGTCCACGCTCGGCGAGGAACTCGAACTCGTTGAAGCACTGCTGAAGATCGCATCGATCCGGCTCGGCGAGCGGCTTTCTTATACGATCGACGTGCCGGCGGACCTGCACGCGCTGCCGTTCTCACCGCTGCTGCTGCAACCGCTCGTCGAGAATGCCCTGCTGCACGGGATTGAGCCGTCCATCGACGGCGGCGTGATCGTGATTCGCGGCAGGATGCGTGGCGGCAAACTCGAACTCAACGTGATCGACACGGGCGTCGGCCTCGGCAAAAGCGACACGCGCCTGCATGGCGGCGTCGGGCTCGCCAACGTCGCGGCGCGCATCCGGACACTGCACGGCGAGCGTGGCCGAGTCTGCGTCGAAACGAACACCGCCGCCGCGCATGGCGTCACCGCTACCCTGCTGATTCCGATCGACTGACATGCCGACCGCCCTCGTCGCCGACGACGAACCGAACCTGTCCGCCTCGCTCGCGCAGCGGTTGGGGCAACTCTGGCCCGAACTGGAAATCGTTTCGATGCCGCGCAACGGCATCGAAACGCTGGCCGCGCTGAACGCGTCGCCACGCCCGGACATCGCGTTTCTCGACATCAGGATGCCCGGCATCGACGGGTTGAAGCTGGCCGCGCTGGTGCCGGACGTGCATGTCGTGTTTGTCACGGCCTACGACGAATATGCGGTCGATGCATTCGATCGCGCAGCGGTCGACTACCTGTTGAAGCCGGTGACGGACGAGCGGCTGCTGCGGTGTATCGCGAAGCTTCAGCGCGGCGGGCCGGCGCTTGCGCAGGCCGATGCGCTTGCGCAGGCGGCACAAGCAAGAGAAGCGGTGCCGATCCGCTGGCTGACGGTAGGCGTGAAGGATGCGACGCGGCTCGTTTCGGTCGACGATGTGCTGTATTTCCAGGCGTCGGAGAAATACACGGAAGTCGTCACGGCCGGCGAACGGCTCGTGATTCGCACGCCGCTGAAGGAACTTATGCAACGGCTCGATCTGGAGCGGTTCGCGCAGGTGCATCGCGGCGTGATCGTTGCGTATGCAGCGATCGATCGTATCGAGCGCGACTTGCTGGGACGGTTGCGGATTCGCGTGCACGGGCAGCGGGAAATGCTGCCCGTCAGTCGTGCGTATGCGGGGTTGTTCAGGCAGATGTGAGGGGCAGGCATGAAGATCGCGGATCTGTGCCCCAAGCACGGCATATCGGATGCGACGTTCTATAGCTGGCATAGCCGCTACGGCGGCATGGATGAGTCAGGAGCACGATCACACTTCGCGAATTACTCGCATCGATCATCAAGAGGGCACGCGCATTAGGTATTCGCGCAGAGGCTTAGTCAACTTTGAATCGCCAGCACAATCAATGGGGCGAATACCGTCGAATGCGGGGACATTGGAGTTTATCCACTTTTTGGCAGATTCCGGACCGGCAACCCGGTAAATTGGGTAAGCAAGATCGAGTTGCTCATGAAGGTCTCTGGCCAGTTCTAGGACCTCCGGCAAATCCTCGTATTTCGAGAAGAGATCGGAGAACCTCCCCCAGCCATCATCGCTAGCCTAGTACCCTTCGAGCATACTCGTGCGGTCACATTCATGGTGCAAGATTTTCGAGATCTTTTCGGGCATCCGGAAAGTGCTCTTTGGCCTGCTCAAGCGTAAGAAAATATGGCGCTCTCGCTTCCGCAACAATCTCTAGAAGTTGGCCACAATTCTTGCACCGGTACAACTCCGCATGCCTGGAAATATTTATACCCAGATACTCATAGTTGGAACTCGTTCCGCTAAAGCTTCGACACTTTTCACACGACATCAAAATCTCCTGATCGGGGTCCAGCTTCCATCTGGATTCATCTCAAAAAATACCGAGCCTTCCGGCATTGGCTTACCACCATCGGTAATAACCTCTCTAACGTTACTGCTCGTCCATTCCCCCGTCTTCGAATTCTGAACACCGGTAAATCCGCCTGGTCGCCAATGTTCGTTAGCGCCCCCATCCGTTGCTGCGGGGAGACGTACAGAGACCGCATCTTTTGGAACAGCGATTCCGTATATCGGTTCACCCGTCCGATAAGACTGAACAACGCTGGGAGCCTTACCCGTCGCCGTTACCGCTGCTGCCCTGTTGGTCACGCCAGCATAGTCTTCCGCGGGAGCAAGCCACATCTGGTACCCGGGGGCACCGAGCGTCGCGTTGGGATTGTCATAATACTTCGGACCTCGTGCACCCATAAGCGAAGCAAAGTAACCCTCCTGCATGCCTTTCGACATTTTCGCGGCGTCTTGGGCCGAAAAGCCTGCATCGCGATACATTTTGTAGCGCTCGTATCGGAGCGGACAAACAGCAAGGCCAAGTGGATCGAAATATTCCGATGGGTCATGGACATAACCCTGTGTTCGAATGCCGCCCTCGAGTCTGATGGGATCGACCGAGAGATATTGCCCCGAATCCGGATCGTAATAACGGTTCAGATTGTAGTTCAGCCCGGTCTCATCGTCGGCCCACTGGCCGGGAAAGCGCAGTGTCGTGTCGATCGCCACGCTGTGCCCGTCATTCGCAGCGCGCCTCGCCGGCAGCAGTTTCCCCCAAAGGGAGTACGCGGCTCTCCATACCGGCTTGCCGTGTTTATCGAACACTGCCTTCGGCAAGCCGACCTGGTCCGTCAGGATCGGATGGAGGCCGTCGTCAGCCTCCTGCGCAAGCGGCGAGAAACTACCCGGCTCGATATGCCACGTCACCACCTGCCCTGTCGTGCCGTCCCGCTGCTCAACCCAGCGCTCGGCAAGCGTCTGCCCATCCCACAAGAACCTCACCGTTTCGCTGCCGCCGACCTGCTGCTTCGCGACGCGGCGATTAAACGCATCGTAGCGATACCCCCAAACACCACGTTCGGGCGTCACTACCTTTACGAGACGGTTAAGACCATCCCATGTGTATTGCCACGTCTTCGGCCGAAAACCGGGCTGTTCGACCGTCTTCTCGATCGTGCGGCCACGTGCGTCGTACCGGTACCGCGCATAGCCGATCCGCTCCGGCAGGCCACCCCGGGCGTAGTGATGAGTATCCACGGGAGCCTGCTGCCCGTGCGCGGCGATATTCATCGCCGCGTCATAGCGGAAATGCTCGGCGGGCTGCAGCAGACTTCCGGCCGTGACAATCTGGCCGCGCGTATCGCGCCCGTACGTAAGCGTATCGGTATCGGTGTCGACCCGCTCAAGCCGTCCAGCCGTGTCGTAGTGATAAACCTGCCGTGTCAGTTGATCGAGCGCACGTGCCGGGTCGGTTTGCAACGTTTCGAACGCTACGGCAGGCCCCGCAATCTGCCGGCGAATGCGGCCGAGCGCATCGTACTGTTGCTGTGCGACATAATCTCCAGCCTGCCGGCCGATCTCGCGTCCCAGGCCATCGCGCTGGATCGTCAGTTCGCCGACCTGTGTCAGCGCGCCCGAGAGATCGTACGCATACGCCGTCTCGCGCCGCGGCGTCATCCGCAAGCAGCGTTGTCCATCGGCATCGTAGACATGACGCAACAGTTCGCCATGCTGATCTTCACCGATCAGCCGACCATTCCGGTCATAAGCAAAGTGCGTCACGTGAGCATGCTCGCCTTGCACCTCCGCAGATGCCAGTCGTCCGCCCGTATCGTAGCGATAGACAAGCTTGACGTCGCCAGCATCAACCTCGGCGAGCCGGTCGTGCACATCGTACGAATAGCGCCACTGTTCCCCGTCGGGCAACGTCTTCGCCAGCAGACGACCGCCGGCATCGCGCTCGTATCGTGTCGCTCGACCGCCCCAGTCGATCTCGGCCGAGAGACGCCCGGCTGCATCGTAACGGTACGTGTAGGTCTCGCCCAGCGCATTGATGACCTTTGTCAGCCGGGTTGCATGGTCGTACTCGAAATGTGTCGCGTGGCCGGCGGCATCGATCGATTTCGTAAGTAAGTCGAATGGACCGTAGGTTCGTTGGATCGTGCGGCCGAGCGGATCGGTCAACTCGACGGGCAAGCTCTCGCCGTTGTATTTCACGCGCGACAGCGAGCCATCCGGGAGCATGATCGCGCGCGGTAGACCACGCGGGTTGTCCGGGCCGTCAGCATAGTCGAAACGGGTCATATGCCCGTCGGGCGACGTTTCCGCCAACACCCGCCCTAGTACGTCGACCTCGCGCCGGAAGTGCGCTCCGCCGGGCAACACGATGTCGGTCAATCGCAACCGATCGTCATAGTCCAGACGCGTCTCGCGATTGCCCTGAACCACGCGCAGCAATTCGCCTCGTGGACCATAACGATAGTTTGTATTGACGCCGTCCGGCTCAGTGCGTGTAATCAACCGGCGCAGATGATCGTACTCGAGCTTGATGCGGCCGCCGTCGGGCTGACTCACCGCCGTGAGGCGCTGCTCGCCGTCGTATTCGAAGCCGATCGTGCGCCCGGAGCTTTCCCTCGTAGCGATCAGTTGGCCCAGATCGTCATAGTCGTACTCGGTCCGCCGCCCAAGCGGATCGATCCGAGCCATCAGGCGGCCGAGTTCCCATTCCGAGTGAGTGCACTGGCCGAGCGGATCGGTTTCGGCCGTGACGAGACCTTCGTCGTTGTAGTCGTAGATCCGCTCGCCGTCGGCGTCCATCACACGCGTGCGGCCGGCTTCGTAAATGAACCGGCCAGTGTGATAGCCCTGCCGCGTGCCGGTCTCGACGACACGTCCGGCGGTGTCGTACTGATATCTGACATAGGTCTGGTCCGTATCCCGCCACTGCGTGATCCAGCCATGCTCTTCATAGGCGTAGTGGAACTCGCCAAACTGGAAGCTCGCCACGTGGGTGAGCATGCCGTCCTGATAGCCGTAGTCGACGAGTGTCCGAAACTCGCCGTCGGCGTCATGTAGAACGATCCGTTCAGGCCGATGGTCGCTCCCATGGTAGGCGACTTCCAGCCAATAGCCGTGGCTATGGCTCAGGCGGTTCAACCGACCGCCCGTGTCGTACGCAAAGACGATCGCGTTGCCGTCGAGATCCTCGATCCGGCTGAGGCGCGACGAACGGCCTTCGACGAGTGGTGAAAAAATGCGCAGTTGCCGGGTGTCGCGGTCGAAGATGCGCGGTTCGAGTCGGCTGCCGACCAGCCGATAACGCGGCTCGCGCAAGTTGATACCGTCAAGTGCCATGTCCGGCGCATCAAAGCCGAGAGCAAGGCCGGCGCCGTCGTGAAATCTCACGAAGCGGTCACCGTCGAATGTCAGGTGCTGCGACCAATTGTCCGACCAGCGGTGCCCGAGTAGTCCGTGATCGTCCGATCGAGTCCGATAGCGGCGTTTTAGCTCAAGCGGCAGGATGCCGGGAATGGCGATATCCGTTCGGATTTCTAACATTTCACCGGATACCGGGTCGACCGGATCCTGGCACATTGGACGATTCTCGTCCTTGATCCCCGTCTGTTCGGCGGATCGTGTCGGCTCCGGTCTGAATCTATCGCGCAACCCCTTGCCGGCAAATTTTCCTACTCCACCGCCTACGATCCCCCCGAGCAAACCTGCCAGGAATTCCTGAGTCGCGGACAACTCCGGATTCTTCGGGCCATAGTGGCCCGTCGTCTTGTCGATCCAGATGCTGTTGCGCCCCGAATTGACTTTGCCGCTACAGTAAGTCTCGTGGCCGATCCGCACCAGCGGCAGGCCATTGACGAATACGGTTTTGCTGCCGTCGACGAGCGCCTGCGGTGCGCTCGAATGGTGATCACACTTCACGAGATCTGTGACACGCGCGACCTTTTTGCCCTCGAAGTACACATTGTCCGATCCAGTCTTGATCTCCCCACAGTTGTTGCCGATGCTCTGGCTGGCCGACGCAAGCGCACCGCCGAGCGTCAGGCCGCCCGCCAGGCACGCCCCGACGATCAGCCCGCCGACGAGTCCACCTGTCGCCACAGTGGCCGCCACCGCAACACCGATCGCCACCCCGACGGCAATGCCGGTGAGGATTCCCATAAACCCCGACGAATGCGCAATCCGATCGCCGACGCAGGCGGGATGCGGATCGCCGCGGCCGATCGTTAAACCGAAGGCGTCACCCGCTTGTGTGAATTTCCCTGCAAGCCAACCGGTCAGGCCGAACCTGTCCGCCGCCCATGCCCCACCGACCGCAATCGCCAGCGGCAACATCACGGTGCCTGCCGCAATCGCGCCGGCGCCCAACGCGGCCCCGCCGGTTGCGCCGCCCGCGAGCGCCGTGCCTGCAGCACTTAGCCCCGCAGCCGTCCCCTCGAGCGCAGTCAGGCCCGCGTCGGCGCCCAGCATCCCGTAGTTGAGGTGCTCATAGAACGGCTGCTCGGCCGCTTTCGCGGCTTCACCATCCTCCAGCTTGGCGATCTGATCGAGACGCTCCTGCGCGGTGCCGCTCGGCTCGTTGTAATTCGGCGTGTCCGACATCGCGACCTCAGATCGGGTCGCGCAACTGAAGGCTCTGAATGACAGCCTCGATTTGCTTGCGCTGGGTGTCACTCAGCGTGCCGGGCGCTGTGAAGGTCAGCATCATCACCACCTGTCCGTACTCCACCATCGTCAGCCGCTGATGAATCGTTGCCTGATTGTTCGTCCACGTAAACTCGTGCACGTGCGCAGCGCGCCCAGACACCGTGGCATCTTCGTTTGCTACCTCGGAATAGTCCGGCACCTGCTTTGCCACCTTCCGAATCTCGCTCGCCACATATTCATTGAACTTCATGCCCCACGGCAGCCGCTCGCGCGTGATGACGAAACTGACGCCTTCCGTACCGCTGGCGGCTGACACGAACACGTTCATCGTCTTGTCCTGCCACTCGGCCGGCAGCGCCAGCGTGCCTTCATGCATCTGGTACATGTTTTGTTTTCCTGATGGGTATTAGCCGTTCTTCGGGTTGATGTCGGTTCGGGATGCCTGGATATTGATGTTGCTGTCGTCGAGGTGAATCACCGAATCGCCCTTGTAGATGTCGATCGAGTCAGCTGTCATGTGGATTCGCGTGCCGCCATCGCCACCGATCTTGATCCAGAGTTCTTTGGCTTCGAGCGTATGCACTCCCTGCGGAGTCTTATGCAGCGTATTGCCCTGCACTACAACGTCTGACAGGTTGCCAACCGCAATGGCCGTCGTATGGTTGCCCTTCCCGACCTCGACCGTCCGATCGCCTTTGAGAACTTGAGTCCACTGCGCGTCTTCGACAACGGTATGCATATCCTTCTGCGCATGCATGTAGAGCATCTGCGCACCGTTGACGTCGCTCATCAGCAACTCGTTCGACCCCTGCCCCTTGTGCGTCTGGCTCTTGATCCCCATCGTCTGGCCGGCCGCGCCGTGATACGGGTTGCCTTGCTCGCC
>JABLTH010016775.1_pt1 | contig 10893 bp, 9 predicted proteins | sample 7875711 | NCBI WGS metagenome assembly JABLTH01 (sample SAMN14941262, study PRJNA633318) | bioreactor metagenome | isolation source: bioreactor | place: China | collected 2019-03-05 | reverse complement strand
TGCCGGCCGGCACGCCCGCATCCAGATACTGCCGAACCGCCTTGGCCGCGGCGCGATCCCCAGGGGGATCGATCTTCGAGGGATAGAGGCCCGCATGGTGGCCGGTGGTCGGGGTAAGGCTGTTGTGGAAGTCGTACGCCATCAGGTTGAACCAGTCGAGCGAACGCGCCGCGCGCGCCAGCTCGATGCCGGCGACGAACTCGCCATCCGCCGCGGCGATTGTCAGGAAGTAATGACGGCCGCCGTGCTGCTTGCCCAATTGATCAAGACGGTGGCGCACGGTTTCCAGCAGGAGGCTGAAGTTGCGCTTGTCTTCCGGGCGGTGACTGATACCGCCGCCCGCGAGCGTCGGGTATTCCCAGTCGACGTCCACGCCGTCCAGATCATGGCGCTCGATCAATCCGGCGGCATCTTCCGCGAACTGCCGGCGCGAGGCGTCGGTGAGCGCCGCTTCGGAGAAATGGCCGGCGCCCCAGCCGCCCACGGAAAGCATCACCTTTAGCGCGGGGTTCTCCCGTCGAAGACCGATAAGCCTGGCCAGCGAAGCTTCCGCATGGGGGCTGCGCAGCACGATGCGGGCGTGGTCGTCGAGGGTGCCGAAGGCGTAATTGATGACGTCGACTTTGGACGCGGAGATGGAGGGGAGCGGATCGGCATCGGCTACGTAGCCCACGATGCGATAAGACCCAGGCGCCTCCCCGGCCACCGGCGCACCGGCGAACAGCACCAACAGAAGCGCCGCCCAGACGCGCAGGACCACCGGGCGAACCATCGACCTCTTTCCACGCATGCCCCTCTCCTCACTCCCGTCCAGCCGGCGGAGCCCTCGGCCAGCCTCCGGCGTTATTGTCCCTGCTCGGACCGTCCCACTATACTTCCGAGACTTTAACGCCATGTACCCGCCGGAATCGTGGGAATGATGATGACTCGACTGCACATGCTCGGCCTGACCGTCGCTGCCGCACTACTCGTCACTGGCAGCGTTCACGCCGAAGGTGACAAGGCTGCTGGCCGCAAACTGGTTTACACCTGTAATGGCTGCCACGGCGTCACGGGCTATGAGAACGCGTATCCGCGTTACCCAGTGCCCAGGATCGCCGGCCAGAACGCCCAATACATCGTCAACGCCCTGCACGGCTACAAGAACGGCGATCGCAACCATCCGACGATGGTGGCCCAGGCGCAGAGTCTGTCCGACAAGGACATCGACGATATCGCCGCCTATCTGTCCAGCCTCGCCAAGTAAGTAGCCACTGGAAACCAAGGATTCCGCATGAATCGTGCGCTCACCCTGCTTTCGTTCGGCGCCGTCCTGGCGTTCGCTTCCGTCCAGGCACAGGCCGCCGGCAGTATCGACGCCGGCAAGCAGAAAGCCGCCGCCTGCTTTGCGTGCCACGGCGCCGATGGCAACGCGGTCGATCCGCAATACCCTCGCCTCGCCGGCCAGTACAACATGTACATCCAGCAGGCACTGCACGAATATAAGAACGGCCATCGCAACAACGCGATCATGAAGGGCTTCGTCGCCACGTTGTCCGAGTAGGACATCGAAGATGTCGCGGCCTACTTCTCGTCGCTGCCGACCAAGCTGGACAATCTCAGCGGTCACATCCAGGGCGACAAGCCATAATCGCTTCGCCCCATCGCGAAAAAGGCCCGCGCAAGCGGGCCTTTTTCATGCACTTCCCCATTCGGCCAACGGCCGAGTCAACCGATGGCCGAGCGCCCTTCCCGCTTGCTGTAGTAAGGGTTGTTTCCGCCCGCGTGGTCGGTGGCATCGCGCACTTCGGTGATTTCCGGGATGCGCTCGCGCAGGGTCTTTTCCACGCCGTGCTTTAGCGTGACATCGGCCATGCCACAGCCGTGGCAGCCACCGCCGAACTGCAGCACCACGACACCGTCCGCACTGACTTCCAGCAGACTGATGCGCCCGCCGTGAGCGGCGATGCGCGGATTCACCTCGGCATCGAGCACGTAACGCACGCGCTCCACCAGGCTCGCTTCCATGCCCGGCATGTCGCCCTTGATGCGAGGTGCGCGGATATTGAGTTGACCTCCGGTGAGATTGGGTTCGTAGTCGATGCTGGCGCCATCGAGCCAAGGCGCGCTGTCGCCCTCGACATGAAAGAGGAAGCCCTCGCATTCGATGGTCCACTCGTTGCCGGAAAGTTCGCTCGGCTCGCAGAACTCCAGCTCGCAGTTCGCGGCAGGCGTGCCGGGGGCGGTGACGCGAAGGCGAATGCTCAAGCCCTCGATGCCTTGCTGCGAAAGAAGGCGCAGGAAGTGTTGCTGCGCGCGTTCGGAGATATCGATCATGCCTGCTCCCGAAAGACGGCCAGCCGCGGCGTCGTACATGCGACCGGAAACAGCACCATTTTAGTCCTATTTCCGATGGACTGCATGGCTTTTGACTTTTAGGCGCGCAACTTCGACGCTTCGCGCTTTCCATCTTTGGAGCTTTAGACCATGAGCTACGCCGACCTCGCCAGCCAGCACTGCACCCCGCGCAAGGGCAAGGAACACGCGCTGGACAGCGCCCAGACCGACGCGATGCTGGCAAGGCTGCCGGGCTGGAAGTTGGCAAATGATGGAAAGGCGATCGTGAAAGACTTCAAGTTCGGCGACTTTCACCACACGCTGGGCTTCATCAATGCAGTCGGCTTCATGGCAAACCAGGAAGACCACCACCCCGACCTGGAAGCGGGCTATGGTCATTGCCAGGTGCTGTGGTCGACGCACGACGTCGGTGGGCTTTCACTGAACGACTTCATTTGCGCCGCGCGCGTCGAGGCCCTGCTGGCACGCTGAACTTGGGTTTCCGTCTACCAGGATGGGGCCGTGCCGCCGGATTCGCGCTGATAGCGGCGCTGTTGCTGCTTGGACTGCACTTGCTGGCCGGCTTTGTGGTGGAGACCCAGCTAAGGCACGACGCCGAGCGCGAGTTGGCCGCGCTGGAAAAAGGCGAGCCTTTGTGGAGTTGGCCCCTGCGGCAACCGCGCGATCTCGTCGCGGGGCGACCGTTCGGCCATGCCAGGGCTAGCGCCGGCGCCGACGGATTGCGCGTAAGCAGCCGGGACGGCCAGCCCTTCGAGCTGGGACTCCCGGTCATGCAGCCACTCGACCTCGTGCACTGGCCGCTGCTGCGCCTGGCCCTGTCACCGGACGGACAGGCGAGCGAAATCGCTCTGATCGTACAAGAGCGCCCGGACGAGGCGGCGTGTACCGCGGTCGCCCCCGCGATTCCCGCGCAAAGCGGGAACCTGACCGTCGATTTGCGTGCGCTCGAATGGAAACGCCACAACGGCGAGGCCTGCCGGCTTCCCGCTGTCGTGTCTTATATGCTCCGCCTGCGCCTGAAGCTCCCCGCAGGTGGCAGCCTCGAGCTTCGCGAGGCGTCACTGCTTCCTGCCGGAGGGATTGCTGCGCCCCGCGTCGCCTCCGCAGCGCTTGCATCGAGCGACACGCTTAAGCAGCTGGCTCAATCGTCTACAGCGATGCCAGCTGCGCCCCTGCTCTGGTTGCCACGCACTGCTTCCGTCGAAACCTGGCTGGCCTTGCGCGACCGTGCCCAGGCTCATTGGCCGGGCGCCATCATCGCTCCCGCCGGCGGTCCGCTCACTCCTTCCACGCCGGCGAAAACTCCTTGGTGGCTCGGTTGGGTTGCCGCGGCCATCTATGGCCTGCTGCTTATGCACGCTGGGCTCCGCCGGACACACCCGGCCTGGCCCCTGGTTTTGCTGGCCGTCGGCCCGCTTTGGCTGATTGCCGGGATGCAATGGGGGTTGCACGCTTTTCCACCCGCGGGGGCGGCTTTCGTCGAAGCCCTCGCTTGGGCCGCTTGGCAGGAAAGGCGGCGGCGCTCGTCGGATTGGCACTGGCTGGGTGGCAAGTCCGCAGACTGGCTGCCGCCACTGGCCCTGGTTCCGGTTGCCGCCGGCCTGGGAGCGGGACTGGGCAACGGATTTGCCGCTGTGGACGGACGGCACGCGCTTATCTATGTCGCCTGGGCGAGCCTGCAGCAATGGCTGATGCTTGCGGTCGTGCTGCGGCGCCTTGAGCGGTGGCCTGGCGGACGCGCCTTGCCCATATTGGCGACCGCCACCCTGTTCGCTCTCCTGCACACGCCCAACGGGGCGCTCATGCAACTGTGCTTCCTGGCCGAACTTTGGTGGGCCGGATGCTTTCTGCATTCCCGCCGCCTGCTCCCCATCGCACTCGCCCACGCGGCATGCGCGCTGCTGGTGGAGTCCAGCCTGGCTGGAAACGTGCTGCGCTCGCTGGAGGTCCGCGCGCGCTTCTTGCTCTAGACGAAGTGGGAATACCTTTTACAACAAGCACATCCAAGAAGTTCTTCAAGTCATCCGGCAATGGTGCCGAGAAGCTGTAAGCCCGCCCGTCCAACTCGAAGCTCATGTGGGAGGCATGCAGGAACAGCCGCTGCAGTCCCATCTCCCGAAAGCGCTTATTGGCCTCCTTATCGCCGTACTTGGCGTCCCCGGCGAGCGGATGGCCGACATGCGCAGCATGGACGCGGATCTGATGGGTACGCCCCGTGCCCAAGGTTGCCTGCATCAAGCGCCCTCCCGGGTACTGCTCCATCTCACGGAAAAAAGTGAGCGATGGCTTGCCGTTATCGGAAACTCTTACCATCCTTTCTCCGCCCTGGAGCACGGACTTCTGCAAAGGGGCATTGACGTCGAACTTGGCCTTGGGCGGATGGCCCACCATCAAGCAGAGGTATTGCTTGGTGACCTCGCCGGCACGGATCAGCGCCTGCAGGCCGATGAGACCGGCCCGGCTCTTCGCGAACACGAGCACGCCGCTGGTATCCCGGTCCAGGCGATGCACCAGTTCCAGGTGGTCTTTGGGGCGCGCGGCGCGCAGCAACTCGATGGCTCCGTGGCTCACCCCACTGCCACCATGACTGGCGATACCTGCCGGCTTGTCGATGACCAGGAAATGCTTGTCCTCGAAAATCACGGCATCGGCGACGGCATCGATGAGCGCGGCCGGAGGGGGCTGCTCCCCGCTCTTTTCCGCCGCCATGCGCACGGGCGGAATACGCAGCATGTCACCTGCGGCGAGACGCGTCTCAGGTTTCGCACGCTTGCCATTCACCCGCACCTGACCGGTGCGCAGCAAGCGATAGATCATGCTCTTCGGCACCCCCTTGAGCAGGGTCACAAGGGCGTTGTCGATACGTTGCCCGTCCCGCTCAGGGCCGATCTCGACTTGACGCACTCCGTGAGGTGCGTCGTGGGAAGTTGCCGTCTGCATTGAAAAAAACCTGACTAGATAGGATACTCGACCGGCGCTACGCCCTAGCCCGCCGAACTCCGGTCCGGGTCCGGGGCGCCCGCCCGTGACGCCGGCGTGGATAGCGCCGGCCGCTATCTCGGCAGCCGGTCGCTGCTCCCTTTCATCGTAACGGTTCGGGTTGCTGTTTGTCCGATTGTTCATAGGAATCGGGACGGCAGGCGTGATGCCACGAATACCCCGGAGCCGGTAACGGCGCCGTCTTTTCGCCGCTCACCGCTGCGGCGCGATCCCCGGCAGGCCGCCACTCAGGCGCCACCGCGGCACGCGACGCGCGGCAAGCCAAGGAACAACACAATGAAACGTATGTTGATTAACGCAACTCAGCGTGAAGAGTTGCGTGTGGCCATCGTCGATGGCCAAACCCTTTACGACCTCGACATCGAAATCCCTTCGCGGGAACAGAAGAAGGCCAATATCTACAAAGGCCGCATCACTCGTGTCGAACCCTCCCTCGAAGCCTGTTTCGTCGACTACGGCGCCGAGCGCCATGGCTTCCTTCCGCTGAAGGAAATCGCCCGGGAATATTTCACCCCAGGGCTGGATCCCAATAAGGCCAACATCCGCGACCTGATGAAAGAAGGTCACGAAGTGGTCGTGCAGGTGGAGAAGGAGGAGCGGGGCAACAAGGGGGCCGCCCTCACCACCTATATCAGCCTCGCCGGCCGCTACATGGTGCTGATGCCGAACAACCCGAAGGCCGGCGGCGTCTCGCGCCGGATCGAGGGCGAGGACCGCCAGGCCCTGAAGGAGGCCTTGGAGCACCTCACGGTACCGGACGACGTGGGCTTGATCGTGCGCACGGCCGGCATGGGCCGCGACGCCGAAGAGCTGCAGTGGGACCTCGATTACCTCCTCCAGCTCTGGAAGGCCATCTCCTCCGCTGCCAGCGCCCAGAAGGCGCCGTTCCTGATCTACCAGGAATCGAAGCTCTTCATCCGAGCCCTGCGCGATTACCTGCGCAACGACATCGGCGAGATCCTGATCGACGAGGAGTCTCTGTACAACGACGCACGAGAATTCGTGCAGCAGGTCATGCCCAATGCCCTGCGTAAGCTCAAGCTGTACCGGGACGACACTCCGTTGTTCTCGCGCTACCAGATCGAAACCCAGATCGAGAGCGCGTTCGACCGCCAGGTCCGCCTGCCCTCCGGCGGCTCGATCGTCATCGATCAGACCGAAGCGCTCACCGCGATCGACATCAACTCCTCGAAGGCCACCAAGGGCAGCGACATCGAGGAAACCGCGTTCAATACCAATTGCGAGGCAGCGGCGGAAATCGCCCGTCAGCTCCGTATCCGCGACGCCGGCGGCCTAATCGTGATCGATTTCATCGACATGGACAGCCCCAAGCATCAGCGCGAGGTGGAAGAGCGCCTCAAGGACGCCCTCAAGCTGGACCGCGCGCGCGTCCAGGTCGGCCGCATCTCGCGCTTCGGCCTGCTGGAGATGTCCCGCCAGCGCCTGCGTCCCAGCCTGGGCGAAGCCACCCAGATCGTCTGCCCGCGCTGCGAGGGCCACGGCCACATCCGCAGCGTGGAATCCCTGGCGCTGTCGACGCTGCGCCTGATCGAAGAGCACGCGATGAAGGACAACACCGGCCAGGTGCTGGTGCAGGCGCCGCCCGCGGTGGCCAACTTCATGCTTAACGAGAAGCGGGCCAGCGTTGTCGAGGTGGAGCTGCGCAACAAGGTCCACGTCGTGATCGTGGCCGATGACAAGCTCGAGACCCCGCACATCCAGATCCAGCGCATCCGCGAATCGGAGATGGGCGAGCACAGCAAGCCCAGCTACGAGCGCCTGACTGCCGTCGAAGCATCGCCCATTCCGAATATGGGCCAGGCCCTGGGCAGCAGCGAGCAACCCGCCGTCAGCGGCATCGTGCCTGCCTCGCCCGCCCCGGTGCGCGAGGAAACCGCCCAGGCGCCTGCGCCGCAGCCGCAACCCCAATCCATGCCACGCCAGGCGGCAACGCCAGCACCGCACGGTGGCCTGATCTCCCGCGTCCTCGGCTGGTTCCGCGGTGCGCCGGCGCCCGCGCCCGCCCCCGCAGCTAAACGCGAAGAGGCGCAACCCGCACGCCAGCCACGGCGCGATGAGCGTAGCCGCGGCCAGTCCCAGGGCCGCCCGCAGCAGTCGCAGCAGCGCCGCGAACCGGCACAGGCCAAGCAAGGCCAGGCGCAGGCGGCGCAACAGGGCAAGGGCAATCGCCAGCGCAGTAACGAACAGCAACCGCGCCAACAGCAGGCTCCGGCGCAACAGGCTGGCAAGCAGGAACAGCCACGCCAGCAGCAACCCAAGGCCGCCGATGGTCCGCAGGGGGAGCGCAAGCCGAACCAGCCCCGCCAGGAGCAGCAAGGCAAGCCCGCACAGCAGCAACCCGCGCAGGAGCAGCGTCAGGCCCGCGCGCAGCAGCAACAGCCGCCGCAACCGCAGCAGGCTCAGCGACCTGTCGCCGCACCCGCGGATGCAGCGGCCGAAGAGGCCGCCCTCGCGAGCAAGCCGGTAACTGATGCCGTCGCACCCGATGGCATCGATGCAGCCCAGGCCGAAGCTGATGGCAGTCAGCCGCGTCGCCGTCGCGGTCGTCGCGGTGGGCGTCGCCGCCGTCGCCATGAAGATGCGGCTCAGGCGGGTTCCCCTGAGGCACATCTGGAAGGCGATCTGGACCTGGACGATGAGGACCGGGACGAAGACGTAACGCCGCCCGGTTCCGCCGTGGTCGAGGCGCGTCAGACCACGTCCACCGCAGCAACGGCAGCCATCGTGGCAACCGCTGCCGCCGCCGCTGCGGATGCCGCCCAGGCAACGGATGTTGCGGAGACGGCCTCTACGGAGCCGGCCGGAATCGCGCACAAGCTGGAAGCTGACCTTCCGGTCGTGGAAGCGCCGGCACCCACACCCGTATCGTTCAACCTTCCGACCCTGCCGCCGATTCCCTCCCAGTCGGAAACGCACGAGCCCGACTCCGCGACCTTCGAACAGGTTTCCGAAGCGGTCGAACCGGTAGTAGCCCACGTGCCGCCCGTCGAAGAGGCTCCGATAGTCGCCGATGTTTCGGCGGCCCCCGCGCCGGTGGCGGAAACCCATGTCGTCGCCGCCGCGCCGGTGGAAACGGCAGCGGCCGAACCGGCGCCGCTTTTTGCAGTGGAGCCGGCAGTGACGACGGAGAAACTCGAAGCTGGATCCTCGCCGAAGGAAGCGGCGGAAGGCGCCCCTGCCCAGATCGATGAACCGATCGCACCGGCGCACCTACAGGTGCACGAGACTGGCTCCGTCACCTCTGCGCCGCAACACCCCGCACAGGGCGATCTGTTGGGACATGTCGACCACCATCACACGCCCTCGACTCAAGAAGCGGCACACGAGCGCGCCGCGGATGACGCCGAAGAAAAGAAGGATGATCACACCTCTCATGGATGAGAGGTGCTGAATCGCCGCCATAAAAAAGCCGGGCTTAAACCCGGCTTTTTTATGGCGATCAATCGAGGCGATCAATCGATCAGGCCGCCTATTTGATTGTTGTGCGTATCCAATAAGCCATGGATCGTCATCAAATGGGCAAGGCTTACGATGTGATCCACCTGAAGCTTCTCCATCAGGCGCTGCTTATAGGTGGACACCGTCTTGGGACTTAGGCTGAGCTGCTCGCCGATGGTCGTCAACGCCTTGCCCCTCACCAACATCATCGCGACCTCCAACTCGCGACTGGACAACGCGTCGAACGGAGACGCCTCCCCATCGAGAGTGGCCAGAGCGAGCTGCTGGGCCACCGCAGGCGCAAGATAGCGGCGACCGCTGGCTACCTGGCGCACGGCGCACAGCAGCTCCTCGGCGGTGCAACCCTTGGTGAGGTAGCCGGTGGCCCCTGCCTCCAGCAAACGCTTCGGAAAACGCGCGTCGTCGACCACCGTGATGATGATGATCTGAGTGGCGAGCTTGGCGCGCGCGACACGCTCAGTGAGCTCGATACCGCTCATGCCCGGCATGTGCACATCGACCAGGGCGATATGCGGATCGTGGGCACGGATCAGCTTGAGTCCGTCTTCCGCCGAACCTGCCTCGCCGCAGATATGCACGTCGGGCTGCTGCTGCAAAATCATCCGAAAACCCGTGCGGACGAGCTCGTGATCGTCGATAATAACCAAGTTGATCACCCAGCCGCCCTCCGTGGTTCAAGATTCTGAAAGTAGGCGGCATGCGCAAGCGATGCAAGCGCTCCCCTGAATATGGCGTCCAACAACATAAAAGCTTCTTTTAGCCTCCCTGTCCCGGACAACCAGCCCGCCGCCTCTTGGAATGCGCAAGTATCTTCGATTGCTTGCGTCAGGTCTGTCAGTCATGACCTACGGATTGTCGTCATAAGCTGGCGCGCGTTATGTCTTCGTGATGACGTTCGCGCTTTTCGTATCTTCGCCAAGCCCGGTAGAACAAGGAAATACGGCCATTGACTTGAGCGCATCCACCTACAAGGCATGTCCGAGCACGCCAGTATATTTAGGAGCGATCCCAGCCCCACGCCGTCTCGAAATACTCAAACGTTTGTTGGCAGACCGACGGCGAAGAGCTGGCCTCCCGTAGGAGGAAACCGGCGTCATGTCAGCCCATCAATGTGACTATGGATGACTTGGAGAATGGCTTGTTCGCCATAGGCCCCGGCAGGAAGTCGCCGGAAGATCTCCGAACGAATGTCGATGATTTCGTCCTGAAGAGCGACGACGAAAACGCAGATGGTTTTCTCGACATCGGAGACGAAGGAAATGTCGTACTTAAAACCTTTGTATTCGCCAGTGATTTCTCTCATTAGGGACCTCCACGGATCATTGTCTGCGGAGGCGCTCAATGGGCAATGGCGGTTGTAAAGGAATTCGAACGAGAATGCTCGGGGCATTCACCATCGTGATCACACACTCTCGTGGTCATTGACGCGCGTGAAACAAATCGGCCAGTGCAGCTTCAGCCAAGCACCTGCCCATCGATACCCGCCACTTCGGCATGGCGCGATTCACGCATGCTAGGATGCCGATCGCCGCTCGTACGCCGCCGCACGCGGCCTTCGATCCATCCGCCCGGATGGCGAAACTGGTAGACGCAAGGGACTTAAAATCCCTCAGCCGAAAGGCTATGCGGGTTCGATCCCCGCTCCGGGCACCAGTCAGGATTTCTTCCGCAGACCTGCTATCGGCCATCGCCGGTCATAACTAGCCGCATCGAAACGCGCACGCTGACACGCACCGCGCCGTTGCCGCACTCCCATATTCGCGCTCAAAGAAGCGCAATGGACAATAGCGCCATAAAAAAAGCCCGCACTGGGCGGGCTGGAATACTTGGGCAATGGAGGCCAGGGTCGGAATCGAACCGGCGTACACGGCTTTGCAGGCCGCTGCATGACCACTCTGCCACCTGGCCATTGCCGGCGAATCGTACCCGGAAAGATCACGCTTCGCCTTAAAAAACAAAACCCCGGCGGTCCGAGGTTTTGCTGAAAAACTGGAGCGGGAAACGAGACTCGAACTCGCGACCCCGACCTTGGCAAGGTCGTGCTCTACCAACTGAGCTATTCCCGCATCGGAGTCA
>JABLTH010027790.1_pt1 | contig 10894 bp, 9 predicted proteins | sample 7875711 | NCBI WGS metagenome assembly JABLTH01 (sample SAMN14941262, study PRJNA633318) | bioreactor metagenome | isolation source: bioreactor | place: China | collected 2019-03-05 | reverse complement strand
TCCGGAGGTAATATCGACCCACGTGTCACCGCCGTCGGTTGACTTGTACAAGCGTTGCTTCAATTGGTCCGACCATACCGGATTTTCAAATGCGACATAGATGGTCAGGCTATCCGAAGGCGCCCAGGCAACGGCGGTCATGGTCAGACCGGGATCCAGCGCGGAATCGACCCGGTGTCGCGTCCAGGATCGCCCCTCATCGCGACTGATAAAGAGATCATGAAAACCGGACAGGACCAAATCCGGATAAACAGGATGAGCGGCAAGCGCGGTGAGGTAATACCCCCGGCCGGAACCTTTTGGCGTGCAGGTATTCCAGTTGATGCCACCATTCCCGGATCGCCCTACGATCGTGTTGTTTCCATCGGCATGATAGGCTAGCGAATCATTTTCCGCATCGAACTCTACTCCCATACCGTCACCACCACGCACAATGAACCAGGCGCCACCGAGCGTATCGGACCGGTACAAAACGGTACCACAGTCCTGCAGACCCGAAAGTACACGTAAGGAAGTGTCCGGAGCAATGGCCACATCCCAGCATTCCGCCATTGAAACGCTTTCGGAAGCTTTGGACCATGTTTTCCCGCTATCGGTTGTGGCGTACAAGCCGCCGTCCGTCGAAGCGAGCAGATATTTCCCCTGCGGATCGAACATCAGCTCATGCACATCATCGTGCAGATCTCCGCCGGCATAGACGGCACGCCAGGTGGTTGCCGATCGGACAAGTCGGTTGACCTTATTACCGGCACTAAAGAAAATCAGTTCCGGATCCTCCGGATGTACTGCCAGAGCAGTCCGCCAGGGAGGCGAGGCTGCGCCATTGCCCAGCAAGGAGAAGGAACAACCTTTGTCAAGCGACCTGAAGATCTGATTGGTCCGCAAGGAATCATTGACAACGAGCAGATCCACCATTCCGGAACGGCCAACGCCTACCGACAATTCCATTCTCGAAACCGTCTTCGCGGCAGGCAGACCGCTGTGATCAAGCAGCGTCCAATGACTTCCGAAATCGAGCGAACGGTAGAGCGCGGAGCCGGCGGCATACAAGACTCCTGCACGTTGGTCGTACTCCAGTTCCTTCAATCTGCCGAGCGTATCTTGCAAAACCGGATACCAATTGGCACCCGCGTCGAGTGAACGGTACACATAGCCGGTATAACGCCTTTCGGAATAATCATACGTGTGCAAGACCAGGCACATCCTGGCCGGGCGTTTCGGGTCGATGATCAACCGGCGGGCAACCTTTCCCGATGGCGCTGTCCAGAAGTTGGTATCCACACTTCCATCCGGCCGTATCCAATTTCCGATCGGGCCTTCCCAACTTCGTCCTGCATCTTCGGACCGAAACAATCCACCGGACACACAATGCTCCGCCCATAAGGCCGGACCGTTGTGATCAAGTATGCAATCAGCATCGCCTGCGACCGCGTACCACTTTGACAAATTCTTAGGATGCTGTTGCAAATCGGCCACACCGCCCTCCAGCAAATCAGAGCCGGTGATCACTTCCCAGATCAACATTTCCTGATTCCATTTCCACATACCGCCATACGGTGTGAGCAGGATCCGTATCAGCGCTCCATCGGCTTGCTTCAGGAACCGAACTGCTCCCGCCCTGCCGATGCCGCGCGCATTCTTCAGAAAGAAATCCGACTTACCGGGGAATTCCGGAAACGTGGAAGGTCCCAGCGCGCGCCAATCCTGTGCCTGGGCCCGAAGTTCAAGAAGCAAGTGAAGGGTAATCAGCACAACGGTCAGGCACCTGGAGACGCCGACCGGCTGCCGGAAGCTTTCAAAGATCCCAGACCGAGGTACGCCTGTTGAAGACATAGTTCTTCATTTTGATCCAGAAAGCTAGAATCATGTATAAGATGACCGGAGAGCCGACCGCCAGAAAACTGGCGTAGATAAAAAACAACCGGATCGATGCGGTCTGCATATTCAGCCGCTCGCCCAACCAGGAACATACGCCGAATGCCTGACGTTCCCAACGGTCACGGATCGATTCGAAGAGCTTCATCGGAAGAATGGATCAAGTGGTTGCCGATGCTGCAAGATAAACATTTTTTAGGCGTACAGTAGTTCCGAAGCAGGTGCAACAAGGCCTGTCCGTCGCCTGCATGCTGCGGCTTTACTCCGGCTGTCCTCCATTCGCGCAGCGGCAGGCTTTTTTCAGAAGGCAATTCGCAGAGCCAGCGCAGCGCCTTCTCCTGCCAGTATGAGTTGCCCTCAGCTTTTCCTCTGGCAAAGACGAAAGGAACGACTGTGTTCAACAACAAAATCCGTATTGCATCATCGCCCAGCCACTTTTCCTCAAATTTGGTTGGCACCCCGAACCGGTAGTGATTGTGCCAATAGGGCGAAACGTCTACCCGAAACCTCGATAAGAGTGACTTGAGTTCATGTTCTTCTAGGCAACGCTGGAGCAAGGGAAAAGCGGTTTGAATCAGGGATGCGAGTTGCGCCAGCCGAATCGTGGGGAAATTTCGCGGTCGCATCCGAAGAAATTTCCATCCGGGCAGTGGTATCGGCTCAATTCCCAGCTTATGCCGCTGGAATCGATACTCCTCCAGCAAACCTGAGCTATACTCATCCGGAGCCGGCGCCTGCAACAAGCCGGATTGTCCGAAGAGCAAAGCTTCCAACGAATCCCTCCGTTGTGCTGTTTTAAGGAGAACTTTCAGCGGCAGGGAAGCCGCAACTCGTTCCATCGGATCGGCATTGACAGCAAAACCCATCGCGCGGCTGACCGCACGAAAGATCGCGTCTTCCCAGTCGCCCCGTGAAACATGCAACTGTTGATCGACTCTTCTGACACGCTCTTCGAGTCGCTCCATCAACATGCGATCGATCCAGGAACTCCAAAGGTGCGGGGGCACGAATGGGAGCCGGTCGGTGCACGCGATAGCTGACGGCCGTTGCACCAGTAGTTCATAGTGTCCCCACCAGGCAGCCAACGCTGATTCCGGGAATACGAATGTCGGCAGCATTCGGCCATGCACATCAAACACCTCCGCATCGTGTACGGCAACGGCATGCAGAATGCAATTGCCGTATAACGGGTCGGATTGGTGACCATGGCGATTCCAGTCGGAGGAACGCAGGTGAATCTCTACGTTTCCCGCCCATTCGGCCCCACCGATACGTAAACGGGCATTGAAGAAATCGGGACCTGCATCATGATTGTAGAGGCCTGTCTGCAGAATCTGCAAGGGCTCGCCCGATTTGGTTAGCAGGGGCTCGAACTGGAAAACGCGTTGTGACCAGACGTGGTGGAGGAATCTTTCGTTCATGGGACCGACTGCAAAGCAAATCGGCAGAACATTAATTCACTCTCAATAAATGCGGAAAACTCAAGCGTCGAGCAATCGGGACATCTCCTGTTGCAATGCCATTGCCTCTTTTCTTGCCGCTTCGGCGAAGTCTTCGCCAGAGGAAGCGTAGATGATTTGCCTGGAACTGTTCACGAGCAAACCCACCTGGTCGTTCATGCCCGCTTTCGAAATGGCCTCGAGGTCGCCTCCTTGTGCGCCCACTCCGGGAACAAGGAGAAAATGATCCGGTACGATCTTACGAACACGTGTAAACAACTCCGGATGTGTCGCACCGATCACGTACATCATGGAATCGGGTCCGGACCAGCGTTGGGATGTATGCAGGACGTGTTCGAAAAGTTGTTCTCCGGCCGCGTGTCCGGGCAAGGCGACATCGAGCATCTGGAAATCCAGGCTTCCGGCATTGCTCGTCAGTCCAAGCAGGATCACCCACTTCCCCGGAAACTCCAGAAACGGAGTGACTGAATCTTTGCCCATGTAGGGTGCAACGGTGACTGAATCGAAAGCATAGCGTTCGAAAAATGTCCGGGCATACAAGCTGGAGGTATTCCCGATATCGCCTCGTTTAGCATCCGCTATGGTGAAACAATCTTTGGGAATCGCGGCAAGCGTACGCTCCAGACTCACCCATCCGGACGGACCTTCCGCTTCGTAGAAAGCGATGTTGGGCTTATAGGCGACACACAAGTCAGCGGTCGCTTCAATGATTTGACGGTTGAATTCGAATACGGGATCCTCCGTCTTCAGCAAATGCTTCGGCAGTTTGCGGATATCCGTATCGAGCCCGATGCACAGGTAGGATCGCTTGGCGCGAATCAATCGGGTCAGTTCCTGGCGTGTCACGCCGTAAAAGTACGGAATGCCGGCGGGATGTATTGTCGAAACCGTGCAGCGAATTCATCCAATCGAAAAACCGCTTACCTTTCCAACGCTTATGGCCTCACCTCCCAACCACCGCAAACTCTCCCTCTTCGACTCCACCGCCATCATCACCGGTTCGATGATCGGCTCCGGAATTTTCATCGTATCGGCCGAGATCTCCCGACAAGTGCACTACCCCGGCATGTTACTCCTGGCCTGGGCGGTCACGGCTGTCATCACCATCCTGGGCGCCCTAAGTTACGGCGAGTTGGCTGCAGCCATGCCTAAGGCCGGCGGGCAGTACATCTACCTTAAAGAAGCGTTCGGACCACTGTACGGGTTCCTCTATGGCTGGACCCTGTTTTCCGTTATTCAGACGGGAACCATAGCAGCAGTAGGTGTCGCCTTCGCAAAATTCACCGGTGTATTCTTTCCGGAAATCGGTCCAGAACGATTGGTGTTCGCGATGGGCAACTTCGCGATCAATACCCAACAACTCCTGGCAGTGGGCGTCATCGTATTGCTGACGCTCTACAATTTCAGAGAAGTGAAATCAGGCGCTTTTCTTCAAAACATCTTTACTGTCTCCAAAGTTGCCGCACTCATCCTGCTGGTTGTACTCGGCTTCTACTTTGGTATGAAAGGACTCGGCGACTGGTCGAATTTCAGCCCTGCTTTTCCGGATGTCATGACCTTGGCGACAATCGGCGTTTTCGGTGCCGCCATGACCGGCTCGCTTTTTTCGGCGGACGCATGGAACAACATCACCTACACGGCGGGAGAAGTGGATCGTCCGCAGCGTAACCTGCCGCTCTCGCTATTTCTTGGCACCAGCATCGTGTTGGTGCTCTACTTCCTGGCAAACATGGCCTACATCTACGTTTTGCCCATGGAGAAGATCCAGACTGCGGACAACGACCGGGTAGGGACGCTGCTCTTTGAAACCATTCTTGGGAAGAATGGCAAGTACTTCATGGCCGCGATGATCATGGTCTCGACCTTCGGCTGCCTGAACGGTATCATCTTCACGGCAGGTCGTGTTTATTACGCGATGGCGCGCGACGGTTACTTCTTTCCCAGCGCCGCCAAATTGAATAAGAACCATGTACCGGCGAACAGCCTGGCCATCCAATGCCTCTGGGCATGTCTGTTGTGTTTTTCGGGAACGTATGGTGATCTGCTCAATTATATCATGTTCGCCGTGATGCTTTTCTACGTGCTGACCATTGCCGGCTTGTTCGTGCTCCGTAAGAAACGGCCGGAAATGGAACGGCCGTATAAGGCCTTCGGTTATCCCGTGTTACCCGCGATCTATATCCTGCTGGCCGCGCTGGTGGCCCTGGACATGCTGATCTATCAGACCTCCGCCAGCCTCTATGGCCTGGTCATCATCTTGCTGGGCATTCCTGTTTATGCCTTTCTCCAAAACAAACAGCAGAAAAACGGCCGCCTTTCCTGACCATGCGCATCCTGTTCGGTTTCACCCTCGCCTGCGTTGTTTCTTCTTGTGCCTGGACCGATCACTCACCGGAGAACGGTTGGTATGAGGGAATTTCGACAACCTCAATCATTGGAAAAAAGATGCCGTGATTTCATCCAATCAATGGCGTAGCGGAATGTATGCGACGTACGCGGACAGCGCTCACCCGGTCAGTGAGTCATTCACCATGCACTTCAACGAAGTTCGCTTTCATCATTACACGGGCGTAAAGGCTACTGCCTGGGTCTTCAATCCTTCGAACGATACCAGCGGACAGGTCGTTCTCGAGGTGGTGGATATGCGGAGCGGCGAACCCGAACGCGTGCTTTCCGAACAAGTCATCCTTGGAACAGACTTCCGGGAGTTCAACAGTTGGGGTAAAGTACAATTGACGCTCGACTTCCCTACCCTACCGGGGCCCCACCAGGTGCTGCGTTTTTATCTTGCGTCCCTCAATTGCAGGAAATCATACATGGACGATGTCACCCTGGAATTCCAACGCGAACTCATCCATCGCTGAACTCGTCAAAACCCGGTACGCACCGCTGATTTTTTCGGCATCCACAAGCGCACGAGTACGCTGACCAGTACGATCAGGTACAGCACTGCCACGGCAGGGGGACTCGACAGGATCGTGGGTACTCCGTTTAGAAAGTGTGGCAATGCACGTTCGTTGTTCAGCAGGTAGGCCATGGAAAAGACTCCGAACAGCCACCACCACCGGGACTGAAGCGCGATGAAGGCGATGAAGTAGAAGGCTGGAAACGTATAGCGTTCGTGCATCTGCGTGCTGAAGAAGAAAAATGCAAGAACCGACAAGCCGAGCAAACCGGCTGCATCTTCCAGATCATACGTCACCATCTGGCCTTTCCAGCGCTTATAGAGCACCAATAGCAGTGGGAAGAAAACCAGCAGCAAGGTCGCAGCCGTCATGATCAGCCCCCAGGTCTTGTAATTCAATCCCATCCAGGTATTGAAGTCACCGGTCAGCCGCAGGTTCCCGCTCATGCTGAGGTACCAGAAGTTATCGGCATACAGCGAAAGATAGGAGTAGCGGCCACCCAGGGAATCGACCACTTCCCATAGTCGCCCCATACTTTTCGACACGATGAACGGAGCCAGGATCACCAGTTGCATCGCCACCAGGATGGCCAGGCCGCGCAGCATTTTTCTCAAATCCGGTTTTAATCCGGACGCGTAGACAAAAAGCAACACCATGGCCGGCAGGAACAGGATCGCCTGGAACTTGAAGTTCAGCGCCAACAGGTAGCTGATGGCCGAAAGCAGATATCGCCTTTTATGCAGGAAAATGAATGATCCGAAGACAAGGGCGGAAAAGACCGTATCGAATTGCCCCCACACCAGGGTGTTGTGCAGGAAGGCCGGATTCAGTAAGAGCACCAACAACAAAGCATGTTGCTGCCAGCGCACGCGCGCACACGACGCCAGCAGGAAGGCACCAACAAGGTCACCCAACAAGGTGATTCTCTTGAGCTGATAAATGTGAGCAGCCAGGTCCTCTTTGCTGTCAAAGAACAGCGAGAAGAGTTTTAACTGATATAGGTGTCCCGGAAAGTAATTGGTACCCGACTCATAACTGTGCCGAAACCCTTTTTCAAGGTAGTAAGCGGCCCAATCTGACCAGCACTGATTATCGTAGACGTGGCCGCAGTCGGGAACAAGAACAAAATAGATAGCATATAAGAAAAGACCCAGCGCTATGGTCGAAGGATGAAGCTTGTACATCGTGGGAGCGCGGAAGCTCTGGGCGGCCAATACTTGGCGATTTACCCGGCGAGCAAAAATAAAGAACCCCGCGGATTGGCGGGGTTCTTTGCTTCGATTTCTTATCGCTTCAGTTTCGTTTTCGGCTTGGCGCCTAATCCGACCGGGCTGCCTACGCGCACCATGGCGCAGCGGAAGCCGATGTCGTCGGTGGACTGATTCTCGTCGAGGAATCGGCGGGTACCGGGCGACATCCAGTAAGCGCGATCTTTCCAAGAGCCGCCTTTGTAAACGCGGGCCTTGTCATTCACCATACTGGTAGCGCCGTAGTCGTACTTGATATACTCCGCCTCATCCGCATCGAGGTAGTTGATGTTGTCGGCTTTGGTATAGTTGCGACGGTCAACGTTTTCTTCTTCCGTAACATCGCGCATGGGAACACGGCCCAGGCTGTCCTTCTCCACAATCGTTCCTTCCTCATCGCGGATCTGTGTCTTGAACACGTTACCACGATACGGGTTGAAGTCGGCCTTGTCTTCCGGCGAAAGCGGACGATATACGTCCATCACCCACTCATTCACGTTACCGGCCATGCAGTACAGGCCAAAGTCGTTGGGCCAGTAGGATTGTACAGGAGCCGGACGGTCCGCGTTATCATTCAGGAAGCCGGCGGTACCCATCTGGTCACCGCGACCGCGCTTGTAGTTGGCCATCATCTGGCCTTTGTACTTCTCGTCCTTATTACGCACGATGTGTCCGTTCCAGGGATACTGGCGACGATCCGTTACACGCTCATATACCGTGTTGCCGATTTGCGACAAAGCGGCGTATTCCCACTCCGCCTCGGTGGGGAGGCGGTAGCGGGGAAGCAGAATACCGTCTTCCATGCGGACCTTACGGGTACCATTGGAACCGGAGCTGGGATTGAGGTCCATCAGATCGGACTTCACCAAACCTTCGTATTGACCGGCCAGATAAGAGTCAGAGTTGAAGTTGTCTTCGTTGATCTGGTTCGGGTTGACACGCAAAATACCTTCGCGGATCAGGATCTGTTCGTTGACCCGGTCGGTACGCCAGTTACAGAAGTCATTGGCTTGCAGCCAATTGACACCAACCACCGGATACTGCTGATAGGCCGGGTGACGCAGGTAGAGCTCGATCATGGGTTCGTTGTAACCCACTTTATCGCGCCAAACCAGCGTATCGGGAAGCGCCTTCTTGTAAACTTCGGGATAGTCGGCAGAGAATACGCGGGAAGTCCAATACAGGTACTCCAGGTAGTGGATGTTGGCCACCTCTGTTTCGTCCATGTAGAAGGAACTGACCGTAACGCGACGAGGAATGTTGTTCCAGTCGATCGTGACATCCTGTTCCGTACGGCCCATGGTGAAGGTACCGCCCTCCACCAGAACCAGTCCCGGTCCGGTTTCCTGCTCATCGTAGGGAACCACTTCGAAACCACCATTTTTGGGGTCGTTGTAATTCCAACCGGTAACGGAGGATTTCTCCTTTCCGCAGGAAGTCAGTAGAAGGGCTCCCGCGACGAGGCCGATTGAACTCCGAATGAGGTTTTTCATCCGCTTTTTGGTTTGAATAGATGGTGCTCTAACGAGCGCCAAAAGTATTTATTTTCTTCGATTTAAGGCAATCAGAAGGCCGGACATTTGATGGTCCGGAACCGCTTCTTTTTGGGGTGACAGCCGAACTGCAAACCCAGGGAAATTTCGTGAGAACCGGCTGAAGCATTGTAGAGCTTCGAGGTGGTCACATCATAACTGTATCCGAATTTGAAGATCCCCTGCTGCAATCCCACCAAGGCAATGAAGGAGTCGCTTCCACGATACCAGAGTCCGCCAACCAGCGGTGCTTTGGCTATGTAGAATCCGACATTATACTGCTGGAAGTCGCGTTGTTTCTGGTACAGGAAATTCGGCGATATGTACGTAGTGCCATCGCGGTTACCGGCGATCGGGATGATCGCACCGGCATGGGCGGTGATCTTCATCGGTAATTTTGAACCGGGAGCTTCGGTGATGAAGAATTCCTGGGGTTCCGTCATGTGGTGAACGGCCACTCCCCCATAATACCGATTACTGTAGGCTACGATACCACTGGAAAAATCCCAGAAATTCCTTGTTTCGTTCGGGCGCTGTTCCTGCGTCTCATAAATGAACCCATAACGCGGGTCGATCATATCACCGAACGTCAGTTTATTCCAATCCACGCGCTTCTGCGCGTATGTGCCTTGCAGTCCCAGGCGAATCGAGAATTCGCGGGTGACATTGAGCTGGTAGGAATAGATACCGGAAACATTCGTGGTTGTCAGGGTTGATTCGCCGGCTTTGTCCTGCAACACCAACAAGCCCAATCCACCGATCGGATCAACATGCTGGTCGTAGGACGCCGTGTAGGTAACGAACGTACCGGTCAAGGCCGGCCATTGGTTACGGTAATTGAGGCAAACCCGCGGACAGCGCTGAGCACCGGCAAATGCCGGATTCAGGTACAGCGGATTGGCATAGAATTGCGTGAATTGCGGATCCTGAGCCATTGCTGCCCCTGAAATCAGGACGAAAAAGAAAGACAGGACCTTGCGGAGCTGCATAGTTGGTCAGAGTGTATTAGCGCATCATACGGCCTGAAAGATACATGGTTTCAAGCGGCCAGATCGTTCAACCGTGCGCACTAATACGTACCGTAAGATTTTGTACAATTTTAATAATTTTAAACGGATCAACTACGAATCTGACGGAATAATTCAACCAATTACCGACATCCTCATTCCTGCTGATCTGATGCTTTCTCCGGCAACCAAATTGGGATAAATTTGTTGATTACAATATTGTAAGCCGGACCACGTTTTGAGACGATCCGGTCGACACACCCTTCCTATGCCCACTTTCTTCTCCCGTACTTGCCTGCTCCTGGTTTTACTGGCATGCCGGCTTGCTCCCGCCTCCGCACAGCAGGATAAAAAGAGCAGCTCGACCCGATCACTTCAATGGACTGCACCTTTCCAAAAACAAACCAGTGAAGATTCGTTTTTCCGATCCCTCCACTTTGAAGGATGTCATATGAACGAATCCATGCTGCCGGAATACGTAGAGCGAGTGGAACTTCCGGCCGGATACAATTCCTGCACTGCTTCCATCGTGGCCGTGCAAACCGAACCCGTTCAGGACATCAGCCTTCTGCCGGCCGATGCTGCGATCAAATCGGAATTCGAGGTAAGTACGCTGATCGGATTCCGAAAGAAGCAGCCGGTAGCCACCGTGCGCGTAGTACCGATTCGCAAGTCGGGTTCCGGTTACGAGCGCCTGGTCCGCTTCCAATTGCAAGTGACGCCCTCGGTAAATACGCAGCGCACCGCGTTGCGCACCTATTCGACCAATAGCGTACTCGCAAGCGGGAGCTGGTTCCGCATCGCCACCACGCAACAGGGTGTACACAAGATGACCTATCAGTTCCTAAAAGACCTTGGCATCGACGT